>Ga0070681_10003306_pt1 | contig 15062 bp, 12 predicted proteins | sample KBSC83BmetaG_FD_65650 | JGI IMG/M metagenome (GOLD analysis project Ga0070681, IMG submission 65650) | Corn rhizosphere microbial communities from Kellogg Biological Station, Michigan, USA - KBS C8-3B metaG | ecosystem: Host-associated > Plants > Roots > Rhizosphere | place: USA: Michigan...
ACGAGCAGGCCCGCGAGAGCTGGACGGGCTGGCATTCCCCTGAACATACGGGTCCCGGAACACGGCAAAAGCGCCCGGGTAGCGGAGCCGTCCGTCAGGTGACGCGCAGCTCCTTGCCGAATGCGCGCTCGAACACGTCCCCGGCGCGTTCCGCGGCCCAGCGCGCGAGGGTCACGTCCTCGTCGGCCTCGATCGTCAGATCTACCTTGCCGTTGCTCACCGCCACGTGGGCGGCCTTCACCGCCTGGTCGCGCGCGCGCTCGAATTGCTCGGCCAGCCGCAGCACCGCCGCGCAGCGCAGCAACCGCTCGTCGTCGCCCTTCTCGGTGAGGCCCGCGAACTCGTCGAGCGTCGGCGTTCCCTTCCGGTGGTAGCGGACCATCTGCGCGATTAGCACGGTCTCGCGCATCGACCAGCCCGGCAGCCCCGCGCTAAGCACGAGGTAGCGCGAGTGGTGGTGGTGGTCGTCGTAGTCCACGGCCGTGCCGATGTCGTGCAGGATCGCGGCGGCCCAGAGCAGCTCGCGCTCCTCCTGATCGCCGTCGTGAAGCCCGGCCGCCGCCAGCTCGTCCCAGAGCTGGAGCGCGAGCAGCGCCACGTGGTCGGTGTGCACGGGCTCCGGGTGGTACTGGCGGGCAAGGTTGAACACGCTCGCCACGCGCACGTCCTCGAACAGCGGCGGCTCGCGCTCGGCCAGCAGCACGGAGAAGAAGACGCCCTCGCGCAATCCCTCCTCGGTGGTCTCGATCTCGTCGAAGCCTCCGATCGCCAGCACCTCCTCCACCACCACGGCGGCGGCAAGGATCAGGTCGCCGCGCTCCTTCTTGATGCCCGGCACGTCGCCGCGCTCGGATGCCGGCATGTCCGCCAGCTCCTCGACCAGCTTGCCGAGCGACTTGCGCCGCAGCGAGAACCCCTGCACGCCGAACGACGGCAGCTCGTGCTCGAGCTCAGCCGCGGTGGCGAGGTTGCGCAGCGCGCCGCCGATCCCCGCGATGCGGTCGTCGCGGTCGGCCGCGCCCGCGAGCCACTCGGCCGACTCGAGCTCCTTGCGCACGTGGTCCCGCAGGTCCTCGATCTGCCCCTTCTTGGCCTTCTCGCCGGGCAGGAAGCGCTCGGTCATGCGCACCGCGCCGAGCGGCCACGACTGTGCGTCCAGCTCCTGGCGGTCGCGCACCCGCACGAGCTGCAGCGAGCCGCCGCCGATGTCGAGCGCCACGCCGTCGGTCAGCGACGTCGAGTTCATCACCGCCAGGTAGCCGTAGTACGCCTCCTGCTCGCGCGAGAGCACCTCGATGTCGAGGCCCGAGCGCTCCTTGGCGCGCTGCAGCAGCTCGTCGCGGTTGGTGGCGTCGCGGATCGCGGACGTGGCCACCGGACGGACCTCCTCGATTCCGCTCGCGCGGCAGAAGTGCGCGTAGAGGTCGATCGTCTCGAGCGCGAGGTCCATCTTCTCCGGCTGCAGAGCGCCCGAGGCGTCGAGCCCCTGGCCGAGGCGCACGCTCTCGTGGATCTCGTCGGTCCGTTTCCACCAATTGCCGGCCGCCCACGTGAACACCACAAGGCGGAAGGAGTTTGACCCGAGGTCGATGACCGCGAGCCGGCGCTCGCTCATGCGCGCGAGATTAACTGGCTACGCGGTCTGGGCGAAGGCGCCGGCGTCGATCTCGAACCACACGTGGGCGCTGTGGCTGAAGCTGCCCCAACGGCTCGAAAGCTGGTCCACGAGCACGAGGCCCCAGCCTCCTTCGGCGTCCAGTTCCTTCACACGCGGACCGGGAATGAAGGATGGCCCGCAGTCGACCACGTCGACGCGGATAGTGCCGTCCAGCGCCTCGATGTCGATCTGCACGTGGCCGTCGCCGCAGTGCTGGACCGCGTTCGTCACGAGCTCGGAGATGAGCAGCTTGACCGTGTACTCGAACTCCGGGCCGAGGCCGTGTTCGATGCCGTCGAGAGCACGCCGCGCGGCGGCTGGAGCGTCGACAGCCAGCGGGAGATCGAGCGTAACCCTGTGCGCGGTTCCCCTGTCGAGCGTGGACCCAGCCATCACGCAATCAAGTTACGCCCGGCGAGGTATTTCCTGAGCAGAGCCAGCACCCGAATTAAGGTTCGGGGAGCCGTACCAGCTGCGGCACCGCTTTTCCGTCCAAATGCAGGGAGGTCCAGTGGCCCGAATTCTCGTCGTCGACGACGACGCTGATATCCGAGACATGCTCAGCTTCAAGCTGGCGAAGGCCGGCTATGAGGTGCACACGGAGGAGGACGGTGAGACCGGGCTGGCTGCCGCGCGCGAGCTGCAGCCGGATCTGATCCTGCTCGACTGGATGATGCCGCGCCTGACCGGCCCAGAGGTTTGCCGCCAGCTGCGGGACGAGGAGGCCACCGCGCGCGTGCCGGTGATCCTGCTCACCGCCAAGGCGCAGGAGGCCGACGTGCAGCGCGGCTTCGCCACCGGCGCGGACGACTACATCGCAAAGCCCTTCAGCCCGCGCGAGTTGATGAGCCGGGTGCAGGCCCTGCTCGCCCGCTCCGGGTAGGCCGTGACGCGGGTCGCCTCAGGCTTCGTCGCCGCGCTGGTGGCGATCACGGCGCTGCTCGTGCTGCTCGCCCTCGCGACCGCCGTTCGCAAGGCGATGCGCGAGTCCCGCGACCGGCGGCACGCGCGCGTGGAAGCCGCGGTGCGCCCCGCACTCCTCAGCTACCTGGCTGAGGACGAGCCCGATCCACACGAGCTCGACGAGGTGGTCCAGGGGCGCGCCGCGGGGCGCTCGCTGCAAGAGCTGGCCGCCGGGCTGCTCACCAAGCTGCGGGGTGAGGACCGTCGTGTGCTCGAGCGGCTGCTCGACGCGCAGGGAGTGCTGGACCAGGCGCGCAGGCGCACGCGCCGCCCAGGGCCAGTGGGACGCGCGCGGGCGGCCGACCTGCTGGGCGCCGCCGGTTACGAGGCCGCGTTGCCAGAGCTCACACGCCTGCTGCGCGATCGCGACCCGGATGTGCGCGCCGCCGCCGCGCGGGCGCTCGGCAAGCTGGCCGTTCCGAGCGCCGTGCCAGCGCTGCTCGGTTCCCTCGATGCGCGTCGGGCGGTGCCCGCCGGGGTCGTGACGATGGCGATCCTTCACATCGGGCCCGAGGCGGCGGCGCCGCTCGCCGACGGCTTGTCGCTCGATCACTCGGGCACGGCGCGTGCCATCTCGGCCGAGCTGCTCGGCCGTCTCGGCGGCTTCCAGGCGGCCGGCCGGCTGATTGAGGCGCTGGGCTCCGATCCCGAGGAGCGGGTGCGCGCCGCCGCCGCGCGAGCGCTCGGGCGCATCGGGGTGCCGCGTTCGGTGCCACCGCTCGAGGCCGCGCTGATGCAGGACGCCTCCGCCTCCGTCAAACAAGCCGCTGCCTGGGCCCTGGGAGAGCTGGGCGGCACCCGCGGGTTCGCGGGACTGACCGCCGCGTTGCGCTCGCCGGATCACGCGCTGGCCCGGCGCGCCGCTGACGCTCTGGTGTCCTGCGGCCCGCTCGGCGTCGCGCTGCTTCAGCGCACCGCCGCCACCGACGAGCCGGGCAGCCCGGAGGCGCGCGAGACCCTTGGCCGCCTGGAGCCCGCCGCCGCATGAGCTCGGTCATCACCGCGTTCGACTGGTTCGTGCTCGGCTACTTCGTCCTGCTGAACAGCGGCTACCTGCTGCTGATCGGGGTGGCGTCGCTCGACGTGGCCCGCTGGATGCGGCGCTTCTCCTTCGCGGCCCACGACGACATCTTCGCCAACCCGCTCACGCCCGGCGTGTCGGTGCTGGTGGCCGCGTACAACGAGGAGCTATCGATCGTCGCGAGCGTGGACGCGCTGCTCGGGCTCAAGTATCCGGAGTTCGAGGTGATCGTGGTGGAGGACGGCTCCACCGACGCGACCTTCGAGCGTCTGCGCCAGGCGTTCGACCTGCGGCCGGTGGAGCGTGTGATCCCTAACGAGGTGCCGACCCTCGGCCGCGTTCTCTCCACGCACGCGCCCGCGTCGGACATCCCGCTGCTCGTGGTACGCAAGGAGAACACGGGCCGGCGCTCCGATCCCATCAACGTGGGCATCAACGCCGCGCGGCAGCCGCTCATGTGCGTGGTGGACGCCGACTCGCTGCTCGAGCAGGAGGCGCTCCTCCGGGTGGTCAAGCCGTTCATCGACGACCCGCGCGTGGTCGCCACCGGCGGCGTGATCCGCGCCGCCAACGGCTCGAGGGTGGAACGCGGTCGCGTGACTCAGGCGGTCATGCCTCGCCGCTGGATCGAGCGCGTTCAGGTGCTCGAGTACCTGCGCTCCTTTCTCCTGGGACGCACCGGCTGGTCGCGCCTCGGGGCGCTCTTGATCATCTCGGGCGCGTTCGGCGTGTTCCGCCGCGACGTGGTGGTCGAGGTGGGCGGCATGAACCTCTACACGGTCGGCGAGGACGCGGAGCTCGTGGCGAGCATCCATGCGCACCTGCGGCGGGCCAAGCGCAACTACCGCGTTGCGTTCGTGGCCGAGCCGGTCTGCTGGACCGAGGTGCCGCACTCGGCTGCGGTGCTGGGGCGGCAGCGCCGCCGCTGGTCGCAGGGGCTCGGTGAGGTGTTGTGGCTTCACCGGCGCATGATGTTCAACCCGCGCTACGGCCGCATCGGCCTCATCGCCCTGCCCTACTACCTGCTGTTCGAGCTGATCGGCCCGATCGTGGAGCTGAGCGGCATCCCGATCGTGATCGTCGGCTACGCGCTCGGCTACGTGGACGTGCCGTTCGCGGTGTTGTTCGCGGCGGTGGCGTTCGGCTACGGGTTGTTCGTCTCGCTGTCCGCGCTGGCCGTCGAGGAGTTCTCGTTCCACCGCTACAGCCGCTGGCGCGACCTGGGTGCGGCGGTTCTCGCGGCCGTGGTGGAGAACATCGGCTACCGCCAGCTCCACTCCTGGTGGCGACTCCAGGGGCTCTGGCGCTTCATCCGCGGCCAGGAAGCGAGCTGGGGAGTGATGACCCGCGCCGGCTTCGATTCCCCGCAGTAGCGGTCCACCTTTCCGACTCTTGGGCATATAACGCCCAAAACTCCGAAAGGTGACCCGGCTATTGCTGCTGTAACGGCTGAGGCTCGGCTTCCGGCTCCCCGGAGACAGGCGCGGGCTCAACCCGCGGCCCACACACCACTTCCTCGAGCTCCGAGCAAGCCGACTGCACCCCGCGCAAGAGCGGCCAGGCGTCTCCCACCATGTCGCGGTCGGCGATGATCCCGAAGTCGATGTGGTCGCGGTAGCTCATCGCCGTGATGTTGAGCCCCACGCCGTCCGCGATCACCGACACCGGGTAGTGCGCCTCGAGCTGCGCGCCCGCGCAGTACAGGCGCTCGCGCGGCCCGGGCACGTTCGAGATCACGAGATTCAGCGGCGGCCGCAGCCGGCCCATGATGTCGAGCGTGGTGCGCGCGGCCATGGCGGCCACGGCCGGCGGGATGAACGCGGTCGCGTCCGTCAGGAGGTTGGCCGGGATCGCCCGGTGGCGCTCCTTCGCCCCGCGCAGGTACTCGTGCGCCTGCAGCAGGCGCTCGCGCGGATCGTCCACGTTGGTCGGGATCGGCACGATCATCATCGACACGCGGTTGCCGAACTGCCCGTACTCGTGCTCGGCTCGCACGGACACGGGGATCATCGAAACGAGCGGCTCGGCCGGCAGCTCGCCGCGCTCGGAGAGCCAGTCCCGCACCGCGGTGGCGCACAGCGTGACCACAACGTCGTTGACCGTGATGCCCAGCTCGTCCTTGAGCCGCTTGACGGTGTCGAGCGAGATCGAGCCGAACGCGTAGCGCCGGTGCGCTGAGATCGGCCCGTTGAAGCGGGTTCGCGGGACGGGAGCGGTCTGCTGCTCGAGCACGCGCGTCTCGGTGGGCGGACCACCCAAGACGCCTCGCACCCGCGAGGCGGCCCGGCCGAACGTACGCATGCCGGGCAGCCGTCCCACGCCCGGAACGTCCACCAGATTCGGCACGGTCGACGGCACGGCGCGCAGCGCGCGGAACGGCCAGCGCGGCAGCCCGGCCACACCGCGCCCGAGCATCTCCAGATCCGACGGCACGCGCTCGCCGCCGTGACCCGGCTCGGGCGGCGGGATCTCCCGCCCCTCCGGCGACAGATCCAGGAGCACGCTGAGGATCTCGGCGCCCGACACGCCGTCCACCACCGAGTGGTGCACCTTCGTCAGCATCCCCACGCGATCGCCGGCGAGGCCGTGGATCAGATACAGCTCCCACAGCGGCCGCGAGCGGTCGAGCGGGCGGGCGAAGATGCGCGACACAACCTCGGCCAGCGAACGGTCGTCGCCCGGGGGCGGGATCGCGGCCTCGCGGATGTGGAAGTCGATGTCGAAGTCCGGATCCTCGATCCAGTAAGGGTGGTCGAGCCCGAACGGCACCCCGACGAGCCGCCAGCGGAACGGCGGCAGCAGGTGGAGCCGCTCTGACACGAGCCCGCACACATCCGACAGTTCGAGCTTGCCGCCGGGCGCGGTGCTCGGGTCATAGACGGCGAGGCCGCCCACGTGCCCGTAGGTGCGCGGCGTCTCCACCGCGAGAAACTGCGCGTCGAGACTCGTAAGCTGGCGCATGGCTTTCCTGTATCCGGATCTTGCGCTGACGAACTCTCCCAAGGGTGTGCGCAGTTTGCGGCAGACCCGGGAACTTGCTCCCGGCGCGATATAAAGCGCCTCACCTGCCAGGCGGGAGGGCCTGGGCGGGAGTCACGAACGACCATCGGGAGGGGTCTCAGGGAGGACTAGCCCTTTCCCCAGCTAGGGAAGGAGGAGACCTTGCGTCTCTCCACCAACTCGCTGCGCAGGGCACTGGTCGCCTGCGTAGTAGCCGGCGCGGTGCTCCCTGCCACGGCTTCGGCCGCGAGCAAGCGCACCGCGCTCCCCGACAGCGCGCCGAACTGGGCGACGCCGTCGGCGCAGGTCGGCACCGCGCCGAACTCGCAGTCCAAGACCTTCTGGGTCTACCTGAAGCTCCGTCACTCGAGCGCTCTCGATCAGCAGATCGCCGCGGTTAGCGACCCGGCGAGCGCCTCGTACGGCATCTACCTCACGCCGGACCAGTTCCACGCGCGCTACGCGCCCACGAAGGCCGCCGTCACCGCCGTGACGGGGTGGCTGAAGAGCGCCGGCTTCAGCGTCAGCTCCGACGTTCCATCCAACAACCGCTGGGTGCAGGCCACGGGCGACATCGCCCAGGTCGAGAAGGCATTCGCCACCCAGATCCGCACCTACCGGCATGCGGGCCACGTGCTCCAGGCGCCGAACAGCAATTTGAGCATCCCGCGTTCGGTCGCGGGCCGGGTGAGCGGAGTCGCGGGCCTCGACGGCGGCGACAAGCTGATGCGTCCCGGGTCCGTGACGCAGAACCCCACGCCCGGCGACCTGCCCGGCGCGCCCCCGAGCCCGGCGTTCGTGAACGCGCCGCCGTGCTCTGCCTACTGGGGCGAGAAGCCGGCCAACGGCACGCCTCCGGCGTACGGCCAGACGCAGCCCTACGCGCCGTGCGGCTACCAGCCCGCGCAGCTCGAGGGTGCCTACGGCATCGCGAACGCGATCCACTCGGGCAACGACGGCTCCGGCCAGACCGTGGCGATCATCGACGCGTTCGGCGCGCCGACGATCCAGCAGGACGCAAACCGCTACTCGCGGCTGCACGGCCTGCCCCCGGTCAGGTTCAGCCAGATCCTGCCGCCCGGCGTGTTGAACGCCCCGGCGGACGACCCCTGCGACCCGCAGGGTTGGTACGGCGAGGAGACGCTGGACGTCGAGGCGGTCCACTCGATGGCGCCCGGAGCGAACGTGCTCTACGTGGGCGGCAAGGACTGCAACGACGAGTCGCTGATCGACGCGATGAACAACATCGTCGATAACAACCGGGCTCAGATCATCACCAACTCGTACGGCAACTCCGGCGAGAACGAGCCAAAGGGTCTCCTGAGGGCGTGGAACGACACGTTCCGCCAGGCGGCGATTCAGGGCATCGGCATCTACTTCTCCTCTGGCGACAGCGGGGACGAGATCGCCAACATCGGAACCCGCGCGGCCGACTTCCCGGCATCCGATCCGCAGGTGACCGCGGTCGGCGGGACGTCGCTGGGCGTCGGCCAGTCGAACAACTACCTGTTCGAGACGGGCTGGGGCACGTCGATCAGCTCGCTGTCGAACGGCGCCTGGGACCCGACGCCTCCGGGCGACTACCTGTACGGCGGCGGTGGCGGAACCAGCCAGCTGTTCGCCGAGCCGGGCTACCAGAAGGGCGTGGTGCCGAACCGCATCGCGCGCTACTTCGGCGGCCGGCCCGGCCGTGCGGTGCCTGACGTCGCGGCCGTGGGCGACCCGAACACGGGCATGCTCGTCGGCCAGACGCAGACGTTCCCCGACGGCACGGTGAAGTACAGCGAGTACCGCCTCGGCGGCACGAGCCTGTCCTCACCGCTGTTCGCGGGGATCATGGCGCTGGCGGACCAGGCGGGCGGAGTCCATCACGGATTCTCCAACCCGCTGTTCTACTCGCGGGCGGGCAGCTCGGTGTTCCGCGACATCGTGAACCCCGCGCAGCAGCTCGCCGACGTGCGCAACGACTTCGTGAACGGAGTCGATGCGAGCGATGGCGTGGCGACCTCGCTGCGGTCGTTCAACACGACGGGGACGATCGCGACGCGGCCTGGCTACGACGATGTGACCGGCGTTGGAACGCCGAATGGGCAGCAGTTCCTTGATGGGATTGCCAATCCCAGGCATCGCCCGTAGTCCGTAGCCCATAGCCCATAGCCCATAGCCCATAGGGCCGTCCTTCGGGGCGGCCCTATGGCTTTCTACGAGAGCTCGGGTACGTGCGCCTGCAGATGCCCGTCGATCGTCTCGCGGATCCAGTTCCGCTCGTCGGTCGTGGCCATGCGGTAGCGGCCCAGGAGCTCCTTCTGGGTGTCCAGGGGCAGGCCCGCGATCGTCCAGCTCACCGCCAGGCGCTCGAAGAGCAGCTCGCCGCGTCGCTGCCAGCGGTCCTCGGCGGAGGCGCCGGGTGTGGAGTCGAGCTGCTTGACCTTCTTCACCGTGCCGGCGGACAGCTCGTCGCGCAGCGTGAGCACGTTGCCCTCCGGGTCCGTGTAGTCCGTCGTGCTCGCGGGCGCGGACGGCTGCGCCTCGCCACGGTTGCGGCGTCGGGATCGCTTCCCCATGCCGGGGAGGCTAGACCGGGGTGAAGACCATGACCGGAATCCGCCGCGTGCCAGCCCGCTGCTGGTACACGTCGTAGCCGGCGTAGAGGTCGTTCACCTCTTCCCAGAGCCGCGCCCGTTCCTCGCCCTCGGCCTCGTGCCCCACGTAGCGCCCGCTTCGCCCGCGGGCGAGGATGTCCACGGTCGGGTTGGCCTTCACGTTGTGGTACCAGGCGGGGTGGGTCGCGCTGCCCGCCTTCGAGGCCACCACGACGAGGTTGTCCCCGTCGGCCAGATAGAGCAGCGGCGTCTGGCGCGGCTTGCCGCTCCTCGCCCCTTTCACGGTGATGAGCAGGACCGGCTGCCCCAGCGCCACGCTGAAGCGCCCGCGGGTGCGCCTGAGCAGGAAACGGTCGAGCGGGTTGGCCACGTTGACGAAGAACCAGCCGCCCGGCGGGGTCGCCGCCACCCGCTCGAGCCAGCGTTCCCACCATTTGAGCTGTCTGCGACGGGCGCGCGGCATGGCCAACGCGACTCTAGAGCTAAGTCTCAGGCGCTCTCAACCGATCACAGGGGCATGGAAGCGCGGCATGCGCCGGGTAGGCCCCCCGGCGACGGCACGGATGCTCCGACCCGCCAAAGCGGCGGGAGGACCCTGCGCGCCCGCATGGCGGACCCCGTTTATCGGTTTGCCGGCCTCGTGATCGCGGCCGGAACCGTCGCGTTCGCCGTCCTGCTCGCCCACGGCGTATTCGTCTCGCTTGCCGACAATCCCTGGCGCACCCTGGCGTTGCTGGCGGTGGCTTTCGTCTTCGAGGCGGTCAACCTCAACTCCCCGCGCCAGCACGACGACAGCCGCATCAGCTGTTCCAACCTGTTCGCGTTCAGCGTGCTCCTGATGTACGGCACGGCCGCCGGCATCGTCACCTTTGCCGGTGGCGTCCTGTTGTGGGGACTGCTCGGTCGTAACCCGCTGATCAAGACCGCGTTCAACACGGCGCAGTTCCTGCTCGCGATGGCGGCCGCCGCCGGAGTGCTGGCCCTGTTCTCATCCGTGCCGCACCCGGGTCTGGCCATCCATCCCTCGGACCTGCCCGCGGTGGCGGCGGCGGGCGCCGCGCTGCTTCTCGTGAACGAAACCCTCACGATCGTCGTCACCGCGCTGGCAATGGGCATGCCGCTGCGCGCCCACTTCCAGCGCAACCTCGCGGCAATCCTCGTGGTCGACGGCATCCTGATCGGGTTCTCTCCCGTCGTCGTCGTGGCGGTCCACTTCAGCATCGCCGTCCTGCCGCTCCTGGCGCTGCCGTTCGCGGCCATCGCCTACAGCGCGCGCCAGGCGGAGCTGCGCGAGAGCGAGTCCACGCACGACGCGCTCACGGGCCTGGCCAACCGCACCCTCTTCCACGCGCGCGTGGAACAGGAGCTCGAGCGCGCGCGCCACACGGGCGATGTGGTGGGCGTGCTGGCGCTTGACCTCGACAACTTCAAGGACTTCAACGAGACCCTCGGTCACGGCGAGGCGGACGGCCTGCTGATCGGCGTGGCCGAGCGGCTGCGCGAGGCCGTGGGCGAGAACGGCCTGGTTGCCCGGCTGGGCAGCGACGACTTCGGCCTGCTGATCGTGGGCGTGGAAGGCCTGGGCGACCTGCGCCAGACCGCCGCGCGCGTGCGTAGCCTGCTCGACGACCCGTTCGTGATCGCGGGCCTGCGCCTCGGCGTGTCCGCCAGCGTGGGCATCGCCTGTAGCAGGGAGAGAGGAGTGGACGGCGAGTCGCTCGTCCGTCGCGCCGACGTGGCGATGCACCGCGCCAAGGTGCAGCGCACCGGCGTGGAGGTCTACGAGCAGGCCAGCGATCCCTACAGCCCGGAGCGACTGATCCTGGCCGGCGAGCTGCGTGAGGGCATCACCCGCGGCGAACTGGTGCTGCACTACCAGCCCAAGCTGGCGGTCGGGACCGGCGAGGTCGTGGGCGTGGAGGCGCTTGTGCGCTGGCGTCACCCCGAGCGCGGGCTCGTGCCGCCGGGCGAGTTCATCGAGCTCGCCGAGCGCACCGACGTGATCGGCGCCCTGACCATGAACGTGCTGCGCATGGCGCTCGGCCAGGTGGCCTCCTGGCGCCGCGTGGGCATCCACCTGCCGGTGGCCGTGAACCTGCCCGCCCAGATGCTGCTCGACCGCGACCTGCCCGGCGACGTGGCCTCGCTGCTTGCGCGATTCGGCCTGGCGGCGGACAGCCTGATGCTCGAGATCACCGAGGGCTCGCTGATCCACGACCCGCACCGCTCCGCCCAGATCCTCGACACGCTGTCCGGCATGGGCGTGCGCATCGCGATCGACGACTTCGGCACCGGCTACTCCTCGCTCGCCTGGCTCAAGCGCTTCCCGGTCGACGAGATCAAGGTCGACCGCTCGTTCGTGACCGAGCTCGTGAACGACGAGTCTGACGCCGCCATCGTCCGCTCGACGATCGAGCTCGGCCGCTCCCTCGGCATGCTCGTGGTGGCGGAGGGCGTGGAGACCGCCGACGTCCTGGAGCGCCTCGCGGACTACGGCTGCGACGTCGCGCAGGGATATCTGATCTCGCGCCCGGTGCCGGCTGCCCAGCTCGTCACGTGGCTGCGCGCGCGAGATCAGAGCTCGCAGATTGCAGATGACAGGTCGCAGGTCGAGGACCACGCCGGCTAGCAGTTCCTGCCACCTGCACTCTGCCACCTGCCCTCTCTACTCCTGCCCACCGGGCAGGAGTAGAGTGCCCTCCACTTGGCTCTCTCGTGAGGAGGAAGAGGTATGGCGGAAAACGTTCGAGTGAACGTCACTGTCAACGGGGAGTCGCGCGAGGCGGACGTGGAGCCCAGGCTCCTGCTCGTCCACTACCTGCGTGACAACCTCGGGCTGACGGGCACGCACATCGGCTGCGACACCTCCAACTGCGGCGCCTGCACGGTGCTTCTCGACGGCGAGTCCGTGAAGAGCTGCACGGTGCTGGCCGTTCAGGCGGACGGCTGCGACGTGAAGACGATCGAGGGCATGGCGCCCGCCGGAAACGGCGCGCTGCACCCGATCCAGGAGGCCTTCTGGGAGCACCACGGCCTCCAGTGCGGCTACTGCACGCCCGGCATGATCATGGCGGCGGCCGACCTACTCGAACGCAATCCGAATCCCACCGAGGAAGAGGTCCGGCACGGCCTCGAGGGCAACCTCTGCCGCTGTACCGGCTACCACAACATCGTCAAGGCGGTGATGGCTGCGGCGGAGTCGATGGGCTCCGCAAAGGGGGTGAGCGCATGAGCGCTGTAACGGACGCCTCCGCCGGCCCCACCCCCATCAGCGGCCCCATCGGCCGCCGCATGAAGCGCAAGGAGGACCCGCGCCTGATCACCGGCCGCGGCAACTACGTCGACGACATGGTGCTGCCGGGCATGCTGTACATGGCGCTCGTCCGCGCCGACGTCGCGCACGCCAAGATCAGGTCGATCGACAAGAGCGCCGCCGAGGCCCGCGAGGGCATCTACGCGGTGCTCACCGGGGAGGACATCGGCGTCGGCGCTCCGCTGCCGATGGTCTGGGTGCCGCCGGGAGTGGAGGTCAAGACGCCCGAGCACTGGCCGCTTGCCCGCGGCGAGGTGAACCACGTGGGCGATCCCGTCGCCGTGATCGTGGGCGCCGACAAGTACGGCGTGGTGGACGCCCTGGCGGACGTGGTCGTGGAATACGACGAGCTACCGGCCGTGATCGACCCGGAGAAGGCGCTCGAGGACGGCGCGCCGCTCGTGCACGAGGACCTCGGCACGAACAAGACCCACGAGTGGGCGCTCGGGGGCGGCGACATCGACGCCGCCATGTCCGAGGCCGACGTGGTGGTCGAGCGCCGCATCGTGAACCACCGCACCGCGGGAGCCGCGATTGAGCCACGCGGCTGCATCGCGGACTGGCGGGCCGACTCGGTCACCCTCTGGACGTCCACTCAGATCCCGCACCTGGTGCGCCTCTTCCTCGCGGGCGAGATCGGGCTGTCAGAGGAGAAGATCCGCGTGGTCGCGCCCGAGGTGGGCGGCGGCTTCGGCAGCAAGCTCAACCACTACGCCGAGGAGGTGCTCGCCTGCTACCTCTCGCGCCACCTGGGCCGCCCGGTCAAGTGGCTAGAGACGCGCTCCGAGAACCTCGCCACCACAACCCACGGCCGCGACCTCATCGCCTACTGCAAGATGGGCTTCAAGAGCGACGGCACGATCACCGGGTTCCACACGAAGATCGTGGCGGACCTGGGCGCGTACTACCAGCTGCTCACCCCGTTCATCCCGTGCTTCGCGGCGTTCGTGATGAGCGGCTGTTACAAGATCCCCGCGGTCCAGACCGACATCGTCGGCGTGTTCACCAACAAGTTCGCCACCGACGCCGTGCGCGGCGCCGGCCGGCCGGAGGCCACGCACGCGATCGAGGTGATGATGGACCAGGGCGCGGCCGAGCTCGGGCTCGACCCGCTCGAGGTGCGGCGGAAGAACTTCATTCCCAAGGAGGACTTCCCCGCCGAGGTGGCCGTGGGCGTGATCTACGACTCCGGCGACTACCACGGCACGCTCGACCGCCTGCTCGAGCACGTGGACATGGACGCGTTCCGTCGCGAGCAGGAGGAGCTCCGCTCGCAGGGCGTGTACCGCGGCATTGGCTTCTCCACCTACGTGGAGATATGCGGCCTCGCGCCGTCGCGCGTGGTCGGGCCGAGCGGCGTGGGCATCCAGGGCGGCTTCTGGGAGTCGGCCGTGGTGCGCGTGCACCCATCCGGCGCCGCGACCGTGTTCACTGGCAGCTCGCCGCACGGCCAGGGACACGAGACGGGCTTCGCCCAGATCGTGGCCGAGAAGCTGGGCATCGAGCCCGAGCAGGTCGAGGTGATCCACGGCGACACCGACACCGGTCCGTTCGGCATGGGCACCTACGGCTCGCGCACGCTGTCAGTGGGAGGCGAGGCCGCCGGCCGCGCGGCGATGAAGGTGCAGGACAAGGCCAAGAAGCTGGCGGCCCACCTGCTGGAGGCGGCACCGGAGGACATCGAGCTCTCCGGTGGGCGCTACCAGGTGAAGGGTTCGCCGGACAAGGGCCTGCCGCTCGGCGACATCGCGCTCGCCGCCTATGTGCCCGAGAACATCCCGGAGGGGATGGAGCCCGGCCTCGAGGAGACGTCGTTCTACGACCCGGAGAACTTCGTCTGGCCGTTCGGCGCCCACGCCGCAGTGGTGGACGTGGACATCGACACCGGCAAGGTCGAGGTTTCTCGTTACGTGGCGGTCGACGATTGCGGCCGGGCGATCAACCCGCTGCTGATCGAGGGTCAGGTGCATGGCGGCATCGCGCATGCGATCGGCCAGGCGCTGTTCGAGCAGGTCGTCTACAACGACGAGGGTCAGCTCGTCACCGGCACGTTCGTGGACTACGCGCTGCCCACGGCGGCTGAGCTGCCGAGCTTCGAGACCGACCGCACGGAGACACCGTCGCCGGTCAACGAGCTGGGCGTGAAGGGCGTCGGCGAGGCGGGCACGATCGCCGCCACCCCGACGATGGTCAACGCCGTGATCGACGCCCTGCGTCCGCTCGGCGTCACGTACATGAACATGCCGCTCACGCCGATGCGCGTGTGGCAGGCAATACAGGAGGCGCAGGGCGGCGGCTCTGGCCCGCGCTCGACGGAACAAGGCAGGCAAACGGACGAACATGGGTCGGGAAGCGCCGGCTCTGGACCAGCCTCTCCGGCTGAAGGAGGTGACTCGTGATTCCCGCCGAGTTCGATTACGCCGCACCGGAATCGCTCGACGACGCGATCAGCACGCTCAGCCAGGGCGGCGACGGCGCCAAGCTGATCGCCGGCGGCCACTCGCT
>Ga0070681_10003307_pt1 | contig 15058 bp, 12 predicted proteins | sample KBSC83BmetaG_FD_65650 | JGI IMG/M metagenome (GOLD analysis project Ga0070681, IMG submission 65650) | Corn rhizosphere microbial communities from Kellogg Biological Station, Michigan, USA - KBS C8-3B metaG | ecosystem: Host-associated > Plants > Roots > Rhizosphere | place: USA: Michigan...
CTCACTTCCATCAAGGCCTCGATCACGACGCTGCTCGACGAAGCACGCGGTGAACCGCCCGTTCCACTCGACAGCGATTCGCGAGTCGAGATGATGGAAGTGATCGACGAAGAGGGCGATAGGCTCAGCCGCTTTATAAATGGTCTGATCGAACTCGCGCGTATCGAAGCAGGTGAACTGCACCTTCGCAGGCGCTGGGGCGCTGTCGATGAGATCATCTCCACGGCGCTGACGCGAGCTGAACCGATCACGCGCAATCATCACGTCGAGCTGCAAGTTGAAAAGGAGTTGCCGGGTGTGCGAGTTGATGAACGAGCAGTGAGTGAAGTTGTGTACACACTCATCGACAACGCGGCCAAGTATTCCGCGAAAGGTTCAACGATCCGCATCACCGCACGACGCTCGGGGGAGGAACTCATCGAAATGGGAATCGAAGACGAAGGCCCGGGAATTCCCAGTGAATTGCGCGAACGGGTTTTCGATAAGTTCTTTCGGGCCACGCGCGATGGTGATGTGACAACGCACAAACCGACTGGCACGGGCATGGGCCTCGCGATCGCGAAAGGAATCGTTGAAGCTCACGAAGGACGGATCTGGATCGAGTCAGGCAACGGAGGCAAGGGCACGCGCGTTCTATTTACGCTTCCGATTGGTGACGAAGACGTGGAGTTAGTGCTCAATGACTGATCGTCCGAAAATCTTGGTGGTTGATGACGAGCCGCAATTGACGCGCGTGCTGCGCACCGGCCTGAAGTCGCGCGGCTATGACGTGCGCGCCGCTGCTGACGGACTCGCGGGATTCGAAGCGTTCAACGATTGGCATCCTGATCTCGTGATCACCGATTTGGCGATGCCGAACGTCGATGGTCTGGAGTTATGCAAACGTTTGCGCGCGGTGTCGCAGGTTCCGATCATCGTGTTGTCGGCGAAAGGTGAAGAGAAGACGAAGGTGGAAGCTCTCGATCTCGGTGCCGATGATTTTATCACCAAGCCTTTTGGGATCGACGAACTGCTCGCGCGCGTGAGGGCTTCGCTGCGACGCGCCAATGCGCCGCCGATGAATGAAGCGACGCAGTCAACGCTCGACTCCGGAGACTTTCACGTCGATCTCGAATCGCGCGCGATCACAGTGCGCGAAAAGCCGATTCATCTCACGCCGAAAGAGTTCGATCTACTCGTCTACTTCATCAAGCACGCCGGGAAAGTTCTCACGCATCGCACCTTGCTCGCCGCGTTGTGGGGAGGCAACTACGTCGAGCAGAACGAATACCTGCGCGTGTTTGTCGGGAACTTGCGAAAGAAGATCGAACCCGACGCCGCGACGCCCCGCTACATCCTCACCGAACCCTGGATCGGTTATCGCTTCGATCCCGATCCAGTTTCTTAGCCACAAAAAGGCACATAAGGCACACAAAAAGATTTTCTGAGTGTGAGACGACCGCTTTTGTGCGTTTTTACGGCCTTTACAAACTTTTTATGAACCTTTTACGCCCTCTTTATGCGCGCCGGCGTAAGTTGGTTTCATGAGTGAAGAAGTTGAGCAAGGGCCGGTCGCGTGGGAGCCATGCTGCGCGGTCGTGTGTTTCGTCGTGGCCGTCATCGCGCTGGTAGTCGGGTTTGTGCTTACCACAGGTTGGCTTCTCGACAGGCAGGTCCATCCGTTACTGCACGGAGTTGGTGTCGTGCTCCTTATTATCGGAATGCCCGCGATCATCCTGGGCGGCCACTTCATGGACCTCAGCGAGAAGAAAGCCAAACGGTTGGCGCTGAATCGCCCTCGAGTGTTGTGAGCTTAACTCCGCAGCAAGGGAGGTGAAGAAAATCTTGGACGTGGTTTTTATCGGCATAACGATCGGTTTCTTTTTGATTGCACTCGCTTATGTGCGCGGGTGCGAGAGGTTGCAGTAGATGAGTTTGGACACGGTGATCATGTTGGTTGTTTCGGCACTCTTGCTTTGTTACCTGGCCTACGCACTGCTGCGACCTGAGAAGTTCTGAATGACGCTCAACGGTTGGTTACAGATCATTTTCTTTCTCGCGCTCACACTGCTCGTGACGAAGCCGCTCGGGCTTTTCATGGCCCACGTATTCAATCGCGAGCGCACGTTTCTCGATCCGGTAATGGCGCCCGTCGAGAGATTGATCTACCGGCTCACGCGCGTCGATGTGAACCGTGAGATGCGCTGGACCGAGTATGCGGTGTCGATGCTGCTGTTCAGTCTCGTGTCGATGCTGGTGCTTTACGTGTTGCAGAGAGTGCAGGGAGTGTTGCCGCTCAATCCGCAGCATTTGCCGGGTGTCGACGCAAACGGTTTTCTCGCTTCGTCATTCAACACGGCGGCTTCGTTTACCACGAACACAAACTGGCAGTCTTACGTGCCGGAAGTGACGATGAGCTATCTCACGCAGATGGCTGGGCTCGCTTATCACAACTTCGTATCGGCGGCGACCGGCATCGCGCTCGCCATTGCATTCATTCGCGGGATTGCGCGGCGTGAGGTGCAGGCGATTGGAAGTTTTTGGGTCGATCTTACGCGAGCGACATTGTGGGTGTTGCTGCCGTTCTGTTTGAGCGGCGCGCTTGTGCTGGTGTCGCAGGGTGTCGTCCAGAACCTGCGACCTTACGACACTGCGAAGTTGATCGATCCAACCCAGACAGTGTCAGAGCAGGTGATTGCGCAGGGGCCCGTCGCGTCGCAGGAGTTCATCAAGCAGTGGGGTACAAACGGCGGCGGCTTCTTCAACACCAACAGCGCTCATCCTTTCGAGAACCCGACGCCGCTCACGAATCTCATCGCCCTCCTTTCGATCTTCGCGATCTCGTCCGGACTGACTTACACGCTCGGACGAATGACTGGTTCGCAAAGGCATGGCTGGGCTGTGTGGTGCGCGATGACTGTTCTGTTTCTAGCCGGCGTGCTGGTCACTTACTGGAGCGAAGCGCGCGGCAATCCGCTGCTTGCCGGAACTGATCAGGCAGTCAGTGCGATGCAACCGGGCGGAAACATGGAAGGCAAGGAAGTTCGTTTCGGCATCGCCAACAGCGCGCTCTTCGCGATCGTGACGACCGACGCTTCGTGTGGTGCGGTCAACGGCATGCACGACTCGTTCACACCGCTCGGCGGCATGGTCCCACTCGCAAACATCATGCTCAGCGAAGTCGTGTTTGGCGGCGCCGGCGCGGGCATGTACGGAATTCTGATCTTCATCGTGTTGGCGGTGTTCATTGCCGGATTGATGGTCGGACGGACGCCGGAATATCTGGGCAAGAAGATCGAATCGTACGACGTGAAGATGGCGATGCTGGTCGTGCTGGTGTTCCCGCTAATGATTCTCGTTTTGACGGGTATCTCGGCGGTGGCGCCGTCGTTCGGCACGTCACAGTTGAACAACCTTGGACCACATGGTCTAAGCGAGATGCTCTACGCGTTTACGTCGGCTACGGGCAATAACGGATCGGCGTTCGCGGGAATCTCGGCGAATACGCTTTGGTACAACACGACGATCGGCATCGCGATGCTTGTCGGGCGATTCATGACGATCGTTCCGATGCTTGCGATCGCAGGCAACCTCGCGCGCAAGAAGATTCTGCCGCCGTCGCTGGGAACGTTTCCGGTGACGACGCCGCTGTTCACGACCTTGCTCGTAAGCGTGATCGTGATCGTTGGGGCGTTGACGTTTTTCCCGGTGTTGAGTTTGGGACCAATCGTCGAGGAGTTGTTGATGCGAGGAGGTTATTAGATGGGATTCACAGGATTTTCATGATTAATCCTGCAAATCTTGTAAATCCTGTCAACCAATACTCTGAACTAATGAACACACGATCAACAAAAGCTATCTGGACTACGGCGATCGTCAAACGAGCGATCGTCGATGCGTTCGTAAAACTCGAACCGCGGAGGATGATGCGCAACCCGGTGATGTTCGTTGTTGAGGTTGGCAGTGTAGTAACAACACTCGAGTTGATTCGCGGCATCAACGCGTTCGAACTTCAGATCACGCTGTGGCTATGGTTCACGGTGTTGTTCGCAAACTTTGCCGAGGCGATAGCCGAAGGACGCGGCAAGGCCCAGGCTGACAATCTACGCAAATCGAAAACGGAAACAATCGCGCATCGAGTCGTATCGCACAAACTCACCGAAGACGTACCCGCGCCGCAACTTCGCAAAGACGATCTCGTCATCGTCTCTGCCGGAGAGTTCATTCCCGGCGACGGCGAGATTGTCGAAGGCGTCGCGTCTGTCGATGAGTCTGCGATCACGGGCGAGAGTGCCCCGGTGATTCGCGAGGCTGGCGGCGATCGTTCCGCGGTCACCGGCGGCACGCGCGTGCTCTCGGATCAAATCAAGGTTCGCATCACGTCCAATCCGGGCGAGACGTTCATCGATCGCATGATCGCACTCGTCGAGGGCGCGGAACGACAGAAGACGCCGAACGAGATCGCACTCAACATCCTGCTCGCAGGTCTCACGATCATCTTCCTCATGGCCGTCGTGACCTTGCAACCTTTCGCGATCTACTCCAACGCACCGCAAACGATTTTCGTGCTCGTCGCGTTGCTCGTGTGTCTGATTCCAACCACGATTGGCGGACTGCTCTCGGCGATCGGCATCGCCGGCATGGACCGCCTGATTCAACATAACGTGCTGGCGATGTCAGGACGCGCCGTCGAAGCTGCCGGCGACGTGAACACGCTGCTGCTCGATAAGACCGGAACGATCACGTTGGGCAATCGCCAGGCGACACAATTCATACCGGTGCCTGGCGTCGATGAAACGGAGCTGGCCGAGGCGGCGCAACTCTCGTCGCTCGCCGACGAAACTCCCGAAGGCCGTTCGATCGTCGTGTTGGCGAAAGAGAAATACGGACTGCGTGGACGTGAGCTCGCGCCTCATGAAGCGCACTTCATTCCGTTCACGGCGCAAACGCGCATGTCAGGTGTTGACTACGACGGTCGTGAAGTTCGCAAAGGCGCCGCCGATGCGATCGACAAGTATCTCAATGGGTTCGGCAAGAACGTGCCAGGCGAGTTAGCGGGAATCGTGGAAAACATTTCAAAAGCCGGCGGTACGCCGCTCGTCGTTGCTGAAGATCGAATCGCGCTCGGCGTCATTCATTTAAAGGACGTGATCAAAGGCGGCATGGCCGAGCGCTTCAATCAAATGCGGCAGATGGGGATCAGGACGATCATGATCACCGGCGACAATCCGCTCACCGCCGCGACGATCGCGCGCGAAGCCGGCGTCGATGACTTCCTCGCGCAGGCGACACCCGAAGACAAGATGGCACTCATCAGGCGCGAACAGGAAGGCGGCAAGCTCGTTGCGATGACAGGCGACGGCACGAACGACGCGCCCGCGTTGGCCCAGGCTGACGTCGGGGTCGCGATGAACACGGGCACGCAGGCAGCGAAGGAGGCCGGCAACATGGTCGACCTCGACAGCAACCCGACGAAGCTGATCGAAGTGGTTGAAATCGGGAAACAGTTGTTGATGACGCGCGGTGCGTTGACGACGTTCTCGATTGCCAACGACGTCGCGAAGTATTTCGCGATTATTCCGGCGATGTTTGCGACCGCGTTTCCGGTGCTGAACGCGCTCAACATCATGGGCTTGCACACGCCGCAATCAGCAATTCTCTCCGCCGTGATCTTCAACGCCTTGATCATCATTGCGCTGATTCCGCTCGCGCTGAAGGGAGTGAAGTACCGGCCGATGAGTGCCGCGGCGCTCTTGCGACGCAACCTGTTTATTTATGGACTTGGCGGCGTCGTGGTGCCGTTCATCGGGATCAAGATCATCGACGTTGTGATTCACGCGATCGGGCTGGCTTGAGAGTAAGTATGAGAAACCTGGTAACCGCGATTCTGATGACGATAGTGACGACGATCCTGCTCGGTTTGATCTATCCGTTGATTGTCACCGGACTCGCGCAAGTCATGTTTGCTGACCAGGCAAACGGGCAGTTAATCAAGAGCGCAGACGGAACGATCATCGGATCGCGTCTGCTGGGGCAACCGTTTTCTTCGCCGGGTTACTTTCGCGGTAGACCGTCTGCAACTAGTTATGACGCGGGCGCGTCTTCGGGATCGAATCTTGGTCCGACAAACCAGAAACTGATCGATCGCGTGAAAGCCGATGTTGAGAAGTTGCAGGCTGAGAATCCGGGCAAGCCTGTGCCGATCGATTTAGTGACCACTTCCGGCTCAGGTCTCGATCCGCACATTTCGCCTGCGGGTGCGGAGTTTCAAGTGGCGCGCATCGCGCGAGAGCGCGGCATGACTGAAGCGGAAGTGCGCAGCATCGTGGCGGCGCACATGGAAGGCAGGCAGTTTGGTTTTTTGGGAGAACCGAGAGTCAACGTCCTCGAGCTAAACCTCGATCTCGACCATCGCATACCGATGAAACGTTAAGTTGAGATGGCAGCGGAACTGAAACGACCATCACCTGAAGCGCTTCTCGCCAAACTCAAAATTGGCGACAAGCCGACCTTGCGCGTTTACATCGGCGCGGCGCCAGGCGTCGGTAAAACGTGGCAGATGCTCGAAGACGCGCACGCGCTCCAGCGGCAGGGAATCGACATCGTCGTCGCGGTGCTTGAAACGCATGGCCGCACTGAAACTGCCGCACTCGCTGAAGGCCTTCAACGTGTACCGCTGCGTCACATCGAGTATCGCGGCGTGATTCTCGAAGAGATGGATCTCGACGCTGTCATCGACCGCGATCCGCAAATTGCGATAGTTGACGAACTGGCCCACACGGATGTGCCCGGCTCGAAAAATCGCAAGCGGTACGAAGACGTGCTCGAGCTTCTAGCTCACGACATCTCCGTCATCACGGCCGTAAACATTCAACACATCGAATCGCTGAACGACGTGGTTGCACGCACGACCGGCGTGCGCGTGCGCGAGACCGTGCCGGATCACTTCTTTCGTCGCGCCGATGAAGTGGTCAACGTCGATGTCTCCATCGAGACGCTTCGCACCAGACTGAGGCAGGGGAAAATTTATGGGGTAGAGAAGATCGAACAGTCGCTCAACAACTTCTTTCGCAAAGGAAATCTGTCGGCGTTGAGAGAACTGGCATTGCGGCAAGTGGCACAGGACCAGGCGACGAAGGCACACGAGTATCGCGAGCGCGAAGGGTTGGTCCAGGCAGTGATTCCCGAACGAGTGATGGTGGCGATGGCCTCGCGCGGCAGTGCGAAGAAATTGCTGCGCACAGGCTCGCGAATCGCCGGGAGGCTCGCGTCCGATTGGTATGCAGTTTACGTCGAGACGCCACGCGAAGAGATGGGCCGGATCAAGCCTGAAGACTACGCCGCGCTCCAGGAGAACATTCAGTTTGCGCAACAACTCGGCGCGCGGATTGTGAAGCTCAAAGGGCGTTACGTTGCCGATGCGCTGATCAATTTTGCGCGTCGCGAAGGCATCACGCACGTGATCTTTGGACAAACGTCGCGCTCGCGTTGGGACGTGTTGCTGCACGGTTCGGTAATCAATCGTTTTCTCGACGAAGTGCGCGACGCGACGGTGCAGGTGGTCCCACAGATTTATACGGATGGAGATGAGTCTTAAGGCGAGGCTGCTCATTGGGTACGGAGTGTTTATTGCGGCGCTGGTCGTGCTGGGAGCGTGGAGTGCCTGGCGACTGCACGACATGGGGAAGGTGTCGCGGCGCATCATCTCGGAAAACTACGACTCGGTCGTCGCAGCTCAGGAGATGAAAGAGAGTCTCGAACGACAGGATTCGGCGGCGCTGTTCGCTTTGCAGGGAGTGCGCGAACGGGCACTCACGCAACTGCGCGAACATCGCGCACGCTTCGATCAGAATTTGCTAAAAGCCGCGAACAACATCACCGAGCTCGGCGAGAGCGAAGCGATCGCAGAGATACAAAACGATCGCGACATCTACTACCGTCGTTTCGACGCGTTCAGCGTCAAGCCGGCGGCCAACGAATACTTCACCCACCTCGAGCCGCAGTTCAATCAACTGCGCGCCGACTGCGAACACCTGCTGCAACTGAATCAACGTGCGATGCTCGCAAAAGCCGAAGCTGCCGCCGGCGTCGCTCAGCTCTGGTTTTATCGCACGCTTCTCATCGCCGGTCTGCTGGTCGCGCTCGGTCTCGCACTCGCGTTCTTTTTGGCCCAGAGGATTGTTGGACCACTGCAACGGCTTACGGAAAGCACCGCCCGAATCGCAGGCGGCGATCTCGATGCGCGAGTCGAAGTTGATTCACATGACGAGGTCGGCGTGCTCGCAGCCGAATACAATCGCATGGCCGAGAACCTGCGCCAACTGCGCGACTCCGACCTCGGCAAATTGCTTGTGGCTCAACAAACCACGGAAGCCGCTATCGATTCACTCTACGATCCCGTGATCGTCACGGATGCTGAAGGCTGCGTAACCAAACTCAATCCTGCCGCTGAAGAGATCTTCGGTTCTGAAAAAGAGAACGCAGGCATGCACGTCGGCGAAGTCGCGCGCGACGTGCGCATCGCGGGCGCAGTAGCGGAGGCGCTCGAGTCGCAACGCCCGGTAGCCGTCGAAGAAATGTCGTCGGTTCTTCCCCTCGCAGTCGCCGGATCAGAAAAAGCATTCCGGCTGCGAACCACACCGATGCGCGATCACGATCACCTCCTGGGTGCAGTCACCCTGCTCGAAGACATTACGCACCTGCGCGAGATCGATCGACTCAAGTCAGACTTCATCGCGACGGCATCGCATGAGTTACGCACTCCGCTAACCAGCGTTCAGATGGGTGTTCACCTGTTGCTCGAGAGAGCTGTGGGTGAACTGACCGAGAAGCAGTTCGAAGTGCTGAGCGCTTGTCGTGAAGACTGTGAACGGCTCGATAAGCTGATGCGCGACCTGCTCGATCTCTCACGCGTCGAGGCGGGCGAAAGCAAACCCGCGCTCACACTCGTAAAGACAAAAGATCTGATCGACGAAACCACCGAGGAACTGCGGCCGCAAGTCGAATCGAGAGGGTTGGCCTTCAAAGTTGACGCGCCGTTTACTCTGCCGGCCGTGAGAGTTGATCGAACACAAGTGGAACGAGTGCTCACGAATCTCGTGGTCAACGCGATTCGTTACACGCAACACGGCGAGATAAAGATCAGCGCGCAGCCGCGCGGAAATTCTGTGGCCGTTTCTGTTTCGGATACAGGCACCGGCATCCCGCAGGAATACCTGCCCCACATCTTCGACAAGTTTGTGCAAGTGCCGGGTGCGACGACGGGCGGCGCCGGTCTCGGTCTCGCGATTTCGAGGCTAATCGTCGAAGCGCATGGCGGGCAGATCAGTGTGCAATCAGAACGGGGCAAGGGCTCGACGTTCACGTTTACGTTGCCCATCGCTCCAGGAAAGAACGGGTATGAGGGAACGAATACTAATCATCGATGACGAAGAACACATTCGGCGCATGATGCGCCTGACGTTGGAAGCGGCAGGCTACCGAGTCGAAGAAGCCGGCAACGGCCTTGAAGGTCTGACCCTGTATGGCGACAGTTCGAACTGGTCCGTAGTGGTGCTGGACCAGCGAATGCCGGGAATGGATGGGCTCGAAACGTTGGGCGAGCTCAAGAAACAAAACGCGGATGCGCGAGTCGTGATGGCCACTGCTTACGCATCGATCGAGCTCGCCGTTGATGCAATGAAAGTTGGCGCGACTGACTTCGTGCGCAAGCCGATGACTCCGGAAGTGCTGCGTAATGCAGTTGCCGCGGTGTTAGCGAAATCACAAACCGTCGCGAAGGAGCTGCACCCGCTTATTCAAACCATCACCATGAATGGTTTCACGATTCTCGATGACGAAGAATCACCGGCACTCGGCCATTCGCAACGTCGATTCATCGTTACGACGCCCGCAGGTCAAAAGCACGAGGTACTCGTGGAGATCGACGTCGAGGCGGTCTCGTATGTCGAGCGCATGACTGGACGGCGGCTGCGCCCGGAGAGTTCTTTTTGGACGTCGCAAGCGCGCCGTTTCTTGAGCGACTTCTTGTGGCACGAACGCAAGGTGCCGCCGATGCGAAGCCTGGTCTTGAGAAGTGTCGATCCTGATCGACTGCCGATTGCTGCGCGCTGGCAAGCGGAAGGAGCGAAGGGAAACTGATGGCTGCTGCGATCAAGCGCTTGCTCGTCGGAAGAGCACTGCGAACAGAGGATGCAATTCATGAACGGCTCACTAAGAAAACTGCGCTCGCTGTTTTTTCGTCAGACGCGCTTTCGTCGACAGCGTACGCGACGGAAGAAATTCTGCTCGTGCTCGCCGCGGCTGCGGCCGCGACTTCAGGCGCATCGTTTGGTTACGTGGTGCCGGTGTCGGTCGGTATCGCGGTGTTGCTCGCGATCGTGGCGACGAGTTATCGACAAACGATTCATGCCTATCCTTCGGGTGGCGGCGCTTACATCGTTGCGAAAGAGAACCTCGGCACGTCGCCGGGATTGATTGCGGCTGCGGCGCTGCTCGTCGATTACGTGCTCACGGTTTCGGTGTCGATCGCGGCCGGCGTCGCGGCGATCACGTCGGCGGTGCAAGGGACACGCTACGCCGGGCTGAGCGATCACAAAGTAATTCTGTGTCTGATCTTTATCGCGTTTATCGCAATCGCAAACTTGCGTGGTGTTCGTGAATCGGGAGCACTGTTTGCCACGCCGACCTACGTGTTTGTCGTCAGTTTTCTTTTCATGATCGCGTTCGGGTTCTTTCATTACTTCACGTATGGCGGCGCTGCGGCAGTGCCTGGGCCGGAAGAGTTGAAGGTTGCGGAAGGTTACAAGCTGCAACCGTTGACGTTGTTCTTGCTGCTCGGCGCGTTCTCGAATGGCTGCGCGGCGCTGACCGGGATCGAAGCGATCTCAAACGGCGTGCAGGCGTTCAAGAAACCCGAAGCGCAAAATGCGGCGACGACGTTGATCTGGATGGCGCTGCTGTTGACGACGATGTTTCTCGGCACGAGCGTGATGGCGTTCTTGTATCACGTGCATCCGAAGGAGAGTGAGACGGTCATCTCGCAATTCGCGCGCATCATGTTCACCGGACCGCTGGGTTGGTTTTACTACGTCGTGCAGGTTGCGACGGCGGCGATTTTGGTGCTCGCTGCGAATACAGCGTTTGCTGATTTTCCGCGACTGTCTAGTTTGTTGGCGCGCGATCGTTTTCTGCCGCGGCAGTTCGCGAATCGTGGCGACCGTCTGGTGTTCTCGAACGGTATCGTGATTCTCGCGATCTTTTCGGGGATTCTCGTCATGGCGTTCGGCGGCGACACGTCACGACTGATACCGCTCTATGCGGTCGGCGTCTTTCTGTCGTTCACGTTGTCACAATCAGGCATGGTGGTCCATTGGCTGCGCGAACGAAGAAAGCTGAGCGTTGAAAAGTCGCAGAATACCGTCCAGGAAATACCGGCGACGACTGATGCGAGTGGCGCGCTGCCTGATATTGGTTTCGAAGATGAGGATCGCTCGTACTTCGTAACTGATGAAGTCACTGCGCCTGCGAACTGGAAAAAGTCGCTGGCGATCAACGCGATTGGCGCTCTCGCGACGTTCATCGTACTGTGCGTTTTTATCGCGACGAAGTTCATTCACGGCGCATGGATCGTTGTCGTCGTCATTCCGCTGCTCGTGCTGCTGTTCAAATCAATTCACGGGCATTACGTGATGGTGGCGAAACAGCTCTCGACTGATGGGCTCGAGCCGTTGCGGCCGATCAAGCACACCGTGATTGTTCCGATCTCGGGTATACATCGGGGTGTTGTTTCAGCGTTGCAGTATGCGAAGTCGATCGCGTCGGACAAGGTGCAGGCTGTCTACGTCGACTTTGAAGAAGAAGCGACTGCGAATCTGAAGGACAAGTGGGAGCGTTGGGGTGCGGGTGTGCAGCTCGTGGTGCTTCCTTCGCCTTATCGCGAGCTGACGCGGCCATTGCTGCGACATATTCATCGTCTCACCAGAGAAAACTCTAACGACATGATCACCGTGGTGCTGCCTGAATTCATTCCCGCGCGTTGGTGGCAGCACGCGCTTCACAACCAGAGCTCGCTGCTGTTGAAAGGCTCGCTGCTCTTCAGGAAGGGCGTGATCGTCACCAGCGTGCCTTACCATCTCGAACGTTGATTAGCCACAAAAAGGCACAAAAGCCACAAAAGATCTTTCCTTAGAGCGCGAGACGCTCATTCAAATCTTTGTGTGCCTTTTGTGCCTTTTTGTGGCAATGTTCATTGTATGGAAGATCTCCTGGCGGCGCGTTCGCAGATGGCGATGTCGCTCGCTTTCCACATAATCTTTGCGGCGATCGGGATCGCGATGCCGCTATTGATGATTATCGCCGAGTGGAAGTGGCTGCGCAGCAAAGACGAAATCTACCTGACGTTGGCCCAACGTTGGGCCAAAGGCGCTGCGATACTCTTCGCCGTTGGTGCTGTTTCGGGCACGGTGCTCTCGTTTGAACTCGGATTGCTGTGGCCGCGATTCATGGGCTACGCCGGTTCCATTATCGGCATGCCGTTCTCACTCGAAGGCTTCGCATTCTTCACCGAAGCGATCTTCCTCGGAATATATCTGTACGGCTGGAAGCGCGTGCCGCCGCGTGCGCATCTCTTTGCCGGCGCGATGGTCGCGATCAGTGGCGCCGCCTCGGGCATCTTCGTCGTGATCGCGAATGCCTGGATGAACGCGCCGACCGGCTTTCGTCTCGTTGAAGGCACACCGGTCGATATCGATCCCATCGCTGCCATGTTGAATCCAGCGGCGTTCTCACAAACTTTTCACATGACGCTCGCTGCGTACGCTGCGACAGGATTTGCAGTCGCGGGCATTCACGCCTTCATGCTCAGACGCGACGCGAACAATCGCTTTCATCGAGCAGCGTTGGCGATCGCGCTGCTGGTTGGCGGCGTCGGTGCGATCCTCCAGCCACTCAGCGGCGACTCACTCGCGAAATCAGTCGCGCGAACTCAACCTGTGAAGCTCGCTGCTTTTGAAGGACACTTTGAGACCGAACGTGGAGCCGCGTTTCGCATCGGCGGCATTCCTGACGAAGCGGCGGGCGTCACGCATTATTCGATTGAGATCCCTTACCTCCTGAGCATACTCGCCTACGGCGATCCAAACGCAGTCGTGAAAGGATTGAATGACTTTCCCGCGGCCAATCGCCCGCCCGTCGCAGTTGTTCACATCGCGTTTCAATTAATGGTCGGCTGTGGTGTGGCGATGATGCTGGTGTCACTCTGGGGTGCGTGGCGATATATCCGCGGGCGACGCAACCAAACGTGGCTTGAATCAAAATGGTTTTTGCGACTACTGATCGTCGCGGCGCCGCTCGGTTTTATCGCGATTGAGACCGGTTGGGTTGTGACTGAAGTAGGACGGCAGCCGTGGATCATCAACGGCGTGATGCGAACGAGTGAAGCTGTCACTCCGATGCCTGGTCTCATCGTGCCATTTCTGACGTTCACTATCCTTTACATTTTTCTTGCGGCGATTACGGTCTGGTTATTGTTGCGCCAGGTCGCGGCGAGTCCGAGAGATCCGGAACCGAATCCACGGGAGGCGCGCGTTGCCGCTTGAAACGATTATCGCAGGCGCGATGGTCGGGTCACTCGTGCTGTACGCGCTCCTCGGCGGCGCTGATTACGGTGGCGGGGTTTGGGATCTGTTCGCGTTTGGACCACGTGGACGCGCGCAACGCACGTTGATCGCGGAAGCTATCAGTCCGGTGTGGGAAGCGAATCACGTTTGGTTGATACTCGTCGTCGTCATTCTTTTCACTGCATTCCCGCCTGCGTTCGCAACGATTGCGACCGCGCTTCACATTCCGATCACGCTGGTGCTGATCGGCATCATCCTGCGAGGCACTGCTTTCACGTTTCGCACTTACGACGTCCAACGCGACAACGTGCAACGACGCTGGAGTCTCGTGTTTTCGATCGCGAGCATCATCACGCCGATTCTTCTCGGAACCACGCTTGGCGCGATCGCATCGGGCACGATCAGATCTGAGAATGTTCCGAGTAGTTTCTTTCGTTCGTGGCTGGCTCCGTTTCCGTTCGCGGTAGGTTTCTTTGCGCTCGCGTTGTTCGCGTTTCTCGCCGCTGTTTACCTGACGGTGGAAGCGCGTGAGCGTGAGTTGCAGGAAGACTTCCGCAGGCGCGCATTGCTTGCCGGAGTCGTCGTTGGTTTATTGGCATTGACGGTTTTCATTCTGGCGAAGACTGGTGCGCCGACGGTTCGCGCGGGAATCAGCCGGAGTTGGTGGGCTTTGGGTCTCCACTTGTTCACAGCGATCTTCGCGATCGGCGCATTCGTTACACTCTGGACCAGGCGTTACTGGCTGGCGCGCGTTTGCGCGGCCGCTCAAGTGACGTTGATTTTGTTAGGCTGGGCTTTCGCGCAGTTTCCGCACCTGGTCGAACCGGACATCACGATCAGCTCAGCCGCTGCGCCACAAGTCACGCTCGAGTTGTTGCTTGGTGCGCTCGCGGCGGGCGCAATTTTGTTGTTTCCGTCATACTATTACCTGTTCCGCATTTTCAAAGCTGAGTAGCAGTGAACGCCGAGGGGCAGAAAACTGCCGTAACTCGAATAATTCCACTTGACAGTTGAACTCATCTGATAAGACCAGGAGTCAACAAGAAGGAGTAAGCAAGCAGTGACACAGGATGACAAGCAGGCGATTCGTGAGTCGGTTGACGCGTGGCTCGCGGCAAGTAAGAAGGGTGACTTGTCAACGATGCTCGATCTACTAGCGGACGACGTGCTCTTCATCGTTGCCGGAAAAGAGCCGTTCGGCAAGGAGACATTTGCGAGTGTGAACCAGCAGCAGATGAAAGATGTCGAAATGGACGCGACGATCGACGTCAAGGAGATTGAGGTTGCCGGTGACTGGGCGTGGACGCGCAGCTTTCTGAACATAACCTTTACGCACGAAGAAAGTGCAGCAAAGCACTCAGGTCATATCCTCACGATCTGGCAGAAAAACTTCGATGGACGCTGGGTCATCAAGCGCGACGCAAACTTCGTGAAGCCCGAAAATTAGACCGTCGCAAATG
>Ga0070681_10003308_pt1 | contig 15056 bp, 10 predicted proteins | sample KBSC83BmetaG_FD_65650 | JGI IMG/M metagenome (GOLD analysis project Ga0070681, IMG submission 65650) | Corn rhizosphere microbial communities from Kellogg Biological Station, Michigan, USA - KBS C8-3B metaG | ecosystem: Host-associated > Plants > Roots > Rhizosphere | place: USA: Michigan...
CGGCGACCCCGTGCATAACGCGGATCGCGTCGTACCCGAGTGGCAGAAGATTCAGGTCGGAGACCTCGTGCGCGCCGTGCCGCCGAATTACCTGGGTGGCGTGTTCGGCCGCGACGCGGGATGGCGGGTGACGAGAATCGTGCCCCGCCGAGCCCTTGTGCTCGATGGCTGGGGCGCGTTCGTGATCGTGCCAGTCGACGATTCGACGTCGCGACTGCTCGTCCGCTCGCGAGGCGATGGAAAGCTCACTCTCGCGACCGTGCCGCTGTCGGCGCTCAGCCTGCTCGTCTTCGAGCCCGCTCATTTCATCATGGAGCGAGGGATGCTGCGTGGAATCAAAGAGCGCGCGGAGGCGAGACGTTCTCCGTAGCGCCGCGACATCCCTACACGAAATCCGCCATTCCCCGACGGCAGCCCACCACGCTCGCGCGTCATCTTGAGGAAACACGGATCGCCAGGTCGCCGCGTCTCGAGAGCGACCGGCGCCGCTTCGAACGAGAGGGACGCATGAACAGGATCGCCGCAATTCCCGACCTCGCCGCCACGGTGGCGGTTCAGGTTCCCGTAGGCTCTATCCACCTGCGTGGCCGGCTCATGCTCGGCCAGGCGGCCCGGGGGCTCGTGATCGTCGCGAACGGAGACGGCGATCATCTCTATGACGAGACGAATGCCTACATCGCGCGGCGGCTCTGCGACGCGGGCTTCGCGACGCTCGTCGTCGATCTCCTCACGCCTAACGAGGCGGTCGAAGATGCCGAGACGTCCGCGCTGCGCTTCCATCAGGGCCTGCTCGCGTCGCGGCTGGTGAAGGTCACGCAGTGGGTCCGAACAGGCGTGGCCTTCAGCGGTCTCGAGATCGGGCTCTTTGCGAGCGGCCTCTGTGCCGGTGCCGCGCTGGCGACGGCGTCCGTGTTCCCGGCGGTACGCGCGGTGGTCTGCCGCGGCGCGCGGGTCGACGTCGTGGTGCCACAGCTGCACCGGATACGATCGGAGGTGCTACTTCTCGTCGGTGAACGCGACACAGCACACCTGAGCGCGAGCCGCGGCGCGTACTGGCTACTGCCTGAGAGCGCTCAGCTCGAGGTCCTGCCTAACGCCGGACACCTGCTCGACGAACGAGACACGCTCGACGAAGTCGCCCGAAAGGCCGAGCGCTGGTTCGGCCGGACGCTCGACTCGCACCTTCCGATCTTCCCCGCGAAGCGGGCCCTGGTCGGCGCGATGTAGCCGCCGGCTAGTCGGTGGTCGCCGCGCGACCCGTTTTCTCATCCACGTGGATCCGGAAGAGCACCTGACGCTCCGGAGTCGGATCGCCCGCCGCGAGCGCGAGGGGCACCAAGTTCCGGATCAGGCCCAGCGTCGATTCGTAAGCTTCCTGATCGCTGGGCGAGCCATTCCCGTCGGGGAGATTAACCACGCCGTGCACGATGACGCTGCGCCAATCGTAGAGACCCTCGATCTCGTCGACCTCGAACGCGACCCACGGATGATGCCGTAGCGTGGAGAGCTTGGTACCCGGACTCGTCCGTCCGTGGAGCCAGCCCTTCGCGTAGACGTAGTGCACGGGCTCGATGTCGACCCGGTCGTGAAAGGTGAACGCGATCCGGCCAACATGATTCCGCTCGAGGAGCGCGTCACACTCGGCGCCCGTGAGCTCGCGGACCGTCGACGTCGCCTGCTTCTTTGGCTTCTTCATAGGATGCTCCGGTGACCGCAGGATATGCTCTGGGGCCTGCTGTGTCAGTCGTCACCTGCCGCTCGCTTTGTCGGGGATTTCCCTACATAGATTCAGGCAGCTCCCGAAGGATTCGACGAGTGGTGGGAACCATACTTCTTCGACCTGTCATTGTGGGAGCACTTGGTGTCAGCCATTCCAGGCATTCAACTCTCGAGAGCACCTGCACGGCCGGGGCGTACGCGCCGCCCGGGACGTGCGGCTGACGCACTGCCGATGCATGCCACCGCGCTGCGCGTTCCGCTGATGATCAAGCTGCTGGGCGCGAATGTGCTCGCGCTCGCCTTCCTTGCGGCAGTGGTCTTTGGTTACAGGCCTGCGGCGCCATCGGGGGGCGTTGTCATTCTCGGGGTCATCGCTGGGACAATCGTGTTCGGCGGGTTGGCCGCTGTGGCGCTTCTCCCACTGCGAAGCATCGAAGCCGTGGCTTCGCGCGTCTGGCGCGGCGACTTCGGCGCGCGCGTCGACGCCTCGCCGGTCGCCGATCGGGACATGAAGCGCATCGGCACGACATTCAACCTCCTGCTCGATGGGCTCGTCACGGATCGGAGCCGCGTGCAGGCGCTGGCAACTGCAGTAATCGACGCCGGCGATCGCGAGCGCGCCTCGCTCGCCCGTGAGCTGCACGATTCCACCGCGCAGCAGCTGGCCGCGCTCGTTCTCCAGCTCAGCGCCGCGGCGCGTGATTCGACCGATCCCGCGCTCGCACAGCGGCTCGAGATGATTCGCGAGCAGGCGAAGGCGACGCTCGAGGAAGTTAGGCTCCTGTCGCACACCGTGCATCCGCGCGTTCTCGACGACCTCGGCCTCGCTGCCGCGCTGAAGAAGCTGGGGCGCGAAGTAGGGGAGGCGAGCAACCTGGATGTCGAGGTCGTCGCGACGGATGACGGCAACGTGCCGGCTACGGCGGCGGCGGTGCTCTATCGAGTCGCGCAGGCGGCGGTACACAACGTAGTGAAGCATGCAGGGGCGCGGCACGTCGCGCTGCGCCTAACGGTGAAACCGGGCGAACGTGATGGCCGGGCGGTACTCGAGGTCACCGACGACGGCGCCGGTTTCGATGTCGGGGAAGCCGAACGGCGACGTCCTGGAATGGGGCTGTTCACCATGCGGGAGCGCGTGGCGCTGGCTGGGGGACTATTCGACATCAAGAGCTCACCCGGCGAGGGGACGCGCGTCATCGCGTCTGTCCCCATGGCGGGATCGCTCACCACCACCAGGACTGGAGTAGAGAGATGAGTGACGGCTCGATTCGCGTCGTGCTCGCGGACGACCACACGGTGGTACGCGCCGGCCTCAAGGCGGTTCTTGGCGCGGCGCGCGACATTCACGTCATCGGTGAAGCGCAGAACGGGCGCGAGGCAGTAGCAATGGCCGAGCGTCTCGATCCCGACGTGGTAGTGATGGACCTGACGATGCCCGAGCTCGACGGCACCGCCGCCACGAAGGAGATCGTACAGAAGGGCCTCCGCTGTCGCGTGCTCGTCCTCACGATGCACCTCGAGGACGACTATCTCGTTCCGCTCATGGAAGCGGGCGCCGCGGGCTACCTTGTGAAGAGCGTCGCCGACCGTGAGCTCGTCGACGCCGTCCGGGCCGTTGCGCGCGGCGACATGTACGTTCGTCCGACGGCGGCACGCGTCCTTGCCCAGAACCTCTCCAAGCGCGCCGCGGCGCAGACGGAGCACGAGCGCTTCGAGCAGCTGACGCAGCGCGAGCAGAACGTGCTCCGCCTCGTGGCCCAGGGGTATTCCGCGCCGGAGATTGGTGAGCAGCTCTTCATCAGCCCGAAAACGGTGGACACGTACAAGCAGCGTATCCAGGAGAAGCTCGGGATTGCCCACCGCGCGGACTACGTACAGTTTGCGCTGAAGTTGGGCCTGCTCGCCAAGTCCTGACGCGCGCGGGCGGCCCGCCGCGCGCTGCCCGCTATGCCTCTCGTCAAGATTCGTTCGGTTTCGGTCGCGCTCACGCTCGCGATCGTCGTTCTCTGCATCCCGTTTGCTCTCACCGTGCGCGACCTGCTCCGTCTCGGAGACGTCGCGTCGTGGTCCCGGATTGCCGCGCTGCTCGGCGCGATCGCCGCGGTAAGCATTGCGCTCGCGCGTCAGCGTGCCGTGCGTTCCGCGCTCATGGAGCGAGAGCGGCTCGAGCAGGAGCGCCACGCTTCCGACGCGATGTTCGCGAGCATCCTCGCCATCGCCGCCGACGCGGTGGTGACGGTCGACGAGAGTTATCGAATCGTCCACTTCAATAAAGGCGCCGAGGAGATCTTCGGTTGGGCTACAGCCGACGTGCTCGGGCAGTCGCTGAACGTGCTGCTGCCGGAGCGATTCCGGGCACACCATCACGAGTTCATCGACCAATTCGCGCGCGGTCAGGACTCCGCGCGCCGGATGGGTCATCGCCGCGAGGTCGCCGGCCGGCGACGGGACGGGACGGAGTTTCCCGCCGAAGCGTCGATCTCGAAGCTGGATCTGCCGGGCGGGCGTCGCGTCTTTACGGCGGTGGTGCGCGACATCACCGAGCGTCGCCGAGCGCAGGAGAGCGAACGCTTTCTCGCCGACACGTCGGCGCGGCTCTCGGCATCGCTCGGCTACGAGGAAGTGCTGCAGACGATCGCCGAGTGCGCGACGCCGACGCTCGCCGACGCGTGTCTCGTCGACGTGATCGACGGCGCGCAGTTCGTGCGTCGCGCCGCGGATGGCCCGGTGCCTAACGAGTCACTCCGCGCCCTCGCCGCGGAATCGCGCCTCAGCTGGGACTCGCCGTCGCCCGTGATCGACGTCATGCGTCGCGGACGCCCCGAGCTGGTGCCCGAGATCGATGATGCGTGGCTCGAGGCGCACGAGGACGACCCCGAAAGCCTCTCCCGGTGGCGCCGTCTCGGCATCCGCTCCATGCTCGTCGTTCCGCTCACGGCCGGCGAGCGCACGCTCGGAGCCGTTACCCTGCTCGCGCTGAACGGACGCCCGGCGTTCGGAGCGGACGCGCGAGTCCTCGCCGAGAAGTTCGCTTCGCACGCCTCGCTGGCGCTGGAGAACGCTCGGCTCTATCGGGAAGCAAAACGCGCTACCGAGGGTCGCGACCAGGTGCTCGGTGTCGTGTCGCACGATCTGCGCAATCCGCTGAGCGCGATCGCGATGTGCGCGAAGGTCCTTCGCGACGACGACGGTCAGATGTCCGCCGAGGAACGTGAAAGTCTGCTCACCACGATCGTGCAGTCCGCCGACTGGATGAATCGCCTCATCCAGGATCTGCTGGACGTAGCGAGCATCGAGACGGGCCGGCTCTCCCTCGAGCGCGGCCGCCAGGCGGCGCCCGCGCTCGTGTCCCAGGCCGCGCGGATGTTCGAGGTCGAGGCGAGCCAGCGTCGCGTGCAGCTCGAGGCGAGCGCTCCCAGCGAGTTGCCTCCGGTGCAGGTCGACGCCTCGCGGATCGTTCAGGTCCTCGGCAACCTGCTGAATAACGCGCTCAAGTTCACCCCCGACGGCGGCCGCATCGCCGTCGGCGCCGAAGCGAGGGGCGGCAGCGTCGTTTTCTTCGTCTCCGATTCGGGACCGGGAATTCCCCTCGCCGATCAGCCGCGCGTCTTCGATCGGTATTGGCAGTCGCGACGCACTGCCAACAAGCGTGGCACCGGGCTGGGGCTGTCGATTGCGAAGGGGATCATCGAGGCGCACGGCGGACGGATCTGGATCGAGAGCACGCCCGGTGAGGGCGCCAAGTTTCTCTTCACGATACCGGTCGAGACCTCTGCGGCATCGCCGAGTACATTCGCCCCCGCCGCCGGATAAGATCGGCCGCGCGGGCCCGCTGTTGCCTCGGTTACCCGCGAACGTCTGTGATTCGACGGCACTGCCCGATGGGGACGACGCCGCCCCGCCCCCAGTGGTTCCCCAGCCCGACGCCATGGCTCCGGCCCACACTTCCACTCGTTCGATCGCCTCTCCGACTGGGTTCGCTCTTGCCGTTGCGCGCGCCGAGCTCGCGACGGCACGGCGACGCGTGTTGATCGCGATCTTCGCGGCGGTCACGTCGGTCTTCCAGATCGCCGGGCTTCGGGCGTCGCCGTGGGTCTACGCGGTGCTCGGGGCGTGGATGGCCCTGACATTCGGCTCAGCCGCGCTGCTGCGTCGTGCGCGCTCGGCGAGCGACGCCGACCTCGTGCAGGCCGCCTGCTATTACGTCGACGCGACGATCGTCACGATCGCCTGCGCGATGATCGGTGCCGGATGGTGGATCTCGGTGACGGTGATGGCGTTCGGTGTCACCTTCGCCTTCGCGACGCTGCCGCGCCGCCGTGCGCAGTACGCCGCGCTGTACGCGCTCTGCTGCTTCAACGCGCTGATTCTCGCCGAGACCCTCGGCATCGTGGTGCCGGTGGGCTTCGCGGGATTGCCGCCGCTCCGGGAGAACTACGCGATCGCGTTCGCCGCCGCGCTCTTCGGCACGACGATGATCGTGACCTTTGGTACGGTGCAGGTAACGTTCGTTCGCGTGATGCGCCGGGCGCGCGAGCGATACGAGCTGCTCCTGTCGACGGCGCCGGACATGATCGTCAGCGCCAATCGCGACGGCGTGATCGTGTCCGCGAACGAGGCGGCTCGCCTCTTCGCCATGCGAGTCGCGACCGCCGATCAGCCGCCCGGCTCGGCGCTCGTCGGCACGCAGGTCGCGCTCCTCGCTCTGCCCGAGGATCGCGAGATGCTCGCCGCCGACGTGAATGCGGCGGCCGAAGGCGAGAGCCGGCAGCGGGAGCTCCGCCTAACGAGCGGCGGTGAGCCGGGGTGGTTCCTCGTCAGCTGCAACGCGATTCGGGAGGAGGAGCGGATCACCGGCGTGCTCGTCGTGGCGCGCGAGATCACGGCGCGCAAGCGCGTCGAGGAGGCGAGCCGTCGCAACGAGGAGAACACTCGTCAGGCGCAGAAGATGGAGGCGATCGGCCGGCTCGCCGGCGGCGTCGCACACGACTTCAATAATCTGCTCACCGTGATCGGCACGTACTGCGAGCTGCTGAAGCAGGGCGCGGCCGACGGGAACGTCCGCATGGCGGACGTGGACGAGATCTACAACGCGACGGTGCGCGCGGCGGCGCTCACGAACCAGCTGCTCACCTTCAGTCGCAAGCAGGTCCACCAGCCGCGGCTGATCGATCTCAACGAGATCGTCGCCGGAATGGAGGAGATGCTCCGCCGGCTGATCGATACCGGCATCCGCATCGAGACGACGGCCTTTCCCGAGCTGTCGACGCTGCGGGCCGATCCCGCGCAGATGGAGCAGGTTCTCCTCAACCTCGCCGTCAACGCGCGCGACGCCATGCCTAACGGCGGGCTTCTTCGCATCGAGACCGACGAGGCGTTTCTCGACGGCGCGTACGCGGCGGCGCACGCGGGCGTGAAGCCGGGCCGCTACGTGCTCCTCTCGGTGAGCGACACGGGCTCGGGGATGGATGACGAGACGCAGCAACGCATCTTCGAGCCCTTCTTCACGACCAAAGGACAGGGCGAGGGAACTGGGCTGGGCCTCGCGACGGTCTACGGGATCGTTCAGCAATCGGGCGGTCACATCCAGGTAGAGAGCGAGATCGGCCGGGGCACGACCTTTCGGATCTACTTTCCAGTCGCTGTCGATGAGGTGGCGGTGCCGCCGCGCGCGGCTCACCGTCTGACGCCGCTTTCGGTCGCCAGTGCGGCCAGCGCCGCGGCTCGCCCGTTAGGCGCCGACCCTGCGCTTCGCGGCGCGACCAGCGAGACGATCCTCCTCGTCGAGGACGGCGAGGCGCTGCGGGAGGTGCTCGAGCGCGTGCTCGCCGAGCTCGGCTACTCCGTGCTCGTTGCCCGTGACGGCGAGGAGGCGCTTGCCGTCGCAACCAAGCACGCGGGCACGATCCATCTCCTGATCACGGACGTCGTGATGCCGAACATGGGCGGCCGCGAGCTCGCCCTCGAGCTCTGGAGGAGCCGCAGCGACACGCGCGTGCTCTTCATGTCCGGCTACACCGAGGACGCGATCCTGCACCAGGGTCTCCGCCGCGCCACCGTCGGATTCATCGGCAAGCCGTTCCGCCCCGACTTCCTGGCGAGCAAAGTGCGCGAGATGCTCGACGCCGACGCGGCACCGAACGCGGCCGCGAAGCGGGCACGCAGCGCCTAACATCACTGTCTGTACCATGAATCTGCTCGTCATCCGCCACGCGATCGCCGAGGACAAGGAGGCGTTCGCGGCCACGGGCCGCAGCGATGATCAGCGTCCGCTCACTGAAGCGGGTCGCTCGAAGATGCGCCGGGCGGCCGAGGGGCTTCGCGCGACGTGCCCGCGTCTCACGGTGCTCGCGTCCAGTCCCCTCCTCCGTGCGCGCGAGACGGCGGACATCGTCGCGCCAGTTTTCCGGGTCGCGCGGGTGGAGATCGTCGAGGCGCTCCGTCCGGAGCGGCCGTTTGAGGATCTCACGGCGTGGCTGCGGCGCCGCGTCGCGCCTAACGGGGCAGGAGATGAGGCTACGGTCGGGGTGGTCGGTCACGAGCCGCATCTGAGCGGCCTCGTCACCTGGTTCATGACCTCGGGCACGGACTCGCGCATCGAGTTGAAGAAGGGGGGAGCATGTCTGCTCCGCTTCGAGCGTGAGCCGGCGGCGGGAGAGGCGATGCTGCGGTGGGCGCTCACTCCATCGCAGCTGCGCGGACTGACCGATTGATGCCATTCAGCGGCTGATCGTTGTGGCGTTGCCGCGACAAATCGACGCTGCCGAGCAAACGGGCCGCGAGCTAACTCGCTGTCGTGTAGTCGCTTCTGGAAGCCGTCACCCATTGCAACGACGCGCATGGACCTTGCCTCCGCCACGCCCATCAATACGCGAGTTCTTATGACACCGGGTTCGCTGCGAGTGGTGGTCATCAACGACCAACGATGGGTCGTTCGCGCTGTGCTACGGTTCCGCCCGGGCAGCGACCCGCACGCGCCGACGCTACGATTTTTTAATGGCGCCGAGACGCGGTATGCAGGCGAGTATCCAGATGATTGGCCGGCGCTGCCCGAGAGTGAGTTGACGTCGATCTTTCAGCGCGCGGAGCCCACGCCGGCGCTGAGCCGCTGAGGGAAACGCCTTCCAAAGCACTGCGCGCCCCGTGATTGGCGCGCGAACCGAGCGTTGCGATCTGTTTGTCGTGCTCGGTGGCCGATGATTCCGGTAATTACCGGAATTGTCTAGTGGCGCCACTCTGGCGCCTTTGCCAAACACCTGTACGTTAGAGCGCGTTAACCTACACGCGTTCGGGTCGTTGCCGTGGCATTAGCACTTCTGGAAGAGCTGCGCGAAGCATTGCGCGATCAATATGCTGTCGAGTCCGAGGTCGGACGCGGCGGGATGGCGACGGTCTTCGTCGCCGAAGATCTCAAGCATGGTCGTCGGGTCGCGATCAAGGTTCTGAGCCCGGAGCTGTCGTCGTCGATGGACGGCGACCGGTTCAAGCGCGAGATCCAGATCGCCGCGCGGTTGAGTCACCCGCACATTCTGCCGGTCTTCGACTCGGGCGCCGCGAACGGCCTGCTGTATTACGTAATGCCGTTCGTCGAGGGCGAGTCGCTTCGCGGACGTCTCAAGCGCGAGATGCAGCTTCCGATCGAGGACGCCATCGCGCTCACCTGCGAGGTCGCGGACGCGCTGTCGTACGCGCACTCGTTTGGCGTCGTGCACCGCGACATCAAGCCCGAGAACATTCTGCTCAATGGCGGCCATGCGGTGGTCGCGGACTTCGGCATCGCGCGGGTCATCCAGGACGCGGGTGCGGAGAAGCTGACGCAGACAGGCATGTCGGTCGGCACCGCCGCGTACATGAGCCCCGAGCAGTTCAGCGGCGACCATGTCGACGGCCGCAGCGACATGTACAGTCTCGCGTGCGTGCTGTACGAGATGCTGGTCGGCGAGGTGCCGTTCACGGGGCCTAACGCGATCGCGATCATGGCGCGGCACACGATGGAGCTGCCGCCGTCGATCCAGATCGTTCGCGGGACAGTGCCGGACGAGCTCGAGGGCGCGATCATGCACGCGCTCGAGAAGGTGCCGGCGGACCGGTTCGCGACGGTCGCGCAGTTCAAGGAAGCGCTGCTTGGCCAGGGTGCGACGAGTACGTATGCACGACGGACGCGAGCGAACACGACGATGTTGCGTCGCCCGCCGGTACAGCGGCGCCGTCGCACGCTCCTGTATGGTGCATTGGCGGCGATGGTGCTGTTGGGGGGCGGCAGTCTCGCCGGACGATACTACTGGGTGAACCGCTCGGCAGTACGTCGCTTCGCGCCCGGGGACGTCGATCTTCGTCGTCTGGCCGTCCTCTACTTGGAGGATCTCAGCCGCGATTCTTCGCTCCACGATGTGGCGACGGGGCTTACAAAGTCGCTCATCAACCAGCTTGGGCAGGTTGACGGTTTGCAGGTGGTCTCGGCAGAGGGCGTTGCGCCGTTCGTCGGCACCTCGATCAAGAGCGACAGCATTGCGCGTGCACTCAACGTCGGCGCTTTGATCCGCGGCAGCATCGAACCCGTCGGTAACCAATTGCACGTTGCCGTTAGGCTCGTGGAAGGAATCAGTGGTGTGGACCTCGACCGCACCGGATTCGACGTACCGAAGGGCGCCTTCCTGAGTGCACGCGACTCATTGGTGAAACGGGTCGCGGACCTCCTTCGAACGCGGCTCGGCGACGAGATCAGGACGCGAGAGCTACGGAGCAGCACTCAAAACGTCGATGCGTGGGCGATCCTCGAGCGCGGTGGAAACGTCAAGCGTGAGGGCGAACGCTTGCAGGAAGCCGGCGACACGACCGGAGCCGCGCAGCGGTACGCCATCGCAGACTCGCTCGCATCGCGCGCTGGGTCGCTGGACGCGCAGTGGCCGCAGCCGCTCGTCACTCGTGCCGCAATCGCGGAATCCAGGGCACGTATGACCAAGGAGCCGACCGCGATTCGTGCCGCCGTTGACAGCGGCCTGGCATATGTGTCGCGAGCGCTTACGCTGGATCCTCAGGATGCGGATGCGCTCGAGGTGCGAGCGAGGCTCCGTTTCGCGCCGGTGGCCGCGGGGCTCGTGCGCAATCAGCGCGACATCGACCAGATTCTCGACCAGGTCGAGCGCGATCTTCGGGATGCTCTCACGTTGTCGCCACGCCTGGCGACGGCCTGGCAGGCATTGAGTGTCGTCGAAGACGCCAAGAAGAATGTGGCAGAAGCAATGGTCGCTGCGCGCAAGGCCTACGAGACGGACGCCTATTTACGCTCCGCGCCATCGATATTGTGGGCGTTGTATTCCACCTCGTATAACCTCGAGCAATTCACCGATGCGATTCATTGGTGCGACGAGGGACGACGACGATTCCCGAACACGCCGGCATTCGTTCGATGCCGTCTGTACTTGTTGTTCACAAAGGCAGTCACGCCGAATCCAGACGAAGCATGGCGGGCGGTGGGCGACCTCGAGAAGATCACTCCAAAGCCAGCCTGGGAGTATAGAAAGCGCGAGGCAGAAATCATCACCTCGATCGTTCTGTACCGTGCCAATATGAGTGACAGCGCGCATCACGTTCTGGCGCGCACGGAGGCTGGGCCAGACATCGACCCACGTGGTGAGCTGGTCTCATTGCGCGCGCTCGCTCATGAATTCTTTGGTGAGACTGACCAAGCGATCACGTTGATCGAGCAGGCACTAGCAACGCATCCGGAACATCGCGCGGGGTTCGGGCGGATGAACGCGTGGTGGTGGCGCGATCTACAGAGTAATCCTCGTTTCAAGACACTGATCGCATCGGGGCGATAACAAGACAATTTCTCGTCACCCGACCTGCCTGAGCGCGACGACTTGGTGCTCCGGGCTCCGACCGCCATTGCGACTTCTCAAGCTTCCGCCCCCTTCTCCCTCACCACGGACCGCCCCATGACTCTGTCCACGCGAATGTATCGGCCTCATCTCCTCTTGCTGGCTATTGTTGCCGCAGCGGCATGTAGTGATCGTACGTCTCCGACACAACCGCCTCACCTGTCTCCGCAGCAGCCCGGCAAGGATATCTCGGATGGCGCGCACATCGCGTCCGACGGCAAGCTCGGTAATGCAGACGTGTTCTTCCTGCCGCCGATGGTCTCGAATCCGAGCAAGGCAGCAGGCTACGGAGATCCGTTCCAACCCGGATTGCCGGTTTCTTTCCGCATTACCGACCAAAACACGAGCGCGGTCATCAGAACCTTCGTCGCCGGTGTGGACCTAACGAATCAGTTCTACAGCGCGAACTGGGATACGAAGGGGTCACCGATTGATCTGACGCACATCTATCGCATCAACGCCGTCATCGGAACCAAGACCGTTGCCTACGCCGATGTCATCTTCGGTGCGACAGGCGCCAGCTTGAAGAACATCGATACGGACGATTTCGTTGGCCTCGTCGACGGCCGGACGCTTCCGATGAAGGTCCGCATCGAGACGGGGTGGGACTGCGTCGACAAGACGAGCTGCGTCACGCAGGCAGTACCGAACCAGATACCAGCAGGACAGACGGTCATCGTCACGACGGGTGGCACCCTGCCGAACTCGGTCGAGTTCAGCCCCAGTGCGAACGGAACTTGGGCCACGAACGTCGACGGCAGTCCGATCACCGGTCAGATCGTCGTGACCATTCAGGACGTGACGAGTGAGCACCCCGAGTCCGCGGGCGGCTGCGGAAATGGCCTCGCCCTTCAACTGACCCAGAATCACTGCGTTCGCATAACGACTGATCCGGCAGTGAAGCTCACCTCGCGTGTCAGAGTGGGTACGTGTCTGGCGAATCCTGGTGACGATCGGCAGTTGCTCGTCAAGTACGACACCGATCCGAGCCATATCGAAGCGCCGAGGTTCCTGGAAGATGCACCTCCTCCGGCCGCCTGCCCGCCACAAATCGGATCCGCGACGATCCACTCGTCCAATCCCCTCGTGCGCTTCGCGGCGACTGTGACCTCTGGCGTCGGTCGCGGTCTCAATTGGGTGCTGGGCGTCAAGCCGGCCTACGCATTCGACACCGGCGTTGGCGGCTTTATTGGCATCGGCGACGGCTTCAGTCTCTTCGCGCCGGCGTTCCCGAGAAGGATGCTCGCCAACTCTGGCGACGGGCAGCAAGCCCTCGTCGGAACGCAGGTAGCCAACGACCTCGTCGTTCATTTCACGTTCGTTCATGACGTCGGAGAGGACCCGACGCGCGCCGACATCAACGGTGCCAGCCTAACGTGTCTCGCTCTCACGACGGGCTCGGGCTTCCTAACAACACCCACAGGAACCACCGACGGCCCGACCCTGACCTCGAGCATCCCGGCCACGCCACTGGAGAACGGTCTCTATAGCTGCGGTCGTCCATTCCTCGCTCAAGACGCTGGCGCGAATCAATTCAAGGTCATTGCGGCTGGTGTGCCCGATGCCGTCCTGTTCAATGTTGAGAACGACGCCATCCAGCTGCCCGGAAGTGTCACGTTCACAGCCACCGGCATCATCGCCTCGACTCCGTCTCTCGTCTCGCCGGAGAATCTGTCTGTGTTTGATTTCTTCCCGCGGACGACGCCACTGAGTTGGACCGCGGTGCCCGATGCAGTCTCATATGAGATTGATCGAGCCTGGTGTGAGTCATGGCAAGATCCCGACTACCCCACGACGTGCTCGGTCTGGACCAATTACCCGATAGCGAGTGTCCAGGGAACAACCTTCAGCTTCGACTTCGTTGGAGCGCAGCCCGGGCGCTGGCGGGTGCGCGCGATCTATCCGAGTGGGGGCCAGGGGCCGTGGTCGGCATACAACTATTTCCGATACCTGCAATAGCCTGACGGATCGGAGATCAGGAGCGGGCCTGGAGCGACTGACGCTCCAGGCCCGCTTTTCTAGCGATTCGGTGATTGTCGCGATGATACGATACGCCGCAGACCACTAGGAATCGTACGATGTCGGTATGCATCGCGTCCGTGGCTCCGTCTCGCTCCTCGTTTCACTGATCACCATCGTCATCCTCGCGGCCATTGCCGGGCTCGCGCATCACATCGCCCAGTGAACCGACTGCCAAGGCCCAGAAAAGAAAATCGGCGGCCCGTTAGGCCGCCGATTCCCGAACTGGGTTTGTGCAGCGAGCTATCGTACCATCGACACCGTCGGACGACCGTTAGGCGCGTCCTCCACCGACTTCAGCACGTCGCGCCACTGGAACTTCTTGCCGCTGTGGCGCACCCAGTAGTCCATCCACGCCATCTCACCCACGCTCTTGAGATACTGATTGCGTGGATCAGGAATGCCGTGCGAGTTGCCGGGATACACCCAGAACTCCGTCGGGACGTTCAAGCGCTTGAGCGCCATGTGCAGCTCCTCGCTCTGCGGACGCGGCACGCGCGGATCGCCGTCGACCACGTGGATCATCGTCGGCGTCTTCGCATTCTTGACGTACGCCGCCGGCGACTGCCGCCACCAGTGCTCCATGTCGTCGTACCAGAGCTTGTCGCCAAGGTACCACTGACGGAGCCGCTGCGTGTCGCTCTCACCGTACATCGAGATCCAGTTGAACGTCCCCGCACCCGTGCTGATCGCCTTGAAGCGATTCGTGTGCGTCAGGATCCAATCCGAGTAGTGGCCGCCGGCGCTCCAGCCTAACGCGCCCATCTGCGTGCTGTCGACGATCCCCTGCGCGATCAGATAATCGACGCCCGCCATGATGTCGTCGAACCCCTTCGTGAAGTAGTCGCCCTGGCTCTCGATCTTGTGGCGCTGGCCGTAGTTCGTCGACTGCCGGTAGTTCGGCATCAACACGGCGTAGCCCGCGCCAGAATACACCTGCGAGCCGTAGCCGCCGTTGAAGCTCAGCACGTCCGCCGCGGCCGGGCCGCCGTGAATCGCGACGATCAACGGATACCGCTTGCCCTGCTGGTAGCCCACCGGCTTGAGGAGAACGCCGCCGACCATCCGGCCGTCCTTCGACTTCCACGTAACCTCCTCCTCGTCACCGAGCTCGATGCCGTTCCGCACCCACGGATTCGGATCGGCGAGCTGCACCCACTTGCTCCGGTCGCCGATGTCGTTGAGCGAGGCGACCGTGAACAGTGTCGGCGGTGTCTTGGGATCGGAGTAGTTGATCGTGAGGCGGCCGCTCTCCGGGTCTTGGGCCGCGCGGAGCGATGCCTGGACGTGCGTCAGCTGCGTGACGTTGCCCGTGGCGACGTCGATGGAGCAGAGCTGATCGGTCGCCTTGATCCCTTCGTTGAAGTAGATCGTCTTGCCGTCCTTCGACCACCAGCCAACCGTGACGTCGCCGTCGAAGCTCGCGCCGATCTT
>Ga0070681_10003309_pt1 | contig 15052 bp, 16 predicted proteins | sample KBSC83BmetaG_FD_65650 | JGI IMG/M metagenome (GOLD analysis project Ga0070681, IMG submission 65650) | Corn rhizosphere microbial communities from Kellogg Biological Station, Michigan, USA - KBS C8-3B metaG | ecosystem: Host-associated > Plants > Roots > Rhizosphere | place: USA: Michigan...
GGCGTGCTTGGAGCGCTGCTCGTGCCGTTCATCCATCTCAGCGTGTACCTGTTTCGCACGCTGCACCCGATGCCGATCGTGCTCAAGCCCGGGCATCCGTCGCTGCCGAACAGCATGCTGGCAACGTTCGCAATGTCTTTCGTTTCGTTCGCGCTCCTCTTTGTGGCGCTACTTCGAGCACGGTACCGGTTGGCCGCACGAGTCGACGCCCTTGTGGCGGAGGAGGAGTTCGAGCCGGCTCCCATGCCGAACCTTCGTGCTGAACCCATCCGATAATGCCTGACAATGCCGTGTTCTACCACGCCGCCTATGCCGCGGCGGTCGTCATTTACGGGGGCTATGTGATCTCCCTCGTCGTTCGCAGCAGGCGCACGCGAGCTCGTGAACGCCGTCAGATGCAGCGGGGGCTTGCGCGAGAGGTCAACAGCGAGTTGTAGGGTGAATTTGCGGCGCGCCCGCGACATCTGACGGCCTATTCGGGAGTTACCGACCGGGGAGCGGCCGATAGTACCGGGCGCGATCCTTGCCCATTGATCGAGACACTGCGGCCCTTTTGCGGCAGGCAACGTCACGCTAACCCCGACCCAATCGCCATGGATGCCAGCCTGTATTTTCGACTGAGGGATCGCATTGACGGCGCAGCCTCGCTCGAAGAGCTGGTGGCTATAGAAGCCGAGATCGACAGCACCCAACCGCACGTCATCGAACGGCGCGCGTTGGAGCGACGACTGAATCGGAGGGAGCGAGCACTGTCGGGTCCAACGATGTGACGACCGGGTGCCGGGAACCGATGGGCCGAACGTTCGCTCGTCAGGCGCGCTGCTCTTCCGCGGCGCGCCTGACGGTTTTTCCGGGACTGCCCCGGGCGAAGTAGAATTATCGCCGCCCGACTATCCGCGACCGTTTCTCTCGAACAGGCTCCATGATCCATCCGTGGCGCGATCTGCCGCCAGGCCCGCATCCACCCGAAGAAGTCACGGCGGTGATCGAGATCCCGCGAGGCAGCCGAAACAAGTACGAGCTCGACAAGGAGCACGGGATGCTCAAGCTCGACCGCGTGCTCTACTCGGCGGTGCACTACCCGGGTGACTACGGGTTCATCCCACGAACTCTTCACGAGGACGGCGACCCGCTCGACATCCTCGTACGCATCAACGAGCCGACGTTCCCCGGCTGCCAGATCGACGTGCGCCCGATCGGCGTGCTCAAGATGCTGGATCGCGGCGAGCCGGACGACAAGATTCTCGCCGTCCCGAGCCACGACCCGCAGCATAACGAGTACTTCGACATTGCCGACCTCCCCGCGCACTACCTCAAGGAGGTCGAGCACTTCTTCCTGATCTACAAGGATCTCGAGGGGAAGCGGATGGAGATCGCCGGCTGGGAGAAGAGCGATTCCGCCATGCGCGTGATCACGAAGTCGATCGAGCGCTACTCGGACACATACCTGCGCATGGGGCCCTAACGAGTCATCGCTTCTTGCGTGATCGTGCCGGCGGCGCTGGTGGCCCGACCTCCGGCGGCGGCTCATCATCGGCGCGAACGGCGCCGTGCAGCGGAAGCTCCGGCGCGCGTCGCAGGAACAGTTGGTCGTACAGCACGGCCGCGAAGATTGCGCCGACGATCGGGCCGGCCCAGTAAACACCCTGTCCCTCAAAAATGCCGCTCGCTACGGCAGGGCCGAGCGAGCGGGCCGGGTTCATCGACGCGCCCGTCAGCGGGCCAATCGCGAGGATGTCGGCGCCCACAGTGAGGCCGATGGCGAACCCGCCGACTTTCGGAGCGTTCGGATCGACGGCGGTGGCGAATACGACGAACGTGAGGAAGAACGTCGCGATCAGCTCCAGCGTGAATGCCTGGCCTGTCGTCACGTCGAGCGAGATGGCCTGGCCCCCTCCGCGCGTTGCTGCAAACATGTCTGCCGGCATGGTCGCCTTGAGCACGTACGCTGCCGCGATCGCGCCGAGGATCTGCGCGCAGATGTAGATGCCTGCCATGAGCGGCTCGATGCGTCTCGCGGCGAGGAATCCGATCGTGACTGCCGGATTCAGATGGCCAGAGATGCGCATGGTCGCCGTGACCATGATGGACAGGATCAAGCCGTGTGCGGTGGCTACCAGCAGGAGTGGCGAGGCGGCCTTCAAGTGCTGGGCCGCCATGATCGCGCCGCTGCCGACGAACACGAGCGCGAAGATTCCGATGAACTCGGCGAGGAAATGCCGGGCCGCATCTCTCATTGGGACGTGCTCCAGGGAACGTGGAATTGGGCGGCGAAGTTAGGCGGAACGCTGGACCGCCGCCACCCCGGAGTCCCGCCCTAGTTGTCGCCCCGCATTACGATCGCGGCGTTGATGCCGCCGAAGCCGAACGAGTTGCTGACCACGACATCCAGGTCGGCGGGACGTCCGACGCTCGGGACGTAATCGAGGTCGCACGCCTCGTCCGGCGTCTGGAGGTTCACCGTCGGCGGGACCCAGCTGTTTTGCAGCGCGAGGGCGCAGATGGCCGCTTCGATCGCTCCTGAGGCGCCGAGCGCGTGTCCGTAGTAGCCCTTCGTGCTGCTCACCGGCATCCGGTACGCGTGGTCACCGAACACTCGCTTGATCGCGAGCGTCTCCGTCGGATCGTTGAGCGGCGTCGAGCTGCCGTGTGCGTTGACATAAGTGACCTCGGTCGGCGCGATCCTCGCGTCCGCGAGCGCCAGCGTGATCGACCGTGCCGCCTGCGAGCCGTCGGGAAGCGGCGCGGTCATGTGGTGCGCGTCGTTGGTCAACCCGTAGCCGAGTATTTCGCCGTAGATGGGAGCGCCGCGAGCGATGGCTCGCGAGCGCTCCTCGAGAATCAACACCGCCGATCCTTCTCCCATCACGAAACCATCGCGGTCCCGGTCGAACGGGCGCGATGCCGAGGAAGGGTCATCGTTGCGCGTGGACATCGCCCGAATGAGCGCGAATGCGCCGAAGCACAGTGGCGAGAGCGGCGTTTCAGCACCGCCGCTGATCATGACGTCTGCGTAGCCATCGCGAACCTGACGGAATCCTTCGCCAACGGCGATGGTCCCGGACGCGCAGCTCATCGAGTTCGTGGAGTTCGGGCCGCGCACGCCGAGCTCGATGGCGATGTTGCAGCTCGACGCGCCACCGAACACCGTCAGTGCCAGCATCGGTTCGACGGCGCGCAACCCCTGCGTCAGGAACAGCCCGAGCTGCTGTTCGGCGTACGCGACGCCGCCGAGCGCACTGCCCATCATTGTGCCGATGCGATCGCGATCCTCGGACGCGAGATCTATCTGCGCGTCCTCGAGGGCCTGGCGAGCCGCGACGACGGAGAACTGCCCAAATCGGTCGAGGCGTTTTGCTCGCTTGGCCTCGAGGTGATCCGAGGGAACGAAATCATTCACTTCGGCCGCGTTGTGACTGCGGAAGATCGACGGGTCGAACCGGGTGAGCGAGCGGACGGCGGAGCGTTCCGCGCGTACGCCGTCCCACAGATTGCGGCCAGTGATGCCGATCGGGGTGATCGCTCCAATTCCGGTGATGACGACTCGACGACGCATGCGCGGTACACGTTAGGCAGTAGTGACTCAGAGGCGAGGGAGGCGGTTCGCACTGCTCGTGCCGCCCTCGCGCTCCGCAACGCGAGCGAGTCCGGCGAGCGTTCGCGAGGCGATCCCATGAATGAATACAGGGCCGATCACGTTCGTGGCGGCGAAGATTCCGATGAACGGCCATCGAGGCCCGTCCCAGACGTGGACGACGCGAACGAGCGTCCCGCCGTCAGCCGGCGTGAAGCTCCACTCGACGTCCATCCCGGTTGTTATACCACCGATGTGCCGAAATCGGATCGCCGGAGTCGCGTGGTCGACTTCCATCTCCGAAAGCCACCACGTTGGCCAGCCGACGAGCCCGAATGGACGATTGGCCGCCATCTCGACCAGACCACCGCCGTCGGTCGCATATTCCCGAAATCGAACGTAGCGGTAATGCGAGAGGTGTGCCGGCCACTCCTCGACGTGCCGTACGACCTCGAAGACGGAGCGTGCCTTGGCCCGGACGAGCTGCTGGTCGATCGTCTCCATCGGGCGACCGGCCGGCATGGGGCCGAGCTGGTATGGCGGGCGACCCGACGGACGTCGGGCAGGGCGTGGGTCGGTCACGAAACGGGGCGGAGTTCGGGTCGCCACGTGGCGGTCACGCGCCACCCGATGTGCCGCTTGACGTTAGGCGCGCGCCCCGTCGAGGCCTGCACAAGACGACGCAGCTCGTCTCTCGTATACCCTCGCATGATCGAGACGACCCCGTCGTGACGGCTGACGGGGTGGAAGCCAAGCGGGAACGACGCGAGCCAGAGTCCAGCCGCGGCGAACCAGCTTCGGCGCAAGTCGCTGATGATGACGCGAATCCGAGCGACGCGATCGAGCTCCTTCAGCACGCGTGCCGCGCTCGTGTCGTCGAAGTGATGCAGCGTCTGCGAGCACATGACGACGTCCACCGAGCGATCGGCGAACGGCAACGCGGTGGCGTTGCCGCGCACCGCGTTGCCGGTTCGTGCCCGGCTCGCGACGGCGAGGGTTTCGGCCATGTCGATCGTGATGAGTGAGAGGTCGACACGCTGCTGGCGCGCGAGCTCACGTGCTCTAGCCGCGATGTCCCCGACGCCACTGCCGACATCGAGCAGCGTTGCGTTTGCCTCCAACTCCGGCAGGACGTCCCCGAGCTCGAGCAGGACCGCGCGCGTTCCCCCGAATAACGCATTCGCCAGGGCAACGTCGGCCAGCGAGCGACGAACCAGGCGGGGGTCGACACCGGGCGCATCGAGATACTCGAACCCGCGGCGCCGTGGCGGAGTGATGAGTGTAGTCACGAGACCAGGACGAGACGGGTCATGTCAACGCTCGAGCTGGGCGTAGCCGCCACGGTAGTAGAGGAGCGGCCGATCGGCGAACGGCGTCGCGGATTCGACTTCGCCTACCACAATCGTATGATCCCCCGCGCCGTGATGCGCGACGAGCCGGCACTCGAGATGCGCGAGCGCGTCGTCGAGCAGCGCTGCTCCACTCTGGCCTCGCGCGTAGCCCACGCCATCGAAGCGCTTGTGCTCGTCGGGACCGGAGAACCGTCGTGAAATCGCTTCCTGGTGCGCGGCGAGAATGTTCACGGCGAACTGCGACGCGCGAAGCAGCATGTCGTGCATGGACGCAACGCGGTCCACGCACACGAGCACGAGTGGCGGAACGAGGCTCACGGAGCAGAACGCGCTCACCGTCATGCCGTAATCATTCTCGTTGTCATCGCGCGCGGTGAGCACCGTGATTCCCGACGCGAACCGTCCGAGCACACTGCGAAAGGTGTCGGGATCGATGGTCACGGCGCCTCGTGGTTCACGAGCGCCTGGTCCTGACGCTTCGTTCCGCGGGTCCATGGCACCAGAAGACGGAGAAGAAAGCTCGGGCGAAGCACTTCACGCGCGGGCACGAAGTCGCCCGTCACGCCGACGATCGTGTGAGCCATGTGCGGCCGGAGCGCGAGGGAACGTGCGGCGACATTCATGACGGCAGGGAAGGTAACCGCCACTCCAATCATCTGCTCGACAGCCCATTTGCCACGAAACTCGGCGATGCGGGCGCTGTCGTACGCGCGCAGGGGCGCGTCGCGATCCGCCGGTGTGGTTGCCGCGAGCGCGGCCATGATGTGCGGCGCGAGGAGCTCGGCGCCGCGCAGCGCGGCGTAAATCCCCTCACCCGTGAACGGGTCGTAGAAATCCGCGGCGTCGCCGACGAGGGCCGCGCCCGGTGCCCACGCTTGGCGGGAGGCCGACGCGAACGGACCCGTTGCGAGAACGGGCGTGACGCGGAGCGCCTTGGCAAAGCGTGGCGCCACGTGACGTCGGCGCGCGATCCAGGCATCGACGAACGCCGCAGGATCTCCCGACGCTTCGCGCGCACGAGATCGGGGAACGACGACGGCAACGTTCGTCATACCGCCGCCGACGTCCGCAAGACCGAGGTAGCCGTCGTGGTCGACGTGCATCTCGCCGCTGTCTCCCATCTCGATCCCGGCGAAATGCGTGACGAAAGCCACGCGTCGCTGCGCGAGTCTCGTCGCGGCAAGGTCGAGGCGACGCGCGACGACGGATCGCAAGCCATCGGCACCGACGACAATCGAGGCCGAAAGCATTTGCGTTTCCCCGGTTCCGTCGATCGCGTCGACGCCCATCACTCGGCCGCTCGAGTCCCGCCGGAGGGCGTTGACGCGAACTCCCTCGCGAACGACCACGCCAACCGCGCGGGCTCGATCGAGCAGCAGGTTGTCGAGAATCGTGCGCCGCAATGCGAGGCCGTGATCCCGATACCCGCGAAAGCCCTGGACGTCCGCGAACCGTCCATGAAACGTTGACCCGTTCGGCGCGCGAACGCGCATTCCCGCGAGATGTGCGGCTCCGGATTGTTCGATCTGCTCGAGCACGCCCATCGCATCGAGGATGCGCGAGGCCTGGGGGCTCATGTACTCCGAGCACGGCTTGTCGCGGGGGAAGCGCGCTCGGTCGAGGATCGTGACGTGAACGCCCGCGCGGGCCAGATAAAACGCCGTAGCGGCGCCTGCCGGGCCGCCGCCAACGACGATCACCTGCGTCACGTGCTCAGCCACCGGGAGATTCCATGCATCCGCGAGGTGCCGTCAGCCGCGATCTACCGACCGATGCGCGCGTACGCTTGGGACGCCAAGTACAGCGTGTCACCGGCAACGCGGTAGGAATACTCGAACGTTCCGGCGCTGGGCGGGAGATACGTGATGCGGACAGTCTGCACGAGCGGTTCCCAACGGGCGTCCATTGTTTGCGAATCGGCGACTCCTGCGGTGTAGTTGCGGGTAACCGAGAGGCGGCTCGCGGTCCCGTCGCCATTGAATCGCCATGTCGTCTCGCTGGAGCTCGCGGAGCCGTCCTCTGCCAGGAAGTAGAGAATACGACGCCAGGTACCGACGAGCTCGGAGGACGCGGTCGTTCCGGTCGTGCCCGTCCCGGCCGTGCCGAGCATTCCATCGCCTGGCGCGCCAAGACGTCCGCCATCACAAGCGGCGACGAAAAGCAGCAGGAGGCACAGTGGGCGACGGAGCACGTCGGGAATCGGGAATCGGAGCTTTTAGGAACCGGGAACGGAGAACCAGCAAGCGAGAGAAACGTCGCGAATTGGTCTAGCCAGTCAGGGCTGCGGCAACGCCTGCGCCAACCAGGGTACACACCACGTTCACGAAGTCGTTCCTCGCCCCGGGTACGCCACCAATCACGCGAGTTGCTCCGCCACAGTAATGCGTGCGACGCTCCGTCGCCTCCGAGCAACCGTCACACCACCGCCGCTCCTGAACGGTGCCCCCTATGAGGGAGTCCGCCAGCGAGCCCAAAACGCCGCCAATGAATACCGCGGTCGAAGCACGGCCAAGTCCAATGAAGTAGCTCAGGCCAGCGATGAACGCCGCACCGGCAATCGACGCGAGCGTTCCGGGTACCGTGACACCCCCGGACGTACCAGCCGGTAGCGGCTTGAACGAGATGATGGACCGCGGCGAGCCACCAGCAACCGTCCCCACGTCGGTCGCCCACGTATCGGCGGTCGCGGCGGCTAGTGCCCCGAGCGCTGCCGCCGCCCATACCGGCGCTCCGGTTGCCGCAGCAAGAAGGGCTCCTGCCGCGAACACGCCACCGTTGGCGAGGACCTGCACCGCGTCGCGCTCGTTGCCCTTCTCGACAATTCCGCCGATACGCGCCTCGCGCGTCGCGCGCTTGAAGCGCGAGAGCGCCGACGACGTGACGAAGAAGACGATCAGGACGGTCGCCCACGTCCAACCGGCGACCGCCGCCGCCGTTCCAACGAGGAGCGCGGCGATCGCTCCGCCCAGCGACAGCGCGCGCACGGTCCGTGCGACAAACGCAATCGCGCCCGCGAGAACGAATCCCGCGAGCGCACGTTCCATCACGATGCCGCCGGAGCGTAACGGACAGTGGGCGCAAGGCGCTTGTACGTCGTTTCGCGCGCCGTTAGCTTCGCTTGCACGTCTCTAGTGATCCATGTCACCGACGGTCGACTCGCTTCTTCCACTCAGTTTCCTCGAAGCCGTTCGCAACGTCGACACGCCTGACGACGACCCCGACACCGAACTCGTCGCCGAGTTGCGCAACAAGCGCCTCGGATTGAGCGACACCGTCTACGCCCAGATCCGTCGGTACTCCGACGCGGTGAAACGTAGTCAACGGACTGCTCGCGACGAAGCGGTGGCGCTGGCTCGCCTCATCGGGCGTCGTCCCGACGCCGAAGCGGTGTTTCGTGCTGCCGGTCGCTATCTCGCGAACGAGGCGTATCAGGGCATCTCGGCCATGACTCGCCGTGTCATGCTCACGTTGCCCTCCCTCGTGGCGCGACCGATAGCCCTGCGACACGCGAGCCGCATCGTCACCCGCTACTTCAACGGTACGGTCTCGCGGGTGGGATCGTCGGTGCTGCTCGAAGTCCCCGCGTCCGTCACGATCGACTCGGCGCCGCGCTCCATTGGGTGTGCGTACTACGAGGCGGGGCTCGCCGAGCTGCTACGACTTCTCATCAATGGCGGCGGCGCCGTCGATCACGTGCGATGCATAGCTCGCGGGGAAGGCACGTGTAGCTGGCGCGCCGAGTGGCGCCCTCTCAACTGAAACGATCCCTCCGATGCTGGACGAACGTTCGCTCTCGCGCGTGCAGCGCGCCCTCGCCGACGCCGGCCTCGATGGTTGGCTGATCTACGACTTTCGCGGGCTCAACCCGATCGCCAAGACGATGCTTGGGATCGAAGGCATGGCGACGCGGCGGATCTTCGGCTTCATCCCCGTGACCGGGTCGCCGACGGCGATCACGCACGCGATCGAGCAAGGGCCGTGGCGTCACTGGCCCGCTGCGTGGAGCAAGGAAGTGTATAGCTCCTGGCGGTCGCTGGAGTCATACCTCGCGGCACTCATCCGCGGAAAGCGCGTGGCGATGGAATACTCGCCCGGCGACGCCGTACCGTATCTCGATCGCGTGCCGGCGGGCGTCCTCGAGATGGTTCGCGCTGCCGGTGCGGAGGTGGTGACCTCCGCGGAGCTCGTGACGCAGTTCTACGCGACATGGACGGGCGATGAGCTCGAGACGCATCGCCGCACGGCCGAGAAAGTCGCCGAGATCGCGCGTCGCGCGCTCAAGTACGCGGGCGCGGAAGCCCGCGCCGGTCGGCCCACGACGGAGCATGCGCTGCAGCAGCACATCCTCGGTGAGTTCGGCAAGGCGGCGCTCGAGACGATCGACCCGCCAGTCGTGGCCGTTGGGCCTAACGCGGCGAATCCGCACTACGAGCCGCGCGCCGACAATCCCGTTCGCATCAACGTCGGTGACCTGGTATTGCTGGACCTCTGGGCGCGCGAGCCGGGTGGCATCTGGGCCGATCAGACGTGGATGGCATCGGTCGGTGAGCCGAGCGCGCGCGCGGTTCAGGTCTGGACGGCGGTGCGGGACGCGCGTGATGCCGCGATCGCGCTGCTCAGGGATCGCGTGGCGGGTCGCACGACGGTGCGCGGTGGTGAGGCGGACGATGCCGCGCGCAGCGTGATCACGACCGCGGGCTTCGGCGATCGGTTCACGCATCGCACCGGCCACTCGATCGACTCGCGCGATCTGCACGGGTCCGGCCCGCACATCGACAATCTCGAGACGCGCGAGGAGCGATTGCTGGTTCCGGGAGTGGCGTTCTCGATCGAACCGGGCGTCTACATTCCGGGCGAGATCGGCGTGCGCTCGGAGGTGAACGCCTACGTCGGCGACGGCGAGCTCGTGGTGACGCCGGCCGAGTATCAGCGCGACATGATGGTGGTGTGAGCGTAACTCCAAACGGCCAGGCGCCAGGAGTTAACCACTCGCCGAGTCCCCAGCCCCCAGTCCCTAGTCCTCAGCCATCGTCGCTGCGCCGAGAGCTCGGGCTCTTCTCGGCGGCGCTGCTCGTCGTGGGCGGGATCATTGGGAGCGGGATCTTCTTCACCCCGACGGAAACCGCGCGGGCTCTGCCGACGGCAGGCCTCGTCTTTCTCGTGTGGGCGGTGGGCGGCGTCGTGGCGCTCGCGGGCGCGCTGACCTACGCGGAGCTCGGCGCCATGATGCCAGACGCCGGCGGCGCGTACGTGTACATCCGCGAGGCGTTCGGGAAGCTGCCGGCGTTTCTTTACGGGTGGATGGCGCTCCTCAGCATCGGCACCGGAGCGCTCGCGGCAGTCGCGTTAGGCTTCGCCGGCTATGCCGGGCGGTTCGTGGACCTGATGCCGTTGGGTGGCCCGATCGCCGTGGCGGCGGCGACCATCGCCGTGCTCACGGCGACGAACTATTTCGGCATCAAGCCAGGCGCGCTCGTGCAGAACGTGCTTGCCGTCGCGAAGATCGCGGCGCTGGCGGCGTTGATTCTTGGTGGCTTCGCCCTGTGGGCGAAGATCGGCGCGCCTCCACCTGTCGCGGACGCGCCCACGCCACGCGGGTCGCTCGCGAGCGGTCTCGCCGCCGCCTTCGTTGCCGTGCTGTTCACGATCGGCGGCTGGCAGCAGATGAACATGGTGGCGGGCGAGATCCGGGATCCGGCGCGGACGATCCCGCGCGCGCTCGCGCTTGGCATCGCGATCGTCATCGCCTGCTACCTCGGCGCCAACGCGGTGTATCTCCACGCGTTAGGCCGTGACGGGCTCGCGGCGAGCAGCGCAGTCGCCGCCGATACGGCAACCCGGCTCGTCGGGTCGATGGGCGCCACGCTCATCTCGGTCGCGGCGATGCTGTCGATTCTCGGGTTCGTGAACGTGGTGATCCTCGCGACGCCTCGGATCTTCTTCGCCATGGCGAAGGATGGTGTGTTCCTGCAGGCGGCGGCGCGCGTCCATCCGCGATTTGGATCGCCGCACGTGTCCGTGGTGATCATGGGCGTCTGGGCGATCGCGCTGCTCGTCATCACGCGCGGCCGGATCGGCGACTTGCTGAGTGGCGTCGTGTTCGCCGACTGGATCTTCTTCGGCCTCGGCGCCGCGAGCGTGTTCGTGCTCCGTCGCACGCGGCCGGAGGCGCCGCGTCCCTACCGCGCGTGGGGCTACCCGATCGTTCCCGGCTTCTTCGTGGTCGCGGCGATGTTCGGGATCGTCAGTGCGTACGTCGCGTCGTTGAGGACGTCACTGTTAGGCACCGCCATCCTGCTCGTTGGGGTCGTGGTGTTCTACGCGGCGCAGCAGCGCCACCGCGTTCCCCGGGCCAGCCCGAGCGAAGGTTGAAGGTATTGCAGCTCAGCAGGCACGCGCGCCCCGTGGCGATCGGATTGGCGATCGTGGTGGGGGCCGTGGGGTGTGACCGCGGGACGTCCGGCCGTGCCGGATCCGACTCGAGCGGGAGCACAGACGGCGATGCGATGGCGGCGACCGCCAGGTCGGCCACACAAGCTCCCTCATACACGCCGCGGCCGCTCGAGACATTCGGAAGGGTCTCGGGTTTCGTCGAGCTCGAAGGACCGCCGCCGCCAGACACGGTCTTTCAACCGACGGTGGATCAGCCGGTCTGCGGCACCACGTTTACTCGCCGCGGCATCGAGCGGGCCGGGGAGAGGGCGATCGGCGTCGTCGTGTGGATCGATGGCCTACGCGCGGGCAAGCCGCTGCCGCCAGATCGGCGGTTCGAGGTGGTGAACCAGAACTGCCTGATGTTTCCCGAAGTGCAGGCGGCGATTGCCGGCGGCACGCTGAACGTTGGCAGCCTCGATGCCGTGGAGCATCGGACGCGCGTAACGCGAAGTGGTACCGGCGAGGTGCTGGCGACGATTCGTGAGACGGACGAAGGCCAGGTGGTGCCCAACGAGCACGTGCTCGCGAAGCCCGGTGTCCTGCGCCTGAGTTGCGATGTCCACTCCTGGACGCACGCGTGGATCGTGGCGTTCGACCACCCGTATTTCACGACGACTGGCGGAGACGGTTCGTTCTCGATCGACTCGATCCCGCCGGGCCGCTATCGCCTCCGTCTATGGCATCCGAGGCTCGAGGAGGCCGAGGAGACCGTGACGATCGAGCCAGGCAAGACGGCGGCAGTTACGCTGCGGGTGAAGAGCGCTCGCTGAGTGCGCGCGTAAGGCGCAACGGAACAGGTCATTGGTTCCAATAACCAATGACCAGCGTTCTTCAGACTCTCCGGTCGATGACCATCGCGACGAACAACAGCGCGAGGTATAGCAGGGAGAACTTGTAGAGCTTCCAGGCCGCCTTGTTCCACTGCGGGAGCGAACGCACCCGCAGGATCCCCGCGAGGAGGATCGCGCCTAACGCGAACGCACTGGCGAAATAGAACCACCCGAACGCGCCGAACGCCACCGGCAGCAGCGTGAGCGGCACGAGAATCAGCGTGTACCAGAGCATCTGGTCCTTCGTCTCGCGCTCACCCCATACGAGCGGCGCCATCGGAACGCCCGCATTCCCATAGTCGCGCTGCTTGAGGAGTGCGAGCGCCCAGAAGTGCGGTGGCGTCCAGTAGAAGATGATCAGGAACAGGTACAGCGCCGCGAGGTCGATGCGGTTCGTCACCGCTGCCCAACCCACGAGTGGCGGAAATGCGCCGGCCGCGCCGCCGATCACGATGTTGTGCGGTGTGGACCGCTTGAGCCACCGCGTGTAGATGAACACGTAGAAGTAGAAGCCGGCCAGGGCGAGCGCCGCCGTCAGGACGTTCACGAACCGCGCGAGCATCCACGTGGCCGCGCACGACAGCGCGACGCCGAACGCCAGCACCGCCGACGGCGTCATGCGACCGCTCGGAATCGGGCGCAGGCGCGTGCGCGCCATCCGGTCGTCGATGTCGCGGTCGAGATACATGTTCACCGCGTTCGCGCCGCCAGCCATGAGGTAGCCGCCGACCGCCACGAGCAGCACCAGGCTCACCGACGGCGTCCCGGCGACGAACATCGGCGCGATCGTCGTCACGAGCAGTAGTGAGATGATGCGCGGCTTCGTCAGCGCGACGAGGTCTCGCGTTAGGCTCGCCTGACGCGTCTGCTCGATCGTGGTGTGCGTCACGTCGCGACCTCCGCCGCCCGCAGCGTTGGGCGCGGGGACGGGACACGCGCCGGTACGCCGACGCCAAATGCCCCGCGACGGCTCAGCATCGCGAGAATGACCACCGCCACCCACACGAGCGTCCCCACCGCCTGATGCAGCGAGCGGATCAGCGCCGGCAACTGCATTTCCACCAACGCCGCTGCGACCACGAGCTGCACCAACACCAGGCCGAACGCGGTGAGCGCTGCCCGAATGATCAACGGCGCTTCGCGGCGCCGCACCACACCAATGGCGACGCCCATCAGATGGAAGAACAGAAGAAACGCGAGGACGCGGTGGGTCAGCTGGATGTGCTGAGTGCCGCTTGGCATCAGCGAGCCGCGGCAGAGCGGGAAGCCAACGCACGACGCGTTCGCCCCGGGCACATGCGCGGTGAACGCGCCCATCACGAGCACCACGAAGGTCATCGCGAGGGCCGCCCGCGCGCCGCGCCACGTTCTTGCCGATGCCGTTCCGATCTCGGCGCTTGCCGCGCCAAGGCCTCCCGCTCGCATGACCGCGGACACCAGCACCGCGAGCAGCGTCATTGCGATCGCCAGGTGCGTCACGATCACGGGCTTGTTCCCGAGCTCGAGCTTTACGGTCACGGCACCGAACAGCGCCGCGACGACAACGAGGGTGGCAGCGAGCGCTGCGGCGCGAAGCACGCCGCCTCGCCCGCCAACGCCCGGTGTGCTCCGTTTGCGGAGAGCCACAGCGAGCAGCGCGACGATCGCAACTGACAGCGTGGCCGCGATGTAGCGGTGAGATACCTCGATGATCAGGTCCGGTCGGTCGAGCGGCGGGAACCAGTGGCCCTCGCACTTCGGCCAGTGATCGCCACAGCCGAGGCCAGAGCCGGTAATCCGCACGATGGCACCGAACACGACCTGCCCAACACCGAGGATCAGCGACAGAATCGAAAGACGCCGCAAGGCGTTCATCTCATGCTCCGATGGTCGCGCTGGCGCGACCGATGTCCAATGGCAGCGTCGATGGTCGCTCGACCGCTCGCCACGTCAGGTACAAAACGAGGAGAAGACCAACCGCCGGCAGCAGTGCCCACGCCACCTCGACTGGCCGGCTGCTTCGCCCAACGACCGCGCCACTCTCGTTCTGCCGTTCGGCCTTTCTCGCGCGCCCAAAGAGCAGGGAACGAAGAATGGCGAGCTCGGCGATGACGCAGCAGGCGGCGGCTATCCAGAACAGCGCGGCTCGAATCGTCATTCAGGAACCCGGTCGCATGTGCAGCCGTGTCCGACCGCGCGAAATGGCCATGTTGGGCATGAAGTCACGCCGAAAAGTGTACGCTCCCACCGCTCGATTCAACCGCCCCGGACGCTGCAACCTTCCTGACTTCTGCACGGCTCGCGCCGAGGTGCGTCCCGGTTTACCATAGGCACATGCCAGCCACTTCAACCGGAAACGAGAGTCTCCCGCGACGCCTGGGCTTGTTCGGCGCGATCACCGTCGTCGTCGGCATCACGATCGGATCGGGGATCTTCCGATCACCGGCGGGGATCGCCAACAGACTGCCGGGGCCCGGAGCCATGCTGGCGGTCTGGATCGTCGGCGGGCTACTCGCAATGTGCGGCGCGCTCGCACTCGCGGAGGTCGCCAGCACGTTCCCGAAAACGGGCGGCATCTACGTCTTCCTGCGCGAAGGATGGGGAAGGCTCCCGGCGTTCCTGTTCGGATGGGCGGAGCTCGTCATCATTCGCGCCGCGGCTATCGGTGCGCTCGCCATCACGTTCGCCGAGTACTTCCTCCGGGTCCTCGGCCACAATCCGCTCGTGGCGCCGTACGACACGTACGCGAGGTACACGGCGGCCGGGGCGATCATCCTGACGTCGGCGTTCAACATCGTCGGGGTCAGGTGGAGCGCGCTCGTGACGGGCGCAACGACACTGGCGAAATACGGCGGACTCCTGTTTGTCATTTTCCTGGCGTT
>Ga0070681_10003315_pt1 | contig 15044 bp, 14 predicted proteins | sample KBSC83BmetaG_FD_65650 | JGI IMG/M metagenome (GOLD analysis project Ga0070681, IMG submission 65650) | Corn rhizosphere microbial communities from Kellogg Biological Station, Michigan, USA - KBS C8-3B metaG | ecosystem: Host-associated > Plants > Roots > Rhizosphere | place: USA: Michigan...
GGATCGCTCGACATGGCGCGGCTGGGCATGAATGCCCTGAACGGCACGATGCCCGAGTCGACGGTCCTGAACTTGCCGTTCCTGTTCAGATCGACGGCGCATCGCCGGCGGGTGCTCGAGGGCGCGATCGGCGACGAGCTGCTGGCGGCCCTGACACCGCACAACCTGATCGGTCTGTGCTTCTACGATGCCGGCGCGCGGTCGCTGTACACCGTCGCGGCGCCGGTCCGGAACGCGGCGGACCTGAAGGGATTGAGGATCCGCGTGCAGCCGGCGAACGCGATCATCCAGTTCATGCAGGCACTGGACGCCCGGCCAGTGCCGATGCCCTATTCGCAGGTGATGGCGGCGCTCGCCGCGGGGACGATCGACGGAGCCGAAAACAACATCGCCTCCTATCTTGCGTCGAAACACTACGAGAAGGCGAAATTCTATAGCGCGACCGAACATACCGCGCCGCCGGCGATCCTCGTCTTCTCGAAGCGGATCTGGGACACGTTGCCGGCGGCGGACCAGAGGATGATCCAGCAGGCGGCGAAGGAGTCGGTGCCTTACTACAACAAGCTGGTGGACGAGCAGGACGAGGGCGCACGCAAGACGCTCGCCGCCGCCGGCGTGCAATTCGTCGACGGCGTCGACAAGGCCTCGTTCTCGTCGAGGCTTGCGCCACTCTACGCACGGTTCGTCTCCGATCCGGCCCTTCTGGCGCTCGTCCAGCGCATCCAGGCGCAGTAGCGCGGGCGCCCGGCGCTACTCGATCTTCACGTTCGCCGCCTCGAGGATCTTCTTCCAGCGTGCGTACTCGTCCTTCTGGAAGGCCGCGAACGTGGCCGGCGCCATCTCGGCCGGCGTCGGGATGTCCTGGCCGAGCTCCTCGAGCCGCTTGCGGATGGCCGGGTCCTGGAGGGTGGTGATCGCGGCCGCGTTCAGGCGGGCGACGATCTCCGGCGGCGTGCCCTTGGGCGCCCACAGACCGTGCCAGATCGACACTTCCATCGGATAGCCGCCCTCGGCCGTCGTGGGGATTTCGGGCGCCGCCGGCGAGCGCGTCCTGGCGGTGATGCCATAGGCGCGGATCTTGCCCGCCTGCACCTGCGGCAGCGAGTTCGACGACTGGTCGACCATGACCTGGATCTGGTTGGCCATCAGGTCCTGCATGGCCGGGCCGGTGCCGCGATAGGGCACGAGCTGGTAGGTCACGCCGGTCGCAGCGAAGAAGGCGAGCGCGCCGAGATGGGCGCCCGAGCCGATGCCGGCGGTGCCGCCGGGCACCTTGTCGGGATTGGCTTTCAGGTAGTCGACCAGTTCCTTGAGTGTCTTGGTCGGTACCTGGAGCGAGCTGACGACCAGCATCGGGTTCTGCGGCAGGCGCGCGATCGGCGTCAGGTCGGTCAGCAGGTCATAGTTCAGGTTCTTGTAGATCGTGCCGTTGGCCACGTTGGTGCCGACATGGCCGATCTGCACCGTGTAGCCGTCGGGCGCGGCGCGCACGGCCTTGCCGGTGGCGATGGAGCCGGCGGCGCCGGTGGTGTTGTCGATGATGAACTGCTGGCCGAGCTCCTTGGCCATGCGCTCGCCCACGATGCGGGCCATCAGGTCGGTCGGGCCGCCGGCGGCGAAGGGCACGATCAGGTTGATCGGCTTGCTCGGATAGGTGTCGGCGAGCGCCGGCGCGGCAACGCTGGCCGCCATCGACGCCAGGACTGTTCTTCTACGCAGCATCGTCTTTCTCTCCCCTACGATTTCATCGTCACCAGCACGGTCCGGTTGGAGACCTGCTGCCCCTCCTGCACCGCCACCGCCTCGACCTCGGCGTCGGCCGCGGCCTTAAGCTGATGCTGGATCTTCATGGCTTCAAGCACGATCAGCGTCTGGCCGCGCGAAACCTTTTCTCCGGCGGCCACCTTGATGGAGATGATCCTTCCGTCCATCGGCGCGCGCAGCCGGCCGTCGCTGCCGGCTGCCGCCGAGGCGGGCGGGGCGTAGGTGCGGTCGGTGAAACGCACGGTGAGACCGTCGAAGTCGACCACGATGTCGTGGCCGTCGATGTGGAACGGTGGTGTGGCGAGATCGGCGTCCGAAGGGTCGACTGCAACCGTGCGTTCGATGCCGGCGACGGCCAGCCGGATCGGCGTCGGCTCGGGATTGGAATTGCGCCAGCCGCGCAGCGCCGCCGGATAGCGCGCCGCCGATTGGCGCCACAGCAGCGCCGCCGCAGTCTTCCAGTGGCGGTCCTCGATCTCGGGTGCGGCGAACGTGTGCTTCACGAGGAAGGCGGTGGTGGCCTGGGCGGCGGCGAACTCGGGATGCTCCAGCAGCCGGATGAGGAAGTGCCGGTTGGTCGTCGGGCCGAGCACGACGGTGTCGCGCAACGCCCGGATCAGCCGCATCCGCGCCTTCTCGCGCGTGGCACCGTGGGCGATCACCTTGGCGATCATCGGATCGTAGAAGGGTGAGATCGCCAGGCCATCCTTCATGCCGTGGTCGATGCGCACGCCGGGGCCCGTGGCGGGGCGCCAGACGTCGACGCGGCCGGTCTGCGGCAGGAAGCCCGCATAGGCGTCCTCGGCGTAGAGCCGGACCTCGATGGCGTGGCCATGGAAGCGCACCTGCTCCTGCCCGAGCGGCAGGGGCTCGCCGCGCGCCACGCGCAGTTGCCACTCGACGAGGTCGAGGCCGGTGATCGCCTCGGTCACCGGATGCTCGACCTGCAGGCGGGTGTTCATCTCGAGGAAGTAGAAGGCGCCGTCCGCGCCCAGCAGGAACTCGACGGTGCCGGCGCCGCGGTAGCCGATCGTGCGCGCGGCGGCGACCGCGGCGGCGCCCATGCGCGCGCGCAGGCCGGCATTGACGGCGGGCGAGGGTGCCTCCTCGATCACCTTCTGGTGGCGGCGCTGCACCGAGCAGTCACGCTCGCCCAGGTGGATGACGTTGCCGTACGCATCGGCGAAGACCTGGATCTCGACGTGGCGCGCGTCGACCACCGCCTTCTCGAGGATCAGCTCGCCCGAGCCGAAGGCGCTCTCGGCTTCGGTGCGCGCGGTGCGGATCGCTTCGCCGAGATCGCCGTCGCGCTCGACCAGGCGCATGCCGCGCCCGCCGCCGCCGGCCGCGGCCTTCACCATCACCGGCAGGCCGATCTTGCGGGCTTCGGTCTCGAGATGGGCGTCGCTCTGGTCGGTGCCCTGGTAGCCGGGTACGCACGGCACGCCGGCGTCGATCATGCGCCGCTTGGCGGCGGCCTTGTTGCCCATGGCCGCGATCGCCGCGGGCGGCGGGCCGATGAAGACCAGCCCTGCTTTCTCGCAGGCGGTGGCGAAGGTCTCGTTCTCCGAGAGGAAGCCGTAGCCGGGATGGACCGCGTCGGCACCCGATGTGTGCGCGGCTTCCAGGATGCGGTCGATGCTGAGGTAGCTCTCGCCCACCAGCGGCGGCCCAATGCGTACCGCCTCGTCGGCGAAAGCGACGTGCGGCGCCTCCTTGTCGGCATCGGAATAGACCGCGACGGTGCGATAGCCCATCGCCTTGGCCGTCCGCATCACCCTCCAGGCGATCTCGCCGCGATTGGCGACCAGGACTTTGCTGAAGCTCATTCGGTCGCCCATTTCGGCGGCCGCTTCTCGGCGAACGCGCGCAGGCCCTCGCCGGCCTCAGGGCCGCGGCGGGCCTCGGCGAACTTGTCGGCGGCGAAGTCGAGCACGGCCGACAGATCCTGCGTGCCCACCCGCATCACCACCTGCTTGGTGAGCGCGTTGGCGACCGGCGCGCACTTGTCGATCTGCTTCAGCACCTCTTCGAGCTTGGCGTCCAATTCGGCCGTGTCCTTCACCAGATAGTGCGCGATGCCGAGCCGCAGCGCCTCGGCGCCCTTGAAGCGCGCTGCCGTCAGGGTGAGATGCCGGGTCTGCGGCACGCCGATGCGGGCCGCGACAAACGGCGCGATCTGCGCCGGCACGATGCCGATGGCGGTCTCGGACATCGCGAAGCCCGCGCCCTCGGTGCAGATCGCCACGTCGGAGACGCAGACCAGGCCGAAGCCGCCGGCGATGGCGTAGCCCTCGACCGCGGCCACCACGACCTGCGGCAGGCCGTTGAGCGCCTCGAGGAACGTCCCGAAGCCGCGGTTCCAGACTGCGATCGGGTCCTTCTCGCCGGCCTTGGGCTTGTCGCCAAAGCTCTGCTCCATGTTCTTGAGGTCGGCGCCGGCGCAGAAGGTGCCGCCCGCGCCGCGCAGGATCACGACCTTGATGTCGCGCCGGTCACGCAGAATCTCGACCACGGCCTTGAGCTCGCCGATCAGGGTCGGGTTGAGCGCGTTCTTCACCTCGGGCCGGTTCAACGTCACATACAGCCGCGCCCGCTCGCGCTTCAGGATCAGGGTTTCATACTTGGACGCGAACTCAGCCATGTGAACTCCGGGGCAGCGTGCCCATTCCCTTGGAAATGATCTGCAGCATCACCTCGTCGGCGCCGCCGCCGATCGAGGCCAGGCGCGCGTCGCGGAAGGCGCGGGCGGTGGGCGATTCCCAGAGGTAGCCGGCGCCGCCCCAGTATTGCAGGCAGCCGTCGGTCACCAGGCGCATCATGCGGCCGGCCTTGAGCTTGGCCATCGACGCCAGCATGACCACGTCCTTGCCGTCGAGATACTCCTCGCAGGCGCGATAGCAGAGCGAGCGCACCAGCTCGACCTCGGTGCGCAGCTCGGCGAGCTTGAAGTGGATCACCTGGTTGTCGAGCAGCGGCCGGCCGAACACCTTGCGCTCGCGCGTGTAGTCCACCGTCTCGTCGATCAGCCGCTCCATGCCGACCACGGCCGAGATCGCGCCCCACAGCCGCTCTTCCTGGAACTGCTGCATCTGGTAGACGAAGCCCATGCCCTCCTGGCCGATCAGGTTGCGCACCGGCACCTTCACGTCGTCGAAGAAGATCTGCGCGGTGTCGGACGAGCGCATCCCGAGCTTGTCGAGCTTCTTCACCACCTGCACGCCGCCGGTCTTCATCGGCAGGCAGATCAGCGACTTGTTCTTGTGGGCCGCGCCGTCGCCGGTGTTGGCAAGGAGGCACATCCAGTCGGCCTGCGTGCCGTTGGTGGTCCACATCTTGCCGCCGTTGATGACGTAGTCGCCGCCGACGCGGCGCGCGGTGGTCTTCAGCGAGGCCACGTCGGACCCCGCGCCCACTTCCGAGACACCGAGGCAGGCCACGAAGTCACCGGCGATCGACGGCGCCAGGAACTCACGACGCAGCGCGTCGCTGCCGTAGCGGGCGAGAGCGGGCGTCGCCATGTCGGTCTGCACGCCGATCGCCATCGGCACCGAGCCGCAGTGGATGGCACCCAGTTCCTCGGCCATCACCATGGCGTAGGAGTAGTCGAGCCCCATGCCGCCGTATTCGACGGGCTTGTGGATGCCCAGCAGGCCGGCGCTACCCAGCTTCTTGAAGACCTCGTGTGCGGGGAAGATGCCGTCTTCCTCCCATTGATCGACATGGGGATTGATGTCCTTGTCGATGATCGCGCGCAGGGTGCGGCGGATCTCGGCGTGCTCCTGGGTGAATTGCATTTGACGATTCCCCCTAGCGATTTCCGAGGCGCGGCATGGTGCCCATCAGCTTCGAGATGATCTGCAGCATCACCTCGTCGGCGCCGCCGCCGATCGAGCCGAGGCGGCCGTCGCGATAGCTGCGCGCCACCGGACTGTCCCAGAGATAGCCCGCGCCACCCCAGTACTGCAGGCAGGCGTCGGAGACCTCGCGGCGCAGGCGGCCCGCCTTCAGCTTGGCCATCGAGGCCAGCATGGTGACGTCCTGGCCCGCGAGATAGTCCTCGCAGGCGCGATAGACCAGCGAGCGCAGCGCCTCGACTTCGCTCTTGAGCTCGGCCAGGCGAAAGTGAACGACCTGGTTGTCGAGCAGCGGCTTGCCGAAGACCTGGCGCTCGCGCGTGTAGTCGATGGTGGCGTTGATGATGCGGTCGCAGCCCATCAAGGTGCCGGCACCGGCCCACAGCCGTTCCTCCTGGAACTGCTGCATCTGGTAGATGAAGCCCTGGCCTGGCTGGCCGACGGTATAGCGCACCGGCACCTTCACCTCGTCGAAGAAGGTCTGCACCGTGTCGGACGCGCGCATGCCGAGCTTGTTGAGCTTCTTCTGGATGTCGATGCCCTTCGTTTTCATCGGCACGACGATCAGCGACTTGTTCTTGTGCGCCTGTCCATCGCCTGTGTTGGCAAGGAGACACATCCAGTCGGCCTGCGCGCCGTTGGTCGTCCACATCTTGCCGCCGTTGATCACCCAGTCGCCGCCGACCCGGCGTGCCGTGGTCTTGATCGAGGCGACGTCTGAGCCGGCGCCGGTCTCCGAGACGCCGAGGCAAGCCACGTAGTCGCCGGCGATCGCGGGTGCGAGGAATTCCTGGCGCAGTTCGTCGCTGCCGTAGCGGGCGAGCGCCGGCGTCGCCATCGAGATCTGCACCCCCGTGGCCATCGGGATCGAGCCGCCGTTCACCAGCCCCAGCGACTCCGAGCAGACCATGGCGTAGGAGAAATCGAGGCCCGAGCCGCCGAACTCGACCGGCTTGTCGACCCCCAGCAGGCCGGCGTTGCCCATCTTCTTGAACAGCTCATGGGCGGGGAACTGGCCTGCCTTCTCCCACTCGTCGACATGCGGGTTGATCTCGCGGTCGATCAGGGTCTTCCAGGTCTGGCGCAGTGCTTCGTGCTCGGGCGTGAATTTCATCCGTTACATCCTTGCCACGCCGAAGGTGATGGGATTGAGCGGCCGCACCAGCGACTCGCGCGCGATCGAGAGCGTGAAGGCCAGCACCCGGCGTGTGTCGCGCGGATCGATGATGCCGTCGTCCCACAGGTGCGCCGTGCCGTAGAGCGCCGTCGATTCGCGCTCGAACTGGTCGACGATGCCCTTGAACATCTTGTCGATCTGCTCGCTGGGCGGCTCCTTGCCCTCGCGCAGGAATTTTTGCTCGGTCACGGTCTTCATCACGCCGGCCGCCTGTTCGCCGCCCATCACGGCGATGCGGCTGTTGGGCCAGGCGAAGATGAAGCGCGGATCGTAGGCGCGGCCGCACATGCCGTAGTTGCCGGCGCCGAAGCTGCCGCCGATGACGATGGTGATCTGCGGCACCGTCGCATTGGCCACCGCCTGGATCATCTTGGACCCGTGCTTGACGATGCCGCCGCGCTCGGCCTCGGTGCCGACCATATAGCCGGTGGTGTTCTGCAGGTAGACGATCGGCGTGCCCTGCTGGCAGCAGAGCTGGATGAACTGCGCGGCCTTGACCGCGCCCTTGGTGGTGATCGGCCCGTTGTTGCCGATCAGGCCGATCGGCTCGCCCTCGATCTCGGCCCAGCCGCAGATCGTCTGCTGGTCGAACAGGCCCTTGAACTCGAGGAAGTCCGAGCCGTCGACCAGGCGCGCGATCACCTCGCGCACGTCGTACGGATCCTTGTGCGACGGCGGCACGACACCGCACAGCTCGTCGATGGCGTAGAGCGGCTCCTTGAAAGATCGGACAGGGCGCGGCGGCAGCTTGTCGTTCCAGTGCCAGCGGGCGATGACGTCGCGCGCCATGCGCAGACCGTCGGCGTCGTTCTCGGCCATCCACTCGGCGACGCCGGAGACGGTGGCGTGCATCTCCGCGCCGCCCAGCTCCTCGTCGGTGGCGATCTCGCCGGTCGCGGCCTTGAGGAGCGGTGGTCCGGCCAGGAACACCTTGGCCTGGTTGCGCACCATGATGACGTAGTCGCTGAGACCCGGCAGGTAGGCGCCGCCCGCGGTCGAGGAGCCGTGCACCACGGTGACCTGCGGGATGCCGCGTGCCGACATGCGCGCCTGATTGGCAAAGCCGCGCCCGCCCGGCACGAAGATCTCGGCCTGGTAGAGGAGGTTGGCGCCACCGGACTCCACGAGGTTCACGACCGGGAGCTTGTTCTCCATGACGATCTGCTGGACCCGCTGGCCCTTGCGCTGGCCGGAGGGCGCCACGGTGCCGCCCTTGATGGCGGAGTTGGACGCCGAGACCATGCAGCGCACGCCCTCGACATAGCCGATGCCCGCGACCGAGCCGCCGCCGGCGCTCGAACCGTCCTTGTCGTCGTGCAGGCGATAGCCCGCCAGCGGCATCAGCTCGAGGAACGGCGCACCGCGATCGAGCAGCAGGGCGATGCGTTCGCGCGGCATGAGCTGGCGGCGCTTGGCGAAGCGCTCGCGGGATTTGTCGGACGTGGCCTGCACGCCCGCCTCGGCGTCGCGGAATTCCTGGATCGCCGCCAGCATGCGTTCGCGGTTCTGCTTGAACTCGTCGCTGTTGGTGTCGATCTGGCTTTCGAGGATGGGCATGGCTCAGCCGCCCAGCACTTTGGGGGTCTTGGCGAGATGGAAGCCGTTGAACGGCTGCGACCTGTCGGTGGCCGGCAGGTCGACCGAGCGGTTGGCCAACGGCACGCCGCCGTCGATGCGGAACTCGGTCCCGGTGATGTAGGCCGACGCGTCGCTCAGCAGGAAGCAGACCACCGCCGAGACCTCGCTCTCGGTGCCGAGGCGGCCGAGCGGGCAGTAGCCCTTGAGCTTGGGAATCTGCTCCTTGAACGCGCCGGTGTAGGTGTCCATGCCGGAGGACGCGATCCAGCCTGGTGCGACCGAGTTCACGCGCACGCCCGACACCGCCCATTCATAGGCGAGCGTCATGGTGAGGTTGGCCATGCCGGCGCGCGCCGCACCGGTGTGCACCATGTTGGGGAAGCCGTTGCGATAGTCGGCCGTCATGTTGACGATCGAGCCGCCGTGGCTCTGCATCGATTGCGTATAGACCTCGCGACTCACGAGAAAGCCGCCGGTGAGGTTGTTGCGCACGACCACGTCGAAGCCCTTGGCGCTGAGCTGGGCGGCGGGCGAGGGGAACTGGCCGCCGGCGTTGTTGAACAGCCCGTCGATGCGCCCGTTCTTCGCGACGATCCTGCCGACCGCCTCCTTGACCTGGGCTTCCTCGCGGATGTCGAACGTGTGCGTCTCGCAGGTGCCACCGGCCGCCTCGATCTCGGCCTTCACGCTGTCGAGCTTCTCCTGCTTGCGGCCGCAAATGGCGACATGCGCGCCCAGCGCCGCGATCTCGTGGGCGGTGCAGCGCCCGATGCCGCTGCCGCCGCCGGTGACGACGATGGTGCGGCCGGCGAACAGCCCCGGCTTGAACACCGAGCGATAAGACATTGTCCTGGTTTCCTCCGCGCGGTCTGAACGGCCGTTTATCGGCCTGTAGTTGACGTTTACGTAAAGGTCAAGTAAGCCCGCCGGATCATTGCTGGACCGGAGGAAGTGGCCATGACCTTGCAGGAAATCACCGCGAAAATGAAGGAAGGCGCGGCCAAGAAGTCGCCCTTCGGCAACACAGTGAAGTTCTCGACCGACCAGGGCGTCGTCTACATCGACGGCAACGCCAATCCACCCGCCGTCAGCAACGACGACAACGCCGCCGACTGCACCTTGAAGATGGACTTCAGCGACTTCGACGACATGATCAACGGCAAGCTCGATGGCATGACCGCCTTCATGACCGGCAAGCTCAAGATCGAAGGTGACATGGGTGTCGCCATGAAGCTGCAAAGCATTTTGCGCTAGGCGCAAAATGCTGGCGGGCGGCAGCGCATTCATATGCGCGAGTCGGCGTTTTCGCGCTCTCGCGCGAAAAGCGCTCTGCCCGCGCGGTGCAGAACAGATAAGAATGCCACCAGAGGCGCGGTATCGGTCGATACCGCGCTTTTGCTTGTAGGCGTCGTAGCCGGCGAGATTCCCACCGGCCTCCGGTCAGCCCTCCTCTTCCTTGCTCTTGTGATAGTGGCGCTTGGCCTTGGCGCGATTGCCGCAGGCCGACATCGAGCACCAGCGCCGCTTGCCGGCGCGACTGTCGTCGAGGAACAGGTAGAGGCACTCCGGATTGGCGCAGCGGCGGACCTTGTCGAGCTTCGGCCCGGCCAGCAGGTCGCCCGCCGACCACAGCACCGGTGCCAGCAGCGCCAGCGCCGTGCCGGACTTCATGTCGACGTCCCACTCGTAGCCGTCCTTGCCGCGCCTGAGCGTCGTGCGTGCCGGGGCGGCCGCGAGTGCGGCGTTCAGGCTCTCGACGTCGCGCGGCGCCGGCGCCTTGCCCTGGGCCTGGGCGTCGAACAGCCGATGGATCGTCTCGCGCAGCGCCAGCGCCCGCTCGAACTCCCGGGGCGGCGGCGCTTTCGCAGCCTTCGCCCAGCCGGCCAGATCGGCCGGCGCATTCAGCGTCTCCGTGGGCGCCGGCTGGCCGCGCCAATAGCGGGTATTGGCGAAATCCAGGCAGAGGTCGGGGCGGGTCATGTCGTCCACATGATAACCGGATGTCCGGTTGACAAGCTTGGCTTCCTTTTATAACTACATAACCGGTTAATTAGTTATACAGGAGATCGACATGTTCGACCACGTTTCCATCGGCGTCAGCGACATCAAGGCATCCGGCAAATTCTATGACGCGGTGTTGAAGCCGCTCGGCTACACGCGCTTGTCGGACGGCGAAGGCGCACTGGGCTACGGCGAGAAGAACTCCGGCCTGTGGCTGCTCGCCAGCAAGAAGCCGGTACCGGCCAACAAGGAGTCGGGCCTGCATTTTTGCTTCGTGGCGCGGGATCGTGCCGGCGTCGACGCCTTCCATGCCGCCGCGCTCAAGAACGGCGGCACGGACAACGGCAAGCCTGGCGTGCGGGCTGACTACAGCCCGAAATACTACGCGGCGTTCGTCGTTGACCCCGACGGCTACCGGATCGAGGCCTATTGCGGCAGATGATCAGGCCGTCTCGGCGATGACCTCGAGCGGCACGACTTCAACGCCGTTGTTGGAGGCGTGCCGCGTCTTGGCCGTGTAGTCGGAGAAGAACGCGCGGCTCTGCAGGATCTTCGCCGCCTCGTCGTCCTTCGGCGTGGCCAGGTGATAGTAGTCCGTGCCGTCGCGCGCCTTCAGGCAGCGATAGCCGATCCGGCCCTTGAGCTCGGGATCGCTGTCGAGGGCGGCGATGAAGGCCGCGATGTCCTTGTGCCAGGTCGCCTGCGAGTCGCCCTGGAAGCGGTACTTGATCAGGAATTGCTTCATGGTGATCCTCCTGGATCACAGTTAGGAACCGAAGAAGCACTTCTGCAAGTATGGACAAAAATGATACTATGGACGGCATGAGCAAGCGCCCGCATCAGTGCCCCGTCGCCGCCTTCCAGAAGATGATCGGCGGCAAGTACAAGCTGCGCATCGTCTGGGACCTTCAGGAGGGGCCGCGGCGCTATGGCGAGATCCGGACAGGGCTGCTGCGCGGCGCCGCCGGCACTTCGGCGATCGCGCCCAGGGTGCTGAGCCGCGAGCTGAAGGCGCTCACGGAGTCCGGACTGCTCGCGCGCAAGGATTTCGGCACCGTGCCGCCCAAGGTCGAGTACCGGCTGACGCCGATGGGCCGCAGCTTCGTGCCGGTGATCGCCGCCATCCGCAAATGGGGCGACCGCCACCTCGTGGCCTGAAATCCGGACCTAGAATCCCACTGCCGCGCCGTCGCGGCGGCTCTCGGAGGCGCCGAGGTAGGGGCCGCCGTCGAGGAACTTCCAGATGATCTGGCTCGAGCCGAAATCGTAGCTCGGCCATTTGGTGCGCGTCAGCCGGTGGCCGCGCGCCTCCAGGCCCTCGGCGGTCGCCGCCGGCAGGTGGTCCTCGGTCCACACGGTGCCGTCGGTCTCGTGCACCCTCCAGCGCGGCGCGTCGATGGCGGCCTGCGGGTTCTGGCCGTAGTCGACGATGCGCGAGAACACCTGCATGTGGCCCTGCGGCTGCATGGCGCCGCCCATCAGGCCGAAGGTCGCGACCGGCTTGCCGTCCTTGGTGATGAAGGCCGGGATGATGGTGTGGAAGGGCCGCTTGCTGGGCCCGACCTCGTTGGCGTGGCCCTTGGTGGTGACGAAGCCGGTGGCGCGGTTCTGGAGCGCGATGCCGGTGCCCGGCACGACGATGCCCGAGCCGAAGCCGGTGTAGTTCGACTGGATCAGCGACACCATCATGCCGCCTTCGTCCGCCGTGCCGAGATAGATCGTGCCGCCGTCCCTGGGCGTGCCCGGGCCGAAGTCCTGGGCCTTCTTCGGGTCGATCAGCTTGGCGCGGCTCTTGAGGTAGCCCTTGTCGAGCATCTGCTTGGGCGTCACCGCCATGAAGCGCGGGTCGGCCACGTACTTGTGGATGTCGGCGAAGGCCAGCTTCATCGCCTCGATGCGCAGGTGCGCGACCTCCGGCCCGTCGCCGTCGTGGCCGGCGATCTCGAAATTCTCGAGGATCCCGAGCGCGATCAGGGCGGCGATGCCCTGGCCCGACGGCGGGATCTCGTGCAGGGTCGTGCCGCGATAGCTCAGGCCCAGCGGATCGACCCAGTCGGGCGTGTGCGCTGCCAGGTCTTCCTTGCGCAGCGTGCCGCCGGTTTCCTTCGCATACTTGTCCATCGCCTCGGCGAGCTCGCCACGATAGAAGGCCTCGCCCTTGCTCTCGGCGATCTTGGTCAAGGTGCGGGCCTGGTCGGGGAACTTCCACAACTCGCCCGGCTGCGGCGCGCGGCCGTTGGGCAGGAACGCCTTCAGCCAGCTCTCCTGGCCCTTCAGCCGGTCGATCGCGCGGTCCCACTGGCGCGCCACCATGTAGGAGACGCGGAAGCCGTCGCGGGCGTACTTGATGGCCGGCTCGAACAGGTCGGCGAATGGCAGCTTGCCGTAGCGTTTGTGCAGTTCCATCCACAGCGACACCGCGCCCGGCGTGGTGACGCTGCCCCAGCCGACGTTGGGCATCTTGGCCTGGCCTTCGTACTGCTTGGGGCTCATCAGCGCCGGCGAGTGGCCGGAGGCGTTGAGGCCCACAAGCCTGGCACCGTCCCACAGGATGCAGAAGGCGTCGGCGCCGATTCCGTTCATCGTCGGCTCGACCACGGTGATGGCGGCGGCGCTGGCGATCGCGGCGTCGACGGCGTTGCCGCCCCTGGCCATCATGCGCAGGCCCGCGGTGGCGGCGAGGTGCTGGGAGGAGGCCACGACATTGGCGGCAAAGACCGGCAGCTTCTTCGAGCCGTACGGGAAGTCGTAGTTGAAAGCGGGCACTCAGAAGTTCCTTTCTAGTCGGTCGACGCCAGCGCCTCGATGCGCGCCACGAAGCGCGGGTTCTGGAGGAACTGGCGGTTGTCGCCGTCGCCTTTGCCGAACAATCGCGTGAGGTCGAACAGGCCCGAGCCCGCGATCTCACCCATCCGTCCGGAGATCGACACGGTTTGGCCAAGCCGGAAGGTTTTTAGCGCCGCGACGGCTTTGTCGGAAAGCCCCGGCGGCGGGGTATCGCGCGAACGTGTGGAGAAGATGTCGGTGGCGCGGCCGGCGAGCGCCAGCGCCCAGTCGTTGAACGCGTAGAGCGAAACTTGCGGACCTATTTCAAGGGTGACGGCGACGTTCTGGGCGTTGCCCTCGATTGCCTTCAGGATGCCGCGCCAGTCGCTGAAGGCGCCGACCTGGGCCGACAGCACGACGCTCTGCTTGGCAGCGGCCTCGATCTTGAGCGGATTGTCCGAGGCCAGCGCGGGCTTGGCGAGTGCCTGCAGGGCGTCGAGGAACGCCTTCTGCTGCGCATTCTTCTCGTAGTAGGCGCGGTCGAAGATGCAGCCTCCCACCGCGAGGCTTGTGCCGCCGAGGATGAAAGAGCGACGGATCATGCGGCCTTGGCTTGCGCCTTGGCGCGCTCCTCTTCCTTCAGTTCCTTCTTCGACAGCTTGCCGACCGGAGTCTTGGGCAGCTCGGCGCGGATCTCGAGCGCCACCGGCATCTCGTGCTTGCCGACCTTGTCCTTCAGGTGCGCCATCATCTCGTCGAAGGTGAGGGTGGTGCCGGGCTTCAGCTTCACGAACACCTTGGGCGCCTCCTGGCGGTGCTCGTGCGGAATGCCGATCACGATGCACTCGTCGACCGACGGATGCTCGTACATCGCTTCCTCGATCATGCGCGGATAGACGTTGTAGCCCGACGAGATGATCAGGTCCTTGGAGCGGTCGACCAGGTAGAGCCAGCCGCCGTCGTCCATGTAGCCCATGTCGCCGGTGCGCAGGCCCTTCCATTTCGACGCCGGATGGTCGAACAGCACGTGCGCGGTCTCGTCGGGCTTCTTCCAGTAGCCCTTCATGACCTGCGGGCCGACGATGCAGACCTCGCCGACATTGTCCTTGCCCGGCGGCAGCACCTTGTCGGATCCGTCCATGGCGCGGATCTCGATGATGGTGCCCGGCATCGGCACGCCGCACGAGCCGCTGCGCCGCACGCTCTTGTCGATCGGGCAGATGGCGCCGGTCGGCGACGTCTCGGTGAGGCCGTAGCCTTCGATCAGGGTGGCGCCGGTCAGCTTCTCGAACGCCGTCTGCACTTCCACCGGCAGCGGCGCGCCGCCCGACATGCAGATCTTGAGCGAGCTGAGGTCGAGGCCTTGCGCCTTCGGATGCTTGTTGATGGCGGTGTAGAGCGTCGGCACGCCGGGCAGGAACGTCGGCTTCTTGGTCGCGAGGTCCTTCACGATCATGTCGATGTCGGGCCGCGGATAGAGGATGAGCTGGTTGCCGTTGCGCACCGCGCCCAGCATGATTCCCGACAGCGCGTAGATGTGGAACAGCGGCAGCACGCATACGACCTTCTCGGTGCCGGGCGTGGTGCTGGGCGCGGTCCACGCCTGGCCCTGGGCCATCGCCGAGACCACGCAGCCGTGCGTCAGCATCGCGGCTTTCGGCAGGCCGGTGGTGCCGCCGGTGTACTGCAGCAGGGCCACTTCATCCCACAGGTCGCCCTCCACGGGGTGGGCAAGATAGACGCCGTTGTTGTCGAGCAGGCCCTTGAACGACAGGTGCCACTCGTCGCGCGGCCAGGCCGAGATCTCCTTCTTCTTGGCGATCGGATAGAGCCAGTTCTTGGGCCACGGCAGGTAGTCGGCGATCGAGCCGACGATCAGCTTCTTGAGCCGCGTCTTGCCG
>Ga0070681_10003318_pt1 | contig 15038 bp, 12 predicted proteins | sample KBSC83BmetaG_FD_65650 | JGI IMG/M metagenome (GOLD analysis project Ga0070681, IMG submission 65650) | Corn rhizosphere microbial communities from Kellogg Biological Station, Michigan, USA - KBS C8-3B metaG | ecosystem: Host-associated > Plants > Roots > Rhizosphere | place: USA: Michigan...
CCCGAGTTCTTGGTGCTCGCGGAGAAGGCCGGCGTGACCGGCGGCCCGAACGTCATTCGGCACACCGTGAGAACTTGGTTGGCTGAGCGCCGCGTGCCGGACAGCGAAGCGGACGCGTTCATGGGCCATAAGGGCGAAGGAAGCGCCACCGGCAAGCGATACATCCATGAGCACCGTGAAAGGACGCCATCGAGGCGCTATACGACGCGCTGAGTCAGCTCGTGACGCGACCGTTCAAAGGGAAAGCAATGGCGGATCAGCCGATCGCGGACGACCCCGCCTTGGCCAAAGTACTTAGCCAACTACTTGCCAAGCGAAGAGACGGAGGTCCGTAAGTCTTTGAAATTTGGAGCGGGAAACGAGACTCGAACTCGCGACCCCGACCTTGGCAAGGTCGTGCTCTACCAACTGAGCTATTCCCGCATTTCGAGGGCGGGATTGTAGAACCGGCGGGCGCGAAGTCAAGGCACATTGTCCCGGGCGTCCCCAAAAAAACCAATCGGCCCGAGAACTTAGGACGATCCCCTGGCTGAGCCACAGTCACCCCTAGCGGACGCACGGCCAGTCGCGCGGGCCGTCCCGGCGTGCGCCATGCGAAGCGCAGCCTTTGCCGCCGCCGCGGACGTTGAGTGCCGACGCGCTGCGCCATCGCAATCACCTGCACGGGCGACCGCGCACCGCCAAACGCAGCCCGCGACGGCCGTCACATTGAACGGTTACGTCTTTGTCATTCTTCGGCTTAGACTATCGTCCAGAAGCTCAGCGCTTCGCCACAACAAGTAAACGACCAGGTATCGGGGAGTACAGTCACATGCGTTCCAAGACGAGGTTGATCGTCCTCACGTCGCTCGCGACAACGGGTCTTCTCAGCACGGCGGCGGCCTTCGCCGCAGACAATCCGGAGCCGGAAATCCCCACGTGCGACAAGAAGATAGGCACGCTCTCGGTCGTCGAGCCGGAGAACCAGTGGTGGCGGCAGTACAACCTCGAGTCGCCGGAGGCGTTGATCAAGGTCTTCGTATCGAAGTCCAAGTGCTTCACGCTGGTCGACCGCGGCAAGGGCCTGGCGGCCGCAGAGAAAGAGCGAGCGTTGGCCGGTGGCGGTGAGCTGCGGGGCGGATCCAACATCGGCAAGGGCCAGATGAAGGCCGCGGACTATGTCCTGGTCCCCGACGTCGCGATGAAGAACAACAACGCCGGCGGCAAGCGCTTCGGCGGCGCACTGGCAGGAATGCTGCCGGGACTCGCCGGTGTCGTGGCCGGCGGTGTCAGCATGAAGAGCAAGACGGCGGATGTCGTTCTGACGCTGACGGACGTGCGCTCGACCGAGCAGGTCGCGCTGGAGCAGGGACACTACAAGAAGACGGACATCGGCTGGGCAGGCGGCGGTGCCGGCTTCTTCGGCGCCTTCGCGGCCGCTGGCGCCAGCAGCTACGCGAACACCGAGATCGGTCAGGTCATTGCCGTCGCCTATCTCGATTCGTTCAGCAAGCTCGTGACGGACATCAAGGGACTCAGCCTGAACGCGAAGGAAGACAACGTTTCACAGTCCGTGACGATGGCCAAGCCCGGCAAGCTCTTCGAGAAGCCGGACAACAAATCGAAAGTCATCCGCGATCTGGATCCGGGCATGACGCTCTATCCCACCGGCGAGAAAGACAAGATCTGGTGGAAAGTGAGCGACGAGCTCGGCAACGAGGGATGGGTGCCCTCCCCGCTGTTCCAGCTCGCCAAGTAGTCTCTTCTGCAGGCGCGGTGACGGGGAGCGATGGCTACGCGCCCCGCCCCGTCATCGTCTCAGCTCAGGCCACGCCGCTCGCAGATACGCCACCATCGATACGAGGGTGGCCGCCGCCGCTACCTCGGTCAGCACGACGCCGATCTTGTAGATTGGCAGACCCAGAAGCGGCTGGCGGAACAGCATCGTGGCCAGTCCTACGATCTGCAGGATAGTCTTGTACTTCCCGAGTGCCGAGACGGCGACTTTGCGCCGCTCGCCGATCTCGGCCATCCACTCTCGCAACGCCGAAATGGTGATCTCACGGCCGATGATCACGGCGGCGGTGAGCACGATGATCCAGTGCGGATCCTTGCTGACCAGCAGCACCAGCGCCACCGCGACGATCAGCTTGTCAGCGACGGGGTCGAGGAAGGCTCCGAGGCGCGAGGTTTGCCCGAGCTTGCGAGCCAGGTAGCCGTCCAGCGAGTCGGTGATCCCGGCGGCCGCGAACATCAGCCCCGCCGCAGGGTCCGCCCACGGATAAGGCATGTAAAACAGCAGCACGATCAGTGGAATCGCGGCAATGCGAAGCCAGGTGAGCGTGTTCGGTAGATTCCAGGGCATCGCAGCTTCAGGTGGCGGCAGCAGCGCTCGGCTCAAGCGCCCGGGTGAAGGTGATCATAAAGGCTTCGCGCGAGCGATGCGCCGATTCCGGAAACTTGCTCCAGATCGGCCACGCCGGCACGGAGCACGCCCTGCAGACCGCCGAAGTGCTTCAGCAGCGCGCGCCGCTTCGCGGGTCCCAGGCCAGGGACCGTTTCGAGGACCGATTCGTTGTAGCGTCGGGCCCGCTTGCGCCGGTGTCCGGTGATCGCAAAGCGATGCGCTTCGTCCCGCACCCGCTGAATGAGTCGCGACGCCGGCGAGTGCGCCTCCGGAACGCGAGGCTCCGCGACTCCATGCACAAAGAGCCGCTCCTGGCCCGGCTTGCGATCCGGCCCCTTGGCGACTCCGACGAGCGTGATGTCGTTGAAGCCCAGCGCTTCGAGCACCTCGTGCACCTGCCCGATCTGGCCGATGCCTCCATCGATGAGAAGCAAGTCCGGGGCGGGAATCTCCCCGTCGCGCACGCGGGTATAGCGGCGCTCCAGCGCTTGCCGGAGCGCGCCGTAGTCATCGCCGGGAGTCACTCCCGTGATGTTGAAACGGCGGTACTCCTTCTTCAGGGGTCCTTCGGGGCCGAACACGACACAGGATGCGACGGTGCCCTCGCCTCCGGTGTGGCTGATGTCGAAGCACTCGATCCGTGCAGGAGGTTCCGGAAGGTCGAGAATGTCTGCGAGCTGCGCGAGCATTTCCTCCATTCCCTGCTTCTGCGACAAACGCATGCGCAGGGCCTGCGTTGCATTATCCTGCGTGAGCTCGATCCACTTCAGACCGAGGCCCCGCGCAGGAGTGCGCACGCGAACGGATCGGTTCGCGCGTGTAGAGAGCGCCTGCGCCAGCGATTCTGCATCCTCCAGCGTACGACTCAGCAGAACCTCCGGCGGCGCCTCCTGTGTCGCGTAGTACTGCATGATGAAGGACGCCAGCGCCTCCTCCGGCTCGGCCAGGGCCCGCGGGAAGTAGCTCGTCGTTCCCAGGTTGCGGCCCCCACGGACCAGCATGACGCTGACTGAATACTCGCCGGGTTCTCCAACGATGCCGAATACGTCGACGTCGCGTTCATCGCCCGCCGTGACGACCTGCTGCAACTGGATGCGCTTCATCGTCGCGAGCTGGTCTCGCAGCTGCGCGGCTCGCTCGAAATTCAGCCGGCCGGCGGCTTCCTCCATCCGGATTTGCAGTTGCTCCGTGACCTCTTCGTCGCGACCCTCGAGCACTTTCACTGCCGCTTCGATGTCCTGCGCGTAGGCTTCACGACTCACCAGACCCACGCAGGGCGCCGAGCAGCGCCCGATCTGATGTTGCAGGCACGGCCGGCTGCGATTCGCAAAAAAACTGTCGCGACAATTGCGGATACGGAACAGCTTCTGCAACTGATTGAGCGTATCCCGCACCGCGCCGGCGTTGGGGAAAGGCCCGAAGTAACGCCCCGGCGCGCTCCGCGAGCCGCGATAAAAGGCCAGCCGCGGGAACTCATGATCGACGCATAGATGGATGTAGGGAAAGCTCTTGTCGTCCCGCAAGACCACGTTGAAGCGCGGCTTGTGCGCCTTGATCAGGTTGTACTCGAGCAGCAGCGCTTCAGTCTCGGACCCCGTGACCGTGACTTCGATGTCCACGATCTGCTGCACGAGCGCTTGAATCTTCGGGTTGATGTTGCCGGCGGCGAAGTACGTGCTCACCCTGTCCTTCAGACTCTTTGCCTTGCCGACGTAAAGGACTTCGCGGTCCGCGCTGATCATGCGGTAGACGCCCGGACGCCTGGGCAATGCCGCGGTGAATTCCTTTGGATCGAAGGCGTTCACGCTCAAAGCTCGGCCAACTCGCACGCCCGTGCGACAACCTTCTTGAACATCTCGGCCGTGAGACGGCGCGTCTGGGTGTTATAGCGGCTGCAGTGATATGAGTCGATCAGATGCTTTCCCGCACCGAGGACATGCTCCATTCCATGGCCGAATGGGAACTGCGCGCGCTTGAGCCCTTCGGACATCAGCACGGCCTCGTGAGCAACGCGGCCGAGAGCCAGGATCACTCGAACCCGATCGAGCTCGCGGAGCTCGAGCTGTAGGTAGGCGTTGCAGCGGCGGATCTCATCTGGCAAGGGCTTGTTGGCCGGAGGCACACACTTGACTGAATTCACGATGCGAGCGTTCCGCAGTTGGAGTCCGTCGTCGGCGGACACGGACTCGGCGCGCGTCGCAAGCCCGAGCTCGTGCAACGTCTCGTAAAGGAGAATTCCTGCATAGTCGCCCGTAAACGGTCGTCCGGTCCGGTTCGCGCCGTGCATACCCGGTGCGAGCCCTACGATCAGGATGCGAGGCGCCGCGGCACCATATGACGGCACCGGCCGCGCGAAGTATGTCGGGTATTTTTGGTGCGTCTCTGCGAGAAATTCCGCGAGCCGCGGACAGCGGGTGCAGTTCGGGTCGTAGAGGGGACTGCGCGCCGGGGCCGGGGGACGCTCGCGCTGGAACGTGGGCCGCCCCGGTGTGGGAGCCTCGTCGTCAATCTCCGCAGTCGAACGGCGCCGTTCAGTCATTCATGTGGCGGATTACAGCCGATGCAAATCCCGAGCAAGTCATCAAGGTCGCTCCTGGAATCAACCGCTGCAGATCCTCTTCCACATTCTTGCGCGCCGCAATCTCACGCTTCGGCGCTTTGATCGCTTCGCGGAGCCGCGCCAGATCGTACGTCAGCTCTTTGTGCGCGATCGTGCTCGCGACGCCCTTGATGATCAGATCGGCGGCTTCGTTCCATTTCAGATAGCGAAGCATCATCTCGGCCGAGAGGATGAGAGACCCCGGATTGACGCGGTCCTTGCCGGCGAAGCCCGGCGCGGTTCCGTGGGTCGCCTCGAACACCGCCATCCCATCTCCGATGTTTCCGCCTGGGGCGATACCGATGCCGCCCACCTGCGCCGCCAGCGCATCGGAAATGTAGTCGCCATTCAAATTCAGCGTCGCGATGACGTCGTATTCCTCGGGGCGCAACAGCACCTGCTGCAGGAAGTTATCGGCGATCACGTCCTTGACGACGATATCCTTGCCCGTGATGGGATTGGGGAAGGACATCCACGGACCCCCGCCGATCTCCTTTGCCCCGAACTCTTCCCGCGCCAGCTGATAGCCCCAGTTCCGGAAGGCGCCCTCCGTGTACTTCATGATGTTGCCCTTGTGGACCAGCGTCACGGACACGCGGTCGTTGTCGATCGCGTATTGCATCGCTTTGCGGATCAGGCGATCGCTCCCCTCCTTCGACACGGGCTTGATACCGATAGCGGAGCTCACGGGGAAGCGAATGTTCGTCACCCCGAATTCCCGCTGGAGGTAGGAGATCAGCTTGTGGACTTCTGCCGAACCCGAGGGCCACTCAATGCCTGCGTAGATGTCCTCCGTGTTCTCGCGGAACACCACCATGTCCGTCTGACTTGCGTCCTGCATAGGCGAGGAGACGCCGGGAAAATGTCGGATCGGACGAACGTTCGCATAAAGATCGAGTGTTTGCCGCACAGCGACGTTGAGAGAGCGAATGCCCTCGCCCACCGGCGTCCCCAGCGGGCCTTTGATCGAGACCACGAAGTCTCGCAACGCGTGCAGCGTTTCATCGGGAAGGAAGGCGCCGTAGAGACGCGTTGCCTTCTCGCCGCTGTAGATCTCGACCCAGTGGATCTGGCGTTTCTTGCCGTAGGCCTTTTGCACCGCAGCGTCCACGACGCGCCGCATCGCGGGCGTGACGTCGATGCCGATTCCATCGCCTTCGATGAAGGGAATGAGCGGGTCATCCGGTACATTCAGCGAGTGATCCGGATTGACCGTGATGCGATGGCCTGATTTCGGGAGGACGATGTGCTCGTATTGCATGCCGGCGCTCGCACGTAAGCTATTGATTCGACGACCCGGTTAGCCATTCCGCCCAGCGTCACAGCGATGCGCGAGAACCGCCCGGTCCGAGTCGTGCGTATCTTATCAGCAGGGGAATCGCGGCTTTGGACGTCTCGACCGTCTGCCCTGCCAGATGCTGTGCGTTCAACGTGAGTCCCTCGGCGTCCCCGTTGGCAATCTCCGCATCTACCAGACAGTGCACGACGTGAATTCCTTGTGAGCCCAGCTCTCTGGCAAGTACATGAGCCAGGGCGCGCAGCCCGAACTTGCCGACCGCAAGATTCAAATAACCCTCGCGAGCGACGACGCTAGACGTGCCGCCCAGCAACACGATCGTTCCTCTGCGCTTCGCCTCAATGAGGGCGGCGGCAGCTTCTCGCGCGAGAATGAAGGCGCCCAAACAGTTTGAGCGCCACGATTCCTCGAACGCAGCCACGGTCGTCGCGACAGCGCTTCCCGGACAGAAATGTTCGACAGAATAAATGACAAGCTCTGGCGGCGGCTCCGCGGTCGCGGTGAGATCATGGAACGCGCGCCGCACCTGACGCTCATCGGTAAGATCGCAAACCAATGGGATGATCGTTGCACGCGGCGACTGTATCTCGCGCGCGATCTCCTCGAGTCGCGGGCCGCTGCGAGCGCTAAGTACGAGGCGGCGAGCGTGCTGCGCGAAGTAGTGAGCAGCACCACGGCCGAAATGAGGTCCGCACCCAGCAACGAGCACGCTGCCGAGGACGCTCTGTCCGTCCCCGCCTCCGTTTCGATGTGTAATCTCAGGCCAGCGGCCAACTGGCCTCAGCGGCTGCGAGCGAGCCAACCTGTACAGGAGGGAGACCGGACCCAGACGAATCCGACGCCAGGATTTCGAGGCAGCCCATGCCCGGTTCAGCCAACTCTCGCGGGTCTGACTTCTCGGCAACAATCTCACCGTTCGATCCCTCGATCTTATTGTTGTTGGCGTCGGGCCCTTCCGCCGCGCACGCAGTATCCGAGGAGATGCTCCGTCAACCGCGCCGATTTGCCATAAGGAGTCTCTATTTTATTGGCCGCGGTGCAGCAACACCGCGGCAGAATCGTTCAATCCAGCTTGCGGTAGGCGCTCAGCGTGAGGAAGCTGGAGAACTCCCGTGCCGTGGTGATCTGATCGAGCAGCGTCGCGGCATCGTCGAAGTGTCCCTTCGCGTAGGCCGCCGCACCCAGCTTGCTTGCCAGACGCTGCTGCTCCTCCTTCAGATACTGACGGAACAGGTCAGCCGTGACGCGGCGTCCGTCGGTAAGCACTCCGGCCGGATGATTGATCCACTGCCAGATCTGTGCGCGAGCGATCTCCGCCGTCGCCGCGTCTTCCATCAAGTTGTTGATGGGAACGCAGCCATTGCCCGACAACCACGCAGCCATGTACTGCAACGAGACGCTGACGTTGTTGCGCAAGCCTTCGTCAGTGATCTGCCCCGGAGGGATCTGCAGCAGATCGGCGGCCGTCACTTTGACGTCGGGACGCAGGCGGGTTACCTGGTTCGGCGTCGGCATCAGTCGGTCGAAGATTTCGCGGGCGATCGGTACCAGCGCGGGGTGCGCAACCCAGGTTCCGTCGTGGCCGTCGGAAGCCTCCCGCTCTTTGTCGGCCCGAACCTTCGCCAGCGCGCGCTCGTTGGCTTCGGGATCGTTCTTGATCGGGATTTGCGCGGCCATGCCGCCCATCGCAAACGCCCCGCGCCGATGACACGTGTTGATGCACAACAGTGAATACGACCGCAGGAAATGCGTCGTCATCGTGACCTGATTGCGCTCGGGGAGCACGAAGTCATCGCGACGTGCGAATTTCTTGATGAAGCTGAAGATGTAGTCCCAGCGGCCGCAGTTGAGACCGACGATGTAGTCCTTCAGCTCGTGCAGGATTTCGTCCATCTCGAACGCGGCGAGGATGGTCTCGATGAGCACCGTGCATTTGATGGTGCCGTGCGGAAGTTGCAGGCGCTTCTCGGCGAAATCGAACACGCGCGCCCATAAGGCGGCTTCGTGATGACTCTCGAGCTTGGGCAGGTAGAAATACGGGCCCGTGCCGCGCTTGATGAGCTCCTGCGCGTTGTGAAACAGGTACAGGCCGAAATCGAACAGCGCCCCCGGGACGGGCTGACCAGCGAGCGTCACGTGCTTTTCGTTGAGGTGCCAGCCGCGGGGTCGCACGAGGAGGACCGCCGTCTGCGGGTTCAGGCGATAGGACTTGCCCTCGGGTGAGGTGTACTCGATGGTGCGGCGCACCGCATCGCGCAGGTTCTCCTGCCCGGCGACGACGTTCTCCCAAGTGGGCGCGAGGGAGTCCTCACAGTCGGCCATGAATACCCGGGCGCCCGAGTTGAGGGCGTTGATCACCATCTTGCGCTCGGTCGGGCCGGTGATTTCGACCCGGCGATCCAGCAGGTCTTTCGGAATCGGAGCGACGCGCCAGTCGGACTCCCGGATCTCGCGGGTCTCCGGCAGGAAATCCGGCATCTCGCCGGCATCCAGGCGACGTTGACGCTCCTCGCGGGCCTGCAGGAGCTGCGAGACCCTGGGGCCGAACCGCTCCACCAGTGCGCTGACGAATTCCAGCGCCTCCGCGGACAGGATCGGCTGATGTTCGGCGCGCACCGGGGCGCTGATGGCGAGAGAGGCACTCATGGGAGGGGCTTTCTCCAGAAATTCACGCAGTTAAGCGTTGTTCGAGAATAGGCGCAAAAACCCGGGACACAAAGATGACAGCGTTGTCATCGCCCCGAAAATGATTTGTGCTGTGCACGCCGCGAGCCGTGGTGGCCACCGCCCCGCCCGCCCGTGCGGATGCGCCCGTGTGGCTGCCTGCCGTCAGGCGGTGGGGTTGGCGCGCTTCTCGGCCCGCCAGGTCTGCGACCGCTCGGCGATCAGCATGGCGAGCTCCAGCGCCTGCTCGTGGTTGAGCCGGGGGTCGACGGTCGACCGGTAGGCACGCTGCAGATCGCCATCGGTGAGTCCCCTGGCGCCGCCGGTGCACTCGGTGACGTCCTCGCCCGTCAGCTCGATGTGGACGCCGCCCAGGTAGGAACCCATATCGGCGTGGATCCGGAAGGACAGATCCAGCTCTTTGAGAATGTTCTCGAAGCGCCGCGTCTTCAGCCCTCCAGTGCTCGTCTCAGTATTGCCGTGCATCGGATCGCACACCCACAGCACCGTTTGGCCGGTCTGGCGCACCGCGTCGATCAGCTTCGGAAGCGATTTCTCGACATCCTTCGCGCCGAGGCGATGAATCAAGGTCAGACGTCCCGGAGTGTTCTGGGGATTCAGCGTTGTGACGAGCCCTTGGAGCCAGGTCGCATCCATCGCTGCGCCGATCTTCACGCCCATCGGGTTCGAAATGCCGCGGAAGAACTCGACGTGCGCGCCATCGAGCTGGGCCGTCCGCATACCGATCCATGGCATGTGCGTCGACAGGTTGTACCAGCGATTCTGGCGCGGGATGAAGCGTGTCTGCGCCTGCTCATAGAGCAGATGGAGCCCTTCGTGGCTGCAGTAGAAATCGACCAGCGTCGCTTCGTGAACGCTGCGCCCGCTCATGCCCTCAAAGAAATCCAGGGCATCGCCGATCGAATTCACGATCCGCTGGTAAGCATCCTTCAGCGCCGCGTGCTTGACGAAGCCGAGGTCCCAATACTCCGGGTGGTGCAGGTCGGCAAAGCCGCCCTCGACGAGGGCGCGGACGAAATTCAACGTCAGCGCTGCGCGCTCGTATCCCCTCAACAGCAGATCGGGATCGGCAGCACGCGCCTCGGCGGTGAACTCGGGCCGATTGACCAGATCGCCGCGGTAGCTCGGCAGGGTCACACCGTTGCGCGTCTCGGTGTCCACCGAGCGCGGCTTGGCGTACTGGCCCGCCATGCGGCCGACGCGGACGATCGGCTTCTTGAGCCCATGCAGCAGCACGAGGCTCATCTGCAGCATGATTTTCAGCTTCTTGGCGATCAGATCCGACTCGCACTCGGCGAACGTCTCGGCGCAGTCGCCCGCTTGCAGCAGAAACGCCTGCCCACGCTGCGCGGCCGCCAGGCGCTCCCGCAGGGCCTCGATTTCCCAGGACACGACGATCGGAGGCAGCTTGGAGAGGTGCGCGACGGCTCGCTCCAGGGCCTTGGGGTCGGTATAGGTGGGCTGCTGCTGAGCGGTCCTGGTCTGCCAGGTCGCGGTGTGCCAGGAGGTGGTGTCGGGTGAACGCATCCGCAGAATGCTACACACTAGGGTGGGCGGGTTCCATCCGGCACCCGGGAGCGGGACGATGGGCCGGCACGGCTTGGACGGCCACGCCAGGGGCTGGCGTTACCGGGGCTTGCCCGGGGGCTGGCGCCCCCCGAGAATGCGCGCCTTTTTCCTTTATCGACCTGAGGTTTTTCCATGCATCGCGTGCTCATCCTCGGGGCCGGCAAGATTGGCGCTCTGATTTCGGGCTTGCTGGCCGAATCCGGGAGTTACCAGGTTCAACTGGGCGATGTGGATGCCGCGGCGGCCGACGCCGTCGCCAAGGCCCACTCCTCTCCGCAACTGACCTCACACGGTCTCGACGCGACCCAAGTGCCGGCGCTCTCGGCTCACCTGGCCGCCCACCCCGTCGATGCTGTGATCTCGAGCCTCCCTTACTACTGCAATGTCGGCGTTGCAGAGGCGGCTCGAAAGGCCAACATCCACTACTTCGATCTCACGGAGGACGTGGAGGTCACGCGCGCCGTTCGGCGCATCGCGGACGGCGCCCACCGTGCGTTCGTGCCTCAATGCGGTTTGGCGCCCGGGTTCATCAGCATCGCCGCGGCCGAGTTGATCACCCACTTCGATGAGCTGCGTGCCGTGAAACTGCGCGTCGGCGCCCTTCCGCAACACCCGAACAACGTCTTGAAGTACTCGCTGACGTGGTCCACGGAGGGACTGATCAACGAGTACGGCAATCCGTGCCAGGCCATCGTCGACGGCAGCACGATCGACGTAGCGCCCCTGGAGGGCCTGGAGGAGATCGAGATCGACGGCACCCTGTACGAGGCCTTCAACACCTCGGGAGGTCTGGGTTCGCTCGCCGAGACCCACGGCGCGCACTGCGAGTCGATGAACTACAAGACGATCCGCTACCCCGGTCACTGCGAGCAGATGCGACTGTTGATGAACGACCTGAAGCTCAATCACGACCGAGGCACGCTCAAGCGCATTCTGGAAAACGCTGTCCCGCAGACCCTGCAGGACGTGGTGATCGTGTACGCCGCTGTCACCGGCACGCAGGACGGCGAGTTGCGCGAAGAGAACTACGTCAACAAGGTGTACCCGCAGCTGATCGCCGGGCGGCTGTGGTCGGCGATCCAGGTCACGACGGCCTCAGGGATCAGCTCTGTGGTCGATCTCGTGCTGGAATATCCCGAGAAGTACCATGGGTTTGTCGCCCAGGAGCAATTTCGCCTGACGGGCATCCTGGCCAATCGTTTCGGGCGCTACTACGCGCCCGGCGGGACGAAGGATGTCTCCGGACAGGTCGTGGTCAGCGGCAAAACCGGGCGCCAACGCGGGAAAGAACGCGGCAAACACAAGGCGGTCGCCCCATGAGCACCTCCGATCTTCACTCCATCCTCACGCGGCTCGGACTCGAGCCGGTGAGCCCGGGCGCCTGGTCCGGATCGCACGGTTGGTCCACCACGAAGGAAGGCTCCCTCCTCAACATCCGCAATCCGGCTGACGGAACGCTGCTGGCGCAGGTTCGGCCGGCGAGCGCCGAAGACTATGAGAATGTCCTCTCGTCGGCGGCGTTGACGGCCGCTCACTGGCGGCGCGTCCCGGCTCCCAAGCGCGGCGAGGCCGTGCGTCTCCTCGGCGAAGAGCTGCGTAAGCACAAGGACGACCTCGGCACGCTCGTGTCCCTCGAGAACGGCAAGATCCTGGCCGAGGGACTCGGCGAAGTGCAGGAGATGATCGACATCGCCGATTTCGCCGTCGGCCAGTCGCGCATGCTGTATGGCCTGACCATGCACTCGGAGCGGCCGCAGCACCGGATGTACGAGCAATGGCATCCGCTGGGCGTCGTCGGAATCGTGTCGGCATTCAACTTCCCCGTAGCGGTGTGGTCCTGGAACGCGCTGCTGGCGGCGATCTGCGGCAACGTCAGTGTCTGGAAACCTTCGCCGAAAACACCGCTCACGGCGCTGGCGGTCCAGCAGATCTGCAACCGGACGATGGAGGCGCATTCGCTGCCGCCGATCTTCCAGATGTTCATCGATTCCGGCACCGAGCTCGCCACGCGGTTCGTCGACGACCCTCGTGTGGCTCTAGTTTCTTTCACGGGCTCGACAGCCGTGGGCCGCAAGATCGGCGAGCGCGTCGCTGCGCGCTTGGGGAAGAGCCTTCTGGAGCTGGGTGGCAACAACGCCGTGATCGTGGATGAGAGCGCGAACCTCGATCTGGCAGTGCCGGCCATCGTCTTCGGCGCGGTGGGCACCGCCGGCCAGCGTTGCACGACGACTCGTCGCGTGTTCGTGCACAAGTCTCGCCTCGAAGAGCTCGAGAAGCGCCTCGTGCACGCATACGGTCAGGTGAAGATCGGCAATCCGCTCGAGGCCGGAACGCTGATGGGCCCGTTGATCGACGCGCACGCGGTCGAGCGGTACAAAAGCGCGATTGAAGCGGCCCGCTCAGCCGGTGGCGAGATTCTGTATGGCGGCAACACGGTTGCCGGGGCCGGGAACTTCGTCCAGCCGGCGATAGTGCGGGCGCGCAATGAATGGCCGCTCGTGCAGACGGAAACGTTTGCGCCGATTCTCTACCTCATCCCCGTCGATTCCCTCGATGACGCGATCGCACAGCAGAACGCCTCCGCGCACGGCCTCTCGTCCGCCATTTTTACGGATCGCCTCCAGAGCGCGGAAGTCTTCCTCTCCGGCCTCGGCAGCGACTGCGGCATCGCCAACGTCAACCTCGGCACTTCGGGAGCCGAGATCGGCGGAGCGTTCGGCGGCGAGAAAGAAACCGGCGGCGGACGCGAGTCGGGGTCGGATGCCTGGAAGGCCTACATGCGCCGCCAGACCAACACCATCAACTGGAGCCAGGATCTGCCGCTGGCGCAGGGTATCGAGTTCAAGGTGTGACCGACCCGAGCATCGATGCCACGACGATGCGGCGCGTCAGCGTGCGGCTGCTGCCGCTGCTCTGTCTCGGATACATCTCGGCGTACCTGGACCGCAGCAACGTAGGTTTTGCCGCGTTGCAGATGAACCGGGAGCTCGGTTTCAGTCCCGCCGTGTTCGGGTTCGGGGCGGGCATTTTCTTCCTGGGCTATGCGGTCTTCGAGGTCCCCAGCAATCTGATTCTGCTGCGGGTGGGCGCCCGGCTGTGGATGGCACGCATCGCGATCACGTGGGGGCTGATCGCCTGCCTGATGATGTTCGTGCGCACTGCCGGCCAGTTCTATGCAGCGCGCTTGCTGCTGGGCCTGGCGGAGGCGGGCTTCTTCCCCGCGGTCATCTACTACATCACCCGATGGTTTCCCGGCCCCTACCGGGCCCGTGCCATTTCCCTGGTCCTCATCGGCCAACCCCTCTCACAGATCCTCGGTGGAATCCTGGGCGGCCTGCTCCTGGGTTGGAATGGAGTCGGACAGCTCTCCGGTTGGCAGTGGTTGTTCCTGATCGAAGGGCTGCCGCCGATCCTGCTCGGCGTCATCGTGCTGCGCTACCTGACCGAGCACCCGCGCGATGCCCGTTGGCTTTCCGTCGAGCAGCGGTCCTCGCTGCTGCGACAACTCGAAAGCGACGAGCAACGGCTGGGCGATGCGCCGGTGTCACCGTTGCGCGCACTCGCCAATCCACTCGTGTGGGTCCTCACGCTGCCGTATTTCGCGCTTTTCTCGGTCACCAATGGGTACACGTCCTGGGCTCCCACGATCGTGCGCGACGCACTCGGCACCACGGACAAGACGACCGGCTTCGTCGTGGCCGGCATCTCCATAGTGGCCGCCGCCGTGTATCCCCTTGCCGGCCGCCTATCGGATCGGCGCGGCGAGCGTGTTGGCTGGGCCGCTCTCGGATTGGGCCTTCAGTGTGCCGGCTGCATCGGGTTGGCGCTGCTTCCCGCCTCGCCGCTGCGCGTGCTCGGGCTGGCCCTCATCCCGATCGGCTTGCCGGTCTTCATGGCCCCGTTCTGGTGTCTCCCCGGGATGTTCCTGAAAGGCCCCTCGGCAGCCGCCGGGATCGCGCTCATCAACACTATCGGCACCGCGGGGGGATTCTTTGGCCCGAGCATCGTTGGCGTGCTGAAGCAGGTCACCGGTACCGACGCCGGCGCATTTCTCGGTCTCGCCTCGCTGTCTGTCATCGGCGCGTTGGTGTGCTGGGGATTGCGACGCGCGACGACTTTCCGGCAGACGGCGCTGCCGGCGCCGACGAACTAGCTCGTTGGCTCGCCACGCCCGAGTCGGCATGATGGAACGTTGCCTCGAGCGAAGCCTACCGTCCGGGTAGTCGCACCGAAAACCGCGCGCCGCCGAGCGGCGATGCGTCGATACTCAGCGAGCCGCCGTACATATCGATGGTCTCCTGCACCATCGACAGCCCGATCCCGTGTCCCGGGACGTTCTCATCGGTGCGCACGCCGCGCTGACCGACGCGCAAGCGATCGTCCTCCGAGATCCCCGGCCCGTCGTCCTCGATCACGAGCTTCAGTCTCTCGCGGGAGAACGTGTATTTGTCGATAGTGACGGTGAGCCGCACGCGGCTCTTGCACCACTTGCAGGCGTTGTC
>Ga0070681_10003320_pt1 | contig 15036 bp, 8 predicted proteins | sample KBSC83BmetaG_FD_65650 | JGI IMG/M metagenome (GOLD analysis project Ga0070681, IMG submission 65650) | Corn rhizosphere microbial communities from Kellogg Biological Station, Michigan, USA - KBS C8-3B metaG | ecosystem: Host-associated > Plants > Roots > Rhizosphere | place: USA: Michigan...
ACGAGCAGCCGGCGCATCGCCTGCGCACCGAGCGCCAGTCCGTGCGTGCGCCCCTGCCACGGTCCCCCGCGTTCGTTCTGCAGGCGTAGCCACGCCTCGTGCACGAGTGCGGTCGGCTGCAGCGTATGGTTCCTCCGCTCGCGTCCGAGGTACCGGCGAGCCACCCGGCGCAGCTCCCCGTACATCGTCGGCAGCATCTCGTTCGGCGACGAACGCTTCGTCATCAGACTCTCCGTTGTGAGCTACCGGAGCGCGGCCAGTTCCCGGCGCGCATCGTTCAGTACGGGAAGGCCGCTGTCGGCGTCCTTCCAGAGCGCCAGGAACTGATCGTAGGACTTCCGCGCGGCGGCCGTATCGTTCGACAGCACCGCGGCGCGTGCGAGGCCGAGATACGAGAGCGGATAGAGCATCGACGCGGGAACTTCTCCGCGACGCGAGACGACGGCGCCGAATTCGGCGGCGGCGGCAGGTCCGTTCTTCAAGCGGAGGTAAGCCAGGCCGCGCAGATAGACAGGCCAGAACTCGGCGGACGGCGCATGGTCGAACCGCCGGACGGGTTCGAGCAGGTCGAGCGCACGCTGCGCCTCGTCACCGTGCATCGCGACGGTCGCATCGATCACGGGAATCGCCAGCCTGTTGCTCAGCGTCGCGTCGGGGAAGCGCTTGGCCAGTTCGGTAGTGAGCTCGGCGACCTGGCGGCTCTCTCCGCAAAAAGCCAGTGCCCGCGCCGCATGCTCCAGCGAATCGTTGTCGCGGGTCAGAGACAGGCCGGTGGCGATTTCGGTGCGCGCCTGATCGCAATCGCCGACAATAGCGTGCGTCTCGCCATCCTCGATCGAGAGCTGCCCGGCCACCTCGGTGAAATTGCCCTGACGTGACATCTGAATGCCGCGGCCGAACGCCTCGTGTGCACTGCGGATGCGTCCGTGGAATGCGGCGCTATGTGCCTGCCATCCGAGCGCGGCGTTGGTCGCATCGACACCGAGCGATGCCTGCAGCTCGCGATCCATCGTCTGGGTATCGTCCTGCACGAACGCGAGCAGATACGACAGCCGCCGCGCGCCGGGAAAGTCCAGCTTCTTGTCGGCGGCGTCCTGGAGGATGGCGCGCGCCTCCGTCAGTCGATTCAGGGCCAACAGCGAGGCCGCGAGATTTCCATACGCGGGGACGAACTTCGGATCCAGCTGAATGGCCTGGCGGAAAGGCGCGACCGACTGCTCGAACTCGCCGAACCGGAGCAGCGCGATGCCCAGGCTGTTGAACGCAAATGCCTCACGTGGGTACGCGGCCGTCCACGACCGCGCCAGTTCGAGCGCCTTGTCCCACGACTGCGCCGCGTCGCGATAGTAGCGCCAGGAGATGAAGAAGCGCTCCCGCTCGCTCACGCGATCGCGCAGCTCAAACGCCCGCCGCGAGTAGTCCGGCGCGAGCGCGGACTGGCCGGTGTTGGCATACACGGCCGACAGCTGCGCGTGTGCCATTGCAAACGTCGGGTCCAGATCGATCGCCCGCTTCAACTGCGGAATCGATTCGAGCCGTGGCACTTCGCGGCCGTCAAAAAGCGCAAGCGAATAGGCGTGCAGCGCATCCAGTGAGGGCGTCGTGGCGCGCGGCAGTGGCGCGTCGAACTCCTTCACCGACGCCAGCGATTCGCCGAGCTTCTCGCGCAGCTTCGCCGAGGCGACGCCAAGCGAGGTCAGCACCTGCTCCTTGCTGGTGGCTTCGGCCTGCTCACGGGCCATGATGTCGCCTGTGTCGGCGTTCACCGCTTCGAGCGCAATGACATAGTTGCGTCCGAGGCTCGCGATGGAACCGCTGATGAGCGCCTTCAGTTGCTCGCGGCGCGCGATGTCGCGGGCGAGTGCGCGCGTAATCCGCTCGTCCGGCGACCGCTCCATCAGGCGCAGCGTGTCGCGCGCCTGGTCGTCAGGGAAGACTCTCAGAAACGGCGACTGCTCGAGCGCGACCGCGAGCGCGACTTTGAGCGCGCCGTCGAAGACGGGCTCGTTCGTCGTGTTCTCGAAGTCCGCGAGGACGATCGTGTCCTGCGCGGTGAGCTTCGTCACCCCGGCACGCGGCGATACGAAGAACGTGAGTCCCACCGCCGCGATGCCAACCAGCGCCGCGATTCCGGCGCCGATCATCCACCACGACGTGCGCCGTCCCGCAGGCATGGCGGCGAGCTGCGTCGTGTCTCCGGGGGTGTACGCCCCCGTGCGCGGAAGGCGCGCAGCGAACTCCAGTGCAGACGCTGGCCTGTCTTGAGGATTGCTCGACAGGGCGTCCATGATGACCCGCTCGAGTTGCGGCTCCACGTTCGACACCAGCGAGGACGGCCGCGCTGGAGCCGTGGAGGGAGCCCCCTTGCGGAAGGGATGCTGGCCGACGAGCAGTTCGTAGAGAACAAGTCCGAGGGCGTAGATGTCCGTCTGCGGAGACAGCACCGAGCCGAGGGAACGCTGCTCTGGCGCCATGTACGCGGGAGTGCCCGTCAGCGAATGCGCCGCAGCCGCAGCCTGCCCCTGGGAGATGGCAATACCGAAGTCGGTGATGCGCACCCGGCCGCTGTCGTCGATGAGAATGTTGGCCGGCTTGAGGTCGCGATGCAGGACCCCTTGCGCATGCGCGGCGGCGAGTCCGCCGCACAACTGCCGCGCGATATCGACGACCTTTTCGGACGGGAGCCGTCCGACACGTCGAACCAGTGCGGCGAGATCCTCGCCGTCCACCAGCTCCATCGTGAAGAACACGATCTCGTCGGCGTTACCCACGTCGAAGACACGGCAGACGGCGGGATGCGTGATCTGGCGCGCGACACGCACCTCGTTCAGAATGCGCACCGATTCGCCCTTGGCGGTCGAGGAAATCAGCTTCAGCGCGACCGGCGTCTGCAGGATGACATCGTCGGCACGCCACACGTCGCCCATGCCGCCGCGCCCGATCTGCGCGACCATCCGATACCGTCCCGCGAACATCTGCCCGGGCGCGAACTGTGCGGGCTCCGGAGGTTCGGGGAGCTCCTCGACATCTGCATCAATGGATCCGGTCGTGTCGTGGAAATGAAGCAGCGATTCGACTTCGGCACGCAGTGCGGCGTCGGCGCCGCACGCGTTCGCCAGAAACGTGCTTCGATTCGAGACGGTCTCCGCGAGCGCGAGAAGGAACACGTCCTTCGCTCGCTGGTGTAGCGACGACATTGTTGGAGAAGAGAAGTTTACTACCTGATGCGAGCGTATTCCTGGCGGGCCGCCTTCATTACGGTCATGTCGGCGTCAGCAGCGCTCCAGAGGTTGAAGAGCCGTTCGTAGTACCTGCGGGCCGCCTCATCGTCTCCGGCGAGCACCTCGGCCCGTGCCATACCCAGAACTGAGAGCGAGTAGAGCGGAGAAGTCGGCGCCTCACCGCGGTGATCGACAACAAGGGCGAACGCCTTCATGGCGTCAGTCGGGTGCTTCAGCGCGAGATGTGCCTCGCCCCGCAGATACGAAGGCCAGAACTCTGCCGCAGGTGCGTGGTCGTACATCGTCGCGGGCTCGAGCACGCGAATGACGCGGGCGGGGTCCCCAGCGCGCGCGGCCACGATCGCCGTGGTCACGGGCATCTGGAGTCCATTGGTCAGCGTTGCGGTCGGGAACCCACGCGCGAGCTCGCGTGTCAGCCGGAGCGCGTCTTCGCCAGCATCACACAGGGCGTAGGCGCGACTCACCCGTTCGATAGTGAAGTTATCGCGCGACAGTTCCAGGGCTCGTGCGTTCTGCCGCCTGACGTCCTGACAGGTGCCAGCGATGGCCGATCGCTCCGCGTCTTCGGCCGTCCACTGCGCCGCCAGCTCTCGCGCATCGTCGCGCAGCGCCTCGTCGATCGCTCGTTGATAGAGATCATGGGCGGCGTGAAAGCGGCCGGTTGCGGCGGCGGCGCGCGCCTGCCACGAGGTGGCTGAGGGCGCATCAGGCGTGTCGCGGACGACGGCGACAGCGCTGTCGATAGTGGACAGGTCGTTGTTGATGAACCCCAGCAAATAAGTCGTGCGCTGGATGCCGTTGGTGTTGATCTGGTTGGCACGCGCCAGCTTCAACGCGTCGGCTGCCTCGTCGAATCGATTCTGCGCGAGCAGCGATCCCGCGACGTTGCCGTATGGCGGTACGAACTTGTGGTCGAGCGCGATCGCCTGCCGGAATGCGGTGACCGCGCGCGCATGTTGTCCCATCGCAGCGGACGCTAATCCGAGACTGTTGAACGCGAAGGCCTCGCGCGGGTAGGTCTGCGTCCAGGTCGCTGCCAGATCGAGCGCCTTGTCCCACGCTTGTGCAGCATCCACGAAGTAGCGCCACGAGATGAAGAACCGCTCCCGCTCGCTGACGCGGTCGCGAAGCTCGTACGCCCGTTTCGCGTACTGCGGCGCGTCTGTGGATCGGCCGGTGTTCGCATAGACGCCGGAGAGAAGCGCCTGTGCCATCGCAAAATTCGGGTCCAGCTCGAGTGCGCGCTGCAGGTGCGGGATGGCTTCCACTCGCGGAACGACGCGACCTTCGTCGAGCGCCAGCGCGTACGCGTGGAGAGCTTCGAGCGAGGGTGTGGTTGCGCGCGGCAGGGGAGCGTCGAAGCGTTGAATCGACGTCAGCGATTCTCCGAGCTTTTCGCGCAGGTTCGACGTCGCCGTTCCCAACGCAGTGAGCACCTCTTCTTTCCGCGGCACTTCCACTTGTTCACGCGCCATGACGTCGCCGGTTTCGGCATCGACGGCCTCCAGCGCCAGAACGTAGTTGGTGCCGAGGCTGGCGATGGTGCCGGCGACCAGCGCCTTCAACTGTTCGCGCCGCGCGATCTCACGCGCCAGTGCGCGTGTGATGGGGGAGTTCGCCGGCCGCTGCATCAGCAGCAGCGTGTTGCGCACGGCCGTATCCGGATACACGTGCAGAAACGGTGACTGTTCGAGCGCCACTGACAAGGCGACTTTCAACGTGCCGTCGAACACCGGATCGGCGGTGCTGTTCGCGAAGTCCGCCAGAACGATCGTGTCCCGATCGGTCAGCGCCTGGGCACGGGGCAACAGTCTCGATGAGACGACGGCGAGCGTTCCCACGACTGCCGCGAGCGCTATCCCGGCAGCCCACGGAATCCATCGCGTCGTGCGTGGCGGTTGCTTCGTCCTCTGGAGCGCCTCGCGCATGGCCGCGGCCGAAGGAGCGCGGCGTCGCGGGTCGGGCGAGAGTGCCTGGAGGATGACCGCCTCGAGCTGCGAGTCCACCTCGCCGACGCGTTGAGATGGACGTACCGGCGGCGTTCCCGTGGGCCGTTCGCCGACCAATAGTTCGTAGAGGACGACGCCGACGGCATATAGATCAGTCCGCTCGGACAGCGTGCCGCCAGCTGACAGCTGCTCGGGCGCCATGTAACCAAGCGTCCCGATGGCGCCCTGCGGGGCGGATTCGTTGTGGCGGAGGGCGATACCGAAGTCGGCGATGCGGACTGCGCCGCGCTGATCAATGAGAACGTTGGCCGGGTTCAGATCGCGGTGCAGAACATTTTGGGCATGTGCCGCAACCAGTCCAGCGAGCAGTTCATCTCCGATTTCACGAACCTTCTCCTGCGGAAGCCTGCCCGCCCGCTTGAGCAGCGTCGCCAGGTCCTCCCCATCGACGAGCTCCATCGTGTAGAAGACATCGCCGCCCGCTTCGCCCACATCGTAGACGCGGCACACGGCGGGATCGGTGACCTGTCTCGCCAACCGGACTTCGTTGAGGATCCGCGCGCGCGCCTCCGGCGTCGGCGTAACGATGATCTTCAGCGCCACGGAGGTGCCGAGCACGACATCCTCCGCGCGCCACACCTCGCCCATCCCGCCGCGGCCCAGCTTGCGGACGATGCGGTACCGGTCGGCAAACATGTCGCCGGTGACGAAGCGTGGTTTGTCGGGAGGAACCCCGGCGAACGACATTTATGGCGAGTCTACTGGCCGCGCGAGTTCGAGTCGAGCGCGGCCTTGGCCGGAGTCGGAGTACGGTACGCGGCGACTCAAGGCTTTGAGTCGGTTCGTACCGTACTCCGACTCCAAATGATGGTCGCTTGGCACGGCTCAAGCCGTTGTGTTAGGTTTCCTCAGTTTTGTCCCACCGGAGGCGCACATGACAATGAGATTCACACCTGCACTCTTCTTCGTCGCGATGGTCGCGCTCGGCGGCGTCGCGTATGCGCATCATGGGAGTGCGTCGTACCGGCAGGAGCCGACCACGCTGAAAGGCGTCGTCACGCGAGTCAATTGGGGCAATCCTCACACGCTGCTGTTCTTTGACTACAAGGACGCCAAAGGCGAGGTCCAGCATTGGGTCGCGGAAGCCAATGCCGCTTCGACCATCAGCACCACCGGCTGGACCAAGACCGCAATCAAGGACGGCGACACTGTGACCGTCGTCTTCTACGCCGCGAAAAACGGCCAAACCGTCGGGCGCGTCGGAAAAGTCGTGCTGGCCGACGGCCGCGAATTCGGCGACGGCTCGCTCATCGGCGACCGGCCCTCTGTCTGTGATGACGAATTTACGACCGGCGGCAACGAGGCAGCCGCCTGTCGCCCGGGTGGCCGCATTACCAACAACGATCAGCAGCGCTAGCGCACAGTTGTCATGCGAACGCACCTGACACGCGCACACTCATCGTTCGGCGGAATCGCGACTGTCGTCCTCTTGCTCGCATCAGCGCCGCACGCCGCCTTCGCCCAGAACGCCGAACGCGACAAGCCGTCCGGCCCCGCGCCGGTTCACGATCTCTGGGGGATGTGGGCCGGACCCAATGAAGGCCTGCTCAGCAACCGCGTTCCGATGATGACGCCAGCCGGCCGCGCCAAACTCGACGCCAACATTCCCGATCCCTTCAGCGCTTCCTCGAACGATCCCTGGAAGACGTGCGACCCATTTGGCATGCCGCGGGGCGTCAACAATCAGTACGGCTTGTTCGGTTTCGCGCAGATGCCGGGCCGCATCATCATCCTGAACGCGTTCAACCGCACCTGGCGCGAGGTCTGGATGGATGGCCGCAAGGTTCCGCAAAACATCGGCCATGAAGGTGGCCCTTCGGCCATGTACAACGGCTACTCGGTTGGCCACTGGGAGGGCGACAACACGCTGGTCGTCGAGACCGTTGGCATGGACGAGAGGACGTGGATGGACCGGCGCGGTTATCCGCATAGCGTGGATGCCAAAGTGACCGAGCGCTACACGCGCATCGATTTCGATCACGTGTCCATGACCGAAACCGTGGACGACCCGGCCTACTACACACAGAATCCGTTTCTCTTTGCCAAGCAGGACTATCGCCTCGTCGCCAACCAGGTCAATCTGAACGCGCCCATTCCGTTCACCAGTGATCGGCTCTGTATTCCATCACAGGCCTCGGACTACCTGAAGCTCATTGGCGTTCCCGCCGACATCGACAGCGCCACCGGCCAGAAAAAATGACGTGATGGGTCGCATCAGCCTCCCACACCTGCGATAGTCCGCTCGCCACCGCACGCGTCGAACCCCCAACCCGAACCGAACGGCGCACCGGAACACGAACTGAGAACAGGGAACCGGAAGTGTGAACTGTGTGTTCCCTCTTCCGGTGCGTTCTTGCGGGTATTCCGCCGTCCTGACGCGTTACCCACTAAAGAACATGCCCTGGAGACCCCGATCCACCGTCATCGCAATGTGGTGCGCCGCCGCCGTTACGGCGGAATTCGTGGGAGGCAAGGCCACCCGCGACGCCCTCTTTCTGACATCTCTGAGCGTCAGCGCGCTGCCAATGATGCTCATCGGCACGTCAATCGTGTCGATTCTGCTGGTCGCGCTGTCGACGAGGTGGTCCAGCCGCCTGAGGCCGGCGGTGTTCGTTCCGGCGCTGTTCGTCGTCAGCGCATTCATGAACCTGCTGGAGTTCGCCTTCCGATCGCAGGCGCCGTCGGCGACCGCCATCGCCGTCTACCTGCACATCTCCGGTGTCGGGCCGCTGCTCGCGTCGGGCTTCTGGCTGATTGCGAGCGAGCTGTTCGACCCCCGCAGCGCCAAGGAGGGCTTCGGCCGCATTGCAGGTGCTGGCACGCTGGGCGGCCTGATTGGCGCGGTTGTTTCCGAGCGTGTGGCTGCTTTCTTTGGCGTGCCCACCATGCTGCTGGTCCTCGCAGGCCTTCAGGTGGCGACGGCGTGGGCGGTCCGGATGCTGGCGGTGGCATCCGAGGCACATCATTCGTCGCCGGTCAGTTCAGTCGCAGCCTCCCGCGTCGCACCGGCTCGCTCGGCGCTGGCGACCGTGGCCGAACAGCCGCATCTTCGGAATCTCGCGGCGCTTGTCCTGCTGGGGACCACGAGCGCGGCATTGCTCGAATTTCTCTTCAAAGCCAGAGCGGTTGAGACGTTCGGCCCTGGCGACCATCTGCTTCGCTTCTTTGCCGCCTACTACGCCGTTACCAGTCTGGTGACCTTCTTACTGCAGGCGGTGTCCACAACCGCCGCGCTGCAGCGGTTCGGATTGGGCTGGACGGCGAGCACGCCGTCTATCGCCGTCGTCGCCGGTGGCCTCGGCGGCCTCGTCGTCCCGGGTTTTGGCGCAATCCTGATCGCCCGCGCCGCTGAGACCGTCTTCCGCAGCTCTTTGTTCAGAACGGGTTACGAGCTGTTCTACACGCCGGTCCCGGCGAGAGAGAAACGTGCAACGAAATCGCTCGTCGATGTCGCCGTCGATCGCCTCGGAGACGCGGTAGGCGGGGGCTTGGTGCGCGTCGCGGTCGTATTCCTGCCAGCAGTGGCATCGACCACGATCCTGGCCGCCGCTGTTTTGATCTCCGTTGCCGCGGTTCTGGTGGCCAGCCGCCTGAATCGCTGGTATGTCCGGGCGCTCGAGACGAATCTGGTCGAGCGTGGCGGCGACATCGACCTGGCCTACACGCAGGACCACTCGATGCACGGGGTCGTGACCGCGATGCGAGGGCTGCGTGTCGCGCATTCCACCCAGTCCGACGTCGCCACAGCCGCGACCACCCAGCACATCGATCCGGATTTGGAGGATATCGCCGCGCTGCGCTCGCGCGATCACGACCGGGTGCTCACTGTGCTCGGCCGTGACGTGAACGCAGCAGCCGTGCTGGTTCCACACATCATTCCGCTTCTCGCCTCGGACGCTGCGGCCGACTACGCGCTGTTTGCTCTGCGGAAGGTCGCGGAGGAACGCATCGGTGAGTTGACCGATGCCCTGCTCGACCCGAATCAGGACGACGTCGTGCGCCGGCGGCTCGCGCGGGTGTTCTCGGTCGCCGTGTCGCAGCGGGCGGTGGACGGCCTGCTGCTGGCGCTGGACGACGCGCGCTTCGACGTCCGGTTCCAGGTGGCGAGGTCGCTGGCGGCCATAGCAGATTCCAACCCCGGCGTTCGCTTCGATGCGCAGCGCGTCTACCAGGTCGTCCTGTCGGAGCTCGCAGTCGGCCGTCCCGTCTGGGAGAGCCGGCGCCTGCTGGACGGATTCGTAGGGGAGTCGCCCCTCGACGAATTCGTGCGCGACCGGGCAGGCCAGAGCCTCGCGCACGTTTTCACGTTGCTTTCCCTGGTTCTGCCGCGTCAGCCGCTGCAGGTGGCCTTCCGCAGCCTGAGCACTGGCGATACCCAGCTTCGCGGGACAGCGCTGGAGTACCTGGACAACGTGCTGCCGTCGCGCGTGAAGAGCGAGCTGTGGCCCTTCCTTCTGCCCGGGCGCGCCGTGGGACCCGCCGCCGACCACGAACGCACCATCGCGAATCTTCTTCAGGGGAGTCAGTCGGTTACGGTCAGGAGCATCGCGCAGGACCTCGGGCGGTATCACTTTGCGGGGTATGGACGTGTTTGACGCGTTAGGAGCCAGACACCCAATCAGGAGACCCCCAAATGGCACGTATCACCTCAGGCGACGAAAGACAGTTCACCCGCACCCGACTCGATCGCGCGCTGTCACTGTTCGCCGACGTCCGCAATGGCGAAGGGGCGCTTGCGGTCCTGATGCTCGTGAACGTGTTCCTGCTGCTTCTCTGCTACTCGGTGATCAAGACCGTCCGGGAGCCGCTGATTCTTCTCGGTGGCGGCGCCGAGCTCCGGTCGTATGCAGCGGCGGGGCAGGCCGCGGTCCTCATCGCGTTCGTGCCGCTCTACAGCTGGCTCGCCTCACGCGTCGACCGCACGAAGCTGCTGGTCGGCGTGACGCTCTTCTTCGTCGGCTGCATCGAGCTGTTTGCCGCAGCCGTCACGGCGCACGTGCCGTATGTCGGCGTGGCGTTCTTCGTCTGGGTCGGCATTTTCAACATGTCGTTGGTCGCGCAGTTCTGGTCCTTTGCCAACGACATCTACAGCAGGGATGCCGCTGACCGGCTCTTTCCAGTCATCGTCATCGGGATGACGGCGGGAGCGCCCCTCGGTTCGCTCGCAGCCGGGCGTCTCTTCGGGTTGGGGATGGCGCCGCAGACCATCCTGCACATTGCCGCCGCGCTGCTCATCCCGAGCATCGCCTTCTATTTCTGGATGAATCGCCGCGACAGCCGGGCGGCCGCCGGCGTCGAGCCGATGTCGCTGCGCGGCGGCTTCGGACTCGTCATCGGAAACAAGTACCTCCGTCTCGTTGCCCTCCTTGTCGTCCTGCTGAATCTGGTCAACACGACCGGCGAGTACATCGTGGCTCGCATGCTCACCACCCACGTCGGCCAGCTCGCGCTGGCCGACCCCTCCTTCGACAAGCAGGCGTTCATCGGGGCATTCAGCGGAACGTATCAGTTCTGGGTCAACGTGATGGCCCTCGTCCTCCAGGCGTTCGTCACCTCGCGTCTGCTGAAGTATCGCGGCCTTGCCGGTGTGCTGTTGGCGCTGCCGTTGATCGCCGCGGGCGGCTACGCCGTGATCGCCGCTGGCGTCGGCTTCTCCGCGATTCGGTGGATCAAGACGGCGGAGAACGCCACCGACTACTCCGTGATGAATACCGCGCGCCAACTGCTCTGGGTACCCACGACGCGCGAGGAGAAGTACAAGGCGAAGCAGGCGATCGATACGTTCTTCGTCCGGAGCGGCGATGTGCTTTCAGCCGTCCTCGTCTATCTCGGCACCCATCGTCTGCACCTGGACATCCAGCAGTTCGCGCTCGTCAACGTTGGCCTGACAGTGGTCTGGCTCGGCGGCGCACTGATGATCCTGCGGCCGAAGACGGTCTTGCGGCCCGCGGTGCGGCATCTCGTCCCGGCGGCCGCTGCCGCTCTGGCGATGGTGCTTGCCGCGACGCCGGCACACGCGCAGGAATCGCGCGAGGCGCAGCTCGCGGCACAGCGCGCCGAGAAGAGCCGTCAGCTCACCGAATACACGCCGGATCCGCTCGAGCATCGGCTGGCGAAGGTGGAATCGGCTCTCGGCACGTTCAGCCGCGATGGGTTGTATCCATACATCGGCAGTGTGCTGGCTGGCGGCGGCCTTGCGGTCGGTCCCGGCTACCGCGGACGCTACGCCGACACGGGTTCCTGGGATGTGCACGGCGCGTGGTCCTTCAGGAACTTCAAGGCCGCAGACGCCTCGGTCAGTCTCCCGGCGTTCGCTGACCGACGCCTCCGTGTGCACTTCAGCGCGAGGCGGCTGGATGCGCCGCGGCTGCCGTTCTACGGGATCGGTGCCGCCGCAGAGCCAGGCAACCGCGAGAACTTCTCCTACGCCTCGACCACTTTCGGTGCCACCGCGACCGCGCAAGTGACGCGGCTGTTCGCAATCGGCAGCGGGGTCGAATCGCTGCAGATTGAAACGACGTCCGCGGCAGGGTCGATCAATCCCAACTACTGGCGGACGCGCGTGTTCGCCGAAGTCGACTCGCGCACCTCACCGCGCTATACGCGGCGCGGTGGACTCTACAGGCTGGAGTGGGCCAACTATCAAGCGAGCAACGGGCCATTCAGCTTCCAGCGGACCGACGGCGAGGTGCAGCAGTTCGTGCCGCTGATGCGTGAGAACTGGGTTATCGCGCTGCGCGCGCTCACCTCAATCACCAACAGCGACGACGCGGTTCCGTACTTCATGCTGCCGGATCTGGGTGGCAGTGATACGCTGCGCGGCTATTCAACCTGGCGATTCCGCGGCCGCGATCGGTTGCTGCTGAGCGGTGAGTATCGCTGGACCGCCGGCCCGTTCGCCGACATGGCGCTGTTCCTCGACGCCGGCCAGGTGGCATCTCGAGCCGCCGATTTCGGCATCAGCAAGTTCACGAAGACCTACGGCGTCGGCCTGACGCTGCACACGTTGACGGCCTCGGTGACCCGCATCAATCTCGCGCGCACGGCCGAAGGCAACAGCCTGGTGTTCTCGTTCAGCCCGAGCTTCTGAGAAGCACGCAGAGCTGGAGGATCTATCCATGACACGCACATCGATGAAAGCCACCGCCGCCGCCCTCTTCTTCGGCGCATTCGCGTTCACGACAGTCGCGCGCGCCACATCGGCGAAGTTCTTCGACGACGACCCGATGTTGGTTGAGCGCGATACGCAGGACGCCTCCGGCATGAAGCCGATGGAGGTCAGCCTCTTCGTCGATCTGACGTCGAACGCATTCCGGCGCGCCGACGTGCAAACCCCGGTTCGCGCGCAGAACCTCAATTCGATCGACGAGGTTCCCGATTCGAGCTGGTACACGAACCGTGCGGGCCGGATGCCGCTGACCGCCGAGGACATCACGCGTGGTCCGAATACGAGTGACGGCCCCGCAGCAGGAGCGTGGACGATCACATCATCGAAGAGCGATGGCATTACGCCGGGCTTCACCGTCAAGGACTCGCGCGGTGACCGCTGGTTTCTCAAGTTTGATCCGCCGGGATACCGTGCCATGTCCACCGGTACAGAAGTCACCATCACGAAACTGATGTGGGCCCTCGGCTACAACGTTCCTGAAAATCAGATCGCTTACCTTCGACCCGGGCAGCTCGTGGTCGGCGACGGCGCCAGCTTCACGCCGCAGGGCGGAAAGCGCCGCGCGATGCGTCTGCAGGATGTGGACGACCTTCTGGAACATGCAAACAGGGAAGCGGACGGCAGCTATCGCGTGGTGGCCAGCCGGGCGCTGCCGGGCAAGCCGATCGGGCGGATTCGGTTCTACGGCACGCGGCCGGACGATCCGAACGACATCGTTCCTCACGAGAACCGGCGCGAGCTGCGCGGCTACAGTGTGTTCGCCGCCTGGCTGAACCACGTGGATGCGAAGTCGATCAACTCGCTCGACACGCTGGTGACCGAGAACGGCCGTTCACACGTCCGCCACAATCTCATCGACTTCGGCTCCGCCCTCGGCAGCGGCGGTGTCGGGCCCGCTGACTACTGGGCAGGCGAGGAATACATCGTCGAGCCTGCGGGTGTCGCGAAGCAACTGGCCGGATTCGGGTTCTCATTCCCGAAATGGCATACGGCGGAGTACTACGAATCGCCCGCGATTGGACGACTGCCGGCGAACAACACGGACTTTGATCCCGAAGGCTGGAAGCCGCGCGTCCGCAATCAGGCCTTTCTGAGCGCTCGAGTTGACGACAAGTTCTGGGCGGCCCGCAAGCTTGCCGCGCTCAACCACCCGCTGCTGCAGGCGGCCGTTCACGCAGGCGACTTCGGGGACGCCGATGCGGAGCGATTTCTCGTGCAAGCGCTTGCCGAGCGGCGCGACGCGATTCTCCGAACGTATTTCACCGCCATCAATCCGATCGTCGACCCACAGCTCGCCGAGGGAACGCTGCGCGTTGGAAACGCGGCGGTGGAGGCCGGCGTCGCGGCCGCGCCGCGCGGCTACCGCGCAGCATGGTTCACATTTGACAACGCCACCGGCGAGACCCGCCGCATCGGTGAGACGACGTCAGCCACCGCCGAACTCGAAATCCCGTCAACGTTGCCGCGCAACGATGGCGACTTCCTCAAAGTGGAATTGAGTGCCGTGGATGCGCCGTTCGCGCCATGGAACAGCGCGGTGAACGCATACTTCCGCCTGCGCAATGGAGGCTGGCGGCTCGTAGGGTTCGAACGTGTGCCCGAAGGAGAACGATGACCAGGCGTCTGATGTCAGAGAAGTTCTGTCGATGCGCTGTGCTGCTGGCTGTTACCGCCGCCATCAGCGCAGCACGGCCGGCCGCCGCCCAGAGCGCGGATGTGCAGTGGACCCCCTGTGAGATGTCGCCGAATGCCGGGCATGTGCTCGGCGCGACCGCGGCGAGTCTCAAACAACTGCCCTCGCGCAGCTCCCTGGGCATCCTGTCGCTCGGCGCGGCGGCCGCCGTCGGTGCGCGTCATGTGGACGGAAACGCCACGCGCACGTTCGCGGGTGACGCCGATCTCCGGGGGACCTTCAAGTCCGGGGCACTGCTAGGCGGTGCTCCCCTCCAGATGGGCGCGGCATTCACGGCGCTCGCCATCGGACGTGCGCTTCACAAGCCGTGCGTGGCGCGCGCCGGTTTCAGTCTGCTGCAGGCACAGATCCTCGCGCAGGTGCTGACCATCGGCGTGAAGGAAACCTCACGACGGGCGCGGCCGGAGGGCAGTGGCTTCTCGTTCCCGTCAGGGCATACGACCATGTCGTTTGCGTCCGCGACAGTTCTGCAGCAGCAATTTGGATGGAAAGTAGGCATTCCGGCATATGCCGTCGCGACGTATGTCGCGGCGTCGCGCGTCCAGATGAAGCGGCACTACCTGAGCGATGTGACCTTTGGCGCGGCGCTCGGTATCGTCGCGGGACGAACGGTCTCGATTGGTCATGGGCGACGGTTGCTCGTCACACCGATGGCATCATCTTCGGGCGCTGCGGCCGGTTTTACATTGATCCGTAAACAGTAGCGTTAGGCCCGCGTGCTACGATCCGTTCCATCCAGCAAATGGCTGTGTGGAACGGATTGTTGCGCGTCCTGCTGGCCGCGCTCGCTGTCACTGTGCCCGCCGCGGCATTCGCGGCCGACACCGGAACTCTCTCGGGCACTGTCTTCGACGCGAACGGTCGAGCAGTGCCTGACGTCGTCGTCAAAGTCTCCGGCGCGGCCGTACCGGCCGGTCGGACGGC
>Ga0070681_10003322_pt1 | contig 15032 bp, 11 predicted proteins | sample KBSC83BmetaG_FD_65650 | JGI IMG/M metagenome (GOLD analysis project Ga0070681, IMG submission 65650) | Corn rhizosphere microbial communities from Kellogg Biological Station, Michigan, USA - KBS C8-3B metaG | ecosystem: Host-associated > Plants > Roots > Rhizosphere | place: USA: Michigan...
GAAAGCGTGAGCTCGTAGTAGCCTCGAGAGTCGTTCAGGGCACGTTTCAATCCGGCGTCGTCCCCCGAGTTGGCTATGGTTCGCCCTGATGTCCCGTCGGCCAACAATCGCAGCACCTCACGAAATCGGGCCGCATCGTCCGCGCTGTCGGCGGCACGCCCAGAAATCGAACCGGGCAGAGTAATGGCCGATGGATCAAATGGATAGATCGAAACGTGGGCGCGGTTGGCGGCGAGAATGACCGAGTCGAGACTCGGCAGGAGCGCTTCCGTTCTGCGTCGCGTGTTGTTCGCAAATCCTTCGCTGACCACGATGAGCGATTTGCGATCGGCGCTCATCCGGCCAAGCTCGGTGGCGAGCGCCTCGAGCGACGAGGTCGCGATTTGCGCCCGCGCGCTTTCCACGCGGGCGGGCGTCCCGGCTATGAAGTTGCGCTCGAAGGCGGTTCGGGGCTCGTAGTCGCCTCGACGGGGGTCGAATGATTTCAGCTTCTGGATCGCTTCGCTCGGACTCGTTACCGGTTTGATCTCCAGCAGCGAGTCGAGCGACTTCAACACAATCAGCTGGTCCGATGGCTCGATCGATTCAGTCACGAGACTGATGAGCGCCGCTCGCATTTGCTCGGCGAGAGCGCCCGGCGCGACATGAAATTCGTCCAGGTAGATGGCCATCACGCTGCCCGCACGGGGATCAGATGCGCTCACCGCAGCGCTGACCGGAACGGCCGTGACGCCTGTCCCTTTCGAGACAGCGCGGACGAACCGCACACCCTCGACCGCAACGGGACGCGACTGTTCCGTGACTGTGAAATCCGAGGGCCCCAGGTTCTCGACGGCTTTTCCTCTGCTGTCCTCGACGACAACGTCGAGCGTCGGCGGGCGGCTCGAAGTCGTCTGCTCGGCAGGAAGCGCTGGGCTGGCGCCCAGAACGAGCGCCAGCGCGAGGAAGAAGCGCATGCGAATCAGCTCGTGACGCGGAACCCGACGAGTTCCTTGACGGGCTCGCTGCCCTCTGCTGTGGCCGTAATCTCCACCGCGTACTCGCCGGGCGGCATCGGCGCGAGCGACAGGTCGATGTCTTTGCTGTCGGTGCGCCCTGCGGAATTGGCGACGGTGAGATTGCCCATGGACTGACCGGAGCGATTCAACAGTTTCGCCGTGACCGTCGGTGCTGAGGTCCCTGGCGCGTAGGCGGGCACGCGAATGAAGACGCGTTCGGTGCGACTGAACTCCCGCGTGGTGGTCGGCATCGCCTGTGGGTCGGACTTCAGCCGCTGATACTCGGGAACAGTTCGACCTCGATAAACCGCTGGCGTGCCAATCGCCACCTGCGGCGCCGTGAGATCCGGGACAGCAATCTCGCGAACTTCGGAGTCAAGCACCTCAGCGCCGGCGCTTTCAACCGAGACGCGCAGCTGCATCTGCCCGGGCTTCACGTCGAATGACACTTTCGACCCGGCAGTCGAGGTGGTTGCGCTCGTTCCCTCCGGGATCTTTCCGCGATAGTAGGGCGAACCATCCGGTGCGACGGCGATGATCGAAACACGCGCGGGCGTGTTTTCGGGTCGTACCGGGTCACCAGGGGCGTGCGGCACCGGTTCCCACACAAACGTCATTTTGGTCCTGCCGTCCGCGCCGCGTTCGGATCCGAGCCACGTGCGGACCACTCGTGCCCGTGACGGCGTTGTGATGGCCGCGATGGCGTTGTCGATCGCCTTCGGTGGCTCATTCTTCGTCGGCGCCAACGCGCGAGCGGCATCGTCGACGGTAAACGCCCAGTAACCTTTGCGCGCACGGACCTGGATACCGGGCCGGTTCACCTTGACCTTGATCTCGTGGAACTTGCCGTCAGTGGCCGTGAACGTCGAGTTGTAACCGAGCAGGTAATACGCGCTGTTGTCGCGGATGATCTGCTTCATCCCGAGCGCGATGTCGTTGCGGTTGACGATGGCGCGGCCGTCGGTGTTCAGCGCCAGCGTCCGCAGCGTCTCCATCGTCGATCGCAGGTAGGTGCTGTCGGTGGTGTTGTTGATGTTCTGGTCGATGCCGAACTCATTCGTGGCTAGACCTCTCGGATCGACCGCGTAGATCGCCACGTTGTTCTTGTTGGCGAGATCCCACACGTCGCGGAGCTCGTCTTCCATCTCGGTGTTGGCCATGAACGCTGCGCGCTCCTCGAGCTGGCTGGTTCGACCTGTTCCATCAGTGCCCGCAAACGGATCGTTCGCCGACGGGTTGCCGGAGCCGGGGAACGCGGCATTCGCATTCCGCATCTGGGGCGGGATGATGTTGCTGTAGCCCTCGCTCACCAGGATCAAACCCTTTCGTCCCTCTTTGAGCCCGCCCATATGGACGATCAGCGACTTGATCGCGGACAGCGAGATCTGGTTCCGAATCTGCTCGACCGTTTCGGTCGGGTAGTAGACGATTTTCTCTTCGTAGTCGTTCTTCGGCGTGTAGTCGTACTTGCGGCCGAGGAACTGCTGCAGACCCTTTTCGACCGCGTCGTGATTGCGGGTCATCCGCACTGAGGCAATCGGCTCGAGCGGATACATGACGCCAATCATGTCCGTGGGACCGAGTTGCGTCTGGACGAAGCGCGCCAGCTGTCCACGCGCGCTCATGCTCGTTTCGCGACGGACGTGATAATCGTCGAGGAAGATCGCGAACAGCCGCACGTCGTCTCGAGACGCTTCGGTTTCCTCGTCGATGTCGGTGCGAATCTGCCGCGGCGGTGTATTCGTCGCATCCATCAGCCCGCCGTCGAGCGAGATCAGCTTGAACGTCTCGATCTTCTGCGGGCGGTTCTGCTCGGTGATTTCGAAGTCGCCCTGCTTCAGATCGTTGACGGGATTGCCGGCCTTGTCGGTGACGATCACGTCGACGCGAACGAAATTGATGCCGGTTCTGAAGACGGGCTGGGGAAGGTTCTCGATCGGGGGCGGTGGCGGCGGTCCGGTGGGCGCCTGCCGCGGCGCGGGCGTGTTCTGCGCGTGCAGCGGAAGCGAGCCGCCAACGGTGAGGCCGATGAGCGCGAGGACGGCCCCGGTGACGATCAATGAACGGAGGAGCCTACTCATAAGTTTCTATTCTAGACCGATCGCCTGTTAACATCAGCGGCCGTGAGCAAGCAGCTTGCCGACCAGTTGCACCCCCCGCTGACCGTGCTGTCGGACGATGAGCGCCTCTTCCGCGACAGCGTCTATACGTTCGCCGATCGCGAAGTGCGTCCGCTCGTCCGCGAGATGGACGAGCACGCAAAAATCCGGCCGGAGCTGATACGAAAGCTCTTCGATCTCGGTGTGATGGCGATAGAAATTCCCGAGGTTTACGGCGGAGCCGGCGCGACGTTCTTCCATTCCGTGCTGGCCGTCGAGGCGCTGTCGCGTGTCGACCCGTCCGTAGGCGTGTTCGTTGATGTTCAGAACACGCTGATGATCAACGCGCTGCAGCGCTGGGGCAACGACGAGCAGAAAGCGCGCTACTTTCCTCAGCTGGCGACGCGATCGATTGGTGCCTACGCGCTGTCAGAGAGCGGATCGGGAAGCGATGCGTTCGCACTCGCTACGCGCGCTGTCGACCGCGGCGATCATTGGTCGCTGACCGGCCGGAAGCTCTGGATCACCAATGCGGGTGAGGCCAATCTGTTCATCGTCTTTGCCACCGTGGATCCTGATGCGGGCTATCGCGGCATCACGGCGTTTCTCATCGAACGCGAGTTTCCCGGTTTTGCCGTGGGCAAGAAAGAAGACAAGCTGGGCATCCGCGCGAGCAGCACGTGCGAACTGCTGCTCGAGGATTGCCGGGTCCCTCGCGGAAACGTGCTCGGGGAAGTCGGCAAGGGCTACCGCACCGCCATCGAAACATTGAACGAGGGCCGGATCGCCATCGGCGCGCAGATGATTGGCCTTGCGCAGGGCGCGCTCGATCACACCATCAAGTACACGAGCGAACGCCGACAGTTCGGAAAACCAATCGGCGATTTTCAGGCCGTGCAGCATCAGCTCGCGCGGGCCGCCACGGAGATTCACGCCGCGCGGCTGATGGTATACGAGGCGGCGCGGCTGCGCGACGCGGGTCACCCATTCCTCACGCAGGCCGCGATGTGCAAGATCTTTGCGTCAGAGGCCGCCGAGCGGGTGACGTCGCTCTGCGTCAATCTCTACGGCGGCTACGGCTACGTGAAAGACTACCCGGTCGAGAAGTTATATCGCGACGCCAAGATCGGCCAGATTTACGAAGGCACGTCGAACCTGCAGCTGCAGACGATCGCCAAGCAAATTCTCGGATAAAAATTTCACCACGGAGGACACAGACAAAAGTACAGAGCCTATTGAGCTCCGTGTCCTCTGTGTCCTCCGTGGTAGAACTTTGGCCAGCGTCAAATCACGCGGACGTCGAGCGGCGCGCTTTCAACTCACTGAGCAAGCGGCCGATCTCGTCTTCCTTCTCCAGCGCGTCAAAGCGCCGATCCACGTCGTCGGTCACGAGTTCAGATTTGGCCTGGCTGACGGCTTCACTGTGCTGCACCTTGTGTCGCAGCCGATCGAAGGCGGCCACGTTCGATCGATCGCCGGCGGCGAGCTGAGCGTCATTGGCTTTGTTGAGGGCCCGCGCGCGCCGATGCTGCGCCAGCAGAAGATCGGACTTCGCGTGGGCTTCGGCGAGTTTCTGATCGAGCTTGTCGAGGGCGTTTCGCAACGTATCCACCTGCAGTTTTTGATCCGCCACCTGTCGACGGTAACTCTCCGCCAGCTTCGTGGCGCCTTGATACCGCTCGAGCGCGGCGCGCGCGAGGTCGTCCTGGCCCTTGCCGACGGCGAGCTCGGCCTTGCGCATCCATTCCGCCGCCTTGTCTTCCTGTTCCTTCTGTTTCTTCTGCAGCAGGTGCTGATCGGCCATCGAAATGGCGACCTGCGTCTTGACCTGCAGCAGCTGATTGTCCATGTCGAGGATGACCTGCTTGATCATCTTCTCGGGATCCTCGGCGCGATCGATCAGATCGTTGAGGTTTGCACGGATCAGCGTGGCGACGCGTTCCAGGACTGCCATAACTGTCTCCTCTTTCTCAATTGCGATCGGCCACTTCCGGCCGCGGCGCCTTGTCGCCGATCTTTCTGACCTTCGAGAGCAGATCCGCCATCGGCATCCCCGACAAGGCCTCGAAGAGGGCCGGCACCTGCGCGGCAATCTCCGTCACGTCACCCGTCAACTTGTGCAGACCGGTCGAATTGCCGTTGCCCGTAGAGACGATCGTGATCTTGTCGACTTGTGACAACGGCGTGGCGAGCGCACGCACAACTTCAGGCAGACCGGTCAGGAGCTTGTCGATCACCGCCGCCTGGTTGTATTCCTGGAAAGCCTCTGCCTTGACGTTCATGGCGCGCGCCTCTGCGTCTCCCTTTTTGAAGATGATTTCCGCCTCGGCTTCGCCCTGAACTCTGGTGGCCGTGGCGCGCCCCTCCGCCTCGGTGGCCAGCCGACCCTTTTCCGCTTCCGCCAGAACGGCGATGCGTTGACGTTCGACCTCGGCCTGTTTCAACACCGTCGCAATCAGTTCCTTCTCCCGCCGCTGGATTTCCGCTTCCTGAACCTTGATTTGCTGTTCGCGCTCGACCTGCTGGACGCGAACCGATTCGGCGATGACTTGTTGCTGCATGACGTTGGTCTGAATCTCGTAGGCTTTGTCCGCTTGCGCCTGCTGCTTCTTCACGGTCTCGAGGTAGTTCGCCTTCTTGATGTCGAGATCGCGCTGCGCCTCGGCCTGTTTCGCCTGCGACACCGTTTCAGCAAGCACACGCTCCTGATCCGCCTGCGCCTTGGCAATCGCCGACGCGCGCATTGCCTCCGCACGCTTGATGGCGGTGTCGCGATCGGCTTCCGCCGCCGCGACGTCGGCGTCGCGTTTGATCCGCGCCACGTCGGGCCGGCCCATGTTGACGATGTACTCGTTCTTATCGCGGACTTCCTTGATCGTGAACGACACGACTTCGAGCCCCATCTTGTTCATGTCGTCGGCACAGGTCGACCGCATCCGATCGGCCACCATTTCCGGCTCTTTGACGATCTGCTCGACCGTGAGCTGGCCGATGATGCCGCGCAAATGCCCTTCCATCACGAGCCGGATCAGACCGTCCCGTTGATCGGCGGTCTTCGTGAGAAACTGTTCGGATGCGGTGTGGATGGATTCGACGTCGGACTTGACCTTGATCTGCGCCACGGCTTCAACGGTCACCGCTACGCCTTGCTTCGTGTACAGGTCCTGCGTCGGCGCGACATCGAACGACATCAGCTCCAGCGACAACTGGTGAAACGACTCAATCATCGGAAAGATCACCGTGCCGTGTCCCTTCACGATCCGTGTGCCCCTGAAGCCGTAAACGATCAGTGCCTCGTGCGGACCCGCCTTGCGATAGAGCGAGGCCAGAAACGAGCTGAGCAGCGCCACCACGAGCACCATCAAACCCAGCATCACCCAGAATTCCACACCCAGCGAGTCGAGGACCGTCATAGCGAACCTCCTTCGCGTTCGCCGGCCGCGAGATCGTCCCAGCATCGGACGTAGGCAATTCCGCGGTCGTACGCTGTCACCACCACTTCCGTTCCCTTCGCGATCGCGTGTCCATCGGCGCTTCGCGCCCCGCACGAGTGGCGCGAGCCGCCCAGTGAATAGATCAGCTCGCCCGTGCCGCTCTCGCGAATCGGATGACCGATCCGGCCGAGGACACCCACCATGTGGTAGTCGGCGCTCTGCATGTTTTCCTGCGGCGACCAGAGCACACGGACCATGACCCAGAAGACGCTGAGTGCGCCGGCGCCGCCGGCGAGCGTCGCCATCGTCAGCGCCGCAACGGTCACCCAGCCGAACCGCGTCGTGAGCAGGTAGCCGGTGCCGCCGAACCAGGCAAGAAACGCCGTAATCGTCGCGAAGTTGATCGGCGAGACGGTCGCATGGGCGGCGTGTCCGCCACTTCCGCTGGCGTCCATGTGTGCGTGCGGCAGATGCAGATGATGCGCGAACGGAAGGTGCACGTGCAGGTGAAGCGAGATGGCGCTCAGCGCGAACGAGACGACGCTCAGCACGAAGCCGACCACGAAACAGCCGAGAAAAATCAGAGGCCAGTTCATGTCCGCACCTTGGGCATCAACGTGTCAGATAACCGATCGACGAGGCCCGGCATGCTCAGCATTTCTCCGAGCAGCAGCATGCAGGCGCGCGAGTCGGGGTGGCCGGCAATCCGTTCGAGCGCGACGCTGAGCGGCTGGTCATGCGCCAGCAACACCGCCCCTTCCAGCAGCCAGCGATCGAGGACGCCTTCGACCGGCGTCAGATCCGGGCTGAGATCGGTCTGAAATCCAGGCGGGTCGCTGACGAGATAACCGGGATGCACTTTGAAGAATGCGGCGAGTAACTGCCGCGAGGCGTGAGAGAGATGGGGCCTCGTACCGTTTTCGATCAGCGACAAATAGGACTGGCTGATGTTTTTCTTCAGCTCCGTCCGGATCGCTTCGACCACTTCCGTCTGGGTCAGCTCGCGACCGAGCCCGCGCAGGTGTCCCTCGAGATTCCGCAGCAGCCGGAGTTTCTGGCCCAGCTCCATTTCAGTTTGTAATACTGATATATCAATTTGCAATTCGTGTCAACCATCCTTGACTCAGCGTCAATCGCCGGCCGACAACGGCAGAATCACGTTCGAGTGCGACTGGCACACGGGAGAACACGAAGGCGGCCTCAATCGTCAAACACCACTAAAATCAGCCCGTGGCACCCGGCTCCACGTTTTCGTCGCGCCCTGCAGCGGCCTCCTCGGTCAATCTGTGGGACACACTGGTCAGCGATGCGAAGGTCGTCGCGGAAGATCTGCGCCGCCACGGCGTCGATCGCTCGGTGCGCGGCACGCTCGTCACCCTCGAAGCCTTTTACATCAACCCCGACGACCGGCGGCGTCTGGCGACCATGAAGCCGGCGGCGCAGTGGCTGCACCGAATCTGGTGGTTCACGAAGGGATTGCTCCTGAAGCTGACGCCGGCGCGGCGGCTGATGCTCGCCGTGGCGCTGGTCATCTCGGTCTTTGGCGAACAGCGATTCAGCACGGGAATCACGCGGATCGTCCTCAGCTTCTCGGTGTTTGCCGGCTGGCTGTTGTTTTTGATTCTGGTCCTCGAACTCAAGGACAAGCTGCTCGCTCGTGACGAGCTCGAAGCGGGCCGCAAAGTGCAGCTGGCACTGATGCCGACCCAGAGTCCGCGGATTCCCGGGTGGGACGTCTGGCTGTATACGCAGCCGGCCAATGATGTTGGCGGCGATCTCGTCGATCACCTGCCACTCGGCGGGGACCGGCACGCGATCGCACTCGGCGATGTTGCCGGAAAGGCGCTTCCGGCCGCGCTGCTGTCGGTGAAACTGCAGGCCACATTGAGAGCATTGGCGCCGCAGTGCCCGACGCTGTCCCGGCTCGGCGAGGAAGTGAATCAGATCTTCTGCCGCGACGGATTACCGAGCCGCTTCGCCTCGCTCGTCTATCTCGACGTCCGCACGGGATCCGGCGACGTTCGCGTGCTCAATGCCGGCCATATGCCGCCGATCGTCGTGCGCCGCGCCAACGCCAGAGTCATGGAGCGCGGCTCGGTGGTCCTCGGGATCATGGACGGCGCCGCGTTTCCCGAGCAGTCGGTAACGCTGGAGCCGGGCGATGCGCTGATCGTCTACTCCGACGGCGCGAGCGAGGCGATCAATGAGGCGGGCGATTTCTTCGGCGATGAGCGCATCATGGCGATTGCTGAACGCGCCAATGGCGATTCGGCAAACGCGATCGGCGAACAGATTCGTAGCGCGGTCGCAACCTTCACTGGTCTGATGCCCGCGAATGACGACCTGTCGCTGATGGTGATTAAGCGCCTCCAGTTTTGACGCAGTTCACCTGAAACGCAAGCTATTCACCCGGGTGGTATTGCCGTTCAGTGTGGCCTTCCAGGTCGGAACGATAGAAGTAGACCTCGCGCAGATCGCCGGTACTGTAGCGTAGCGCCTGATCATTGAAATGCGGGGACGTGGGATCGCCGCTTTCACCTCCCACGCTGACGGCTCTGGCACGGACCCGGTCGCCGAATTCAACGATGGCGACAAAGCTGTTCCCCGTCGTCCCGTACATCTTCTTCGTGCCGTTGAAGGTTCTGGCACCGAATGACGCGAGCGATCCCCATCGTGACGAAGTGAATCCCACAGGGATGCTCGCCGCGGTGTCGCTGAATCGCTGGACGATGTCGCCACTGACCCGCTCGAATCGATTGATCTCGCCCCACGGCGTTTTCCAGGTGCCGAAATCGCTCGTAAGCTTGTCGCTGGCCGCTGCCAGCGACTGCAGGCGTTCATCGTCAGACGGCTTGTCGCCCTTACGACCGACGTCTTCGCCCCAGTACACAGCCAAGGACGTTGGGACAGAGTCGACGGACCAGCGGTAGTCCCACTTCCTGAGCAGCGCGATCTGCTCTGCCAGTTTCAGCTTGAGCGGATTCGTTCGAGGCGCGTGTTCCCAGGCACTCACCAACGCCGGAATCTGTTGATCGAACCATGGCAGGTAGCTGTCATACGCCGCGGCGCGAAGCGACTCGATCGTGACGTCTTTCGCGTGTTGAAGCACACGAACCGCATGGAATCCGCGCGGGCTCTCCTCTCGTCCTCGATCGACGTACTCCGGATAGTCGTCCTTGTTCGGACTGTGGATGCCGGCGGCTGACCACGGCCAGTTGTTCGAGTTATACAGCCAGCCATTGGGAGGGTTGAGGAGGGCCGGTGTCTCATCAATCGACAGCACACCCTTCCACTCGGTTGCTGGATCGCTTCCGTCGACCGGCTTCGTCCAGTCGAACCGGTTGTCTCGCCGCGGGATGAAATTGGAGTGGAAGTACGCGATGGTGCCGTCCGCGTCGGCATACACCGTATTGTTCGATGAGTTGGTGTGAAGCTCCATGGTGTCCCGAAATGCCCTGTAGCTGCTCGCTTTCGTGCGCGAGTACGACTGCATCAGGGCGTGCATCGGATCCTGCATCAGCCGGATGCTCACCCACTTGCCGTCGCTCGCGCGCACGATCGGCCCGTGCTGCGTGCTGTAGACCGTAAACTCTTTGGAAGCGGTCCCCGCCGGCGTCTTGTACGGAATCGTGATGCTCCGAATCTTCACCGGCCGTTCTTCGGAGCCGTACTTGTAGTAAAGACCGTTGGGTCTTCTGATGATGGTCTCGAGATACTCGTCGATGTTGTCGACACCGCTCGAGGTGTGCATCCAGCCGACGCGCTCGTTGAAGCCCTGGTACACGAAAAACTGCCCCCACGTGAGCGCGCCATACGCGTTCAAGCCCTCGTCGCTCACCATCTGCGCCTCCGCACGGAAGAAAAACGACGTGTGCGGGTTGATGAGCAGCAGCGCGTGCCCTGATGCAGAAATCGACGGACCAATGGCGATGCCGTTCGATCCCGACGGTTCCACGAATTCGGGCGAGCGATCGGCCTGGGTGGCTGGCGGCGCGGCGCCGGAATAGAACGCCTTCAGCGCGGGAATGTCGACGCGCTCGATATCGCCCCCGATACTGCCCTCGCTGAAAGCGAGCGCCATCCAGGGCTCAAAGCGGGTGATCACCCGCGGCTTCACGGACGGGTGCGTGGCCAGGAAATAGTTCAAGCCGTCGGCCCAGGCATTCATCAGCGCCTTCAGCCACGATGGGCTCTCGCCATATCTCGCCTCGAGATCGACCGGATCGATGAACAGCTTCATCCGGAGATCCCGATAGATCTCGTTCTCGCCTTCCGCCTCGGCGAGCCGGCCGAGCGCGTTCAGATAATTGGTCTCGACACGGTTGAAGTCGTCTTCCGCCTGCGCATAGATCACGCCGAACACGGCGTCGGCGTCGGTTTTGCCGAAGACATGTGGAATGCCCCAGTTGTCGCGGGTGATCGTGACAGTCTGCGCTTCCTGTTGCCAATGTGCCCACGGATCGGTGGTTTGAGCAGCGGGCTGGCTGCACGAAACGGTGCACAGACTGACGAGAACAAGACAAAGGCGCTTCATGTCACGTCTGGGCGAGAATGCCAGCGGCAATGATCAAACGTTGGGCTTCAGAGGTGCCCTGATAAATCTCGGTCGCCCGCACGTCCCTGAATAACCGTTCGACGACCGACCCACGCCGGTAGCCCGCTGACGCCAGAATCTGCATCGCCTTGTCGGCGGCCTTGTGTGCCGCCTCGGACGCTGCCAGCTTGGCCATCGACGCTTCGAGGCGGATACGTTCCTGGCGGTCCTTCGCATCGGCGGCCTTCCACGTCAGCATGCGTGCCGCTTCAAGGTCCGTCGCCGCGTCCGCCAGCATCCATTGGATCGCCTGATAGTTCGCGATCGGCTGGCCAAACGCCCGGCGCGCCTTGGCGAACTCGATCGCTTCCTGGATTGCCGCTTCACCGATGCCCAGTGCCTGCGCCGCGATCCCGACGCGTCCGCCCTGGAGCGCCCACATCGCCAGGCGGAATCCCTGATCCACGGATCCGAGCACCTGATCATCGGTCACATCCACATCGAACTCGAGATCCATGCAGCCCAGCCCGCGGACGCCCAGCGAGTCAGCGCGGGCGGTTCGCGTGATCCCCGGCGTGTTCATGGGCACGAGAAACGCGGTGACACCTTGTCCACGCTGTCCCGGGCGAGTGCATGCGAAGACGATCGCGACAGCGGCGGCGTCAGCATTGGCCACCCAGACCTTGCGTCCAGCGACGTGATAGCCGCCGGCTGTCCTGGCGGCTTTCGTTGTTTGATTCGCAGCGTCGGTCCCGGCGTCGGGTTCGGAGAGCGCAAAGGCGCCGATGGCCTCGCCCGTCGCCAGTCGCCGCAGCCATTGATCCTTTTGCTTCGCACGTCCGGCGTGGGCGAGCAGTTCGGCCACGAGCGAGTTGTGGACGACGAGGGAGACCGCCACTGTGGCGCTCGCTTGCGCGATCACTTCCATCGCCAGCGCGTAGCTGAGGTAGTCGAGACCCATCCCGCCCCAGGTCTTCGGGATGGTCACGCCGGTGAGCCCTTTCGTCGCTGCGGCGCGGATCACATCGATCGGAAACTGACCGCTCTCGTCGATGGCGCCCGCTCGTGGCGCAACCACTTCTCGAGCGAACGCTTCAACCGACAATCGAAACGACTGTTGAGCCGGGGTGAGATCAAGAACCATACATCAGGGATGCCACGAAGATATGAAAGCACGAAATACGTTTGGGTGACGAGTCACTTCAATGCATCCGAGCCGCGCTCACGTCGGTGACGATAGGCATGTCGATATAGGTCCCGGCTTTATCGCCATAGTGGATGCGCTGGGTCGCCTTCACGTAGTCCGACGGCTTCGCAAACAGGATATTCGACACGAAGGTTTGCGGATTCCGGTCGTAGAGCGGAAACCACGACGACTGGATCTGCACCATGATGCGATGGCCGCGCTGAAACACGTGGTTGGTCATTGGCAGCGCGAAGACGTACGCGAGCATCTTGTCCTTCTCGATCGCTTCCGGATGTTCGAAGCTCCGGCGATAGCGGCCGCGGAAGATGTCCATCGCAATCGGCAGCTCATATCCGCCCATTTCGGGCTGGCTAGGATACGCGTCCGGGTAGACGTCGATCACTTTCACCACCCAGTCGGCATCCGTCCCGGTCGTCGACGCGACGACATGGGCAACCGGCGCACCGCTCACACGAACCGGCTGCGTCAGCGGCGCCGTCTGGTAGACCACTACGTCGGGCCGATCCTCGACGAACCGTTGATCGGTCACAAGCCAGCGCCGCCAACTGTCAGCGTCGGTCAGCCGAACCGGCCGCGGCTCGAAGGGCACCGGCTTCGCGGGATCCGAGACGTATTCATCACTCCCCATTGCGCGCTGATCCGGCCGAGGCGCCGGCGTGAATGTCAGCGTGTGATCCGGCGCGAGATAGAGTGGCGTCGACTGCGTCGCGCAGCCTTCGGCGCACGCGAGCGGCCACCGCGCGAACCGATCCCAGTGATTCTCGCCGGTGTTGTAGATGAGCACCGGCGGTGTGTTCGCTTTAGGCGCGCCGTCCTTCAGGTATTGGTCGAAGAATGGTTTGAGTATGTCGCGCCGGACTTCGAGCGTGGTATCGCCATCCCACTTCAGCGGACCAAGCGTCGTTCCTTCGCGATTAATCTGGCTGTGGAACCATGGACCCATGATCAGGAAATTCTTGTCGTTTCCCTTGTCCTTCGGCTCCACGGCGACATAGCTGTGAATGGCGCCCCACATGTCCTCCTGGTCCCACAGCCCCTGCAGCCAGATCGTCGGCACTGTCAGCGGTTGACGCGCCATGATCAGGTCGAGCGCCTGCTCCTTCCAGAACGCGTCATACGCGGGATGCTCCGAAAGCTTCTTCCACCACGGCAGCACGTCGATGCCGGCCGCTTTGGCCATGTCACCCGTCGAACCGACGCGCCGGAAGTTTTCGTAGTCGTCGTAGCCGGGACGGAGAATTTCTTTGCCGCGTCCCTTGACCGTGGTCTGCTCCGCGAAGTAATCGAGGTTTGTCTGGCGGAAGGCGCCGTAGTGGAACCAGTCGTCGCCCATCCAGCCGTCCACCATCGGGCTCTCGGGCACCGCCGCCTTCAGCGCAGGATGCGGGTTGATGAGCGCCATGACCACGGTGAACCCCTCGTACGAACTGCCGACCATGCCGACGCGGCCGTTGGACTCAGGCGTGTTCTTCACCAGCCAGTCGATGGTGTCGTAGGCATCGGTCGAGTGATCGACGGCGCTGTCATTCAACGGCCCGCGGAGCGGCCGCGTCATGACGTACTCCCCTTCTGAGCCGTACTTGCCGCGGACGTCCTGATAGACGCGGATGTAGCCGTCAGCCACGAACAGTTCGTCGAAGAGCGCGAGTGTGGCGACGATCGATGAAGACTGATTGCGTGCGGCGCGAGCCGACGCGTCGTACGGCGTCCGCGTCAACAGGATCGGCGCGTTGCGTGCGCCCTTCGGCACGACGATGATCGTGTGCAGCTTGACCCCGTCACGCATCGGGATCATCACTTCGCGCCTGACGTAGTCGGCGCGCGCGGTCGGCACTTCGAAGTGTGTGGGGATGTCTGGAGCGAGCGGCGGTGTCTGTTGCTGGGCCGCCAGTTGGGGCATGACTGCCGACCCGGCGGCGACGAGACCCGCGATCACGCGCCTGGAGAACATGACGAGATCCTTTCTCTTCTGGACCGACAACGGCCCACCAGCTCGCTGCCCGGTCGCACAGATGCTGGGTGCAGCACATTTTCGTCGAAGCTGCACGCCACGCCGTATTTGAATTGTATCGATCCGAGCGGATTCGAGGGGCTGGATGGATCGTTCAGCGTTTCACAAGTCGTTCAAAAATTGGCCGCAACCGCTGCGATGTCTGGCGCAGATCCTCCGGAATCACGCGCGTGTCGCCGATGACCGATATGAAATTCGTGTCCCCGGTCCAGCGAGGCACGAGGTGAATGTGCACGTGATCGAGCACCCCGGCCCCCGCCGCCCGTCCGAGGTTGATCCCGACATTGATGCCGTGTGCCTGATACACCTCGCTCAACGCGACTTCCGCATCGCGTGTGAGCTGCATCAATTCCGAAAGCTCCTCGTCTGAGGCCGCCGACAACGCACCGATATGCCGTTTGGGCACGACCATCAAGTGGCCGTTGTTGTAAGGGTAGAGGTTGAGGATGACGAAGCAGGTATTGCCGCGGGCGACGATGAGGTCAGCGGGCGTTGGCGGACTGGTTCCCGCGCTCACTTCCGTCGGCGCCTGCAACGAGGCGGCGGCGGCCGTACAGAAAATACAGGTGGACTCTCGAGGAGGAGGTGTTGTTCCGTCCGCGTTACCAGTCACGTAGGCAAGACGCCATGGGGACCAGAGGCGATCCATGCAGTCGTCAGTCGGCAGTCTTCAGTCGTCAGTCGTCAGTCCAACAGTCTTCAGTCAGAGTCGCCAGTCACAGTCGTCAGTCACAGTCGGCAGTCGTGCC
>Ga0070681_10003323_pt1 | contig 15029 bp, 11 predicted proteins | sample KBSC83BmetaG_FD_65650 | JGI IMG/M metagenome (GOLD analysis project Ga0070681, IMG submission 65650) | Corn rhizosphere microbial communities from Kellogg Biological Station, Michigan, USA - KBS C8-3B metaG | ecosystem: Host-associated > Plants > Roots > Rhizosphere | place: USA: Michigan...
GCAAACTGGATGCGATCGCCGCCTGAGGGGAGAGCGCGGTGGACACGGGTGAGATCCGCATCAGAACACAAGAGTCGCGAGACCTCCGCTTCGCCATCGATGACGCGACGCTCGAGCTGTTGCCGGTCGCCGTCTGCGTGTCGGATCGCGACGGCGCCATCCTGCGCTACAATCGCCGCGCCGCTGAACTATGGGGCCGGACGCCGGGGCGCGGCGAGCGCTTTTACGGCGGCGAATCGCCGATGGCGGCGCTGCTCCGCAGTGGCCGCACTGCCAGCACCGTCGAGACCGCGATCGCGCAGCCGAACGGCGAACGCCTTGCGGTGCTGGTCACGACACGCGCGATTCTCGATCCGGACGGCATCATAACCGGCGGCATCAGCTGCTTTCAGGACATGACCGAACGCAAGCTGGCGCAGGAGGCGCTGCTCGAGAGCGTCGAGCTCGCGCACGGCATCATCGCGACGGCGCTCGACGGCTTCGTGCAGATCGACGCGGCGGGGACCATTCTCGAATGGAACCCGCAGATGGAAACGATCTTCGGCTGGACGCGCGAGGAGGCGATCGGCCGATCGCTCATCGAGCTCTGCGTTCCGCCCGGGCAGCGCGCCGAGCATCGCGACGGGCTCGAACGTTATCTGAGAAGCGGCAAGACCCGCCTCCTCAATCGCCGCGTCCAGCTGCAGGGGCTGCGGCGCGACGGCAAGGAAATCATGGTGGAATCGGCCTTCACCGTGCTGCGCCGCCGCGGCGACTGCCTGTTCAACGGCTTCATCCGCGACGTAACCGATCGCCTGGCCGCCGATGCGCAATTGCGCCAGGCGCAGAAGATGGAAGCGATCGGCCAGCTCACGGGCGGCATCGCGCATGATTTCAACAATCTGCTGGCCGCCATCATCCCCAATCTCGAGCTCGCCCTGAGCCGTACCGCCGACGAACGGACGCTGCACTACCTCACCAGCGCCGTACGCGCCGCCGGCCGTGGCGCGCGGCTCACCGATCAGCTGCTCGCCTTCGCGCGCAAGCAGGATCTCGTCACCGGCCCCATCGAGGTCAATCAGCTGATCCGCGATATGGGCGAGATGCTCTTGCGCACCATCGGCCCCACCATCACCATCAAGACCAGTCTCGAAGAGTTCCTGTGGCCGGCCGACAGTGACGCGAGCCAGCTCGAAGTCGCCATCCTCAATCTCGCGCTCAACGCGCGCGACGCCATGCCGATGGGCGGCGCTCTCGTCATCGCCACGGCCAATCTCGCCGCGGGCGACGCGCCCACGGCCGATCTCGTGCCCGGCGACTATGTCACGGTCACCGTCTCGGATACCGGCAGCGGCATGTCCGCCGAGGTGATGGCGCGTGCCTGCGAGCCCTTCTACACCACCAAGCCGATGGGGCGCGGCAGCGGCCTCGGCTTGAGCATGGTCTATGGCTTCGCGCGGCAATCGGGCGGCACGGTTGCCATCGAGAGCGCGCTCGGGCAGGGCACCTCGGTGCGACTCACGCTGCCGCGCAGCGCCGCGGCGCCGCTGCTCGAGGCGGCGGGCGAGGAGGACCGGCTCGATGCCGGCCGACCCAGCCGCATCCTCGTCGTCGACGACGATCCGTTGGTGCGCGAGATTACCGCCATGCTGGCACGCGACCTCGGCCATACGGCGGAAGATGCCGAGTCCGGCGAAAGCGCCCTCGAGCTGCTGCACCGCGATCCGCGCTTCGACCTGCTGATCGTCGATATCGCGATGCCGAACATGCATGGTGCGCTCTTCGCCGAGAAGGCCCGAGTCCTGCTGCCGACCGTGCCGGTGCTGTTCGTGACCGGCTATCCCGAGCCGGCGCACAGCGAGCTTGCGCGTGCCTTCATGCTGAAAAAGCCCTACCGCCGCGCCGACCTCGCCGCCAAGCTGCGCGCCATCTTGGGCACCGGCCCCGGCGGCACCGATCGAAGACGCGCGGCGCCGGCACAAAAGAGATAGCATTCTCTCTCGTCGTCATGGCCGGGCTTGACCCGGCCATCCACGTGTTTCAAGCGACCAGCCAGTCGGAGACGTGCCGTCAACCGCGTGCAGGCGGACGCACGTGGATGGCCGGGTCAAGCCCGGCCATGACGTGAAGAGAAGCGGCGGAGGCGTGCTAAGCGGTCGCGGCGAGGCCCTCGAGGCCGGCGAAGCGCGGCGCCAGGCGGATCCCGCCGGCCGGTTCGACGCGCGGCGGCGCCGGCATGTCCACCAGCTCCCAATTGGCGGGATCGGCGAAGATGGCGCGCAGCAGCCGGTTGTTGAAGGCGTGGCCGGAGCGCACGCCATGCACATGGCCGAGGATCGGCGCGCCGGCGAGGCTCATATCGCCGATGCAATCCAGCACCTTGTGGCGCACGAACTCATTGTCGTAGCGCAGCCCGCCTTCGTTGAGGATCTGGTCGTCGGCGACCATGACGGCATTCTCCAGCGAGCCGCCGAGGGCGAGGCCGGCGGCGCGCAGATCCTCGACCTCATGCATGAAGCCGAAAGTGCGGGCGCGCGCGATCTCGGCCTTGAAGGTGCCGTCGGCGACCCGGAAGAAGCATTCCTGGCGCGCGACGATGCTGGCCTCGAACTCGATCTCGACCGAGATCGAGAAGCTGTCCGACGGGCTCACCGCGGCGACGCGGCCTTCCTCGACGACCAGCACGGGCTGGCGAATGCGGATCGCCTTGCGCGCCGCAGCCTGCTCGGCAGTGCCGGCGCATTCCAGGAGGAAGACGAAGGGCGCGGCGCTGCCATCCATGATCGGCACTTCCGGTCCGTCGAGGGTGATGAGCGCATTGTCGATGCCGAGGCCCGCAAGGGCTGCCAGCAGATGCTCGACGGTCGAGACCCTGACGCCGTCCGCATTGGCGAGCACGGTGCAGTAGCTGGTCTCGACGACCTCGTGCCAGAGCGCCGGCACCAGCGGATCCTTGTCGGTGATATCGCTGCGGCGGAAGACGATGCCGTGATCGGCGGCGGCGGGATAAAGCGACATGGCGACCCGGGCGCCGCTATGCAGCCCGATGCCGGTGCAATGGATGGGGCCTTTCAACGTGTGCTGGCGCGGACCGCCGGTGGCGTTGACGGCGGTAGGCTGCTTCTTCCGGTTGCTCATTAGACCCCTAACCCTGAAGGCGTAGTATTTTGCATTGCAGTGGAGATAACAGCGGCCTGTCAGCCGGACAAATCACCTTTTGTTACCGAATGTTACCACTCAAATGTAAGACCAAGCCCGCAAGCTATGGGTGCAAGTGCTGCCGGCGCACCCCCGAAGCGGAGGGAGGGGCACGCCGGCAGTTTCAACGGCTGAACCCGGCAAAAGGCCCGTTTTCGACCGTCACCGTCTAGTTGGCCTGACGCCTGAGAAAGGCCGGGATGTCCAATAGATCGTCCTCGGTCTGGCTCTGGGCGATCCGCTCGCCCGGGTCGAGGGCACCGAGCCGCGGTTGCTGCGGAGCGGCCGGTGGCGTCGGGGCGGTCACGCGCGGGGCTGGTGCCACGGCCGGCTTGGGCGCCGCCGGGATCCGTCGCGTGACGCGCGCAAACAGGCTCGGCTTCTCGGCGGCCGGCGCCGGCTGGGCCGGCCTCTCGACCTTCTCGGCCTTGGGCGGGGCCTGGTAGCCGTTGGTCACGGCGGCGGCGGCGAAGGGCTCGGCCTGCTTCTCGGCGGGCGCGGCCAGGCTCGGCTCGCCATCGGGCTCTATCGGCCGCGGCGCGATGAAGGGCTCGTCCATCGCGGACTTCGCCTCGGCGCGCGGCGGCATGACCGGACGGCTCGCCTCCGAGCGCAGCGCCCCCGGCCGCACCAGCGGCGGGACCGGCGCCGCCACGGGCTGGGCCGGCGCCGGCTGCAGCGCCGAGGTGCCCTGCACGTCATAGCGCGGTTGCTGCATGGCGGCGGCCGGCTGGCCGCCGGCGGGCTGCGCCATGGCCGTGGCGCCGACAAAGGCACCGGCGGCGACCGACTGGCTGGCGATGGCGCCCGCCGCGATCGCCGGCTGGCCCGGCTGGAAGACCGGCTTGGTGCGGTCGGCGACCAGCGAGATCGCCGGACGGCGCGGCTCGCTCATCGCCTCGACATCGATGCCGGTGGCGACGACCGACACCCTCATGCGGCCTTCGAGATGCTCGTCGAAGGTCGAGCCGAAGATGATGTTGGCCTCGGCATCGACCTCGTCGCGAATGCGATTGGCCGCCTCGTCGACCTCGAACAGCGTCATGTCGTAGCCGCCGGTGATGTTGATGAGCACGCCGCGCGCGCCCTTCATCGAGGTGTCCTCGAGCAGCGGGTTCGAGATCGCGGCCTCGGCCGCGTCGAGCGCGCGACGGTCGCCCTCGGCCTCGCCGGTGCCCATCATCGCCTTGCCCATCTCGCCCATCACCGCGCGAATGTCGGCGAAGTCGAGATTGATCAGGCCGGGCATGACCATGAGGTCGGTGACGCCGCGCACGCCGGAATGCAGCACGTCGTCCGCCATCTTGAAGGCGTCGGCGAAGGTCGTGCGCTCGTTCGCCAGCCGGAACAGGTTCTGGTTGGGGATGACGATCAGCGTGTCGACATAGGTCTGCAGCTCCTGGATGCCCGATTCGGCGAGCCGCATGCGGTGCGCGCCCTCGAACTGGAAGGGCTTGGTAACCACGCCGACCGTGAGGATGCCGTGCTCGCGCGCGACGCGGGCGATGACGGGCGCCGCACCGGTGCCGGTGCCGCCGCCCATGCCGGCGGTGATGAACACCATGTTGCAGTCGGCGAGCTGCTCCATCAGCTCCTCGATGACCTCCTCCGCCGCGGCGCGCCCGACGTCGGGACGCGAGCCGGCGCCGAGACCGCGCGTCAGCGCCGTGCCGAGCTGGAACTTGCGGGCGGCCAGGCTCTGCGACAGCGCCTGCGCGTCGGTGTTGGTGACGATGAAATCGACACCTTCGAGATTGGACCGGATCATGTTGTTGACGGCGTTGCCGCCGGCGCCGCCGACCCCCACGACCGTGATCCGCGGTCGCAGCTCGGGATCGACGTTGTTGGGTACGCTTATCGATATCGCCATGATAACCCTCCGCTTCTGATTAGACCCCTGCACCCCGGCGACGGCGCTCCGCCACCGGTCTCGACGTGAGCAGCGCCCTTTCCGCTGCCCGTTTCAGGCGCCGATTTCTGCCCGGCGCTCAGAAATTCTCCTTCAGCCAAAGCCCGAGCCGCCCGAACAGGCCGGCCGAGCTGGTTTCGCTGACACGCCGTCTCACCGGCGACCCCAGCGGGCGCATGCGATGCAAGATGAGTCCGGCCGCCGTCGCGAAGGCCGGGCCCGACACGGCGTCCGGCAGGCCTTCCAGCGTCGCCGGCCGGCCGATGCGCACCGACTTGTCGAGAATGAGGGAGGCGAGATCGCGCACGCCCGCGAGCTGCGCGGCGCCGCCGCACAGGACGACGCGGCGGCCCGCCACCTGGTCGAAGCCGCTGGCCTCGAGGCGCGAGCGCACCAGCTCGAAGGTCTCCTCCAGCCGCGGCTGGATGATGCCGGTCAGGATCGATTTCGGCACGTGGTTGGCCTGGGCATGCTCGTTCTCGCCGATCAGCGGCACGTCGATCATCTCGCGCTCGTCGGCGGCGCTGACCAGCGCCGTGCCGTAGAGCGTCTTCATGCGCTCGGCATGGGCGAGGGGCGTCGACAGCCCGCGCGCGATGTCCGAGGTCACATGCTGTCCGCCGATCGGCACGCTGTCGGTGAAGACGAGCTGGTTGGCGACGAAGACGGCGATGGTGGTGGTGCCGCCGCCCATGTCGATGAGGGTGACGCCGAGCTCGCGCTCGTCCTCGACCAGCGCCGCCAGCCCCGCCGCATAGGGCGAGACTACGAGCCCGTCGACGTCGAGATGGCTGCGCGCGACGCAGGTCGCGAGGTTGCGCAGCGCGCTGCGCGAGGCGGAGATCACGTGGGTGTAGATGCCGAGCCGTTCGCCGAACATGCCGCGCGGATCGCGGATGCCGCGGCTGCCGTCGATGGCATAGCCGACGGGGAGCACATGCAGGACCTCGCGATCGGCCGGCTCGCTTACCTGATGGCCCTGCGCCAGCACCTTCTCGATGTCCGAATCGCCGATCTCATGGCCGCTGACCGAGATCTCGTGCAGAACGGTGCGCGAGGACGGATTGCCGCCCGACATGTTGAGCACGACGCTTTCGATCGTCTCGCCGGCCATCAGCTCGGCGCCGTGCACGGCATTGACGATGGCGTGCTCGGCCTGTTCCATGTCGATGATGGTGCCGGACTTGATGCCGCGGCTGCCGTGATGGCCGTAGCCTATGACCTTGGCGGCGCCGTGCTCGACGCGGGCGATCAGGCAGCAGGTCTTGGTCGTGCCGATGTCGAGCGATGCGATGATGCCGCTGCGCGGCGCGGCTGGTGCTTTCTTCATCCTGTCAGCCCCCGTTCTGACTGGTTCTGGCCGGCATGCGCAGCCGCTCCGCCGAATTCGCTCCGAGCTGCAGGACGAGCCGGTCCGGCTGGCGCAGATCGATGACCTTCACGTCGCGATCGACGAGCTGGTTGGTGCGGTTGATCTCGGCGAGCCGCGCAACCGCGCTCGCCGCATCCTCCTCCGGCAATTTGACGTCGACGCCATTGTCGAGATGCAGATTCCAGCGGCGCCCGCCGACCCGCACCGCGGCCGCGACGCGCGCCTTGATCTCCGGCTCGGTCGACAGCAGCAGCAGCAGCGAATCGGCCTTGGCCGGCGCGTCGGGCCCGACCACGATCGGCAGATTGGCGTAGGAGCCGACATTGCCGTCGACCACCACCACGCCCTTGGCGTCGATCACCGAGAAGAGTCCCTCATGCTGCCACAGCGCCATCGGCGTGCGCTCGGTCAGACGGACATAGATGAGGTCGGGCAGCCGCCGCTCGACCACCGCCGATTCGACCCAGGCAATATGCTCGAGCCGCTCGCGCGCCGCGGCGAGATCGAAAGACAGGATCGGCTGGCCGCGCTTCAAGCCGACCGCGGCGAGCACGGTCTGGCGATCGACCATCTTGCGACCCTCGACCATCACCTGCTCGACGCGCAGCCCGCCGATGCCGGTCATGCCGGCCAGCACGCCGCCGGCGTCGCGCATCATGGCGAGCGGCCCGAAGGCGGCGGCGCCGCCGGCGACCAGCAGCGCCAGGCCGCACCCGACGGCCCAGCGCGGCAGCTTCGGCAGCCTCCAGCGCTTGCGCGGGCGGTTGCGCGTACGCGTCGTCAGCGCGCCCGAGCGGGCGTTCATGGCGCGATGGGAGGGGTCGGCGCGCAAGCTGCTCATCCCCAGCGTGCCTCCTCGACCATGCCGGCGACCAGGTCGGCGTAGCTGACGCCGATCGAGCGCGCGATGTCGGGCACCAGCGAGATCGGCGTCATGCCGGGCTGGGTATTGATCTCGAGCAAATACAGCGTGCCCGGTTCCCCCTTGCTGTCGTCGTAACGAAAATCGCTGCGGCTGATTCCCCGGCAGCCCAGGGTGCGATGCGCGCCCTCGGCCATGGCGAGGAGCTCGTCATAGGCGCTGCGATGAATCTCGGGCGGCATCACATGCTCGGCCTGGCCGTCGCTGTATTTCGCCTTGAAGTCGAAGAAGCTGGTGCCGTAGCGGATCTCGATCGCGCCCATGGCCTGTGCGTGATCGCCTTCGCCGCGCACGGCGACGGTGAGCTCGCGGCCGGGGATGAAGCGCTCGACCAGAACCTCATCGCCATAGGGCCAGGGATCGTTCGCGAAAGGCTGCTTGTTGTCGCCGGCCTGCACCAGATGCACGCCGAAGCTCGATCCCTCGGCCGGCGGCTTGATGACATAGGGGCGCGGCAGGACGTCGCCGGCCAGAATCTCCTCGCGGCGGACGACGCGGCCCTCGGGGCAGCGCAGGCCGGCGCTCTCGAACAGCTTCTTGGCGAAGGGCTTGTCCATCGCCAGCGCCGAGGCGAGCAGGCCCGAATGGGTGTAGGGGATGTGCAGGAGGTCGAGCAGGCCCTGGATCGAGCCGTCCTCGCCCGGGCGCCCATGCAGCGCGTTGAACACGGCGTCGGGCTTGGGCGTCAGCGCCTCGACCAGCCCCGCCACATCCGCCGGCACGTCGATCGCCGTCACCGCATAGCCTTTCTCGCGCAAGGCCTTCGCTACCTCCTGGCCGCTGCGGAGCGAGACCTGGCGCTCGACCGAGATGCCGCCCATCAGCACGGCAACCGATTTCACGCGGCCGCTCATGCCGGCTCTCCGACGCGGCGGATTTCCCAGTCGAGCCCGATGCCGCACGAGTCCAGCACGCGCTGCCGCACCAGCTCGCCGAGCTCCTCGATGTCGCGGGCGGTGGCGCCGCCGGTATTGATCAGGAAGTTGCAGTGCTTTTCCGACACCATCGCGCCGCCGCGCCGCAAGCCGCGGCAGCCGGCGCGGTCGATCAGCTCCCAGGCCTTCTCGCCCGGTGGATTCTTGAAGGTGCTGCCGCCCGTCTTGGTGCGGATCGGCTGCGTCGCCTCGCGTCGGGTGCGGATCTCGGTGAGCCGGCGGCCGATCTCGACCGCATCGCCCGCGCTGCCCTCGAGCGTGGCGGCGGTGAAGATCCAATCCTGCGGGACGGCGCTGTGACGGTAGGAGAAGCCGAAATCCGCCGCGCCGAGGCTGTGGACCGCGCCGTCGCGATCGACGGCGCGGGCCGCGATCGCCACATCCTTCATCTCGCCGCCATAGGCGCCGGCATTCATGCGCAGCGCGCCGCCGATCGTGCCGGGCACGCCCGACAGGAATTCGAGGCCGGCAATGCCGGCATTGGCCGCGACGGTCGCGACATTGAGGTCGAGCGCCGCGGCTCCCGAATGGAGCACCGCGCCCTCGGTCGCGATCTCGGCGAAGCCGCGGCCGAGCCGCATCACGACGCCCGGAATGCCGCCGTCACGCACCAGCAGGTTTGAGCCGACGCCGATCAGCGTCACCGGCACGGCGTGCGGCAGCGCCTTCAGGAATTGCGCGAGGTCGGCCTCGTCGGCGGGGCGGAACATCACCTCGGCATTGCCGCCGACGCCGAACCAGGTGATGCCGGCGAGCGGCGCCTCGGCGGTCAGCCGGCCGCGCGCCTGCGGCAAGCGCTCGATGAGATGGCCGGGGATGCGGTTGGTCATCATGGCCGATCCCCCGGCGGCGGCGGGTCGCCATAGAGGGAGGCGAGCTCGGCGGGCAGGCTCTGCGCCCAGTTGGTGATCGAGCCGGCGCCGAGGCAGACGACCATGTCGCCGGGCCGCGCCAGGTCGCGCACGATGCGCGCCAGGAGATCGGGCGATTCGAGCGCGATGACATGGCGATGGCCGCGCAGCCGCAGGCCTTCGACCAGCGCGTCGCGATTGACATTGTCGATCGGGGCTTCGCCCGCGGCATAGACCTCGGCGACGACGACGATGTCGGCATCGTTGAAGCAGGTGCAGAAGTCCTCGAACAGATTGGCGAGGCGCGTATAGCGGTGCGGCTGCACAACGGCGATGACATGGCCGCGGCTGGCCGTGCGCGCCGCCCGCAGCACGGCGGCGATCTCGACCGGGTGATGGCCGTAATCGTCGATCACCGTGACGCCGCGCGTCTCGCCGGTCCGGGTGAAGCGGCGCTTGACGCCGCGGAAGCCGGCGAGCGCCTTGCGCACCGCCTTGTCGTCGATCCCCATCTCCTGCGCGACGGCGATGGCGGCCAGGCTGTTGGTCACATTGTGCGCGCCGAGCATCTGCATGGCCAGATCCGGCAGGGTGCGCGTGCCGCCGGTCAGGCGGTCGCTCACGATCACGTCGAAGCGCGCGCCGTGCGGCGTGATCTGCACGTTGGTCGCGCGCACATCGGCCTGCGGGCTCATGCCGTAGGTCACGATGCGCCGGTCGGCGACCTGCGGGATCATCGCCTGGACCACCGGATGGTCGATGCACAGCGTAGCGAAGCCGTAGAAGGGGATGTTCTCGACAAAGGTCGCGAAGGCCTGCTGCACCTTGTCGAAGCTGCCGTAGAAATCGAGATGCTCGGGATCGATGTTGGTGACGACGGCGATGGTGGCCGGCAGCTTCACGAAGGTGCCGTCGCTCTCGTCGGCCTCGACCACCATCCAGTCGCCGGAGCCGAGCCGCGCATTGGTGCCGTAAGCCTCGATGATGCCGCCATTGATCACGGTCGGGTCGAACTCGGCCGCCTCCAGCATGGCGGCGATCATCGAGGTGGTCGTGGTCTTGCCATGCGTGCCGCCGACCGCGATCGACCATTTGAGCCGCATCAGCTCGCCCAGCATCTCGGCGCGGCGTACCACCGGCAGCAGCCGCGTGCGGGCCGCCGCCACCTCGGGATTGTCGGATTTGACCGCCGAGGAGACGACGATCACCGTCGCGTCGGCGAGATTCTCGGCCTTGTGGCCGATCTCGACCGGAATGCCGAGACCGCGCAGGCGCTTGACGTTGGCGTTTTCGGTGAGATCGCTGCCGCGCACCTGATAGCCGAGATTCTTGAGGATCTCGGCTATCCCCGACATGCCGATGCCGCCGATGCCGACGAAATGGATGGTGCCGATGGTGAGGGGCAGCGCTCTCATGCCGCCGTTCCCAGACGCTGCACCAGATCGGCGAGCCGCGTCGCCGCATCGGGGATGCCGACCGCGCGCGCCGCGGCCGCGGCACTCTCGAGCGCCGCCGTGTCGCGCACCAGCCCGAACAGCCGCCGCGCCAGGGTGGGGGCCGAGAAATCCTTCTGCTCGACGACCCAGCCGCCGCCGGCGCGCTCGACGAAGCGGGCATTTTCCGTCTGATGATCGTCGGCCGAGGCCAGCGGCACCAAGATCGCCGGCACGCCGGCGACGGTGAGCTCGGCCACGGTCGAGGCGCCGGCGCGGCAGATCGCGAGATGGGCGCCGCCGAGGCGGCGCGGCAGGTCGGAGAAGAAGGCGGCGAGATCGGCCTTGACCTCGGCCTCGTCATAAGTGCGCGCGACGCGGTCGAGATCCTCCGGGCGGCATTGCTGGCTGACGAACAGGCGCTGGCGCATGTCCTTGGGCAGGCTCGCGATCGCGGCCGGCACGACGTCGGCGAAGATGCGGGCACCCTGGCTGCCGCCCGTCACCAGCAGGCGCACCCCTTGCCCGAGCGACGGGTAGGGCTGGTTGGCGACGCCGATCACGGCCGGCCGCACGGGATTGCCGGTATGGACCAGCTTGGCGCGGTCGGTCTCGCGCACCGATCCGGTCTCGGGGAAGGAGGTCGCAATCGCGCGCGAGCGCGGCGCCAGCAGCTTGTTGGCGCGGCCGAGCACGGCGTTTTGCTCATGCAGCAGGGTGGCGCAACCCGCCTGGCTCGCCGCCAGCATGGCGGGGACCGACGCATAGCCGCCGAAGCCGATGACGACACGCGGGCGCAGGCGCCCGACCAGCAGGCGTGCCTGCAGCGTGCCGAGGGCGAGCAGCGCGAGCGCGGCGAGCTTCTTGCCGAAGCTGCGGCCGATCACGCCCGCCGCATGCACGCGATGCACGCCGACTTGGCCGAGCCGGTCGCCGAAGGCCTGGCCGCGCCGGTCGGTGACGAGATCGACGGCGTAGCCGCGCTTCAGCAGCTCGCCGGCCAGCGCTTCCGCCGGGAACATGTGGCCGCCCGTGCCGCCGGCGGCGAGCAGGATGCGCGAGCCGCTCATAAATCGGTCCCGCCATAGCGGCGGCGCGTCAGCGCCAGCATCATGCCGACGCCGAGCGCCAGGGCGAGCAGCGACGAGCCGCCATAGGAGACGAAGGGCAGGGTCATGCCTTTGGTCGGCATCAGATGCAGGGTCGACGCCATGTTGATGATCGCCTGCAGCCCGAACTGCACCAGCAGCCCGACGCCGGCGAGAAGAACGAACAGGTTGCTCTCCTGCAGCAGGCGTCCGAAGCCGCGCATCAGCACGAAGCAGAACAAGGCTACGATGATGAGGCAGGCGATGAGGCCGAACTCCTCGCCCGCCACGGCGAAAATGAAATCGGCATGCGCATCGGGGATCACCGATTTGATGACGCCCTCGCCGGGCCCGCGGCCCCACAAGCCGCCATTGGCGAAAGCCTCCAGGCCGCGGTCGACCTGGAACGTGTCGCCCGTGGCCGGATCGAGGAAGCGGTCGATGCGGCTCGCCACATGCGGGAAGAGGTAGTAGGCGCCGACCAGGCCGCCGCCGGCCATGAGCGCCAGCAGCACGACGAAGGCGAGCGGCAGGCCCGCGAGGAAATATTCGGTGAACCAGATCGCCGAGATCACCACCGTCTGGCCGAGATCGGGTTGCATCAGCAGCAGCGCCACGATGCAGAGAAAGAAGGCGATCGACAGGAGATCGCCGGGGAAGCCCTCGCCCTTGCGCTGCTCGGAGAACATCCAGGCGGCGACCACGGCGAAGCAGGGCTTGACGAATTCCGACGGCTGCAGCCCCAGGCCGGCGAGCGTGATCCAGCGCCGCGCGCCCTTGATCTCGCTGCCCCAGAACAGCGTCATGACCAGCAGCGCCATGCCGATCAGGAAGCCGACCGCGGCGAGGCGTCGGACCTGCCTCGGCGGCAGCAGCGAAACCACGAACATGAGGAGCAGCGCCGGCGGCAGCAGCGCGATCTGGCGCTTCACGAAATGAAAGGAATCGAGGCCGATGCGCGTCGCGACGGCGGGGCTCGCCGCCAGCATCAGCACGGCGCCGATGCCGATGATGGTGGCGATGGCGATGATCGACCAGCGGTCGACGGTCCACCACCAGCGGGCGACGACCGATTGGTCGGTGCGCGAGAAGGCCGTCATGCCGCCCGCTCCGACGCGATCCGGCCGACCAGCTCGCGGAAATGCGCGCCGCGCGCCTCGAAGCCCGGATATTGATCGAAGGAGGCGCAGGCCGGCGACAGCAGCACGACCGCACCGTGATGCCCGTCGCGCCGCGCCATGGCATATGCCGCCTGGACGGCATGCTCGAGATCGCCGACCAGGCTGTGCGGCACGTTGCCGCCGAGCGTCCTGGCGAAGGGCTCGGCCGCCTGCCCGATCAGGAACGCATGGCGGATGCGCGGGAAATAGGATTCGAGCGTGTTGATGCCGCCTTCCTTGGCGACGCCGCCGGCGATCCAATAGATATGGTCGTAGCAGACCAGCGCCTTGGCCGCGGCCTCGGCATTGGTCGCCTTCGAATCATTGACGAAGCTGACGCCGTCGAGCGCGGCGATGCGCTCCTGGCGATGGGCGAGGCCGGGGAAGGTGAGAATCGCCGCAGCGATGACGCCGGCATCGAGCCCGAGCGCGCGCGCCGCGGCGAAGGCCGCGGCGGCGTTCTGGGCATTGTGCGCGCCGGGCAGCGCCGGGGCGCGCGCCAGATCGAGGACGACCTGCCCGTCCGTGTCGTGCAGCAGCGTGCGCTCGCACCACACGCCGTGCGGCGTGCGGTGCACGGCCGAGATGGGAATGACGCGGTGATGGCCGCGCGCGGCGAGCTCGGCGGCGATATGGCGGCACAGCTCGTCATCGGTGGCGATCACCGCAGTCTGGGTCTTGCCGACGCTGCGGAAGACCAGCCGCTTGGCCGCGATATAGCCGGCCATGCTGCCATGCCGGTCGATATGGTCGGGCGTGATGTTGAGCAGCACCGCGACGTCGCAATTGAGCGAGGGAGTGAGCTCGAGCTGATAGCTCGACAGCTCCATGACATAGACGCCGTCGCGCTCCAGCGCTTTGAGCGTCAGCACCGGCGTGCCGAGATTGCCGCCGACCTCCGCCTTCAGCGCGGCTTCCTTCAGAATGTGGCCGAGCAGCGCCGTGGTCGTCGACTTGCCGTTGGTGCCGGTGATGCCGACGAAGCGCGCCGCCGGCTGGGCGCGGATGAGGAGCTCGATATCGCCGTAGATCGGCACGCCGGCCGCCTTGGCGGCGCTCACCGCCGGATGCGGCTTGGGGAAGGAATGGGGAATGCCGGGGGACAGCACGAGCGCCGCGACCCGGCTCCAGTCGCAATCGCCGAGGTCGGCGATCGGCAGGTCGGCATGCTCGGCGCGCTGCTTCTCATTGTCGTCCCACGCCCACACCTTGGCGCCGCTTTGCATCAGCGCGTGCGCCGCGGATGTCCCCGTCTTGCCGAGCCCGAGCACGGCAATGGTCGATCCGGCCATGAAGCTGAGATCGATCATGCGGGCTATCTCAGCTTCAGGGTGGAGAGGCCGACCAGCGCCAGCACCGAGGCGATGATCCAGAAGCGGATGACGATGGTCGATTCCGCCCAGCCCTTCTTCTCGAAATGGTGATGCAGCGGCGCCATGCGGAACACGCGCCGGCCGGTGAGCTTGTAGGAGGCGACCTGGACTATGACCGAGACCGTCTCCAGCACGAACAGCCCGCCGATGATGAGCAGAACCAGCTCGTGCTTGGTGATCACCGCGATGGTGCCGATCGCGCCGCCCATGGACAGCGAGCCGGTATCGCCCATGAAGACCTTGGCCGGCGGCGCGTTGAACCACAGGAAGCCGAGGCTCGCCCCGCACAGCGCGCCGCACACCACGGCGATCTCGCCGGCGCCCGGCACATGCTGGATCTGCAGATAGTTGGCGAAGACGACGTTGCCGCAGAGATAGGAGATGAGGGCGAAGCAGGCGGCGACGATCATCACCGGCACGATGGCCAGCCCGTCGAGCCCGTCGGTGAGGTTGACGGCGTTGCTCGAGCCGACGATCACCAGCATCGCGAAAGGCACGAACAGCAGGTTCAGCTGCACCAGTATGGTCTTGATGAAGGGCACCGCCATCGAGGTCGAGAGCGGCTCGCGGGTGATGTACATCACCCACAGGACGGCGATCGAGGCCAGCAGCAGCTGCGCCAGCAGCTTGGTGCGGCTCGGCAATCCCTTGCTGTTGCGCTTGGAGACCTTGAGGAAGTCGTCGAAGAAGCCGACCACCCCGAAGCCGACGGTCACCACCAGCACCGCCCACACATAGCCCGATGTGAGATCGGCCCACAGCAGGGTGGAGATCGTCAGCGCCGCGAGGATGAGGAAGCCGCCCATAGT
>Ga0070681_10003324_pt1 | contig 15029 bp, 12 predicted proteins | sample KBSC83BmetaG_FD_65650 | JGI IMG/M metagenome (GOLD analysis project Ga0070681, IMG submission 65650) | Corn rhizosphere microbial communities from Kellogg Biological Station, Michigan, USA - KBS C8-3B metaG | ecosystem: Host-associated > Plants > Roots > Rhizosphere | place: USA: Michigan...
CCCATCCCGATGGTTGTGACAGCTGAACAAATGTCACGCAACCTCAAAGATGAGCCGCGCGCGCCGGGGCTCCCGCGCCCGGGCGCTCAGTGCGACGCCGGTTTGAACGGCGACGTGTGCTCGTGGACGATCTTCCAGGCGCCGCCCTCGCGCGCGAGCACGAGCGTGGCGCGATCGCTGCCGGTCAGCTTCTCGTGGCCGGTGTCGACGTCGTACCAGATGAGCATCGTCGCCACGGCGGCGTTGCCGAAGACGTCGATCTTCACGTCGTCGAAACGCAACGCGATCGACCTGGCGGCGGTGAACATGTCGCGCTCGCCTTTCTTGCCGATCGCGGCGTCCTGACGGCCGAGGGCGTCGTCGTCGAACTTGCTGAAGCGCGCACCGTAGGCGTGGAGCCCCTCGAGGCGATCGATGTCCTTCTTGGCGCAGGCGTCGCGAATGCCGTCGAGAACCTTCTGCACCTCGCGCTGCTCGGCGCTCGGCTTGGCGACGTCACTCCGACCGCTCGACGGCACGAGCAGCGTGGCGAACAGCAGCAGCGAAATTCTGATCATCATGGGATCAATCCCTCGGCGTGTCGGCGGCACGGCGAAGCGCCGCTTCGGTGTGTGACCATCCGGCCTCGCTCGCGAGCAGCTGCGCCGCTTCGGCGACCTCGGCGCGCGGGTCGTCGGCCTCGCTCGTCGCCAGCCAGTAGGACGCCGAGACGAGCGCGGCGAACGCGTCGGTGCGCCGGTCCTGCTTCGCCAGCGCCTGCGCCGCGTCGAGCCACGCCGCGCCGGCCTGCGCACCGTCGCCGTCGGCGAGCGCGCGCACCGCCGGCCAGCGCGGGTCGCTCTTCCACGCCGTCGACTCTCCCCCGGCGATACGCGCCGCCGCGTGCAGCAGCAGATCGGACGAGCCGTCCGGCCTCGTCACCAGCCGCGGGATGTCGCCCTGGAAGCAGTCGAGCCCGTGCGGCTCGACGAAGAAGCGCTCGGCCCACTCGCGCGCCTCCGGATCGGCGTCACCGCCATGGGCCATGCCGAAGGCGGCCGCCCACGCCGCCGTCGTCCACGGCCCGAGCCCGTCGCCGGGCGCTTCGAAGCCGTCGTCGACGGCGATCTTCTTCATGTACTCGAAGTAGCGGCGCGTCTCGGGCGTCGGATCGATCCGCGTCGCGATGTCGGGGATGCCGCGCTGGTGCTGATCGGCCGGCGTCGAAAAGAGCGATGCGTCGCGCACCCGGTCGTCATGCAAGAGCTGGCGCGCGGCGCCGAGGCCGTTGCCGCCGAGCGCGCGATCGACGGCGACGAGCTCGTCCCACGCCGCTTCCGCCGCATCGACGCTCGTCTTCCACGCATCGACGGACACGGTGGTGCCGGGAAACAGCAGCCACGACACGAAGTGCGCGGGCCGTGACACCACGGTCTGCGCCTGCGTGCCGATGAGCCTCACCACCGGGCACTCGTCGAGCGCGCGATTGGGCACGATGCGAATACCGAAGAGCTCGTCGCGCCGCCGTCCCAGCGGCAGGAGCCACCAGCCCGCGCTCGCCAGCCGCTCGGCGTCGGCGGCGCGCACGCCAGGCTCGAAGACGCACGCGCGGCGCGCGGCGGCGGACAGCTCGATCGGTCGGGGAAACGCGTCGCTCATGTGCGCTCCTTCATTCGGCGCACGTCAATATAGCCTTCCACAGCTCCGGCGCAGCTGTGCGTACCGTCGCCAACGGGCCGGCGTGCTCGCCGCGATCGCCATCGACGAAGCTGACCGAGAGCGCGACCTCGAGCGCGGTCATGCCCTGCGCGAGCGCGCCGTCGAACGCGAGCCTGAGCTGCTCCTTCAACACTGCCTTCGTGGTGGCGACGACGTCGGTCTCGGCCTTCTTCGAAACGTCCTTCTCCTCCGCTTCGGCCTTCCCGATCGCCGCCTCCGCGTCCGCCTTCTTCTTCGCGTTGACGTTCTTCTGCGCCTGCTCCTTGCATTTTTCGAGGAAGTCCTCGAACTGCATGCCTTGCGGCTTCACCGAGAGCTTGCCGCCGGTCCTGTTGATGATGAGCTTGCGTTCCTCGTCCGCTTTGGCAGCGTCGGCCTCGAGCCTTCGCGTGAGCTCGGCGCGGATTCCCGAGTTGTGCACCGCCGGGGCGCCTCTGTTGACGTGCGTCGACGAGTGGATCCAGATCGCCGACAGTCCCTTGCCGTGGCCAAATCCCTCGATCTTGGTGACCGCGTCGGTGATGTTCTTGGCGGCAGGGTTGAGCACCTTGCGCTTGCCGGTCGTCGTCGCGGGCATCGACGCAGCCGCTTCTTTGAGCGGCGTGACCAGCGAGCTGGCGAGCTCGACCTGCGGAACGTGGTGATGCGTGCGTGACCCATCGGGCACTTCGGCCTGCTTCGGATCGTCTGGACCGTACGGCGCCGGTGTCGGCGCCGGGAACTTCGGCAGCGGCGCGCCGAGGTCGTCGACCTTGAACTCGCCGCCGATGGCCTTGATGTACCCCATCACCTGTTTGCCGAGCTTCTCGAGCTCGTTGGTCTTGACGGTCTTGTCGTCGGCGAGCTTGGCGCGCAGCTGATCGAGCACGCCCTTGACCTGATCGAACTTCTTCTGGACCTTGGGCGTGCGCGGATCCTGCTTCGGCGGAAGCGCCGCTTCGGCCGCGGTGATCTTGGCGCCCGCCTCCACGCCGTCGATCGTCGTCGACTTCGTCGCCGGATCGGCCTTGAGCGTCTTGGCGGAGCTCAGCATCTTGTCCGTCACGATCGCCGGCGGCGGTGGCGGCGGCGTCGCCGTGCCCGCGGTGGCACCGCCGGCGGGCTTCGCGGTCGACCCAGCGGCGGGCTTCGCGGTCGAGCTGCCCGCCGACTTGGCGGTCGAGCTGCTCGCGCCCGAGGTCTTCTTCGCCGCGCGCATGATGCGCCGCCCTCCGCTGACCGTCGCCAGCGAGGGCAGCGGGCTCCGATGAACCTGCTTGCCGCCGGCGCTCGCCGCCGGCTTTGCCGCCGCGTCCCCGGCGCCGGCTGCTGTTCCCTCGGCGTTGCCAGCGGCGCCGTGGTCGCCGTGCAAGTCCCCGGCGACGTGCTCGGCGACGGCGTCCGCCTCCTTCTCGTGCGGCTCGTCGGGGTGCGAGACGTCGTGCCCGGCGTGCTCGCCGGCGGCGTGCTCGCCGCCCTCCTCCGCCGGTTTGCGCTGCACGCCACCGCGCGCGCCCTGCACGACGTGCGTCAGCTCGTGGGCCAGGAGCTTGTCGCCCTCCTTCGACCCGGGCGCGAACTCGCCGGCGTTGAAGTGGACGTCACGACCGACCGTGAAGGCGCGCGCGCCGAGCTCGTTCGCCGCGTGCGTCGACGACGAGCCGGTGTGCACACGCACGTCCGACAGGTCGGCGCCGAGGCGCGGCGACATCTTGCGACTCACGTCGGCAGGCAGCGGGCTGCCGCCACCGGTCGGAATGTCGACGTCCGCGCCGGCCGCGCCTGTGGCCTTGCGCTGCACCCCGAGGCGTCGATCCACCTGCCGGGCGATGTGGTGACGGGACCGCTCGACGCGCTCGGCCGGCGCCTGTCCCTCGCGCCCGTCGCTGGTTCGATACTTCAGCTCTTCGCCAGCCTCTTCACGCTCCTGGCGAACCGGCTCGGCGCGGTCGCCGGCGTGCGGCACCGACACCGACACGGAGACGTTTTGCAGCACCTTGTCGACGATGCCCCACAACCCGCCGCGCGACGGCTTGGCTGGCGCATCCCCACCACCCCGCTTGGGTCCCCGAGCCCCGAAGTCAGCCACGACGCACGCCCCCCTCAGAAGGATAGCCTCATTGGTTATCGGCAAACGACGGAAAAAGTTGCCTGGTGACCGGTGATATCGTGCGCCGGTGGCAGCCAAGGGGCCCAAACGGCGCAGCTTCGAGGAGGAGCTGGCGGAGCTGTCGGCCGTCGCCGCCGATCCGCGATCCGCGGCCTCGCGTGAGCTGATTCGCGCCGGCCTGCGCAGCAAGCGGTCGCTGGTGGCGGCGCGCGCGGCGCGGCTCGTGCGCGAGCATCGTCTCGAAGGGCTCGACGAAGATCTGAAGGCGCTGTTCGACCGCCACCTGCCCGACGCCGCGCGCATCGATCCGACCTGCGCCGCCAAGCTCGCCGCCATCGAGGCGCTCGACTTCGCCGAGTCGGGCGACGCCGCGCCGTTCCTTCGCGCCGTCGTCCACGAACAATGGGAAGGCGGCAACGACACCGCCGCGCCGCTGCGCGCCCGTGCCCTGCTCGCGCTCGCGCGCATCGGTCACGCCGACTTCGATCTCGCCGCGGCGCAGCTGCTCGCCGACAAGACCGCGTCGGTGCGCCAGACGGCGCTCGACGCGCTCGTGCACCGCGGCGACCGCGCCAACGCCGGGCTCGCGCTCCTCAAGCTCAAGAGCGGCGACGAAGATCCGCTCGTCACCGTCGCCGCGATGACGGCGCTGCTCGCGCTCGCGCCGGCGCACGGCCTCGACGAGCTGACGCGCCTCCTCGACTCGGACAATGAAGAAGAGCGCGAGCTGGCGGCGGTCGCGCTCGGCCAGTCGCGACGCGACGACGCGCTCGCCGTGCTCTTGAAGGCGCTCGATCAGTGCGCGCTCGCCGAGGCGCGCACCCCGCTCCTTCGCGGCGTCGGCCTGCACCGCAGCGACCGCGCGCGCGACGCGCTCCTCGAGGTGATCGCGAATCATTCGGAGGCCGACGCGCGCGCCGCGCTCGAAGCGCTCGGCGCCCGTCGCTTCGAGCCGGGCCTGGTGGAACGCGTGCGCGCGGCGGCGGCCGAGAACGATCGCGCCGCGCTCGACTCCTACGTCGACGCGCTGTTCGCCGATCGCTAGTGTCCCGAGTCGGAGATCCGCGTGCACCGAGGGCGGTGCGACGCCCCGCGCGCGAGGCGCGACGACCGCGAATACCTGAAGGTATGTAAGGAAGGAGCAACGAAGCGCCCGGGGATGTCGCGACGCCCGAATGCTAGCGAATTTCCGACTCGGGACGCTAGAAGCCGAGGCCCATCCAGTTGACCAGCTTCTTCTTGCTCTTGTCGGTGTAGACCGTGACCGGCAGCGCGCGCCGCTTCGGCGGAGTGCCGCGCTCGGACTTGAACTCGAGCCAGCGGCCCGGGCTGACGCCGACGGCCCACGACGCCGGGATCGTGATCGCGCCCGGCGTGTTGTCGACCCAGAAGAGCCCCGTCTGCTTGCAGTTCTGCCGGTAGACGAGCGTGCCGTTCGGGCGAATCGCGAGCACGTGGTTGGTGTCGGTGCACGAGTAGCCCATCTCCTGATGGCGCACCTTCACGAACGCGACCTCGACGCCGTCGCCGCTCTTCTTGACCGTCGCGACCACGCCGTTGCCGCTGTCGCCGACGAAGCCCATCGGGTCCTTCTTGTTCTTGCTGTCGGCCGCCTCCTTGAGCGCGGCGTCATAGAGGACGTTGTCCTTGAAGAGGAACATGTCCGAGAGCTTCACGGGGAAGCGCTCGCGGTCGGCGAGGATCTTGCCGAGCGCTTCGACCGCGGCCCAATAGGCGGCGACGCGCGGCCCGCGCGCATAGCGCACGTCGGCGCCGATGGCGCGGAGCTGGCCGGCCCAGTTGGCGTCGTCGTCGACGGAGACGCACAAGACCATGCGCTGATAGAGGAGGCTCGCCACCGGATCGGAGAGCGACTCGCGCAGCTCCTGCGCGCTGTCGTGCTTGAGGTTCTTCGCCACCTTCTCGAAGTCGCCGCGCAGGCCGTCGAGACAGCCGCGCGCCGCGCGCTTCGACGGGCCGAAGTATTTGCGCTCGAAGTCGTTCGAGCGCGCGAGCGCATCCTTCCACTTCGCGGCCGAGGCGCGCCAGTCGGCGGCGCCGCGCTGCGGTGCGGTGACGAGGAGCTCCTTCCAGTCGGGATCCTTGCTCGCGCGCTTGCCGACCTCGGCCTCGACGGCGTCGATGCCGGCGCGGGCCACGCCGACCGACTCCATGCCGATGGTGCGCGCCCAGCTGTTGCCCTTGTAGGGCGGCGCGTCGAGCAGCTTCGAGACGGCGTCGAGATGGACCGCCTGGTAGTCGAGCTGATCCATGGCGTAGGTCGCGGCCAGTTGCTTCTCGAAGTAGGCGCTCTCCTTGTTGCTCACGACGCGTACGCTCTGCAGCACGCTGGCGAGGCGCACGAGCTCGTCGGGATCGCCGGCGCTCACGTCGAGGAAGAAGGGCAGGTCGTCGGGGAGGCGCTGGCCCGAGTCGGCCCACATCGGCTGGTTGTCGGCCCAGCCCTTCTTGCTGCAGCCGAAGAGGACGCGCTTGGAGGTGATGAAGGCGCGCTCCTCGCCGAGGACCTCGTCGGAGACGTCCATCCCGTCGCACAGCTTGATCTTGTCGGCCTTGAGCTTCTCGTCGTCGAGGCGCGCGGCGAAGCTGGCGACCGCGTCCTTGTCGGACAGCCCGGTGATGTTGATCCACATCTGCTCGATCGCCTGCACCTGCTGCTGCGCGACGGCATCGTCGGGCCTGGCGTTGCAGAGCGCGCGCGCCGGCTGAAAGATCTCGTTCCAATACTTCATGCTCGACTCGATGCCGCGGCGCACCGAGTCGGCGTGATATTCGTTGCCGCCCTTGACGGCGCCGCACCACGGCGCGGCGTGCAGCGGCGCCTTGTCGCGGCCCGGATCGGGCGCCACGCTCGGCTGGTCCTCGGCGCGGGCCAGGGATGGCGCGGCCACGGCGAGCACACACAGGAACGACAGCGAACGCTTCATGGATTCCCCTCCGCGGGGTCGCGTGAGCACGCGGCGTGCCGTCGCTGCACGTCAGCGATCTCGCCGGCTTCGGCGCAACGAAACGGAGTGGCTAGCCGAATTGCCTACGCGACTCGTCGATCGCCGTCGCTGGCGTCGCGGGCGGCGGCGCGCGCGGCGCGGGTCAGCTCCTCCGAGACCGACCAGAGGCGATCTTGCAGCGCGACGTCGTCGGCGAGCGGCGAATGCGGCGCCAGGCGCGAGTCGCGGAAGAAGCGGCCGGTGACGTCGGCCTCGGCGTCGGGCGAGGTGGCGACGTAGAGCGGCGTCGCCGCGGCGAGCTTGGGCGAACGATAGAGGAGGCGCATGAGCAGCCTCATGAGGCGGCCGTAGTCACGCGCGCTCGCCGTGGCCGCTTCGCCGGGGTGCACGGCGTTGACGCGCACCTCGCCACGACCGAGGCGGCGTGCGAGCGTGCGCGTGAAGATCACGTTGGCCAGCTTCGACGCGTTGTAGGCGGCGAACCCGGAGTAGCGGCGCTTGTCGTAGCGAAGATCGTCGAGATCGAGGCGACCGCCGACGTGCAGCTTGGAGCTGACCATGACGATGCGCGACGGCGCGCTCGCTTCGAGCAGCTCGAGGAGGCCGAGCGTGAGCGCGAACGGGCCGAGGTGGTTGACGGCGAAGGTCGCCTCCACGCCGCTCTCGGTGAGCTTGCGCTTGCGCCAGATGGCGGCGGCGTTGTTGACGAGGAGGTCGAGCCGTCCGAAGCGGCGGCGCAGCTCGTCGACGAAGGCGTCGATCGAGGCGATGCGCGCGAGATCGAGCGCCATCGGCCAGACGTTGGGGTTGCGCGTGGTGGTGGCGAGCTCTTCGCGCGCGGCTTCGGCGCGGGCCGCGTCGCGGCAGGCGAGCACGACGGTGGATCCCATGAGCGCCAGGCCGCGCGCGATCTCTTTGCCGATACCGGAGCTGGCGCCGGTGACGACGCAGATCTTCGAGGGCATGGGCGCTGCTCACGCAACTGCCGTGCCCATCCGTCGCGTCCCCGAGGGCGCGGATCCCGCGGTCTTGCGACGGGACGCCGGCACAAAACGGCCGCGCAGGTGTGCCGGTGAGTGTGCCGAAGCGTGCCTAAAAGGCGACGTGGCGCGCGTGCAGTGGCGCGCGTGCAGTGGCGCGCGTGCAGGTCAGCGCGAGGGGCGGACGCGGCGCTCGGCTTCGTCGATGCGGACGTGGGTCGCGTCGGCGCTGCGCAGGCGCGCGGCCAGCTCGGCGTGCGCGTCGAGGAGCGTGGCGAGCACGGCGAGCCGTCGTCCGGCGGCGGCGTCGTGCGGCTGCGCGAGGAGCTGCGCGCGCGCCTCGTCGTCGACGGCGGCGACCTCGGCCAGCCGCGCGACGCCGCGCGCGAAGACCCGCTCGCCGAGGAGCGCATCGATGCGCGCGCCCCGCGTGCGGCGGCGCGCCTCGGCGAGCGCGCGCGCGGCGGCGACCATGCGCGCCGGCGACGGCGTGGCGACGAAGGCGTCGAGCGCGGGCAGGACGCGCGCGCGCGCCTCGACCGACAGCGCCGGCCAGGTGCGCACGGCCAGCGTCGCCAGCGCCGCGCCGAGCCGGGCCGTGTCGCTCATCGGCTCGACACGCTGCGCATCGGCACCAGCAGCACCTCGATGCGGCGGTTGCGCCGGCGATCTTCGTCGGTGCGATTGGGCACGCGCGGATGATGCGAGCCGAAGCCGGAGGCGACCACCCGCGCCGGCGGCAGCCCGTCGCCGACGAGCGCGCGCGCCACCGCCGTCGAGCGCGCGGCGGAGAGCTCCCAGTTGCTGGCGAAGCGCGCGTTGGCGATGGGCCGATCGTCGGTGTGCCCGCCGATGAGGATCATCTGATCCGGCTCGGCCGTCAGCAGCGCCGCGAGCGGCGCGCTCAGCCGCGCCAGGGCGCCGCGGCCCTCGGCGCTCAGCTCGTCGGAGCCGGAGGCGAACAGCACCTCGCCCTGCACGATCACCTTGCCGTCGTCGACCTCGATGGCGCCGGTGGCGGCGAGCGCGCGCAGCCGGCGCTCGATGCGCTCCTTGTCGGCGCGCAGCCGCTCGAGCTCGCGATCGTTGGCGCGCAGGCGCGCGAGCAGGCCGCTCTGCGAGATGGCGGCGGCGACCATGATGAGCACGAACGCGGCCAGCACCAGCGTCAGCGCGTCGACGAACGGCGGCCAGACATTGACGGGGAACAGCGGCTGGCCGCCGGCGCGGCGTCGTCTCACGCGCGCTCCCGATCGGTCCGCTCGCGCGCGAGCAGCGCTTCGAGGCGCTCGAGGCCGTCGCCGAGGCGAACCAGCTCTTCGCCGACGACCTGATCGGCGCCGGCGCCGTCGTCGCGCGCGGCTAGGAGCGCCACTTCGCGGGCGAGCGCGGCCAGCTCGGGAGCGAGCGTGACGAGCGATCCGCCGAGCTCGGCCGTGGTGGCGCGCAAGCCGCCCGCAGCGTCGGCGAGCGCGGCCGCGGCACCGCGCAGCTGCTCGTCGGCGGCGGTGGTGGCCGCGGTGGTGGCCGCGGTCGCCTGGGCGTGCGCGTCGGTGACCAGCGCGGCGGAGCGCGTGGCCAGCGCCTCGTTGGCCGCGTGCGCGCGCTCGTGGGCTTCGGCGAGGGCCTGCTGCACCGCCTCGGCGGCGGCGGCGACGCTCTGGTGCGCGGTTTCCACGGCCGTCGCGACAGTGCGCTGCGTATCGCCGGTGGAAGCGGCCAGAGCCTGCGTCGCTTCGCTCGTCGACGCCGACAGCGCCTGCGTCGCTTCGTTCGCTGACGTCGACAGCGCCTTGGTCGCTTCGCTCGCCGACGCCGACAGTGCCTTCGTCGCTTCGCTCGCCGACGCCGACAGTGCCTTCGTCGCTTCGTTCGCTGACGTCGACAGCGCCTTCGTCGCTTCGCTCGTCGATGTCGCCAGCGCCTTCGTCGCCTCGTTCGCTGACGTCGACAGTGCCTTCGTCGCTTCGCTCGTCGATGCCGAAAGTGCCTTCGTCGCTTCGCTCGCCGACGCCGACAGCGACGTGGAAACCGCCTTCGCCGCCTCGCGCGTGGCGCCGCTCGCCGACTCTGCCGTCGCGCGCAGCGTCTCCGCGGCCACGGCCACCGAGCGCTCGAGCGCCGCCGTCGCCGTCTCGTTCGTCGCGCGCGCCGCCTGCAAGCCGTCGACCGAGGCCGCCGCCACGCGCTCGAGCACCTCCCGCGTCGCCGCCACGAGCCGCTCGATCTCCACGCGCGCCTGCGCCGCCACGCGCTCGGCGGTCGCCTGCCCCGCCGCCGCCAACGCCACGCGCACCTCGCCGCGCAGCGCCGCCACCTCCGCCGCCACGCGCTCCTCGGGGCGCGCCGCCAGCGGCCAGATCCCCGGCACCAGCACGTGCGCCGTCGCCGCCTCGAGCCGCGCCAGCGCGCACTCCTCGGCGAGCACCAGATCGCCCTGCACCAGCGCCAGCGCCAGCGTCACCAGGATGCCGACGACGCTGGCACCGAACGTGACATCGAGCCCGGCGAGCGGCAGCGCCAGCGCCTGCACCGTCGACAACCGATCGTCGCGCAACAGCGGCGCCACCGCGCGCAGCGTCTCCATGAGCCCGGCGAACGTACCGACGAGCCCGACGAGCACCGTGACCGCCACGAAGTAGCGCCCCAGATACGCCTGCCCGCGCTCCTCGACGGCGGTCGCGTTGGCGATGGCGTCGAGATCGAGCGTGGCACCGGCGGCGCGCACCGCCTCGAGCTGCGCCCGGCGCGCCGCGATCCATCCACCGCGCGGCGGCGACGCGGTCAAGCCCTCGAGCTCGCGCTCGATGCGCAGGCGCGCCTTGCCCAGGCTCACCATTCCGGCGACGGCGATGACGGCGAGCAGCAGCACCGACGCGCTGCCGAGCCACAACCGATGATCGAGATAGGCGCCGAGCGCGCGCAGCGCTGCGACCAACGACAGCGCGGCGAGCGCCGCGCCCAGCCACCAGCGCAGCCGGCTCATCGCCATCGGCGGCCTGCCTCGGCGAGCGCCGCCGCGACGTCGAGGAACGGGCGGCCGCCGACCGTGAGCGCCGGCGTGGCGCTGCGCAACCGCAAGCGCAAGATCGCGGCGAAGCGCCGCTCGAGCAACGACACCAGGCCCACCGTCGCGTCGATGCCGAAGCTCGCCTCGAGCCCCGCGGTGCGCAGCTCCGCCTCTTCCGCCGCCTCGAGGCCTTGCGCGGCGCGACGCAGCGCGATCGCCTCGTCGCGCAGCTCGCCGTCGAGGATGGCGACCGTGTCGGCCTGGTCCCAGGCTTCGGTCGCGCGCGCGAGCGCCTCGGGAAGCGCCGTCTCGAGGCGCGCCGAGAGCGCCGTCAGCCAGGCGCCCATCCGGGCCCGCAAGACGCCGGGCTCGACGAGCTGCGGTACCGACGGCGCCGGACCAATGGCGGCTCGCGGGAGCCCGAGATCGGCATCGCCGCCGGGCAGCGAACGAACCTGCTCGACCAGCCGCTCGAGTGCGTAATACGACATGCGCGCCCATACTGCACGACGATCCTCGCGAGTCAACGCCCGATCTCGCAGTAATGTGGATGGGCACGGCCGGCATGGACGACTGTCTCGACGAAGACACGCTGCTCGATCTCGCCGAAGGGCGCCGGGAGCTCGGCGCCGACGACCAGATCACGCTGCACCTCGACGGCTGCGACCTCTGCCGCCGCCTCGTCGCCGAGGCGCGCCGCGCCCAGACCGGCACCCTGCCCCTCGGGCCCGCCGACGAGCCGCGCGCCACTGCCTACGCCCACGGCGCCGCCGTCGGCCGCTACATCCTCGACGAGGCCATCGGCTCCGGCGCCACCGGCGTCGTCTGGTCCGCCTACGATCCCGAGCTCGATCGCAAGGTCGCCCTCAAGTTCCTGCGCGGCGGTGCCAACGTCTCCGCCGCCGATCTGCGCACGCGCCTGTCGCGCGAGGCGCAGGCGATGGCGCAGCTGTCGCACGCCAACGTCGTCGTCGTGCACGACGTCGGCACCTTCGCCGGCCAGGTCTACGTCGCCATGGAGCTCGTCGACGGCGCCACGCTCGGCACCTGGCTCACCGCCGCGCCGCGCGGCTGGCGCGAGGTGCTCGAGATCTTTCGCGCCGCCGGCGCCGGGCTCGCCGCCGCGCACGCCGCCGGGCTGGTGCATCGCGACTTCAAGCCCGACAACGTGCTCATCGGCCGCGACGGCCGCGTGCGCGTCACCGACTTCGGACTGGCGCGCGCCGTCGGCGGCGATGAGCGTGGCGACGACGAACGCGACAGCGACGGACGCGCCGACGCGCCGGCGAGCGACGCCGCCGATCGGCTGCTCGACGCGCGCCTCACGCGCTCGGGCGCGCTCGTCGGCACGCCCGCGTACATGGCGCCCGAGCAGATCGCCGGCAGCCGCGTCGACGCGCGCAGCGATGTCTTCTCGTTCTGCGTGGCGCTCTTCGAAGCGCTCTACGGCGTGCGCCCGTTCGCCGGCGCCAGCCTGCCCGAGCTCGCGGCGGCGATGCGCGCCGGCCGCGTCGTCGCCGTCGCCCGCCGCGGCGTGCCGCGCCGCGTGCATCACGCCGTCCTGCGCGGCCTGGCCGCCGATCCCGCCGCGCGCTGGCCGGCGATGGAGCCGCTGCTGCACGTGCTCGCCACCGGCCCGCTCGTCACCGTGCCGCGCGCCGCCGCCGCCGCCGGGATCCTCGTGGCGCTGGCCGCGACGATCGCGCTCGTGCACGCCGGCCGCGCACCGGTGTGCACCGGCAGCACCGCCGCCTGGGGCGACCTATGGAACGCGCCGACCCGCGCCGCCGTCGAAGAGCGCTTCGCCGCCAGCGGCCGCCCCAGCGCCGGCACCGCCTTCACCGCCATCGACGGCGCGCTCACGCGCTATCGCGACGCCTTTTTGCGCGCGCACGAGAACGCCTGCCGCGACACGCGCGTCTACCACACGCAATCGGACGAGGCGCTCGATCTGCGCATGTCGTGCCTCGAGGAGGCGCAACACCACGCCGTCGCGCTGGTGCGCCTCTACTCCGAAGCCGACGGCCAGATCGTCGCCCGCGCCCTCAACACCCTCGACGAGCTCACGCCGATCGACAGCTGCGCCGACGCCCGCGCCCTCGCCGCGCCCGATCCGGCGCCGCGCGATCCGGAGCGCCGCCGCGTGCTCGCCGGCCTGCAGGCGCGCGCCGCCGAAGCGAGCGCGCTCGCCTACGCGCGCAAGAGCACGCGCAGCCTCCAGCTCGTCGAGCCGCTCATCGGCGAGGCCGAGAAGCTGGGCTACGCGCCGCTCGTCGCCCGCCTGCTCCTGGTGCGCGCGCGCGACGAGCAGAACCTCGCGCGCCACGACGCCGCCGTGGCCACGCTGCATCGCGCCGCCGAGACCGCGCTCGGCGCCCGCGACGACGCCGACGCCGCCGACGCCTGGAACATGCTGGTGTGGAACCGCGGCTTCGTGCTCGCCTTCCGCTCCGAGGCCGAGGAGTGGGCGCGCTACGCCGGCGCCGCCATCCGCCGCCTCGGCGGCGACGACGAGCGCGAAGGCACGCGCCTGTTCAACCTCGGCTCGGTGCTGGCGCTCGAGGCGCGCTTCGACGAGGCGCGCACGCTCCTCGGCCAGGCGCGCGAACGCATGCTCAAGAGCCGCGGCCCGAGCTACTGGCGCATCGCCAGCGTCGACGACGCGCTCGGCAGCGTCGAATACGACGCCGGCCGCGTGCCCGAGGCGCTCGCCATCCACCATCGCGCCTCGCAGGAGCGCGTGCAGACGCTCGGGCCCGATCATCCGCTCGTCGGCGCCTCGCTCGCCTACGAAGCGCGCGACCTGACCGCGCTCGGCCGCCCCGACGAGGCGCTGCCGCTCTTCGACCGCGTGCTGGCGCTCATGCACTCGGAGGGGCCCGACGTCGAGGACGGCTGGGTGCGCTGGCAGCGCGCGCATGCGCTGCGCGTGCGCGGCGATCGGCAGGCCGCGCTCGACGAAGATCGGCGCGCGCTCGCCAACGACGAGGCGCACCGCCGCGCCGACGATCCGTTTCTGTGCGGACCGCTCGTCGGGCTCGGGCTCGATCTGACGGGGCTCGATCGGCCCGCCGAAGCGCGCACGCCGCTCGAGCGCGCGCTGCCGCTGTGCGAGCGCGACCACGATCATTTCGATCTCGCCGAGGCGCAGCTGCTCCTCTCGCGCGTCCTCGTCACGAGCGGCGGCGATCGTGCGCGCGCCGCCACCCTCGCCGCCACCGGCCGCGGCGAGCTCGAGCGCATGGCGCATCGCTACGGCGCCTACTACGCCGACGCGCTGCGCGAGCTCACCGGGCCGAAGCGCCCGCGCTAACGCGTACGCAGAAGGCCCGTCAGGCTGACGTCGAGCTGGCTGTGCACCAGCGCCAGGAGGCCGTCGAGCTCGTCGGCCGCGATCTGCAGGCGCTGGCGCAGCCGCGCCTTGGTGCCGTCGACGACGAGCTGGCGCGCCTCGTCGACCCAGCGCGCGGCGGTGGCGCGGTGCACGCCGTGGAGAGCGCCGAGGTCGGTCACGTTGAGCCCGTCGACGAGCTTGAGGCGCAAGAGGTTGCGCTGCTGCGGCGAGAGCGCGGCGAACGCCTCCGACACCGCCTCGCGGAACTGCTGCGCGTACTGGCGCTTCAGGTAGCGCAGCTCGGGATCGATCTCGGGCGCCAGCGCGTCGGCCTGCCCTTCGATGCGCTGGCGCGACGCCTCGTCGCGGCGCAGGTTCGACAGCGTGCGCATCGCCGCCACGCGCAGCCAGCTGCCGAGCGTGCCACGGCCCGAGTAGCCGGCCAGGCGCGGCCGCGCTCCGACGAGGAGCCGCTCGCGCAACAGCTGGCGCACCTCGTCGACCTCGCCCGGCGTCGGATGCAGCCCGGCGAGGAAGGCCGGCGTCTCGGCGAGCTTGCGATCGAGGGCGGCCAGCGCCGCCGCGTGCCCGCGCAGGCAGGCGTGCGCGAGATACAGATCGCCCGCGTGCAGCTTGGCGAGCGCCGCGGCCGGATCGGCCTCGTCGCGCACCCGCTCGGCGAGCCCGCCGGCGAACGATTCGTCGGGCGGCGGCAGCTCGGGCCACGCCGACCGCGCCGCGGCCAGGCAGCGCTCCAGCTCGGCGGAAGGAACGGCGCGGCTCACCGATCCGATCGTATCACGCGCGCGTGGACGATTTCTTGCGACGCGCCGCCGCGCGCCGTGTCTGTCAGCCAGAGGAGGATCTTCCATGCGTCTTGCCTTGGTGTTGGCGTTGGCTTGCGGTGGGCTCGGATGCGGCGGCGGCGGCGGCGGCGGCGGCAACGGCA
>Ga0070681_10003325_pt1 | contig 15029 bp, 16 predicted proteins | sample KBSC83BmetaG_FD_65650 | JGI IMG/M metagenome (GOLD analysis project Ga0070681, IMG submission 65650) | Corn rhizosphere microbial communities from Kellogg Biological Station, Michigan, USA - KBS C8-3B metaG | ecosystem: Host-associated > Plants > Roots > Rhizosphere | place: USA: Michigan...
GGAAGCGGCCGACTACATCGGCGGTTACGTGATCTTCAACGACATCACTGCGCGCGACATCCAGCGCGGTGAGATGCGCTCCGGTGTCTTCAGCTTCTGCAAGGCGATCGACACGTTCTGCCCGCTCGGCCCGTGGATCGTGACGCCGGACGAGCTCGGCGACCCGCACGACCTCGACATGAAGCTGCGCGTGAACGGTGAGCTGCGGCAGGAGTCGCATTCCGGTCGCATGAGCGTGACGATCCCGGAGATCCTCTCCAACTTCTCGGCGCTCGGGTACAGCGCCGGCGACGTGCTCTCGACCGGAACGGTGTCGGGCGTCGCGGGGTTCAAGTCGGAGGAGGAGCGCCGGCTGCTGTACCTGAAGCCCGGGGACGTGGTCGAGGCGGAGATCGAGAAGATCGGTGTCCTGCGCAACCCGGTGATCTCGTGGCAGGAAGGACACGGCACGCCTGCGCCGCCGCGCATTCGCCCCTGGGGCGAGGCGTGACCTGGCCGCGCGACGACGCAAAGCTCGATCGCGTCCGCGCGCTGATGGCGGAGCACGACCTGGACGCTCTCGTCGTCCGCGCGCCCGACAACGTCCTCTACCTGACGAACTTCTGGGGGATGAAGGGGTACGACGCATGCGTCTTCCCGCGCGAGGGCGAGCCGGTGCTGATCACGATCGAGGCGTCGGAGGATGACGCCGTGCGCACGGCCTGGACGGGCGACGTGCGGTTCGTGAAGGGCTACGCCGCCGACGACCCGCGGCCCGTGCCGGCGCGCACGCTCGACGCCGCACTCGAGGCGACCCGCGCCCACGGCCGGCGGGTCGGGCTCGAGCTGTCGCTCGGCACGCAGGCGTCCGACAGGATGGTCGGCGAGCCGACGACGTTCACGCAAGCCTGGTTCGAGGCGTGGCCGGGCGCCTCGGACGGGATGCCGGTCTTGAATGCCGCGCGCGCGATCAAGACCGACCAGGAAGTGCAGCGCATGCGGCTCGCCAACGAGATCTGCGCCGCTGCGATGGAGCACGTGAGGAGTGAGCTGCGGCCGGGGATGAAGGAGAGCGAGGCGGCGGCGGTCTGGCAGGGCTTCGTCCATGGAGCGGGCACGGGCTGGAAGCAGCTCGTCGACCTCGCGCTCCCGTTCTCACTCGTGTGGTCCGGGCCGGGCATCCGCACCTTTACGGCGACCGGCGACCGGGCGGTGCAGCCCGACCAGCCGACGCTGTTCGAGATCTGGGTCTGCGCCGACGGCTACTGGTGCGACCACACGAAGCTCCTTTGCCCCGGCGAGCTGCGCGACGACTACAGCGCGCTCGAGGAGGGGCTGATGGGCGTGTACGAGCGCGCGATCGACCACTGCAAGCCGGGCGCCTCGTTCGCGGAGCTCGACCGCCTCGTCCGCGAGGGAATCACGGCGATCGGGTACCCCGGGCAGCCGACCCATCCGATCTGCCACGGTGTCGGCGCACGCGCACACGAGCCGCCGTACGCGCACCAGGCGGGCGGCGGCACGATCGAGGAGGGGATGGTGCTGGCGATCGAGCCGGGGTGCTACTGGGAGGGCGGAGGCGGTCTGCGTGTCGAGGACAACTTCCTGATCACCGCCGACGGCGCCGAGAAGCTGTCGTCCTTCCCGGATGGAGTGGTTGCGTGTGGATGACCTGATCTGGACCGGCTCGCTGAACGACCGCTACTCGATCCGCGGCAGCGTCGGCCTCTACGACACGACGCTACGCGACGGTGAGCAGACCGTCGGTGTCGTGCTGAACCCCGACGAGAAGCTCGAGATCGCGCGGCTGCTCGACGACCTCGGCGTCGACCGCATCGAAGCGGGCTTCCCGCGCGTCTCCGACGACGACTGGCAGGCGGTCGCGAAGATCGCCGCCGCGGGCCTGCGCGCCGAGGTGTGGGGCTTCTCGCGCGCCGTTCCCACAGACCTGGAGGCACTCGTCGAGCTCGGCGTGCAGTACTCGGTGATCGAGTCGCCGATCTCCGACCTCAAGCTCGATGCGATCGGCGTGTCGCGCGAGAAGATGCTCGAGCGGATCGCGAGCGCGATGCGGTTCGCCGACGAGCACGGGATCCATGCGGCGTTCTTCGGCGTCGACTCGACGCGCGCTGATCCCACCTTCTACCGGCAGGTGTACGAGACGGCGGTCGAAGCCGGCGCCAAGGAGGTCGTCGTCGTCGACACGCTCGGGATCGCGTCGCCGGAGGCGGTGACGGACCTCGTCCTCGCCACGGGGCAGTACGTCAACGGTCTGCCGGTGCACTTCCATGGGCACAACGACTTCGGCCTCGCGACCGCGAGCGCAGTCGCCGCGGTTCGCGCCGGCGCCAGCTGGGTGCACGGGACGATCAACGGCATGGGCGAGCGCGCGGGCAACGCAAACCTCGGCGAAGTAGCGCTGACGCTGCGCGCTCTTTACGGGGTCGAGACGAACCTGCGTCTCGATCGGATCCGTGCGGTGGCGGAGCGCGTCCGCGAGCTGTCGGACTACCAGCTCGAGCCGTGGAAGCCGGTCACGGGCGAGACGCTCTACCGCCGCGAGTCGGGAGCGGTCGCGTCGCAGTTCCACGACCCACCGTCGATCGAGCCGTACTCCTCGGAGCTCGTCGGCGCCGAGCGCTCGGTCGTGCTCGGCAAGAAGAGCGGTCTCGACTCGATTCGCATCAAGGCCGACGAGCTCGGCCTCGACGTGCCGGACGAGCGGCGGGCGGAGGTGCTGGCCGCCGTCAAGAAGCTCGGCACCGAGAAGCGCGACCTCGTCACCGACGACGAGTTCAGGAAGATCGTTGGCTGACCACGACGCCGTCGTCGTCGGCAGCGGCGTCAACGGCCTCGCCTGCGCTGCGCTCCTAGCGAAGGCGGGCTGGGACGTCTGCGTCCTCGAGCGGAACGACTGGTTCGGCGGCTGCATCCGCACCGCGGAGGTCACCGAGCCGGGCTTTCAGCACGACGTGCTGAGCGCCTGGCATCCACTCTGGGTCGGCGGCCCGGCGCACGCGCAGCTCGGCGACGACCTTGCGCGGCACGGGCTCGCGTACGTCAACACCGATTTCCCGACCGCCACCGCCTTTCCGGACGGAGAGAGTGCCTTCCTGCTCCGCACCGCCGACGGCAACGCGGATGAGCTGGGCGAGGAGTGGCGCGGCGTGCTCGACTCGTTCTTCCCGACCGCCGACTTCGCGTTCGGCGTGCTCGGGACCGAGCTCTGGTCGAAGCACGGTGCGGCGCTCGGCATGAGGCTCGTCCGGCGGCTCGGCCGCGACGGCGCGCGCGACTTCGCCGGACGGCTGCTCGTCTCCGCACGCGACTGGCTCGAGTCGACGTTCGCCTCGCGTCAGGCGCACGGGGTGATCGCGCCGTGGGTGTTGCACACCGGCCTCGGGCCGGAGGCGGCCGCGTCCGGCTACATGGCGCAGGTGATCGCCGTCGCCGTGCAGGAGGGCGGCATGCCGATCCCGGTCGGCGGCGGCTCGAAGCTGGCGGATGCGCTGGTCTCCTACATCCGGGCGTGCGGCGGCCGCTGCGAGACCGGCGCGCATGTCGAGCGTGTCTACGCCGGCGCCGTTCACGTCGCCGGCGGCGAGCGGGTCGGCGCACGTCGCGCAGTCATCTGCAACGTGACACCGACGCAGCTCTACGGCGAGCTGCTCGATGGAACGGCGCCGCCGTTCCGCTACGGCCGTTCGGAGATGCAGATCCACTTCGCGTTGTCGGAGCCGCCGAGGTGGGAGGGAGACGAGCGCCTCGGGAAGACGGCGATCGTCCACCTGACGCCGGGGCTCGACGGCGTGTCGCGCGCCGTGAACGAAGCCGAGCGGGGGCTCCTGCCGGCCGAGGCGACCGTCGTCGTCGGGCAGCCGCTGACGATGGACCCTTCACGCGCACCTGACGGCAAGGGGATCCTGTGGGTGCAGCTGCAGGAGCTGCCGTGGCAGGTGAAGGGCGATGCCGCGGGTGAGCTCGACACCGGCGACGGCGTGTGGACGGCCGAGCTGCGCGAGCGCTACGCCGACCGCATCCAGGCGCGGATCGCGCGGCACATCCCGAACCTCGAGAGCTCGATCCTGAAACGGGTCGTCCTCTCGCCGGCCGACCTCTGGAGCACGAACGTCAACCTCGTCCGCGGCGATCCGTACGGCGGCTCGCTCGCGCTGGACCAGAACTTCCTGTGGCGCGCACCGCATCGAACGCCGGTCAAGGGCATCTGGCATGTCGGCGCGTCGACGCATCCCGGGCCTGGTCTGGGCGGCGGTTCCGGCACGCTGGTCGCCCAGCAGCTGCTCGAGCCGCCGCTCACGAAGCGGATCGCATCGCGGTTCTCGCGGGCGTAGGCTGCTCCGCGTGAGCGCCGTCGCGGCCGACGCACCCGTCGCCCAGCCGTTCGAGATCGTCCCGCGCAAGGGGCTGCCGATCGTGGCGCTCGTGCTCGTCGGCGTCGTCGTCGCGATCGCCCGCGATGCGCGGTGGGGACTCGTCTTCTGCCACGTCGTCGGCGGCGGGCTGTGGACGGGGATCGACCTGTTCGTCGGCTTCGTGATCGGGCCGATCCTGCGCTCGATGTCCGTTCCGGCGCGGATCGAGTTCTCGAAGCGCTTCATGCCGAAGATGCTCCTCGTCTTGCCGACGATCGTCACGATGACGCTCGCGGCCGGCTTCCAGCTCGCGCGTCAGGACGGATTTCTCGACACCTCCAACCCCCGCCATGCCTGGGTCGTCGTGTCGTTCTGCGTCGTCGGTGTGATGGCGGTCGTCGCCCTCGCCTATCTGAGCCCGGCGAACGTCGCGGTGTTGTTCGAGCTGCGGAAGCCGCAGCCGGATCCGCGTGTGGTGCAGAAGCTGATGCAGCGGTTCGTCTACACGACCGGCATCACGGGCGTGATGCAGGTGGCGACGCTCGTGATCATGACGAGGCTCGTGAGTTGACCGAGAGCCTCGTCGATCGCAACCTGCCGCCGGTCACGGAGATCGGCGCGGCCGCGATGGTCGCGGTCGCCGTCGGCGTGATTTTCAACGCTGCGTATCTGCCGAAGCATGCGCCGACGTCCGTGGCGGTGGCGCTCCTGGTCGTCGCCGCCGCGCTCGAGTTGACGAACGCGTTCTTGTTGTCGCGGATCCAGGACTTCGCGTGGGCGCGCTTCAAGCAGGTCGCCGGCTGGTTCCTGCTCGCCTACGCAGTGATCGCGGGGATGATCGAGTACGCATTCATCTACGACGACACGCGCGGCACGCAGCTCGTGATCCTGAGCCTGATGCTCGCGCTCTTCATGCTGAACGTGCCGGTCCTGGCCGCCTTCACGGTCGCCCGGTACGAACGCGTCTGACGCTTCGGTTGCGTCAGACAGGAGTCAGACTCACGTCTGACAAACAGCTTGGTGCCAAAAGCGTTCCATCTTTGCGAAATGACCTGCAAACGCGCATCGACGAGCTGACCGCGACCGTCGTCCCCAACGATCATTGACCCGCTCCCGCTCTCGCGTGCTTCCTGCGAGCGAAGGCGTCAGACATCTGTCTGACAGCTGTCAGACGACTGGGGTTACGGGTCGAAGATGCCGCGGCCGCCGAGCTCGTGCTCGAAGATCACGCTCGCGAGCTCGAGGTGGTCGTGCAGCGCGGCGGCAGCGGCTTCCGGATCATGCGCGGTGCAGGCGTCGAGGAGCGCCTGATCGAAGGAGCGGTGACGCTCCTGCGCGCCGTCCTTCGACGTGAGCAGAGCGGGCCGGAAGCGCTCCGAGCGGTCCCACGCCGGCCGGATCAGCGCCACGAGCCACGGCGACTGCGACGCGTCGTACAGCGTGAAGTGGAAGTCCGTGTGGGCCCGCATCGACTCGCGGACGTCGTCCTGCGCCGCCGCGGCATCGAACCGGTCGAGCTGGCCGCGCGCCGCCTCCGCGATGACGTCCGTGAACCGCTCGGCCGCCCGGCGCACCGCCAATGACTCCAGCGCGAGGCGGATCTCGAACAGGTCGCGCAGCTCCTCGACGTCGAAGTCGAGAACCCGGGCGCCCTGGTGCGGCACGTGCTTGGCGAGGCCGAGCGCCTCCAGCTGGCGCACCGCCTCCCGAATCGGCGAGATCGACATCCCGAGCGACCGGGCGAGCTCGTCCAGCCGGAGCGGCGTGCCCGCCGGCAGCTCCCCCATGATGATCGCCTCGCGCAGCTGTTCCAGCGCGTATTCCGCCATCGTGCGGTGCCGCATCGGCCCCTGGGTTGCCCCGACTCGTGCCATCTGAGACGTGACCGTCCCATAACCCTTGATCAGATGTCAAACCTCATGAGAGGATCGGGGCGTGGAGCCGCGAGTCTCGGTCTCGCAGATCACGACGGTCCGGTCGAGTTTCGTCGACGACGTCCGCCTGTACGCCGCGGCCGGCTTCGACGGTCTCGGCGTCTGGGAGTCGAAGCTCGGCGACCACGGCGATGCCGAGGCGATCGAGGCGTTCGAGGCCAGCGGCCTCGACTCCGCAGCCGCCGTCCCACGCTTCCCGTCGATCCTGCCGCTGCCGATGCTCGGCGGGCCGGAGGACCCGGCCGAGCGGATCGACGCGATCTGCTCGAGCCTGGAGCGGCTCGCGCCGTTCCGCCCAAGCGGGCTCGTCTGCCTGACCGGGACCGGCGAGGGCCGCGACCCCGACGAGGCGCGCAGCATCGTCGTCGACGGCCTCCGCACGATCGCCCACGAAGCCGAACGGGTCGGCATGCGGATCGGGCTCGAGCCGTACCAGCGCGACGGCGGCGAGTTGTGGACGATCGCCTCATCGATCCCCGCGGCGGTCGCGCTGATCGAAGACGCAGGCGACTCGCCTGCGCTGGGGATCCAATTCGACGTGTGGCACCTGTGGAACACGCCGACGCTCCACGACGACATCGCCGCCGAGATCGACCGCTTCGCCGGTGTGCACATCTGCGACTGGCGTGAGCCGACTCGCGGCTGGGCCGACCGCGCGCTGCCCGGTGACGGCGGCGCCAACGTTCCCGACATCCTGCGTGCGCTCGAAGCCGCAGGGTGGGACGGCCTGTACGACATCGAGATCTTCTCCGACGACGGCACGTTCGGGAACGCATACCCGGACTCGTTCTGGGCGGCGCCGGCGGAGGAAACGCTCGCACGCGCACGCGAGGCGTTCGGGCAGTGTTGGTCCATGCACCTGACCCCCCAAGGAGTGGAGGAGACGACATGAGGAGACGGTCCCGTGTGGGGCTCGTTGTTGCCGTCGCCGCGATCGCGCTCGTTGCGCTCGCAGCGACAGCCGCTGCTCGGACGTCGACGCACAAGGCGTCGCCGATCACGATCGGCTGGGCGTTCGACAGCAAGGGCGCCATGGCGCCGTTCGACGGGCCGGCACTCGCCGCGGCCCAGTTGCGTGTCAAGCAGGTCAACGCGAGGGGCGGTGTCGACGGACGCCAGATCCAGATCAAGACCTGCGACACACAGGGCAACAAGCCGGCAGTGGCGAAGGCGTGCGCGCTGAAGCTCCTGAGCGGCGGAGCGAACATCATCTTCACGACGTGCGACGTCGACTTCGCCGCACCCGTCGTGCAGGAGGCGATCAACCGCGGCGTGCTGGCGGTTGCCCCGTGCATCGGTACCGACCAGATGGGGCCGAAGCGCTTCGGCGCGAAGGGCAAGCTGGCCTTCAGCTTCGGGAACGTCGCGCAGGACGAAGGGTCGGCGATGGCGCAATACGCATGGGGCCGGGGCTGGCGCTCGGCGTCGCTCGCGACCGACGGCGTGATCGTCTACTTCAAGAACATCGTCCAGGCGTTCAAGGCCCGCTGGCTCCAGCTCGGCGGCAAGATCGTCGACCAGGAGACGTACCAAGATCCGACGTTCGGCGGGAACAACGTGCAGAACGCGGTCACCCGTCTCAACGCCAAGAAGGCTGACGTGATCGTGACGTCGACCGCCGGTGCGTACGGCGCGCTCGGGCCGTTCATCACGGGCCTGCGGACGCTCGGCAACAACACGCCGATCATCAACTCGTGGGCCGGCGACGGGAACTACTGGCTCCCGAAGAGCCCGGCGGTCACGAACTACTACTTCGTCACGTACGCGTCCGTGTTCGGGGACGACCCGAACCCGGCGGTGAACAAGCTGGCGAAGCAGGTCAAGGCGGGCACGGGCGGCTTCATCACCGGCTCCGCTGCGATCGACGGCGTCGTCACTGCGATCAGGCGCTCGGGCGGCTCGACGACCGGCTCGGTGCTTGCGGCGACGATGGAGAAGTTCAAGGGCGTCCCGACGCTGTCAGGCAAGGTGAGCTTCTCGGCGACGCTGCATTCGGTGTTCGGCCGGCAGTACCGCGTGATCAAGATCCAGAACAACAAACCGCGGGTCGTCGCAACGGTCGTCGCGAAGGTCGTAGTCAAGATCTGAGTGACGGCGTCGGCTCAGATCGAGTCGGAGAGGAGGCCCGGAGAGACCCTCCGGGCCTCCTCTGTCTCACGCTCCTTCGAGGGCGTGCAGGCGTTGCGGAACGTCAGCCTCGCGCTTGGGCGCGGCGAGGTCCTCGGGCTGATCGGCCCGAACGGCGCCGGCAAGTCGACCCTCGTGAACGTGCTCAGCGGGTTCGACCGGCCTGACGGCGGCACCGTCGAGCTCGCCGGGCAGGACGTCACCCGCTGGTCGCCTCACCGCCGCGGTCGCAAGGGCTTGGCCAGGACGTTTCAGCACAGTCACGCCTTTCGCGGCCTGTCGGTACGAGAGAACGTCGAGGTGTCGGCGCTCGGCGTCGGTGCGGTGCCGCGGGAGGCGGCGCGCCGGGCAAGTGCGCTTCTCGAGCGCCTCGGCCTCGACCGGTACGCGGACGCACCCGCGTCGGCGCTCGCACACGGCGACGAGCGCCGTCTCGGGGTCGCTCGTGCGCTCGCGACCGAGCCGTCGTTCGTGCTGCTCGACGAGCCGGCGGCAGGCCTTCCTGAAGCGGAGGTGCCGGACTTCGCCGCACTCGTGCGTTCGATCGCGTCGCAGCACGGCGCCGGCGTGCTGCTCATCGACCACAACATGGCGCTGATCATGGAGACGTGCGACCGGATCCAGGTCCTCGACCAGGGGACGGTGCTCGCCGAAGGCGCTCCCGCAGAGATCCGTGCCAACCTCGACGTGGCCGCCGCGTACCTCGGCGAGACCCCGGTGCCGGAGTGACGCTCACCGTCGAAGGGCTCGACGTCCGCTACGGCGGCGTGCACGCGGTTCGCGACCTGTCGTTCACTGTTGGCCCGGGGGAGATCGTCGGGCTGATCGGGCCGAACGGTGCGGGGAAGTCGTCGACGCTGCACGCGATCGTGGGGCTTGCACCGGCGTCCGGAAGCGTCCGCCTCGGCGACAGCGAGCTGCTCGGCCGCCGCCCCGAGGAGGTGGCGCGGAGCGGCATCGCCCTCGTGCCGGAAGGCAGGCGCATCTTCGCCGAGCTGACAGTCGAGGAGAACCTGCGGCTCGGTCTCGCCGGCCGCCGGGGCCGCGACGCGCCGGACTACGCGGGCCTGTTCGAGCTCTTCCCCGTCGTGCATGAGTTCCGCTCACGCCAAGCCGGTGCGCTCTCCGGGGGCCAGCAACAGCAGCTCGCGATCGCCCGCGCGCTTGTCGCGGAGCCCGACGTGCTGCTGCTCGACGAGCCCTCGCTCGGTCTCGCGCCGAGCGTGGTCGACGTCGTCTTCGACGCGCTCGCGGCGATCAAGGAACGCGGGCTGGCGGTGCTCCTCGTCGAACAGCGCGCCCAGCGGACGGTCGCCGCGGCCGACCGCACGCACGTGCTCGCGCACGGTGCGCTCCGCGTCACGCTCGCGCCGAACGAGGCGGGCGACACCGACAAGCTGGTGGCGGCGTACCTCTCGTGACCCTCGCGATCCTGAACATCGACTGGTCGACGCTCGCGGACGGGCTCGCGCTCGGCGCGACGTACGCACTGATGGCCGTCGGCATCGGACTGGTCTTCGGCGTCCTGCGGCTCGTCAACTTCGCGTACGGCCAGCTCGTGATGGCGGGAGCGTTCGCGCTTGCGCTCGCCTCCGAATGGGGCTGGCCGGTCTGGGCCGGAATCGTCCTGTGCTTCGCCGTCGTGCTCGCGCTCTCGATCGCGATGGAGCACCTCGTCTTCAGGCCGCTCCGCGGCCACTCGCCGGCGGTGATGCTCGTCGCGACGTTCGCAGTCGCGTTCCTGCTGCAGTCGATCGCGCTGCTCTGGTTCGGCGCCCTCGGCAAGATCGCGTTCTCGCTCGCGTTCCTCAACCGTCCATGGACGATCTCGAGCGTCGACATTCGAAAGATCGCGATCGTTGCGATCGTGGTCGCCATCGTCTGCTTGGCGCTGCTGCAGCTTCTGCTCACGCGGACGGAAATCGGCTTGCACATGCGCGCGGCGTCGATGGACTTCGCGACGTCCCGAATGCTCGGCGTACGCGCGAACCGCGTCATCTCGTTCGCCGTGCTGATCTCGGGCGCGTTGGCAGCAATCGTCGCGGTGATGCTCACCGTTCAGAACTCACAGGTCACACCCGACTTCGCCCTGCGAGACACGATCGTCGTGCTGGCAGGCGTGGTCGTGGGCGGGCTCAACCGGCCGGTGCCGGCGACGCTCGGTGGGTTTGCAATCGGGTTCGCAACCGGAGTCCTGGGCGGAGCGCTGCCCACCAATCAGAGCCAGTACATCCCCGCGATCGTCTTCGCTGCCGTGATCCTCGTGCTGCTCGTCCGGCCGCGCGGCTTGTTCGACTTCTCCCGCACGGTGGAGCGCGTATGAGGCGCCACCTCGAGGAGCTGGTCGTGCCGCTCGGGCTCGTCGTTGCGGCGGCGCTGCTCGGCACGCTCGTCTCGATCTCGACGCAGACCTACTTCACCGACACCCTCGTGAAGGTCTCGATCGTCGTGGCGCTGTACGTGTTCATCGGGAACTCGGGCGTGCTCTCATTCGGGCACATCAGCTTCGTCGCGCTCGGCGCGTGGACTGCAGGTGTGCTCACGGTGCCGACGAGCGAGAAGCCCGCGATCATGCCGAACCTCGCGGACTTCCTCGTTCACCGCCATGCGAGCAACGTCATGTCGCTCGTCATCGCGGCGGTCGTCGGCGGGATCGCCGCGTTCATCGTCGGGATTCCGCTGATGCGCTTGTCGGGCCTCGCCGCCGGCATCGCGACGTTCGGTGTGCTCGAGATCACGCACAACCTCCTCACGTACGAGGAGCGGGTCGGGCCCGGGCAGAACGCGTTCTCGTCGGTGCCGGAGACGACAGGGCTGAGGCAGGCCGGGATCGCCGCCGTTGTCTGCATCGTCGTCGCGTTCGTGTACTCCCGGAGCCGATTCGGCCGCCTGCTCCGCGCGACGCGCGAGGACGACGCGGCCGCGCGCGCCGTCGGTACGTCGGTCTACCGCCAGCGCCTGATCGCCTTCACCGTCTCCGGCTTCCTCGCGGGCCTCGCGGGCGGTCTCTATGTGCACCTGCTCCCCGTCCAGGTGAATTCGGTGTATCTCGACCTGACGTTCATCACGCTGGCGATGCTCGTCGTCGGCGGCACAACGAGCCTCTTCGGTGCGGTCGTCGGCGCGCTCGCCGTCAGCGCGCTCGACTCCTGGCTCGCGGTCGCCGAGAACGGAACGTCACTGTTCGGCTGGCACATCGACCTGCCGCCGGGAACCGCCGAGATCGTCGTCGGGTCACTGATGGCGGCGGTGCTGATCCTGCGGCCGTCGGGCCTGACCGGCGGGCGCGAGCTGCGACTGAGAGGAGTGCCATGGCGCGGGTCTGCGTCGCGGGCGCGGGCGTGATCGGCAGCCTCTTCGCGGCGCACCTGGCGCGCGTTGCAGACGTGACGGCGCTCACGCGCCGCGAAGAGCACGCGGAGGCGCTGCGGACGCGCGGCCTGCGGGTGAGCGGCCGCGCGGAGTTCACGGCCCGCCTCGCGGCGGCGACGAGCCCCGACGACCTGGAGACGCCTGAGCTCGTGATCCTCGCCTGCAAAGGCACGGATCTCGACGCTGTTGCCGCGGGACTCGCCGGTCACTGGCCCGACGCAACGGTGATGACGGTGCAGAACGGGATCGGCGCCGACGAGGTCGTCGCGCGCCACGGCGACTGGCGGATCCTCGCAGCGGTCACGTTCATGAGCGGAACGCGTCACGAGGACACGCACGTGCAGTACGTCCTCGACACCGCGACGTGGATCGGGCCTGCGCGCGGCACGAGCTACGCCGACGCGCAGTGGGTGGCCGAGCTGATCGTCTCGTCGGGGCTCAAGGCCGAGGCGTTCGAGGACCTGCGCCCCGCGCAATGGTCGAAGCTGATCTTCAACGCGACGGTCAACACGGTTGCGGCGCTGACCGGCCTGCCGCACGACCCGCACTTCGCCGCGCTCGACCGTCCGGACGCTCTCGGCCACTTGGTCAAGGGCTTGATGGACGAGGGCAAGGCCGTCGCGGCTGCAGCCGGTGTCGAGCTCGGCGAGGACCCGTGGGAGATGAACGTGCTCGCGACGCAGCGCGGGAGCGCGCACTACCCGTCGATGCTGGAGGACGTCGAGGCGCACCGGCGGACCGAGATCGACATGATCACCGGCGCCCTGGTGCGCGAGGCGCACCGCGTCGGTGTGCCGGTGCCGCTGCACGAGACGATGGAACGGCTGATCAAGGCGAAGGAGGATTCGTGGTCGTAGCGGTGATCGGATGCGGCGCCGTCGGCTCGCTGTTCGCAGCGAACCTGGCGACGCTGGACGACGTCGAGGTGTGGGCTTACGACCTCGCGCAGGAGCATGTCGACGCGATCAACCGCGACGGCCTCCAGTTGACTGGAGCGGGGGAGGTGACCGGGCGCGTCCACGCGACGAGCGAAGCGGCCGAGCTGCCGCCGTGCGACTTCGGCATCGTCGCGACGAAGGCGATGCACACGGACGCGGCTGTCGCCGCGACGGCGCATGCGTTTTCGAATGGGTGCGTCGCGACGGTGCAGAACGGGATCGGGAACGAGGAGGTGCTGGCCCGGCACGTCGAGCGCGTCATCCGCGGCACCACGTTCCCGGCGGGAAAGATCACCGCTCCCGGCGTCGTTCAATGGGACGTGAAGGGGGACACGACGCTCGGCCCGTTCGAGGACAAGCCGGCGCCGTTCGAGCAGGTCGAGCGCCTCGCCGACGCCTGTACGCGCGGGGGCATGCCGACCGAGGCGGTGCGGGACGCGCGCGGGCCGCAGTGGCGGAAGGTGATCTTCAATGCGGCGACCAATCCGCTCGGGGCGCTCACCGGGCTCACGCACGGCCGCGTCTGCGAGCGTCCCGACCTGCGGCGCCTCGCATCGCAGCTCGTCGACGAAGGGAAGGCGGTCGCGACGGCACAGGGCATCGTGCTCGACTCCGACCCGGAGGAACTGATCGACTATGCGGCGCGGCCCGAGGTCGCCTACGACCACAAGGCATCGATGCTGCAGGACGTCGAGGCCCGCAGGCAGACCGAGGTGGACTACCTGAACGGCGGCATCGCCGGATTCGGCAGGAAGCTTGGCGTACCGACGCCGACACACGAGACGATCTGGGCACTGGTGAAAGGGGTGGAGGCGTCGTGGTAACAGCAGAGATCGACCGCCGGTACGCGAATGTGCGCGCGGCGATGGCGAGGGACGGCCTCGATGCCGTGATCGTCAGCGGCAACGAGTACACCGGGTTCGAGGGCGCGGTCACGTACATGTCCGGCTTCGTGATCGTCCACCGCTACGCGTACGTCCTCCTGCCGCTCGAGGGTGACCCGTCGATCGTCTTCCCGACCGAGGCGCGGTATGTCGGCGAGCACGGTACGACGTGGATCGAGGATCAGGTCTTCGTCGACAAGCCCGGCGAGTGGCTGGCCGATCGCATCAAGGGCAGGCGCGTCGGCGTGTACGGGCTCGATTACGTGATGACGGTCCGCGACTACCGCTTGCTGCAGGACGCCGCCGAAGTCGTCGCGTGGGACGAGCAGTTCGACCATGCGCGCGCGGTGAAGAGCGAGCTCGAGCTGGAGTCGGTTCGCGACAGCGTCCGCATCAACACCGAGGGGTTCTGGATCTTCCTCGAGCACTTCGCGTCGGGAAAGACGGAGCGGGAGATCCTCGCGCCGTGCGAGCAGTACTTCGTCGAGCAGGGCTGCGGCCGTCTGACGATGGACATGGTGCTGACCGGGCCGAACGGCGGCGCGCTGCCGGAGTTCAAGATCGCGGGCGACTACCGGATCGCGCCCACCGACATGGTGCTGCCGTCGCTGGAGATCGCCGGTGCCGGCGGTCATTGGGTCGAGGTCTCGCGCGCGATCTGCCCCGGCGAGCCGAACGACGAGACGAAGCAGATGATGGACGCCTACGACGAGTACTACGAGGCGGCGCGCGGCGCTCTGCGAGCGGGCGCCACCGCGCACGACGTCCATCGCGCCGTCTCGAAGGGCTTCCACGACCGCGGGTTCAAGCTCGGTCACGTCACCGGCCACTCGATCGGTATGACCATGATCGAATGGCCGAAGATCGGTGAAGGCGACGACACGGAGCTCGCCGCAGGCATGGTGTTCTCCATGCACCCGCACGCGATCGCGCAGGACGGGCAGTCGTGCCTCTACATGCAGGACACGTGGCTCGTCACCGCCGACGGCGGCGAGCCGATGGCGGGGCTCGACATGAAGATCTTCAAAGGGGATGAGAGATGAGCGAGCTGGCGAAGCCCGTCCTGCCCGGGACCGCCGGGTCGGACTACGAGCGCTACCTCCGAACGGAAGAGCTGCTTGCACTGCAGAAGACGGTTGACGAATGGGTGCACCGCGACGAGCTGCTCTTCCAGTCGGTGCACCAGACCTCCGAGATCTGGCTCAAGCTCGCCTGGAACGAGATCGAGGAAGCCGCCCGCCTCATCGGCGAGGACGACATCCCGGCGGCGCTCCGGCTCCTGCGCCGAGCGAACGACTGCTTCAAGCTCGTCACGCTCGCGCTCGACATGCTCGAGCACATGTCGCCGTGGGAGTACACCGAGGTCCGCAAGGTGCTCGGCCACGGCAGCGGCTTCGACTCGCCCGGCTTCAAGGAGCTGCG
>Ga0070681_10003326_pt1 | contig 15027 bp, 20 predicted proteins | sample KBSC83BmetaG_FD_65650 | JGI IMG/M metagenome (GOLD analysis project Ga0070681, IMG submission 65650) | Corn rhizosphere microbial communities from Kellogg Biological Station, Michigan, USA - KBS C8-3B metaG | ecosystem: Host-associated > Plants > Roots > Rhizosphere | place: USA: Michigan...
AAAGAGCGCGGCGCCACGGGCTCGATGATGAGTCTCTCGCCCTCCTTCCGCATGACGGCATCTTCCCCGGGAAGCTCGAACTCGCGCGGGATCCGGACCGCTTGATTGCGGCCGTTCTTGAATATCTTGACGTGGCGCTCAGGAAGCATGCTTGGCCCCTAGTGGCATAGGCCGCAGCATATGCCAAGTGCTAGTGGATGTCCAGCTGCGCCATCAATGCGTCAGCAGCAGCGGCAGCTTCGCATTCGCCAGCACATGGCGGGTGACGCCGCCCAGCACGACCTGACGCAGGCGGCTATGGTGGTAGGCGCCCATCACCAGCATGGTGGCCTTGGCCTTGCGGCATGAGTCGAGCAGGTCGGCGCCGATGGAGTCCGCCTTGGGATTGGTCGCGGCGATGCCGGTCTTGATTCCGTGCCAGGCGAGATGCTTGACGAGGTCGGCCGCCGGCTTGCCGCTGCGTGCGCTCGGCTGGTCGCCGCCGGTATAGACGCTGACCTTCTCCGCCTCTTCGAGCAGCGGCATCGCAAGGGCCACCGCCCGCGCCGCTTCGAGGCTGCCGTCCCAGGCGACCATGACGTGCGTATGAAGGTCGGCGGTGCTCTTGCCGGACACCAGCAACACCGGCCGGCCGGTGTCGAACAGGGAGGTCTCGAACTCGGCGCTGGTGTCGGCCGGCGCGATCTCCGGGCGCAGCATGATCGTGAGGTCCGAGACGCGTCCCTCGTCGGTCAGCAGCCCGCGCGCGATGCCGCTCTGGGCGATGAAGGACACGGTCGGACGCTTGGCGGCCGGCGGCTCGGCCTTCTCGGCGAGGCGGTGGCGCTTGCGCCAATCCTCGAAGCGGCGCCGAGCGGTCGATTCGCGCTTCTTCGCTTCCTGCTGCAGGACGTCGATGATCGGCCCGTAATCGACCATGCCGGCGTCCCAGACCGGGTCGATCATGTCGTGCTTCACATGCAGCACCCTGATGTGCGCGCCGTGCCGCTCCGCCACTTGCAGCGCGCTGTCGAGCACCGTCTCGTCGGCCGCATTGCCCGTGACTTCCGCCAATATCGTCCTGATGGTCATTTCCGCCTCCGCACTCGAACGACCGCGATCCTATAGGAAGGCCTCTGCTCGGCCCAGATAGCCCGGGCGTGGCGGTCGGACGAACGAACGCCGGCTTGCCTCAGGGCGTTGCAGGAGCATTGTCCTCCGGCGCGCGGAGCCCGCCTCGTGATCGAGTTCCTGCTGAGGCTGCTCGCCCTCGCCGCGGCCAGCCCGCTGCTCCAGGCGGGCGCCATCATCCTCGGCACCTTCATCCTCGAGGATGTGGCGACGGTGCTGGCGGCCTTGCGCGTCTCCGACGGGACGCTGTCGGGACCCTTGGCGCTGGCGGCCCTCTATGTCGGCATCGTGCTCGGCGATCTCGGCCTTTACGGTCTCGGGCGTGCCGCCGCGCGCCATCCCTGGGTAGCGCGGTATCTCGATATGGGAAGGCTCGCCCGGGCGCGGCTGTGGGTCAGCGGGCGCCTGATCGCGACCGTCATGGCGGCGCGCTTCATGCCCGGCGCGCGGCTGCCGACCTATACCGCGTGCGGTTTTCTCGGCGTTCCGCTCGATCGGTTCGCGCTCGGCGTCGTGGCGGCGACGCTCATCTGGACCAGCCTCCTGTTCGGCGCCGGGCTCGCCTTCGGCGATCTCGTGCTGGTGCGGCTCGGCAGCTGGCGCTGGCCCGCCGGGCTCGGCTTCGTGCTGGCGGTGATCCTGGTCGGGCGTCTCGTCGCACGGCGGCGCGGTGCCGAGGCGCGCGTGACGCCATGAGCGCGCTGCGCGCCGAAGGAGCCCTGGCTCTCACCGCGCGACCGCCACGGCCGCGGCTCTTCTCGTCGTTCGAGTTCTGGCCCGGCGCGCTCTTCTATGCGCCGATGGTGCTGCATTGGCTGGGTCTCGCGCTGCGTCATCGCAGCCTCACCCTGCCCAGCATCGCCAATCCGCTGATGGAGGCGGGCGGTCTCTGCGGCGAATCCAAGCTCGCTCTCTTCGCGCAATTCGGGCCGCAGGCGCGGGCGGTGCTCGCCCCCTATGTCGGGTTCACGCGCCGCGCCGGCGAGGATAGCGAGGCGCAGTGCAGCGAGGCATGCGCGGCGATGCAGGCGGCGGAACTCGGCTTTCCCGTGGTCGCCAAGCCCGACATCGGCTGCCGCGGGGCAGGGGTGCAGCGAATCCGAGACCCGGCGGGGCTGCGCCGCTACCTCGAGAGCTTTCCCGGCGGTGCAAGGCTGGTGCTGCAGCGGCTGGTCAAGGACGAAGGCGAAGCCGGCATCTTCTATGTTCGCAAGCCCGGCGAGAAAGCAGGACGGATCGTCTCGATCACGCTCAAATATTTCCCGTCCGTGATCGGCGACGGGCGCGCCACGCTGGAAGCGCTCATCCGCCGCGACCCGCGCGCCGGCCCGATCGCGCATCTCTACCTGCCGCGCCATGCCGACAGGCTCGCCCGCGTGCTGGCGCCGGGGGAGCGCTTGCCGCTGGTCTTCGCCGGCAATCATTGCCGCGGTGCCGTCTTCAAGGACGGCACGGCGCTCGCGACGAACGCGCTTGCCGGCGCCATCGAGCGCATCGCGCGCGATGTGCCCGAATTCCATTTCGGCCGGTTCGATCTTCGCTTTGCCAGCCTGCGCGCGCTGCTGCGTGGCGAAGGCTTCACGCTGATCGAGGTGAACGGCGCCGGCAGCGAAGCGACGCATATCTGGGACAAGGACGCGGCGCTGCTCGACGCTTATCGCAGCCTGATCGCGCAATTCAGCCTCGCCTTCGCGATCGGCGCCGCCAACCGCCGCCGCGGCTTCCGCCCGATCGGGCCGCTGGCGCTGATGCGTGCCTGGCGGCGCGAGAAGCGGCTGATGCGCCGCTACCCCCTCACCGAATGAGCTAGTCCATCGATTAGGAGGCCACTCCTGGGCACTCAGGCTTGGCCCTGACCGTTACGATTCGGATCTGCGAGGGGTGCCGGCCGATTCCACATGGGCGGACGCCGAGGACCGACTTGCCCCGAAGGCGGGGGTCGGCAGCAGACGATTCGAGAAGGAGGAATGCAATGAAGTGGCTTGTCGCGACGGCCTTGACCACCACCTTGGTGACCGGTGTCTTCATGTTCGAGGCTGGCATCGCGCAGGTCGCGCTCGCCGCGCCCGCGAGCATCCAGCTTGCCCAGAATTCTTCGACCAGCGGGATGAGCGGCAGCACCGCCCAATCGCGCTCGACCGCGCAGAAGGAAAGCCAGGGCATGCCCGCCGCCGGCACACCCGACCGTACCGGCCAGCCGGGCTTCCAGGGTAATCAGCCGCCCAACGTCACCAGCAGCGGCCCGAATGCCAACGCCCCGGCCCCGAATACGCCGGCCGCCGCCGCCAACAGCAACAGCCGCAGCAGCACGGCCGCCACCAGCACCATGAACAACAACACGACCGGCACCGGCGGCGTCGTCACCAACCGCAGCAATAGCGGTGCTGCGACCGGCAGCAGCAATCGGGCGACGGGCACCAGCGCCTCGCGCTCGGGCAGCATGGGCCAGAGCGACATGTCGAGCGGCATGACGCACGCGACCTCCGGCAAGAGCACCCACAAATCGACGGCCCGCGCCAAGTCCTCGCGCCGCGCGCGCAGCATGGGGACGGCCAGCCGTGGCCGCGACAACAATGGCGACCATGCGACCACCGCCCTCAACTGGCTGTCGGCGCAGGGCTACCGCGACGTCAAGGAGATCCATCAGCAGGGCAACATGTTCGTCGCGACGGTGAACAAGGATGGTCGCAGCCAGCAGGTGACGGTCGATCCCGCGAGCGGCCGCGTCTCCCCGGCCAGCTAGGTCGGGCGGAGGGGCGTCGCCCGCAGGCGGCGCCCGGCGCGATAAAACGCAAGAGAGCAGCGGCCCGGCGGTCCTCCGCCGGGCCGCTTTGCTGTGCGATTCGCTTGAATTTATCCTATATCTTAACGATTGGAGTGGCTTAGTCAGGCGGGCGGTGCGGGGCTAATGTGACGCCCAAGGCTGCCAAGAGAGGCTTTACGCATGCTCACGGGCAAGAACGCCATCGTCACCGGCTCGACCAGCGGCATCGGGCTCGGCATTGCCGCAGCGCTGGCCGGTGCCGGCGCCAACGTCATGCTGAACGGCTTCGGCGACCCGGCGCAGATCGAGAAGGAGCGCCAGGCCTTCGCCGACAAGTACAAGGTCAAGGTCGGCTATTCCGGTGCCGATATGAGCAAGCCCTCCGAGATCGCCAAGATGGTCGAGGACGCGACCAAGCTGCTCGGCTCCGTCGACATTCTCGTCAACAATGCCGGCATCCAGTTCGTCGCCAATATCGAGGATTTCCCCGACGACAAATGGCATCAGATCATCGCCATCAACCTGTCGGCCGCCTTCTTCGCCTGCAAGGCGGCGCTGCCCGGCATGAAGGCCAAGAAATGGGGCCGCGTGATCAACATCGCCTCGGCGCATGGGCTCGTCGCCAGCGCCGGCAAGGCGGCCTATGTCGCCGCCAAGCACGGCATCGTCGGGCTGACCAAGGTGACGGCGCTCGAGACCGCCAATAACGGCATCACCGCCAACGCCATCTGCCCGGGCTGGGTGCTGACGCCCCTGGTGCAGAAGCAGATCGAGGACAATGCCAAGAAGGAGGGCATCTCGGTCGACAAGGCGAAGGAGATGCTGCTCTCGGAAAAGCAGCCGATGCTGGAATTCTCGACACCGGAGCATCTCGGCGCGCTCTCGGTCTTCCTGTGCAGCGACAATGCGGCCACCATCACGGGCATCGCCTTGCCCATGGATGGCGGCTGGACCAGCCAGTAGGCGAGCCGGCAATGTCGATCAATTTCCTGCGCCGCACGGCGCGCAAGCGCGTCAACCTGGCGCTGCAGGGCGGCGGCGCGCACGGCGCCTTCACCTGGGGCGTGCTCGATCGGCTGATGCGCGACGGGCGCATCTTCATCGACGGCATCAGCGGCACCAGCGCCGGCGCCATGAACGGCGTCGTCTTCACCGACGGCTTCCTGAAGGACGGGCGCCAAGGCGCCATCGATGCGCTGAAGGTGTTCTGGGAGAAGGTCAGCGAGAAGGCGCTGCTCAAAGCGAACAGCGGCAGCGCCTCCTGGTTCGGCCAGTGCGAGTCGATGTGGAACATGGATGCGGCGCCGCATTTCATGTTCATTGATTTCCTCACCCGCATGTTCTCGCCCTACCAGATCAATCCCTTCGATTTCAATCCGCTGCGCCAGATCCTGGCGGAGCAGATCGACTGGAAGGCGCTGACCGCGCGCTCCGAGATCAAGCTGTTCGTCGCCGCCAGCAATGTGCGCACCTGCAAGCTCCGCGTCTTCCGCACGCCCGAGCTCAGCGTCGACGCGCTGATGGCCTCGGCCTGCCTGCCGCTCTATTTCCGCGCCGTCGAGATCGACGGCGAGGCCTATTGGGACGGCGGCTATCTCGGCAACCCCGCCATCGCGCCGCTCATCCAGGAATGCGTGTCGAAGGACGTGATCATCGTCCAGATCAACCCGATGAACCGCCCCGAGATTCCCACCAACGCGCGCGAGATCCTGAACCGCATCAACGAGATCAGCTTCAATTCGACGGTCGTGCGCGAGATGGGCGCGATCGCGACGATTTCGAGCCTGATCGAGCATGGCCAGCTGATCGGCACGCCCTTCCATCGCGTCAACTTTCATATGATCGTCGCCGAGGACGAGATGTCGAAGCTCGGCGCCTCGAGCAAGTTCAACGCCGACTGGGGCTTCCTCAGATATCTCTACGAGCTCGGCGTCGCCACCACCGACAAATGGCTGGGCGAGCATTTCGACTCGATCCAGGTCGAATCGACGCTCGACGTCATGAAGACTTATGCCGAGCAGACGCCGCACGGCGAGCGCTCGACCGACGAGGTGGCGCATAGCGGCGCCCCCGAGGATTTCCGGGCGTTGGGCACGGTCGGCGACAATTAGCCGCTCGATTCGCCGGTGATCAGGGTTTTCGTGCGTCGATCAGGGCGGCAGCCGTCTTGGCGCAGGCCTCGTCGGTCGCCAGCGTCGAGCCGGCCACACCCACCGCGCCGATCGTCTCCTCGCCGACCTTGACCGGCTGGCCGCCCGGCAGAGTGAGAACTTCGGCAAGCTCGCGCTCGCCGGCATCGGGGCTGTCGGCCGGCGTCGCCGCGATCCAGTCGCGCCCCGGACGCTGGAAGGTGAGCGCCGTATAGGCCTTGCGGCGCGCCAGCTCGACGGTATGCGCGCCGCCGCGGTCGGCCATCGCCAGGGCACGGATGCGGCCGGCGGCATCGAGCACGACCACCGACACGCTCAGCCCCTTGGCCTCGCATTCGGCGATGGCGGCATGCACCATGTCGAGCGCGAGATGGATGCCGATGTCGTGATGGGTGAGGGGCTGCGCCGCGGCCCCGCCCGCCAGGGCTGCAGACAAGCCGATTCCAGCGAGCAAGCCAAGATTTCGTGCCATCGGCAGCCTCCCTTTTCCCATCCTAGCACTCTATGGCGGCTTTCGGGGACGGGGGTGGCGCGCTATGATTCGCATCGCCGAAGCCGGCCAGCGAAGCCGGCAATTTCATCAGGCGAGGGAGGACCATCATGAAGCAGGCCATCCGGCGGGCGGGTTTGGCTGCATTCGCGGCCGGCGCACTTGCCTTCGTCGCGAGCGCGCCGGGCCAGGCGCAGAGCAGCGATCCCAATGGCGCGCCCAATCCTTACAAGATGCAGGAGAACTGGGCGCAGTACCCGGCCGGCCATGCCGTCGGTGCCGCCATCAAGATCCAGGTCGACCACAGCGACGGCAAGAGCATGTGGATCTTCGACCGCTGCGGCGCCAATGACTGCTCCAACTCCAGCCTGCCGCCGCTGCTCAAATTCGATGCCTCGGGCAAATTCATGCAGGGGATCGGTGCCGGCAAGTTCAACCAGCCGCACGGCCTCTATGTCGACCGCGAGGGCAATGTCTACGGGGCGGACCAGATCGCCAAGAACGGCAAGGGCGCCGTGGTCATCAAGTTCAGCCCGAAGGGCGAGGTCCTGATGACGCTCGGCCAGCCCGGCAAGGAGGGCGCCGGGCCGACCTCGCTCAGCCAGCCGAGCGCCGTCGCCGTGGCGCCCAACGGCGACATCTATATTGCCGACGGCCATGGCGGAAAGACCAATGACCGCATCGTCAAATACGCCAAGGACGGCAAGTTTCTTCTCGATTGGGGCCGGCATGGCAAGGCGCCGGGCGAGATCGACACGCCGCACGGCATCGCGGTCGACTCGGCCGGCCGCGTCTATGTCGCCGAGCGCGTCAACAACCGCATCTCGATCTTCGACGCTGACGGCAAGTTCATCGCCGAATGGAAGCAGTTCGGCCGGCCGAGCGATGTCGTCATCGACAAGAACGACATGATTTATGTCGCCGACTCGCAATCGGACCAGAAAACCAATCCCGGCTTCAAGCAAGGGATCCGTATCGGCAGCGTCAAGGACGGCAAGGTCACGGCCTTCATTCCGGCGCCGGAAGCGGGCGGCGCCGAGGGGCTCGGCGTCGACGATGCCGGAAATGTCTATGGCGGCTGGACCAACAAGATGTTCGTGCGGCGGTTCGTGAAGAACTGAGGCGCCTCGCTCCGGGCAATCTCCGGCTGACGGCGGGCGCTGTTTTCGTGGTAAGCAGGGCCCGCCACAGCGAGAGAAGGAACTGAAGCGCGTGCCCGGCTTCATCGACAAGCATGGACTCTGGTCCGAAGCGCAGAAGCGACAGGCGGCGGAGCTCGAGACCCGGCTCGCCAAGGATGAGGTGCGGCTGATCCGGCTCGCCTGGGCCGATCCGCACGGCGCCTCGCGCGCCAAGATGCTGTCGGTGCCGGCTTTCCTCGGCGCGCTCGAGGCCGGCTACAACATCAATGTCGCGACGACGACGCTCGATTCGGCCAATGCCCGGACCTTCAGCTCCTTCACCCGCGGCGGCGGCATGAATCTCGAGGAGATGACCGGCTCGCCCAACCTCACCATCGTGCCCGATCCCGCGACTTACCGGCCGCTGCCCTGGGCGCCGGGCGTCGGCTGGTGCCTCGCCGACGAGTATTTCACCAATGGCGTGCCCTTCCATTTCGCGCCGCGGCAGCTCCTGAAGAAGCAGCTCGCGCGGCTCGCCGAACGCGGGATGGGCTACGTCGTCGGGCTCGAGGTCGAATGGTACCTGCTGCGCGTCGCCGAGACTCTCTCGGACGAGCATATCGGGGCGCCGGGCATGCGTGCCCGGCCGCTGCATTGCTGGCCGGTCGAGCCCGGCTATTCCTACCATTCCGAATCCAACATGGATCTGATGCAGCCGGTGCTGTCGGCGCTGGCGGAGGGCTATGACAAGCTCGGCCTGCCGCTGCGCTCGATCGAGAATGAATGGGGCCCCGGCCAGGTCGAATGCACGCTGGCGGCGCGCCCGGCGCTGCAGGCGGCCGACGACATGCTGCTGTTCCGGACCGCGACCAAGCAGATTTGCCGACGCCTGGGCTATAGCGCGACCTTCATGTGCCGGCCCGGCCTGCGCGGCTATTATTCGAGCGGCTGGCATCTGCATCAATCGGTGGTCGATGCGGCGAGCGGCGCCAACCGCTTCATGCCGGATGCCGACGGCACGGTGCTGTCGCCCTTCGGCCTCGCCTGGCTCGGCGGCATCCTCGCGCATGCCGACGCCGCTGCCGCCTTCACCACGCCGACCGTGAACGGCTATCGCCGCTTCCGCCCCAACTCGCTCGCCCCCGACCGCGCCGGCTGGGGCTACGACCATCGCGGCGCCATGGTGCGGGTGCTGGGCGGTACCGGCGATCCCGCCAGCCGGCTGGAGAATCGGGTGGGCGAGCCGGCCGCGAACCCCTATCTTTACATGGCGTCGCAGATCGTCGCCGGGCTCGACGGAGTCGCGCGCAACACCGATCCGGGGCCGCAGGAATACGAGCCCTATGCCGCCGACCGGCCGCATCTTCCGACCAGCCTGCTGCAGGCGCTGGAGCGGCTCGAGGGGTCTGCCTTGTTCCGCGCCGAGTTCGGGGAGATTTTCATCGACTATTTCCTCAAGCTGAAGCGCAACGAGGCGGGCCGCTTCGAGCACTGGCTCGAGCAGAAGGGGATGCAGGATCCCGGCGACGAGACGACCGAGTGGGAGCAGAACGAGTATTTCGATTTCTTCTGAAGGCTGGGATATGTCGGATTTACGCAACTACTCGGAACCCCTGGCGGTGCCGTTCGAGGCCGGTCCGCAGTACGATTGGGACCAGCTCGTGCAGGAGGATCGCGTCCACCGGCTGATCTATACCGACCCCGCCATCTTCCGCGCCGAGATGAGCCGCATCTTCGCCGGCACCTGGGTCTATCTCGCGCATGAGAGCCAGATCCCGAACCCGAACGATTTCGTCGCCTCGCAGCTGGGCTTGCGGCCGCTGGTCGTGACGCGCGACGGGCAGGGCCAACTCCGCGCGCTGTTCAACCGCTGCACCCATCGCGGCGCCCGCATCTGCCGCGCCCAGAAGGGCAATGCCAAGTCTTTCGCCTGCGCCTATCACGGCTGGACCTTCGCCAACAGCGGCAAGCTGCTCGGCGTGCCCTGGCCCGACGGCTATGCCTGCGACTTCAAGGATGCGAAGTTCAATCTCGTGCAGGTCAGCCGCGTCGAGAGCTATCGCGGCTTCATCTTCGGCACCATGAACCGCAACGCGCCGGTTTTGCGCGACTGGCTGGGGCCCGTCGCCAAGCCGATCGACGAATGGATCGACCGCAATCCCGGCGGCAAGGTCCGGCTGTGCGAGGCGAACCGGCTCAAATTCAAGGGCAATTGGAAGCTCGCCTACGACAATTCGGCGGACGGCTACCATGTCGTCTTTTCGCACGCCTCGCTGCTCGCCATGGAGAACCGGCTGCACGCCGCGGACGAGAAGGGCATGAGCTTCTATCAGGGCAAGCCCGACGACGCGCCGATGTATGTCGCCTATTTCGGCAACGGCCATCATTTCAAGGACAAGCGGCCGAATATCGATCGCTCCCAGCCCGGCGCGCTATGGCGTATCGAGGGCGTGTTCCCGGGCATGGAGCATTTCGCGGCCGAGCTGCGCGCCAAGCTGGGCGACAAGGCCGAGGCGGCGCTCGACCTCGCCTCCTCGGAGCCGGTGAACATCAATGTCTTTCCCAACCTGTCGATCCTCGGCAATCACATCCAGGTGATCGATCCGGTCTCGGTCGACGAGACCAACACCACCTGGTACGGCACGGCGATCGTCGACGAGGCGAACGCGCTCGGCGGCACGGCCGAGGCGATCAACGCCATGCGCATGCGCACCATGGAGGGCTTCCCGAATTTCGGCGAGGTCGACGATGCCGCCAATTTCGAGGAGATCCAGAAGGGGCTGCAATGTCCCGAGGACGAGTGGGTCTATATGCATCGCGGCCTCGGCATTCCCGGGCGCGCGAAGACCGACGCGGCCGGTACCATCACCGCGCCGGCGACCGACGAGATTTTCATGCGCGAATATATGAAGGAATGGAAACGGCTGATGAAGTCGGAGCCCGACCTCGCGGTGCGGCGCGAAGTCTGATGAGCGACACCGTCAAGGACCCGGCGCGCAGCTCCTACTACGTCGACGAATCCTTCTACGCCGATCTCGTCGCGGGCTTTTCCGACTGGCAACGCGACGACCGCGCCATTGTCGATGCCACGGCGCGCGACGAGGCGCGTGTCCTGATCCATCGCGAGGCGCGGCTTCTCGACCGCAACCAGCTCCAGGACTGGCTCGGCCTCTTCGCGGCGGAATGCCTCTATTGGGTGCCGGCGACGCCCGAGGGCGGCGATCCGCGGCGCGAGGTCGCCGTCTCCTTCGACGATCGCCGCAGGCTCGAGGATCGCGTCTATCGGCTCTCGACCGGCAATGCCTGGTCGCAGGTGCCGCGCTCGCGCACCGTGCATCTCGTGAGCAATGTCGAGCTGTTCCGCGGCAAGGACGAAGCGACGCGCATGGTGCGCTCGAACTTCGTCATTCACGAGTTCCGCGCCGGCGAGACGCGCCACCTCGCGGGCTGGTACGGCCACCAGCTCGTCCGCTCGGGCAAGGACTGGCTCATCCGCGTGAAGCAGGTGACCCTGCTCGAATGCGACCAGAACATCCGCAATCCGAGCATCATTTTCTGACGCCGGCTTCGAAAGGCAAGATCGCGAGCTCAAATGCAGGCGATTGGAGGAACGCTAGCCGCATAGCCTCCCGCCGGGCGAGGGTCAGCGAGGCGTGAGACTCGAATCCTCGGCTAAGCCCCGCGCTGCTTCGGCGTCCGTACGCGACGCGAGCACCGACCGACGGCCGCTCTTGCCGTCGGCCACCGTGCAAACTCTAGAGCCCGAGGCTCGATCCGAATATGAGGTAGGCGCCGGCTGCTAGCGCGATAGTGACAGCGATGAAGAATTTCGCGCCAGGCCGCGACGGCGGCGTCTCGGCGTCGGTCAGCGCTGTGGGCTTGGCAAAAGTGGCATCGTCCATGATCTGCTCCTGCATTGGCCGCCTCACCCATATGGCGCGTCACCGGACCGGGGGACAGGAGCGGAAACTACTCAGGGGGAGGGGCGGCGGCGCGGGCTCCGGCGGCGCGCGCGGCAAAGTCGAGATGGATCAACTCGGCCAGCGACCCGGTGCCGGTCTTCTTCATCAGCGTGGCGCGATGGTTTTCCACCGTGCGCTGATTGATGCCGAGCCGATAGGCGATTCCTTGTTGACCGTGCCTGCTACCAGCAACGCCACGACCTGGCGCTCCCGCGGCGTGAGACCGGCGATCCGGAAGGCAGCGCCGTCGCGCCGCGACGAAGCTTCGGCGAGATCGCGTCCCTCCGCCATGGCGCGTCCAATGGCGCGCAACGGGAGGCCGGGGCCAGGTTTGACCGGCGGCGACAGGGCCGGCGGTGTCCTGATCTGGCTTGATCCGGTTGTCCGGCGGGTTCTGCTAAATTGTATGATCCGCCTAAAATTGGGCCGAAGCCTACAGTGACCCCATCGCTGGCATGGACCCTTCGGGCGCTGGCGGCTGAGAGACGCTGGCGCTCCCGCTCCAAGGCATAGCCGGACGCCTGAGCCGGCAGCGTCACACATTCGCAGAGCACGTAGGATCGGCATGGGTAGTTTCCGAGGGTATCGCCCGCTCGGCGGCTGCCTCTAGCTTCGAGCGAACGCCGCAATATGTATCGGAGCCATGGCCGACTCGCGCGACAATGTGATTCGCCAGATCCGCCAATGCGAGCTCGATCGGCTCACGACGGACGACCCGAAGCTGCGCGACAAGCTGAGGAAGCTCATTCTGCACCTCCAGAACGCGCTGGCGCAGATGGAGCCGATGTAGGCGGCGGCGGTCGAGGGCCGGCCTTGGCCGGCGCGTCTTGATGCGCGGGAACCATGGACGGCCAAGGGGGCCCGGCACGCGAGGAGGCGGTGTTGACTCATTGCAAGTCGTGGCCATGACCAAAGAGGACAGGCCAGCGCCCGGTCGCAGCTATTGCTGCGGGCATGCCACGTCATGCGCGGTCCATCGGCCGCCCTACGCGATCTATGCCGGCTGCAGCTGCGGCAAGCTGCGTGGCAGGCCAGCCCATCCGCGCCGGACTCCCGATCCGCGGCTGGTGCGCGGGCCGACCTCGATTCAGTGAGCGGCGCCCCAGCCCGCGGTCTCTCTGAGTAGTTTCCGGGGCTATATCCCTCTTTTGCCGCGCGATACATCGGCCTTCTCGCGGAATGATCCTTGTTCCGTCTTACGCTCGTAAGCGCGCCGGGATCGTGAAAAGGATACGATAATGCCAGCGATAGAACATTTTGCGGCACGCGCGCAATCCTACCGCCCGTCCAAGACCGTCTTCTTCTGGTCCTGCATCGGGGTCGCCGCGGCGACCATGTTCGTGGGCTTCAATTGGGGCGGTTGGGTGACAGGGGGCACGGCGACGCAAATGGCGGCCAGCGCCGCCGACCATGCGCGCGCCGAGCTGGCGGCGACGATCTGCGTCACGCAATTCGACAAGGCCGGCGACAAGGTCGCGCTCGCCTCGCTGGCGCGCACTGACAGCTGGAAGCGCGGCGACTTCATCGAGAAGGGCGGATGGCTGACGCTGCCCGGCATCGAAAAGTCCGTCTCGGGTGCCGCCGACCTGTGCGCCAAGCGTCTCACCGATGCCATTCCGACGCCGTCGGTGGAACCGGGCGGCTAGGGTCGCTAGCTGATGCATTCGGCGCCGCTGGGCCACGGGCGCCTGATCCGAGGGCCGCGGCAGCGCGAATCACCTGGAGGGTAGGATGGTTACGGGATTGGCGCAGGGCGTCAGCTATTCTTATGACGAACGGCACCAAATTCTCACGGTTTATCGCTGCGGCGTGAAGCTGGAGGAGCAGGGCCGCCTCGACACGCTGGATCAGCGCAGAGGCCGGGCGGTCGAGCTCATCCGCCAGCTTCACGCCGCGGAACAATTCACGAGCCGGCGTTTCCGTCTTCCGGTCGGCGCATGCGCCTGATCTGCCACGAGCACAAGTTCGCTCGCGGCCAGGCGGTCCTGTTCTCGCCGGGCGCCATGGATGGCGACGCGCCGAGGGGCAGCTACGTCGTCCTTCTTTGCCTGCCGGACGACGGCATCGGCTTTCAATATTCCATCAAATCGACGGCCGACGCCCATGAGCGCGTCGTGCGCGAGCACCGGCTGAAACCGGCCGGATCGAGGCCACCGCCGCAGCTGGCGGCACGGGCGCTCTAGCCCGACTGCCCGGCTTTTTCACCCGCGCCAGTGATGCGTCGCCGTGGCGGCGTCCTCGACGCTGTCGAAGCCGATCGTGGTCCGCTCACGGCGCCAGCTCTCCCAGCGGCCGGGATGCCATTCGCCGATCGCGCCCGTGCCCTTGAGGGTATCGAGAAAGCGGCCCAGCGCCACCATCCCCGACAGGCCGGGCGGCGACACCGTGAAGGCGGATTCGGCCATGGCGGCTCCTATCTGAAATCGGTGAGGGCAGTAGCGGCGAGCAGCAGATTGCCCGGCCAGCCCGGCAAGGTTCCAAGCTCGCCGATGGTGGGCGTGAACCATCGGTAATCGGTCACCCATATCCGGTGGCTGTCGAGATTCGAGGCGATTCGGGCGGGAGTCTTGCCGCATGAGGCGGTGGCGTCGATGGTCACCGGCGCCATCGTAACGATCCATACCGGCCAGTAATTGCCGCGGTGATCGGCACTGTAGCCGGTATCGCCGAACGAGGCGCCGAGCGGGATCTCGATTGGCTTTCCACCATAGGTGTCGCCGGGTTGCGGGGCGCGGCAGATCTGGATGATGCCGGTGATACCATCGGCGCCAAGTGCCGCCGGCGCCGCTGCGATCCCCAGCAGGATGAGAAGAAGAAGCCGCTGCATCGCTCACCTCCCATTGCCGATCTCCTTCGCGGGAGAGCGGCTTGCTCTTGGCGCTCTTCGATCAGCGTGATCTGTGCCTGTCAGACCATAAAAATCGGGCTATGCAGCCGATAGGGTCGGAAACTACTCAGGGCGCGGCTCCGCCTCGGCAGACGGCGCACGGACGCCTTTCGTGGCGATATCCCGGCGGGCTCGTAGGTAGTTTCCGGCCCTGCAGCGCCAGGGCAACCCCATCTATGATCCCGCCCTGCCCAAGCCATCGCCTTTCCCCGCCCATTGCCCAGGAGCGCCCCATGTCAGCCAAAGATGTCCGTTTCTCCGTCGACGCGCGTACACGCATGCTGCGCGGCATCGAGATCCTCAATGATGCGGTGCGGGTGACCCTGGGGCCAAAGGGACGCAATGTCGTGCTCGACAAATCCTACGGCGCGCCGCGCATCACCAAGGACGGCGTGACGGTCGCAAAGGAGATCGAGCTCGCCGACAAGTTCGAGAATATGGGCGCGCAGATGGTGCGCGAGGTGGCGTCGAAGACCAACGACCTGGCCGGTGACGGCACCACCACCGCGACCGTGCTCGCCGCCGCGATCGTGCGCGAGGGCG
>Ga0070681_10003329_pt1 | contig 15021 bp, 14 predicted proteins | sample KBSC83BmetaG_FD_65650 | JGI IMG/M metagenome (GOLD analysis project Ga0070681, IMG submission 65650) | Corn rhizosphere microbial communities from Kellogg Biological Station, Michigan, USA - KBS C8-3B metaG | ecosystem: Host-associated > Plants > Roots > Rhizosphere | place: USA: Michigan...
CTGGTCGGCACCGGCAAGTACAAGGACTTCGAGCAGACGCGTGCGGCGGTCGAGGCAAGCGGCGCGAACATCGTCACGGTCGCGATCCGGCGCACCAACATCGGTCAGAATCCGAACGAGCCAAGCCTGCTCGACGCGCTGCCACCGAGCCGCTTCACGATTCTGCCGAACACGGCGGGTTGTTATTCGGCGCAGGATGCCGTGCGCACGTTGCGCCTCGCCCGTGAGCTGCTCGACGGCCATTCACTGGTCAAGCTCGAGGTGCTGGGCGATCCGCATACGCTGTATCCGAACGTGATCGAGACGCTCTCGGCGGCGCAGACGCTCGTGAAGGAAGGCTTCCAGGTGATGGTCTACACCTCGGACGATCCGATCATCGCCAAGCAGCTCGAGGAGATCGGTTGCGTTGCGGTGATGCCGCTCGCGTCGCTGATCGGCTCCGGCATGGGGATTCTGAATCCATGGAACCTGCAGATCATCATCGGCGAAGCGAAGGTGCCGGTGCTGGTGGATGCAGGCGTCGGCACGGCGTCCGACGCCGCGATCGCGATGGAGCTGGGCTGCGATGGCGTGCTGATGAATACAGCGATCGCCGCAGCGAAAGATCCCGTGTTGATGGCGAGCGCGATGAAGAAGGCGGTGGAAGCCGGCCGCGAAGCCTATCTCGCGGGGCGCATGCCGAAGAAGCTCTATTCCGCATCGCCGAGCTCACCGACCGGCGGAGTGATCGCGCCGGCGAAGGACAAGGCGGCCTGAGCTCCACTCAGCGCCGGCTGTAGTTCCCCTGCCCGCAACAAGATCCCTCCCGAGCGAGTACAAGGTCCTTCCCGAGCGGATATGCAGATATAAGGTCCCTCCCCTTCGAGGGGCGGGTTAGGGTGGGGATGGGTTAGGGGGTTCAGCAGAGTCGAACAGATTCCGCCGGGCCGAAGGCTCTCAAATGCGTGGTCAAACCAACAAGAAACTACTTACGCATGGTCTCCAGCGCAGCCTGCGTCGAAATCCCACCGACGCGGAGCGCCGCCTCTGGCAATTGCTTCGCAGGCGTGAAGCGGCTGGCTTCAAGTTTCGGCGACAGCACCCTTTCGAAAACTACATCCTCGACTTCGTTTGCCTCGAGAGAAAGCTAGTAATTGAAGTCGACGGCGGTCAGCATGTCGATGCCGCTGCGGACGCAACCAGAACAGAGACGCTCGAGCAAGCTGGGTTTCGCGTACTGAGATTCTGGAACGACGAGGTGCTGAAGGATCTCGACGCTGTTGGACAGAAGATCTACACGGCGTTGGACGAACGCGGCACCTCGAGCGATGGCAGCGTCAACCCCATCCCCACCCAAACCCTCCCCTTGAAGGGGACGGAATCAACTACAGCCTCGCCTCACGATCTTCCCCTCGCGGACCAACCGACGGCCGCGCATCGCCCGATCCGCAGCTACGTGCTGCGCCAGGGACGGATGTCCGTCGCGCAGAAGCGCGCCTACGATCAGCTGCTCAGTCGCTACGCAGTTGCCTACACACCCGAGGCGCTTCGATTCGCCGAGCTGTTCGGACGGACCGCGCCCACGATCCTCGAGATCGGCTTCGGCATGGGCGAGACCACCGCTGCGATCGCGAAGGCGCATCCGCACAATGACTATCTCGGCATCGAGGTGCACTCACCCGGTGTCGGCAGCCTGCTCAAGCTGATCGACGAGCAACAGCTCGCGAACGTGCGCCTGATTCAGCACGATGCGATGGATGCAGTCGAGCACATGATTCCTCCCGACACGCTCGCAGGCATCCATGTATTCTTTCCCGATCCGTGGCCGAAGACGCGGCACCAAAAGCGGCGCTTGATCCAACCGCCATTCGTACGGTTGCTCGCCTCTCGCCTGGTTGCCGGCGGTTATCTTCACATGGCCACCGACTGGCAGGAGTACGCCGAGCAGATGCTGGAAGTCCTCGCGGCGGAACCTTCGCTGGTCAATTCCGCGGCGGGCTTCGCTCTACGTCCTGACTATCGGCCGCTGACAAAATTCGAACAGCGCGGGCTCAAGCTCGGACACGGCGTCTGGGATTTGATCTTCCATCGCAAGCCATAGGTTCCGGCGTTCCCGGCTGACACAGAATTTGCTTCCACCCCCGGGTGCAGGCACGGCCGCAAGCTCAAGCCAAAGTCTGCAGGGCCGATACAGGTCCTTGAATGCGCGGGCTAACCGTGCGATTTCTAGACTGGAGCACAAACACCGTGGGTATCTCGGACTCCGTCCTCGCCGCCATGATTGGCGCGCTCGCCACCATTGGAACCGCCTTGTTCCAGCTCATCATGAACTGGCGCAAGCAATCGGGCGATCGACGCGTTGCGACCAAGGGCGGCGTTCGCTCGCTGCTGTGGGTCGTGACGCTGATGCTCGCGTCCGGTGTGGGTGGCTTCGCGTACTCCGAATACCTGGGTCAGGGCCGACGCGAGGAAGCGCACGAGCTGCGCCAGGAAATGCAGCAGCAACTGCAAACGCTGGCCGCCTCGACTGCCAAGCTCGAGCAAGTGCGATTGAACGCTCAGTCGGTATCGGACGCGCAATCGCGCCAGGCCGAAGAGCGGCGCCGTGGTGCCGATGGCGTGGAAGGCCTGATCCAACTGCCGGCCTGCAAAGGCAAGGCAGCCGGCTCCGGCGCGGATCGTCCGACTTGCGCAGAGTCGGACGCTCAGCGCGCGGCCGTGTGTGCTGTAGTACCGGCCTCTGCGGCAGTGACGGAAGTGCAGCTATTCACGCGTCCAGACGAGTCACAGCAGCCCTGGAACGAAAGCCGCGTCGTGGCGGGACAGGATGCAGGCGGCGCCAAATTTCTCGACAGCTCGTTCGAGCGCGGTCACACCGATACGGCCAAGGAAGTCTGCTTCAACTTCGCGAGCTGGAATGCGGAGAAAGGGCGGACTGCGAGAATCGTGGTGCGGTATACGCTCTAATCACAACTCACCAGTCGCCGATCACTGTTTCTTCGTCGTCAACACCGTAAACCCCTCGCCGATGATGCTGCGGTCGATCACCCCCGTCAGACCGGCATCGCGCAACAGCTTCTCCTGCTCTTCACGTGTGGGCAGAACGTTGCCCCACACCATTTCCTCGAATCCGGTCATCAACGGGAAGCGAAACTCGGGCTGACGCATCTCCTCGCGTGTCGACGGATACGTCTCGTCCACGATCACCAGCCAACCACCGGGCTTTAGAGCTGCGGCGCTTTGAGCGATGACGAAAGGCCTGAGGTCTTGCGCGATCTCGTGCAACACTTCCACCATCACCACTGCATCGACGCTCGCAGCCTGTACGGCCGCGCTGACGCTTCCTTTTCTCGCCTCCGCACGATCGGCTACGCCGGCCTTCTGCAGACGCTGACGCGCGGACGTCACACTGTCTTCGTCGATGTCCACACCGATGCAATGCGCCTTCGGAAAAGTCTTCGCGAGCAGCGCCAGCAGATTGCCGGTTCCGCAGCCGACTTCCAATATCGTGCCGCCGGCTTCGAGGCGCTCGGCAAGACCTTCGAGATTCGGCAGGATCTTCTTGGCCGTCATGACCTGCAAGCCCCACGTCGATTCGGCGATCGCTTGCGCGAAGTCGTCGCCGCGGCCCTGAAACGGCGTCACCTCGCCGGTGCGCAACGAGCGCACGCTGCGCTGAAAATCCTCCGCCGCCACCTCGGTTCCGAGCCTCACGTACCCACCCAGATAGCGAGGATGCGTCGGGCTCGCGAGGATGCTGTCGAAATAGGGCGCGAGGCGATAACGCAACGCCTCGTCGGCATCCAGCAACTCCATCCCGTAAGCAGTCTTGCACCAGGTCTCGACGAACGGCGGATGCAGTCCGAGCCGCTCGGCCAGCTCCTTGCCGGTCACGCCTGGCGCCTCGGCCAGTGACTTGAACAGGCCGACACGGATACCCACGTCGATCAAGTGAATGGTGTTGAATCCGCGCCGCCACTCGAAGACGCGTGCGACTTGCGAATCGGCCGTGATCTCGGTTGTCTTGTTGTCCATCGGCTCTCCGAATTGGTGTGACGACTCAAGCGTGGCGCAGGAACAGCTGCAGCAAATCATTCAGGAAGCGCTGACCGCGCAACGTGGGCGCTATGCTCGAGTGCGTGCGCGTGATCAGACCGAGCTGCTCAGCTTCTTCGAGCTCGCGGCGCACCGTCATGATCGAAAGGCTCGTACGCTCTTCGAACACGCGAGTGGGGAAGCCGCGCGTGAGTCGCAGTGCGTTCATCATGAATTCGAACGGCAGGTCGGCAGCTCTAACGACATTCTCTTGTTGCACCGCCTCTCCAGCGGCAGTGCGTTCGAGATACTCGCGCGGATGCTTCCACCGCATCTGACGGATGACGCGGTCCGCGAACGAGATCTTGCTATGAGCGCCCGCACCGATGCCGACGTAGTCGCCGAACAGCCAGTAGTTGGAGTTGTGGCGCGACTCGTAGCCAGGGCGAGCAAAGGCCGAAGTCTCGTAGTGCGCGTAACCGTGTTCCGCGAGCAGGCTCTCGATCATCTCCTGCATATCCGCTGTCAGCGTACCGTCCGGAAGCGAGGGGGGATAGCGGTGGAAGTAGGTGTTCGGCTCGATCGTCAGGTGATACGCCGACACGTGCTGAGGCGCGAATTCGATCGCCGCCGCGACATCCGCTTCGGCTTCCAGCAGGCTTTGCTCGGGGAGCCCGTACATCAGATCGAGGTTGATGTTGTCGAAGTTCGTGCGTGCGATCTCGATCGCGCGCCGAGCTTCGTTGTCATCGTGAATGCGGCCGAGCGCCTTCAAGTGACGTGCATTGAAGCTCTGGATCCCGATCGACAATCGAGTGATGCCGAGGCGCCGGAACTCGGCGAACTTGTCTGCTTCGAACGTACCCGGATTGGCTTCGAGCGTGACCTCGGCGTCGGGATCGAGCGGCACGCGCGCGCGAACGCCCGACAGAATCTCGTCCAGCGCCTTCGCGGACAATAAGCTCGGCGTGCCGCCGCCGAAGAAGACCGTATGCACACGCCGGCCCCAGATCGACGGCAGGGCGCTCTCGAGGTCGGCCATCAACGCGTGAGTGTATTGCTGCTCCGGCAACTCTCCCTGTGCCTCGTGCGAGTTGAAATCGCAATACGGACACTTGCGCACGCACCACGGAATGTGGACGTACAGCGACAGCGGCGGCAGCGCGGAGAATGCGATGACGGGCGTGCGTAGGGGGAGACTTACGGTTGGCATGATGACGCGTGCCGATAGAGGCAACCGGTATTTTGACATACCCGCCCGCGTGCCCGGTGAAGGGAGAAGGGTGAAGGGCGATCCCCCTCACCTTGCCCTCTCCCCCAGTGATCGGAGAGAGGGTCGTCTGGTTTTGCGGCTTTACGCCTCTACCCTTCCCCCCTTCCCCCCTTCACTGCGAAGCTTCTCCACCAGCAACGCCAGCGCCTTGCCGCGATGGCTGATGCGGTTCTTCTCATCGATCGGTAGCTCCGCGCCGGTCTTGCCGAGAGCGGTATCCAGGAACAGCGGATCGTAGCCGAACCCGCCAGTTCCACGGCGTTCGCGCAGCACCTCGCCTTGCCATTCGCCCTCGGCAATCAACGGCTGCGGATCGTGCGCATGACGCACCAGAACGATGACGCAATAGTAATGTGCGCGCCGGTCGTCCCTGTGCGCGAGCAACTCGAGCAAGCGGTCGTTGTTGCGCTCATCCGACTTCGGCTCGCCTGCGAAGCGCGCCGAGTAAACACCGGGCGCGCCGTCGAGCGCATCGACGCAAATGCCGGAATCGTCCGCAAGCGCGGGCAAACCGGTAAGGGTCGCTGCGTGACGAGCCTTCGCAAGCGCGTTCTCCATGAAGGTGCCATGCGGCTCGTCGGCCTCGGGCACCTGGAAATGCGCTTGCGGAATGACTTCGATGTCGAGCGGCGCGAGGATGCGGCGAATCTCGCGTATCTTGCCTTCGTTGCTGCTGGCGAGGACGAGTTGTTTCATTCGAGGTGCAATTCCAAATTCTGAACCGCCAAGACGCCAAGAGGATCCCGTGAGAGAACTGCCCAGCCTCGCAGCTAGGCCGTGTCGATTCGTTTTCTTGGCGCTCTTGGCGTCTTGGCGGTTCGAATTGGTCGTTCTCTACGATTCGGCGCAGTGTCCTTAGATACCAAGTGCCGAACGCTGCGCCGCGATCAGCTGCCGTATGCCGGATGAAGCCAGGTTCAGCATCGCGTCCAGCTCTGCGCGCGTGAACGGCTTGCCTTCGGCTGTTCCCTGCACCTCCACCAGGCCGCCGCTGCCGGTCATGACGACGTTCATGTCGGTCTCGCACGCGGAGTCCTCGGAGTAATCCAGATCCAGAACCGGCGTGCCTTCATAAACGCCTACCGATACTGCAGCGACGGAGTCGAAGAGCGGCGACGCCGCGATCGCCCCTTTTTCGATCAGAACCCGCACTGCGTCGTACACAGCGACGAAGGCGCCTGTAATGCTGGCCGTGCGCGTTCCGCCATCGGCCTGGAGCACGTCGCAGTCGATCTGGATCGTCCGTTCGCCGAACAGCGACAGGTCGGCGACGGAGCGCAGGCTGCGCCCGATCAGTCGCTGTATCTCCTGTGTACGGCCCGACTGCTTGCCGGATGCCGCTTCGCGCTGCATGCGCGTATTGGTCGACCGCGGCAGCATGCCGTATTCGGCGGTGAGCCAACCCTTGCCCTGCCCTTTGAGGAACGGCGGCACTTTCTCGTCGATGCTGGCGGTGCACAGCACGCGCGTATCTCCAGCCTCGACGAGGACCGAGCCTTCCGCGTGCCGTGTGTAGCCGCGGGTGATGCGGACGGGCCGCAGCTCATCGGGTTTTCTGCCACTGGGTCGCATGCTGGTTTTCGCTCTGAGTTCTGGTTCAATTATGTGCTATCTTCTGCCGGCGATCGTGCCGCCGCTGAAATGTCGCGCGGAAATGTCAATCGATCGCAACGTCAGGGAACGCAGCGGCGCAGCATAATTCAAAAAGTTGGGAGCCTGCATGATCTACAGCATGACCGGCTACGCCGCGGTATCGGAAGAGCTTCCGCTGGGCACGTTGAGCGTCGAAGTCCGGTCCGTCAATCATCGCTATCTCGACGTCCAGTTTCGCCTGCCTGACGAGTTCCGCTCCTTCGAGCCGGGTTTACGCGAAATGGCCGCGGCACGCCTCACGCGCGGCAAGGTCGAGTGCCGCATCGGCTTTCAGAAAAATCCGGCGAGCGACGTCGCGCTGCAGCTCAATACCGTGCTGCTGGATCAGCTCGTCGATCTCGATCAGCAGGTGCGCCGGCGTCTTCCGCAAGCCGCTAGCTTGACTGTGAGCGATGTGGTTCGCTGGCCCGGCATCGTCGAGGCGGATGCGATGCCGCTCGAGCAGCTGCGCGAGCAGGCACAGGCCTTGATGCAGCGAGCCCTCGAAGAATTCACGGCATCGCGCGCACGCGAAGGCGACAAGCTCAAGACGCTGCTGCTCGAGCGCGTCAGGCGCATGGAAGAGCTGGTCGACAAAGTGAAGCCGCGTATTCCGCAACTCGTCGCCGCCTATCAGGAGCGCTTAGCGGCCCGACTGCGGGATGCGCTGAAGGACGTCTCGGCCTCGCTCGACGAGGACCGCATCCGGCAAGAGCTCGTGATGTTCGCGTCCAAGGTCGACGTCGAGGAAGAGCTGTCGCGCCTCGTCACGCATCTCGCCGAGACGCGCCGCATACTTTCGAGCGGCGGCGCGGCCGGCAAGCGGCTGGACTTTCTGATGCAGGAGCTCAACCGCGAGGCGAACACGCTGGGCTCGAAGTCGGCCGATATCGACACCTCACAGGCTTCGGTCGAGCTCAAGGTGCTGATCGAGCAGATGCGGGAGCAGGTGCAGAATATCGAATAACGGCGGCGCCGGGGCTCCAGGGGAGCGGCATTGCGCCGATAACCTGATTATACGAGCCACCTCGCACGCTTCAGCCTTATGGCTTCAGGCAATCTTTTCATCATTTGCGCGCCCTCGGGGGCCGGCAAGACCAGCCTGGTGAACGCGCTGCTCGAGCGCGAGCCCGACATCGAGCTGTCGATCTCTTACACCACGCGTGCCCCGCGGCCCGGCGAGACGGATGGCCGTAATTACCACTTTGTGACGCGCGAGCAATTCCTGGAGATGGCGGGGCGCGGCGAGTTCCTCGAGCACGCCGAGGTGCACGGCAACTTCTACGCGACTTCGCAATCGTGGATCAATGCAAGGCGCGCCGAGGGCAAGGACATCCTGCTGGAAATCGACTGGCAGGGCGCAGCGCAGGTGCGGGGGCAGATTCCGGATGCGGTTGGCGTGTTCATCCTGCCGCCTTCGCCAGAGACGTTGCGCCGGCGCCTCGAGGGCCGCGGACAGGACAGCGCGGAGGTCATCGAGCAACGGCTGCTGGCGGCGCGCGGGGAGGTCGCCCATGTCGCCGAGTTCGACTATGTTATTATCAATCGCAACTTTGACGTCGCAGTGACCGACCTCGTGAGCATCGTCCGAGCCCAGCGACTGCGATTGGCGGCGCAAATCGAGCGCTACCGCGATCTGATCAACCAGTTGAAGTAAGTACGCTTGCGGAAGACGAGGATCCTATGGCCCGCATTACCGTCGACGATTGCCTGAAGCTCATCTCGAACCGCTTCGTGCTGACGCTTGCTGCGACCTACCGCGCACGCCAGCTCTCCCAAGGCGCGTCCCCGATGGTCGAGGGGAACAAGGACAAGCCTACGGTCATCGCTCTGCGCGAGGTGGCGGCCGGCAAAGTCGGTCAGGAGATCTTGAACAAAGGACAGGCCTGACCCATCTAATCTCGATCGAGTTCCTTACTGCCAAGCCCGCTTAAGAGTTAGAGCGCCAGCCAAGAGCACACAAAATCTGGTACGAGCGGGCTTCTTCGCCACCACCACGAGTCGAAGATGTCCGAGGCCGAGCTACTGCTCCATGACGCGTCCAGCTATCTGAAGCCGGAAGACGTGCGTCAACTGCAGTCGGCCTACGAGTTCTCGGAGGCCGCGCACGAAGGCCAGTTCCGCCGCTCCGGCGAGCCCTACATCTCCCATCCGGTCGAAGTCGCCAAGATCCTCACGCAGTGGCACCTGGATTCGCAGGCGCTCACCGCCGCGCTGCTGCACGACGTGATGGAAGACACCGCCGTCACCAAAATCGAGATCAGCGAGAAGTTCGGCAAGATGGTGGCCGAGCTGGTCGATGGCGTCTCCAAGCTCGACAAGATCGAGTTCGAAAGCCAGGAGCAGGCGCAGGCCGAGAACTTCCGCAAGATGTTCCTGGCCATGGCGCGCGATGTGCGCGTGATCCTGATCAAACTCGCGGATCGCCTGCACAACATGCGCACGCTCGACGTGATGCAACCGAAGAAGCGCGCTCGCATCGCGCGTGAGACGCTCGAGATCTACGCTCCGATCGCCAACCGCCTCGGGTTGAACGCCTTGTACATGGAGCTCGAGGAGCTCGCCTTCCAGAACTTGTACCCCAACCGCTACCGCGTGCTCAAGAAAGCGCTCGAGGTCCAGCGCGGCAATCGTCGAGAAGTGGTCGACAAGATTCTGGACGCGATCAAGCAGCGATTAGCCGAGAATAAGATCGATGCCGTGGTGACCGGCCGCGAGAAGAATCTCTACAGCATCTACAAGAAGATGCACGAGAAGAACCTGTCCTTCTCGAAGGTGCTGGACATCTACGCATTTCGCGTGATCGCGAAGGATCCGGCCGCGTGTTACCTGGCGCTGGGCGCGCTGCACGGACTGTACAAGCCGATCCCCGGCAAGTTTAAGGACTACATCGCCATACCCAAGGCGAATGGCTATCAGTCGCTGCACACCACGCTGTTCGGCCCGTTCGGCACGCCGCTCGAGCTGCAGATCCGCACGCAGGAAATGCATCGCATTGCAGAGGCCGGCGTGGCCTCGCACTGGCTGTACAAGACCAGCGATGCGCAACTGTCCGAGCTGCAGAAGAAGACCCACCAGTGGCTGCAGAGCCTGCTCGAGATGCAGTCGGAGAGCGCCGACTCGGTCGAGTTCCTCGAGCACCTCAAGGTGGATCTGTTCCCCGACGAGGTCTACGTGTTCACGCCGAAGGGCAAGATCATGGCGTTGCCGCACGGAGCGACCTGCGTCGACTTCGCCTACTCGGTGCATACCGACATCGGCAATCGCTGTGTGGCCGCCAAGATCAACTACGAGCTCGTGCCGTTGCGCAGCGAGCTCAAGAACGGGGATCGCGTCGAGATCATCACCGCAGCGCACGCGAAGCCGAATCCCTCGTGGCTGAACTACGTGGTGAGTGCCAAGGCGCGTCATCACATCCGGCATTTCCTGAAGACGATGCAATACGAGGAGTCGGCGCAGCTCGGCGAGCGCCTGCTCGGTCAGGCACTGGCCGCTCTCGGTTACAGTGCGCGCGCTCTCACCGAAGCGGACTGGGAGCGCTTGCTCAAGGAGCTGAGCGCAACCACGCGCCAGGAGGTGCTGGCCGAGATCGGCCTCGGCAAGCAGCTCGCCATCGTCATTGCACGCAAGTTGTTGCCGCCCGGTGTTGAGTCGAAGCACGCCGGCCAGGCAGGACCTGTGATCATTCGCGGCTCGGAAGGCATGGCGCTGCAGTTCGCAAAATGCTGCCATCCGATTCCGGGCGATCCGATCATCGGCTTCATCAAGACCGGCCGCGGCATGATCATTCACACGCACGACTGCCCGGTCATCGCGAAGAGCCGCCGCGACCCGGACAAATGGCTCGACGTCGAATGGGCGCCCGACACGCGCAAGCTGTTCTCGGTGAACATCAAGCTGGTCGTGTCCAATCAGACCGGTGTGCTCGCCAAAGTGGCGGCCGAGATCGCCCAGAACGGCTCGAACATCGAGAACGTGAGCCTGGAGCCCGGCGATTCGAGTGTGTATACCGACATTCACTTCACGCTGCAGGTTTCCAACCGCCTGCATCTCGCCCAGATCATGCGCGGGCTGCGGCGTCATCCCGAGGTGATCCGCATCAATCGCCTGAAGGGTTGACGCCGCTCTCGCGTATCGACACGACCGATGGATTTTTTCACAGCGGACTTCTTCTCGGCGCTGGCCGCAATCATCATCATTGACCTGGTGCTGGCGGGCGACAACGCCATTGTCATCGCACTAGCCGCACGCAAGCTGCCCAAAGAGCTGCAGACCAGGGCCATCGTGTGGGGAACTGTGGGTGCGATCGTGGTCCGTGTCGTCTCTACGCTGGCCGTGGTGGCGCTGCTGAGGATTCCGGGCCTCATGGGTGCGGGCGGGCTCGTGCTGATCTGGATAGCCTATAAGCTGCTGGCCTCTGACGAACAGAACAACAAGGAAGGGGCGGTGCGCACCGAGATCACGGGCTTCGGAGCGGCAATCCGCACGATCGTGATCGCCGATGCGGTCATGGGACTCGACAACGTGCTCGGCGTCGCCGGCGCTGCCGCGGGCAGCTATGTGCTGGTGGTGCTCGGGTTGCTGATCAGCATCCCGATCATGGTCTGGGGCAGCACGCTGATCCTGCGCCTGGTCGACCGCTTTCCGGTGATCATCTACATCGGGGCCGCGGTGCTCGCGTGGACCGCCGCGAAGATGCTGACGCACGAACCGATGCTGGAGGATTGGATGGCGATCTATCCGTGGCTGCCCTGGGTTCTGTACACGGTCATCATCGGCGGCGTCTTGCTGGGCGGTTACCTGAACAACCGTGGGCGGGGCGCCGCAAAAGTCAGCTCGGAAGGCAGCGCAGGGCCTTGAGGCGCGCTTGCGCTGGCGAAGCACGGTATAGTTTGCAGTTGATGCATGGCTGTGGCGACTCGTACCTCGTCGCCGTCATGCGGGAACGAAGGGGTGCTTATGAAACGCATTCTTGTCTTTGGCGCACTGTCCATCCTGGCGCTGGCCGCCGTGGCCGAGGATCCCGCGCCCTCCTCGGAACCCCAGGCGAGCAAGCTGCCGAGCTCCGTGGTCCGCAGCGACTCGCTGGAAATGCCCGGCGTCACCGCCTGTCACCAATGCGAATGGCGACCCAAGCCCAACAACATGGCCGCAGGCGACCAGTGCGGCGTCGGTTCCGATGGTAAGGCCAAGCTCGCGGAATTCGAATGCGGGTTTTCGGAGGACTGCCAGCGTGTCTGCAACTTCGTGCGCTGCTTGAACCCCTAGACTAGGAAGCGCTAAGACAGTCTTGCGCCCTCGCGTCGTCCAGAGCCGACGGGCGAAGACCGGTTGACCCGGCCTCGCCCATAGGCCTTCGATCAGGCTTCCCTAAGGTCGCTGCATCTTGCAGGTCGTCGGCATCTTCGTGTCGCGCCCTTCGACCCGGCCCTCGCTGCGGAAACCATAGCCCGAGCGCTCTACGTCGTACTTGACGCCGGGACTGCCCACCTTCGCGAATGTAGAGACGTACATCGGCTGCAGGGCCTGATGGTTGTCCGCACGCATCACGACCTCGCCCGTGAACGCCTGATACTTCATGCCCTCGAGCGCGAGCGCGATCTTTTTCGGATCGGTGGACTTGGTGTCGTTGATGGCCTTGGTCAGCATGTCCATCGCGTTCTTGAGATCGAGCCAGTACAAGTCGTCCCGCAGGTCCGGGAAGCGCTTGCGATATTCGAGCATGAGCGCTTCCGACTTCGAGTCGCCGACATTGGTGTGGTAATGCGTGACTTGGCGCAGATGGCCGTCGCCGGCTTCGCCGATGGCCGTGGGGTTGCCTGAGGTGCCCGCGTAGTACGTGTAGTAGTCCACCTTGAGACCGGATTCCTTGCTGGCCTTGATCAGCAGTGAGAGGTCGGCGCCCCAGTTACCGGTGACCACCGTGTCGGCGCCCGAGGCCTTGATCTTGGCAACGTACGGCGAGAAATCTTTCACCTTGCCGAGCGGATGCAGGTCATCGCCCACGATCTCGATGTCCGGCCGCTTTTGCGTGAGCATCGCGCGCGCGGCCTTGGACACGGCCTGGCCGAACGCGTAGTCCTGATTGAGCAGGTAGACCTTCTTGATCTTCTTCTGCGTCTGCATGAAGTTGGTCAGCGCCTGCATTTTCATGTCGGCGTCGGCATCGAAGCGAAAGTGCCAGAAATTGCAGCGGTCGTTCGTGAGCGCCGGGTCGACCGCACCGTAGTTCAGGAACAGCATCGCATTGTCGGGATTGCGGCTGTTGTACTTGGCCGTCGCATCGGAAAGGGCTCCGGCCACGGCGGACGAGTTGCCCTGGAAGAAGATGCGTACGCCCTGGTCGGCCAGCTGCTGGAAGGCGTTCAGCGCTTCCTGCGGGTTGGCCTTGCTGTCGAGCGGCACGAGCTCGTACTTCTGCCCGTTGGCGCCGCCCTTGGCATTGAGATCTTCGATCAGCATCTGCAACGTGTGCAGGCCCTGCTCGCCGACGTTCGCGAACGTGCCCGACAGCGGGTCGATGTAACCGATCTTGATGGTATCCGCCGCGCACGTCGAGCCGGCGTAAGCAAGCGCGGCGAGGGCGCCGGCTGCGATGTTCCTGAACAGCATTTGATCCTCCTCGGAAATATGGGCGAGTTGTTATTGCATGCCGCCGTGGCGGCCCACAGCGCCAGCGGCTGAGCTAAACGATCCTCAAACGCCGATCGAGGCGAGCACCGAATAACCCGCGCCGCTGCGCCGCTGCACCGGATTGGACAGCACACCGAGCCCTTCGATCCGGCACTCGGCTACGTCGCCGGCCTCTATCACCACCGCGCCGGGCGTGCCGGTGCTGATGATATCGCCCGGATACAGGGTCATGACGTTAGAGTGGAACGCCACCAGATAGTGCGGCGGGAAAGCCATGTTGGATACGGCGTTCTCGCGATGCAGCGAGCCATTCTTCCAGGTGCTCACTTGCAGCCGCATCGGATCGAGCACTTCGTCCGGCGTGATCAGCTCGGGGCCGAATGAGAAAAACGTGTCGTAGTTCTTCGCACGCGTGAGAAAGCGCGGATTACGCTGCAGAATATCCTCGGCGGTCATGTCGAGGATCAAACAGTAGCCCGCGATGTAGGCCGGTACCTCCTCCTCGCGCGCAAAGCGGCATTCCCGGCCGATGACCACTCCGAGCTCGGCCTCGGCGGTCACGCGCTCGGATTCCGGTGGAAGTTCGATCACGTCGCCCGGACCGATGATGGTCTGATCGCCTTTCATGAATGACGCGGGCTCGGTCGGAAACGGCGCGCTCAAGTCAGCGGCGTGGTCCTTGTAGTTGAGGCCGATGCCCCAGATCTTGCGCGGATGGCGATACAACGGGCCGTATTCGACCACCGAAGGCATCAACGCGCCCGGCGTGCGTTCGGCGTCGCGGTGCAGGATCGGGCTCAGCCCCTCCTGGATCAGCGTGAACAGATCGGTGGGCCAAGCGCGACCGAGATGCGCGTTGATCCGCTTGACCGGGACGATACCCTCCGCGGTGGCAACTCCGGCGGTCTCCTCGCCGTTCAACTTGATCGTGCACAGGCGCATCTCGATGGCATCCCTTGCGTCGCGGGAGGCGTGCGCTCACGCCCACGCGCCGGCGGGTGCCGGCATTCTCCACCTCCCTCGCTCGGCCGAAATTGTAACGCCTTCCGCGCGTGGAAGCTTTCGGGTGCCGATCAATTGCTCAGGAAGAAGACACCGAACAGCCGCTCGGGATCGGTCCACAGCCGGCTCGCCTGAAAGCCCGCGCTGCGCGCCATTGCGGAGAAGCCTTCGGGACTGTACTTGTAAGAGTTCTCGGTGTGGATGGTTTCGCCGGCTCTGAACGAGAACACGCCGGTCCCGATGCGGACCCGCTGAGCACGCAGGCTGAGCAGATGCATCTCGATGCGCTGGAGCTGCGGATTGTAAAACGCCTCGTGCGCGAACGCGGATACGTCGAAATCCGCTCCGAGCTCGCGGTTGAGCCGCACCAGCAGATTCAGGTTGAACGCCGCCGTGAAGCCTTCGGGATCGTTGTACGCGAGGTTGAGTCGTTCGACCGGCTTCAGCAGATCGACGCCGATCAACAC
>Ga0070681_10003330_pt1 | contig 15019 bp, 10 predicted proteins | sample KBSC83BmetaG_FD_65650 | JGI IMG/M metagenome (GOLD analysis project Ga0070681, IMG submission 65650) | Corn rhizosphere microbial communities from Kellogg Biological Station, Michigan, USA - KBS C8-3B metaG | ecosystem: Host-associated > Plants > Roots > Rhizosphere | place: USA: Michigan...
CCGCGCATGGATTCCCCTGCCGTTCTCCAGATGGTTCGCCCCGCAGCGGAAAAAATCACACCAGCGGTCCGATATCCGTGTGCCTTTACAATAGCCGCCGCTCCACCCTCCCCGAGCCGCCCATGCCGCCGCTGCATTTCAAGCGCTACCTGCTGACCGGCCTGCTGGCTTTCATCCCGGTCTGGATCACCTGGGTGGTCTTCAAATTCCTGTTCACCCTGCTGGCGGGCGTGGGCGCGCCGGTGATCACGGGCATCATCGAGCTGATCGGGCTGGCCGCGCCGCGCGTCGCCGCCGAATTGCACCGCGACTGGCTGATCTCGATCTGCGCCTTCATCCTGACGATCGCGGCGCTGTACCTGCTGGGCCTGCTGTCGAACGTGATGATCGGCCGGCGCGTTCTCGGCTTCATCGACGGCCAGCTCGAGCGCATTCCGCTGGTGCACACGGTCTACGGCGGCGTCAAGAAAGTGGTGACGCTGATGCGCAACAAGCCGGCCGGCACGCAGCGCGTGGTACTGATCGGTTTTCCGTCGCCGGAAATGAAATCGGTCGGCTTCGTGACGCGGGTGTTCATCGACGACTCCGGCCGCGAGATCGCCGCGGTGTACGTGCCGACCACGCCCAATCCCACCGGCGGTTACCTGGAACTGGTGCCGACGGACGAACTGATCGCGACGGACTGGACGGTCGACCAAGGCATGGCGTTCCTGATCTCGGGCGGGGCGGTGGCGCCGGATTCGCTGCCGGCGGTGGCACCGGACCGAACGGAGCACGCAGCACAACGCACCGGGAATCCCGGGTAAGCCCATCGAGAAAAAGCTGGCAAGAACCGTCGTAACCGATTAAACTGCCATGGTTTGAAGCGCCGTATTCCGACCTTCCTTTCGGGCTGATGTTTCCGCAGGACGTTCGTCCTGCCCAGGCCCGCACCACTCGGCTCCGTCGTCTCGAATCCGTTGCTGCGTTTTGCAGCGCCGGAAAAACATCTGCCTGCGGCGCGGTTCAGGGAAGCGCTCCGGGCACCACGACTGGAGTTTCATCATGACGTTCGAATCGCTCGGGCTCGCGCCCGCGCTGCTGCGCGCGCTGTCCGACCAGGGCCACGCCACACCCACGCCGATCCAGGCTGCGGCAATCCCGCTGGTCCTGGAAGGCCACGACCTGCTCGCCGGTGCGCAAACCGGCACTGGCAAGACCGCTGCATTCGCGCTGCCGTTGCTGCAGAAGCTGTGCGCGGAGCGGGCCGCGCAGGATCATCCCAACAACAAGGCGCCGCGCAGACCGCGTGCGCTGATCCTGACGCCGACGCGCGAACTGGCCGCGCAGGTCCACGACAGCGTGCGCGCGTATGGGAAGCATTTGCGCGTGCACGCCGCGGCGGTTTTCGGCGGCGTCGGCATGGGCGGCCAGATCATGAGCCTGCGTCGCGGGCTGGACGTGATCGTCGCCACGCCGGGCCGGCTGATCGACCACATGGATCGCCGCAACGTCGATCTGTCGTGCATCGAGATGCTGGTGCTGGACGAGGCCGACCGCATGCTCGACATGGGCTTCGCGCCGGCGCTGAAGAAGATCCTCGGCGCGTTGCCAAGGCAACGGCAGACGCTGTTGTTCTCCGCGACGCTCGCGCCGGAGATCAAGGCGCTGGCCGCGCAGTTCATGCGTAACCCACGCGAAGTGCAGATCGCCAAACCCAACGCGGTCGCGGTCGGCGTCAGCCATCGCGTGCATCCTGTGGATGCAGACAGGAAGCGGGATTTGCTGCTGCACCTGCTGGCCGCCGACAGCCGCCGCCAGGCGCTGGTATTCTCGCGCACCAAGCACGGTTCCGACAAGCTGTGCGCGTTTCTCGATCGGCACGGTTTCCGCGTCGCGGCCATCCACGGCAACAAGAGCCAAGGCCAGCGCACGCGCGCACTGGCCGATTTCAAGAACGGCAAGACCACCGTGCTGGTCGCGACCGACATCGCCGCGCGCGGCCTGGACATCGCACAACTGCCGGTGGTGGTGAACTACGACCTGCCGATGGTCGCCGAGGATTACGTGCACCGCATCGGCCGTACCGGCCGTGCGGGTGCGGAAGGTCTCGCACTGTCGCTGGTGAGTCGCGATGAGGAAGGTTTGTTGCGGGACATCCGTCGATTGCTGAAACAGGACATCGCGATCGAAGCGGTGCAGGAATTCGCGCCGTCGTGGTCTCTGCGACTGGACGGCCCTTCGATGCCGATGCGCAAACCCGGACGGAACAAGCCGGGCAAGCCCTCGCACGCACGCCGTCCGCATTTGCCGCGGGGCAATGGCGAACACGCCGCCGGCAACAAGAAGCCACGGTGGCGTGGCGGGAAGGCGCGCAAGGCGTAAGGATCGCCTTCGTGCCGGGCGCAGGCCCGTCTTCGAGTGAAGGCGGGCCGGATCGGCGGCCGCTCAAACAGGCGCCTTGTCTCCCGGCTTCGGCAGGTTCACCGCGCAACCCCATTTCTGTTTCAGGCAATCGGCCAGTCCGCTGCGGCCGTCGTCCTCTCCGTGCACGAGCCAGACTGGCGGATGTCCGGCGATCGCGCCGTACCAGTCGGACAAACCATCGCGATCCGCATGCGCGGACAAGCCGCCGACCGTATGGATTTGCGCGCGCACCGGGATGTCGTCGCCGAAAAGGTGCACGTGCTTCGCACCGTCGACGATGCGCCGCCCCAACGTGCCTTGCGCCTGGTAGCCGACGAACACGACGTGCGCGGCGGGATTGGCGAGATTGTGGCGCAGGTGATGGCGGATGCGCCCGCCTTCGCACATGCCCGAACCCGCGATGATCACCGCACCGCTGCGGATCGAATTTATCGCGCGCGACTCGCCGCTGTCGGCGGTAAAGCTGAGGTTCGGCAGGCGCAGAGGGTGCTGGCGCATCAGCCACAGCTTCTTCGCGTCCTCGTCGAACAGGTCCTCGTGGCGGTCGTAGCACGCGGTGACGCGCGTCGCCATCGGGCTGTCGAGGAACATCTTGTAGTGCCCGAGCTGCCATTCGTCGAAATGCTCGGCGAAGAAGTACAGCAGCTCCTGGGTGCGACCGACCGCGAATGCGGGGATCACGATGTTGCCGCCGTCGCGATGCGCCGCCTGGAAGATCGCGGCGAGTTCTGACAGCGTGTCCACGCGCGTCTTGTGCAGGCGGTTGCCGTAGGTCGATTCCATGATCACCGCATCCGCCGCTGCGACCTTCGCCGGATCGCACAGGATCGGCGTGCCCGTGGGCCCGAGATCGCCGGTGAACACCAGCGTGCGCGTGGCGCCGTTTTCGTCGGCGGCCACTTCAACCGTGGCCGAGCCGAGGATGTGTCCGGCGTCGCGTAAGATCACGCGAATGCCCGGCAGGATTTCCTGCGGCTCGTTGTAGTCCAGCGGCTTCATCAGCTTCATCGCCGCGTCCACGTCGTCCTGCGTGTACAGCGGCTCCGCCGGCTTCTGTCCCGGCGCCAGATGGCGGTTGGCGTCTTGCGCATCCATGTCGGCGATGTGCGCGGAATCGGACATGATGATGTTGGCGAGGTCCGCGGTCGCCGACGTGGTGTAGATCGGACCGTTGAAACCGCGTTTCACCAGCAGCGGTATGCGGCCGCAGTGATCGAGATGCGCGTGGCTCAGCACCAGCGCGTGGATGCCTTTTGCATCGAAGGGAAACTCCGCCGCGTTGCGCGCGTCGGCATCGCGGTCGCCCTGCACCATGCCGCAATCCAGCAGCAGCCGCTTGCCCGCCGCGCCCACCAGATGGCAGGAACCGGTGACCTCGCCCGCCGCCCCGTAAAAAGTGATGTCCATGCTGGTCCTCAAGCTGCAAAATCGCGTCATTTTAACGGGACACGGGGCCTGGAATTCCTGGCTCCGCCTGCGAGCCTCGCAGTCGGCCCGCATGACGGCCGAGGGCGGGCCGCCTGGCCCATTGCTGCCGCCCAACGCCACTGACTTTCGACACTCCCGGCGATGCGGGCGCCTGCTAGGCTGGCGCGACTCTGCGGCCGTGCCGCGGCTTTGCCCTTCCAGACGAGGAAACCCATGAACAAGCATCTGTTCAAGCCGGTCGCGCTGGCCATCACGCTGGCACTCAGCGCCGGCAGCGCATTCGCAGCCAGCAATTTCGACGTGAACGACCTCAACAAGAACATCAACCCCTGCCAGGACTTCAACGACTACGTCAACGCCAAATGGCTGGCGGACAACCCGATCCCGGCCGACCGCAGCAGCTGGGGCGCGTTCGACAAGCTGGCCGAGGACAGCCTCAACACCCAGCACCAGATCGTGGAGAACGCCGCGAAGAATGCGGCGCAGTCCAAGCCCGGTTCGATCGATCAGAAGATCGGTTTCTATTTCAAGTCGGGCATGGACGAGGCTGCGATCAACAAGGCCGGATTCGACCCCATCAAACCCGACCTCGCGAAGATCGACGCGCTGAAATCGCCGAAGGACATCGTCGCGTACCTCAATGAAAGTTTCGCCAGCGGCCAGGGCGACCTCTTCAGCTTCGGGCGCGCCGCGGATTTCAAGCACTCCGAAACCCAGATCGCCTACGCCTTCCAGGGCGGCCTCAGCCTGCCGACCAAGGAGTACTACACCAAGACCGACGCCGACAGCGTCAAGCTGCGCAACGAGTTCACCGCGCACGTGGCGAAGATGCTGGAGCTGACCGGCGTGCCGGCGGCCTCGGCGGAAAAGCAGTCCAAGGACGTGCTGGCGTTCGAGACGCGCCTGGCCAAGGCCTCGCTTGCGCCGGTCGACCTGCGCAAGCCGGAAAACCAATACCACTTCGTAAGCGTGGCCGAAGCGGACAAGGTGACGCCGCGCTTCTCCTGGGATGATTTCATCAAGGCGCAGGGCGCCAATGTCACCAACGGATTCTCGTTGTCGCAGCCGGTGTTCTTTGCCGAAGTGAACAAGATGCTCGGCGACGTGCCGGTTTCGCAGTGGCAGTCGTACCTGCGCTACCACGAGATCGAAAACGCCGCGCCGGCCTTGTCCGACGCCTTCCAGAATGCGCATTTCGATTTCTACAACAAGACTCTCATCGGCCAGAAGGTGATCAAGCCGCGCTGGAAGCGCGTGCTCGGCGCCATCAACAGCGACGGCAGCGGCATGGGCATGGCGCTGGGCGAACTCTATGTCGCGCAGGAATTCCCGCCGGAAGCCAAGCAACGCGCGCTGGTCCTGGTCAACAACGTTCGCAACGCGCTGAAGGCGCGCATCGAGAACCTCGACTGGATGAGCCCCGAAACCAAGAAGAAGGCCATCGAGAAGTGGAACACGTTCCTGCCCAAGATCGGCTATCCGGACAAGTGGCGCGACTGGAGCGGCCTGGCGCTGACGCCCGACAACTATTACGCCAATGTGGCGGCGGCGACCAAGTTCGATTACCAGTACGAGATGAGCAAGGTCGGCACGCCGACCGATCGCCACGAATGGGGCATGACGCCGCAGACGGTCAATGCGTATTACAACCCGACCGACAACACGATCAACTTCCCGGCCGCGATCCTGCAGCCGCCGTTCTTCTACGCCAACGGCGACGATGCGGTCAATTACGGTGGCATCGGCGCGGTGATCGGGCACGAATCCAGCCACGGCTACGACGATGAAGGCAGCCAGTTCGACGCGCAGGGCAACAATGTCAACTGGTGGACCAAGGCGGATCGCGACAAGTTCGACGCGCGCACGCACAAGCTGGTCGAACAGTTCAATGGCTACTCGCCATTGCCGGGCGTGCACGTCAATGGTCAGTTGACCCTGGGCGAGAACATCGGCGATCTCGGCGGTCTGAATGCCTCCTACGACGCCCTGCAGGCCGCGTTGAAGCAGAACCCGTCGGAAGCCATCGAAAAGATCGACGGGATGACCGAGGACCAGCGCTTCTTCCTCAACTGGGCGCGCGTGTGGCGCGAAAGCATGCGTCCGGAACTGATGAAGGTACTGGTGAACAGCAATCCGCACGCACCCGCGGAGTTCCGTGCGATCGGCGCACCTTCCAACATGCCCGCTTTCGCCAGGGCGTTCCAGTGCAAGGCCGGCGACAAGATGGTGCGCAGCGGCGACAAGCAGGTGAAGATCTGGTAGTTCGCCTCGTCATCCCGGCCAGGGATCGGCCGGGATCCAGTTGCCGCGGACGGCAACGGCTCGAACGAAAACGCCGCGCGAAAGCGCGGCGTTTTTTTCCAGGCGATCCCCTCGCCTTCTTCTTGATGCCGTCTTGATGCAATTCGACGTGATCGTTGCACCGTCCTGATATCGGCCTGCCTAGGATGCGCCATTGCTTGGGAGCGCGTCTGTGGATGTCGTCTGCGTATTGCTGATTTTCGGTTTCGGTCTGTCGCTGATCGCCTTGATCGCGGCATGCCAGGGCCTTGAGGGGCGCGGCCATGGCCGCTGAACCGGGCTGGGTGTATGCACTGGCGGCGATCCTGTCGCTCGGACTGTTCGCCTATCTGCTTTACGCGCTCTTCGACGCCGAGAATCTCGAATGAATGCAAACCCCTGGTTCCAGGTAGCCATTTACCTGGCCATCCTGTTTGCGCTCGCCTGGCCGCTGGCGCGCTGGATCGAAGGCGTGCTGGAAGGCCGCCTCGCCAAGCGCTGGCGCTGGATGGGCGCGATCGACCGGACGTTGCTGCGTCTTGCCGGCGCGCAATCCGGCGAGGACATGCCGTGGTGGCGCTACGCGGTTGCGATCGTGCTGTTCAACTTGATCGGGGTGCTGGTGTTGTACGCGTTCCAGCGCCTGCAGCAATGGCTGCCCGTCAATCCGGCGCACATGGGAGCGGTTTCGCCGGATTCGTCGTTCGACACGGCGGTGTCGTTCGTCACCAACACCAATTGGCAGGGTTATTCCGGCGAATCGACGATGAGCCATCTGACGCAGATGGCCGGGTTGGCGGTGCAGAATTTCCTGTCCGCGTCAACCGGCATCGTGGTGGCGATTGCCCTGATCCGCGGGCTGGCGCGACACGGCTCGAAAGGATTGGGCAATGCCTGGCAGGATCTGATCCGCACCACGTTGTGGATCCTGTTGCCGCTCTCGTTCGTGCTCGCCTTGATCCTGGTGAGCCAGGGCGTACCGCAGAACTTCTCCGCGCCCGCGAGCGTGCAGACGGTGCAGGCAACCCATTACCAGGTACCGGTCACGGATGCAGCGGGCAATCCGATGAAGGACGCGCACGATGCGCCGCTCATGAAGGACATGATCGCCTCCACGCAGGACATCGCGATGGGCCCGGTCGCCTCGCAGGAATCGATCAAGGAACTCGGCACCAATGGCGGCGGGTTCTTCAATGCCAATTCCGCGCATCCGTTCGAGAACCCGACGCCGCTGACGAATTTTCTGGAGATGCTGGCGATGTTCCTGATTCCCGCCGCGTTGGTCTTCACCTTCGGCAGAATGGTTGGTGACAAACGCCAGGGCATCGCGGTGCTGGCAGCGATGACGATCCTGTTCGTCGGCATGTACGCCGTCGGCGTCACCACACAAGACGCCCCGAATCCGTTGATCGCGCGCCTCGGCGTAACCGGGCCGAGCATGGAAGGCATCGAAACGCGCTTCGGCACCGTCGCTTCCATGCTGTTCGCCGCGATCACGACTTCCGCAAGCTGCGGCGCCGTCAACGCGATGCACGACAGCCTGATGCCGCTGGCCGGCGGCGTGCCGATGTTCCTGATCCAGCTCGGCGAGGTCGTGTTCGGCGGAGTCGGGTCGGGCCTCTACGGCATGCTGGTCTTCGCGATCCTGGCCGTGTTCATCGCGGGCCTGATGATCGGCCGCACCCCCGAATATCTCGGCAAGAAGATCGGAATGTTCGAGATGAAGATGGTTGCGATCGCGATCCTGGTGGTGCCCGTGCTGGCGCTGGCCGGCACCGCGATCGCAGTGATGGCTCAGGCCGGGCGCGCGGGCATGCTCAATCCGGGCGCGCACGGTTTCTCCGAAGTGCTCTACGCGTTCTCGTCGGCAGCCAACAACAACGGCTCCGCGTTCGCGGGCCTGTCCGCCAACACGCCGTTCTACAACGGCCTGCTGGCCGTCGCGATGTGGTTCGGCCGTTTCGCGATCATCGTGCCGGTGCTGGCACTGGCCGGAAGCCTCGTGAAGAAACCGCGCCTCGCCGTTTCCGCCGGCACGATGCCGACCCACGGGCCATTGTTCGTGATCCTGCTGATCGGCGCGGTGCTGCTGGTCGGTGCATTGAACTACGTGCCGGCACTGGCGCTCGGTCCAGTGGTCGAACATCTCGCGCTGTTCCACGCGCATTGACCGGAGCCACGCATGTCCAACGCCTCCGCACGAGCATTGCCCGCCAACGCACGAACGCTGCCGATGTTCGATCCGGCGTTGCTGAAACCGGCACTGGGAGAATCGATCAGGCGTCTGTCGCCGCGCGCGCAGTGGCGCAACCCGGTGATGTTCGTGGTCTGGGTCGGCAGCGTGCTCGCGACCCTGCTCGGTATTGCCGCGTTCCGCGATCACCACATGAATGCGCCGGGCTTCACGCTGGGCGTCGCCGCCTGGTTGTGGCTGACGGTGTGGTTCGCCAATCTGGCCGAGTCGCTCGCGGAAGGCCGCGGCAAGGCGCAAGCCGCGAGCCTGCGCGCCGCCAGGCAACGGGTTTACGCGAAGGTCCTGCAAGAGCCGCGCTTCGGCGCCGCCTGGGTGCCAATGCCCAGCGATGAATTGAACGGCGAGCGCGTGGTACTGGTCGAAGCCGGCGACATCGTACCCGCGGATGGAGAAGTGATCGAAGGCGTGGCGTCGGTGGACGAGTCGGCAATCACCGGCGAATCCGCACCGGTGATCCGCGAGTCCGGAGGGGACCGCTCCGCGGTGACCGGGGGCACGAAGGTCCTGTCGGACTGGATCGTGGTGCGCGTTACCGCAAAGCCAGGCGAAGCCTTCCTCGATCGCATGATCGCGATGGTGGAGAGCGCGAAACGTGCGCGCACGCCGAACGAAATCGCGCTGACCGTCCTGCTGGTCGCATTGACGCTGGTGTTCCTTGTCGTCTGCATGACGCTGCTGCCGTTTTCGCTGTACAGCGTGCAGGCCGCGGGCGGGCGGGCGGTGTCGATGACCGTGCTGGTGGCGCTGCTGGTCTGCCTGATCCCGACGACGATCGGTGCGCTGCTGTCCGCGATCGGGATCGCCGGCATGAGCCGCATGCTGCGGGCAAACGTGATAGCCACCTCCGGTCGCGCGGTGGAAGCCGCCGGGGACGTGGACGTGCTGCTGCTGGACAAGACCGGCACGATCACGCTCGGCAACCGGCAGGCGACCGCATTCCATCCGGCACCGGGCGTCGCCGAACTGCAACTGGCCGAAGCGGCGCAACTGGCCTCGCTTGCCGATGAAACGCCGGAAGGCCGTTCGATCGTCGTGCTGGCCAAGGAACGTCACGGCCTGCGTGGGCGCGAACTGCAAGACGTCCAATTCGTCGCCTTTTCCGCGCGCACCCGCATGAGCGGCGTGGACGCTGGTACGCGCCGCATCCGCAAGGGTGCGACCGATGCGATCGCCGCTCATGTCCGGGAATCGGGCGGTCGCATGCCCGACGAAGTGCGTGCGGTGACCGAGACGATTTCGCGCGCGGGCGGCACGCCGCTGGTCGTGGCCGAAAACGACCGCGCGCTGGGCGTGATCGAATTGAAGGACATCCTCAAGGGCGGCATCGCCGAGCGTTTCGCCGAGCTGCGCCGGATGGGCATCAAGAGCGTGATGATCACCGGCGACAACCGCCTCACCGCCGCCGCGATCGCTGCCGAAGCGGGCGTCGATGATTTTCTGGCGGAAGCGACACCGGAAGACAAGCTGGCGTTGATCCGGCGCTATCAGTCGGAAGGACATCTCGTGGCGATGACCGGCGACGGCACCAACGACGCGCCCGCGCTGGCGCAGGCCGACGTCGCGGTGGCGATGAACAGCGGCACGTCGGCGGCCAAGGAGGCCGGCAACATGGTCGATCTCGACAGCAACCCGACCAAGCTGCTCGAGGTCGTCGAGGTCGGCAAGCAGATGCTGATGACGCGCGGGTCGCTCACGACTTTCAGCATCGCCAACGACGTGGCCAAGTACTTCGCGATCATCCCGGCCGCGTTCGCGAGCACGTACCCGCAACTGAAGGCGCTGGACGTGATGCACCTGCACACGCCGCAGTCGGCGATCCTGTCCGCGGTGATCTTCAATGCGCTGATCATCGTGCTGCTGATCCCGCTGGCGCTGAAAGGCGTGGCCTACCGCGCGCAACCGGCCGCGCAACTGTTGCGCCGCAATCTCCTGATCTACGGACTGGGCGGACTGGTCGCGCCCTTCGTCGGCATCAAGCTGATCGATCTCGCGCTCGCCGCGCTGCACCTGGCCTGAGGAAATCCGTGAGCCGTTCGCGCAAACCAATGCTTTTGCTCGCGCTGTCCGCCGTACTGGTCGCGCAAGCGGCGATCGCGCAAGACAACGGCGCGCAGGTCACCGGCAATATCGCGCTGGTCGGCGATTACCTGTTCCGCGGCATCAGCCAGGCGTGGGGACAACCGGCGCTGCAGAGCGGCGTGGATGTCAACGCCGGCCGCTGGCACGTCGGCGCATGGACGTCAAATGTCAGCCGCGACAGTTATCCCGGTAGCGGCATCGAACTGGACCTGTTCGGCGACGTCGGCCTGTTCCAGCAGGACGACTGGAGCGCGCGTTTCGGACTTTACGGCTATCTCTATCCCGGCGCCAATCTCGACAACGCGCAGCCGCCGCTGGGCAGCCGCGCGCTCGACACGCTGGAAGCCAATCTCTCGCTGACGTGGCAGAACTGGACGCTCAAATACTCGCGGGCATTGACCGACTACTTCGGCGCCGACGTCGAACAGGGCTACCGAGGAAGCACGCGCGGCACGCAATACCTGCAACTGGACGGGACGATCCCGCTCGGGAAGCAATGGAGCCTTGCGCCGCACCTGGGCTACACGGACTACCGCCGCGGATTGCGGACGCCGCTCGCGAGCGGCGCCAGCGACCCGAGTTATGCGGATCGCGGGCTCGCGCTGAAGTACTCACCCAGCGATAAGTTAGCCATCGGCATCGGCGTGTCGCACGCAACCAATGACGAGTTCTATCGCCACGTCGCAAGTTTCCGGAATCCTGCCGATGCAAAGGACCTCGGCGGCACTCGCGCGGTGTTGTCGTTGTCGGCCACGTTCTGAGGAAGAACCGTCATGATCTCGCTCCTGCGTCCCGCCATCGTGATCTTCGTGCTGCTGACCGTGATCACCGGCATTCTCTACCCGCTCGCAACGACCGGCGTCGCGCAACTTGCCTTTCCGCACCAGGCCAACGGCAGCCTGATCGTGCGCGATGGCAAGGCCGTCGGCAGCGAGCTGATCGGCCAGGACTTCGATGCGCCCGGCTACTTCCGGGGCCGGCCGTCCGCGACCGGCCCCATGCCCTACAACGCCGACGCTTCCAGCGGCAGCAATCTCGGGCCGAGCAATCCGGCATTGATCGGCGCTGTCGAGCAACGCATCGCGGCGTTGCGCGCGGCGGATCCCGATGCGCGCGGACTCATTCCTTCGGAACTCGTCATGGCCTCGTCCAGCGGGCTGGATCCGGATATCTCACCGCGGGCCGCGCGCTGGCAGGTCCCGCGCGTCGCCCGCGCCCGCGGCATGTCCGAAGACGATGTCGATGCCTTGATCGCCGCGCATGCGCTGGGTCCGTCGCTCGGGCTTTTCGGGGAACCGCGGGTCAACGTATTGGCGCTGAATCTGGCGCTGGACGACGCCCGCAGCGGCGCGGCGCATAATCCGCGCCGATGAGCGAAAACCGCCCCGATCCCGACCGGCTGCTGGCAGAAATCACGGCGCAACGGCAACAGGCATCGCGCGGGAAGCTGAAGATCTTCTTCGGCGCCTGCCCCGGTGTGGGAAAGAGCTACGCCATGCTCCAATCGCTGCACCGATTGCGCGGCGAAGGCAGGCGCGTGCTGGTCGGCGTGGCGGAAACGCACGGCCGCCCGGAGACCGCCCAGTTGCTCGAGGGCCTCCCGAACCTGCCGCTGCGGGAGATCGAATACCGCGGCCGCAAACTCGAGGAGTTCGATCTGGACGCTGCGCTCGCCGCGCACCCCGAGCTTGTCGCGGTGGATGAACTGGCGCACTCCAACGTGCAAGGCAGCCGCCACCTCAAGCGCTGGCAGGACGTCGAGGAGTTGCTGGCCGCCGGCATCGACGTCCACAGCACGTTGAACGTGCAGCACCTGGATAGCCTCAACGACATCGTTGGTCGAATCACGGGCATCCGCGTCCGCGAAACCGTACCCGACCGCGTTTTCGATCAAGCCGACGACGTGGTGGTCGTGGACCTTCCCGCGGACGAATTGCTCAAGCGCCTGGCCGAAGGCAAGGTGTACTTCCCCGATGCGGCGCAACGCGCCCGCGAAAACTTCTTCCGCAAGGGCAACCTGATCGCCCTGCGCGAGCTGGCGCTGCGGCGCGCGGCCGACCGGGTCGATGCGCAGATGAACGACTATCGCCGCACGCGCGCGATCGAGGCCGTGTGGCCGACGAGGGAGCGGATGCTGGTCGGCGTGGCCGGCACCGACGACGACGAACGGCTGGTGCGCGACGCCGCGCGGCTGGCGCGCAAGCTGGAGGCCGACTGGATCGCCGCGCACGTGGATGTCTCGCAGCGAGGCAAAGCCGCGCGCAGCCGCATCGCACGCACGCTGGAGCTGGCCGCAAGCCTCGGTGCGGAAACGGCCACGCTGCCGGGCAGCGACGTGGCCGACGCGCTGGTCGCCTGCGCGCGTGCGCGCAACGTCAACCGCTTGCTGCTGGGCCACAAGCCCCGTTCGCCGTGGCACTTTTGGCACCGCCCCACCGCGGACCGCATCGGACGACGTCATCCCGACCTGGACCTGATCGTGATCGCGCAGGGCGCGCGCAAGCGGGCGCCGGCCGCGTCCGAACGCATTGCGTGGCCCGTCAAATGGCCGCCCTACTGGTGGGCAACGCTCGCCTGTTTTGCCGCGACCGCGCTGGCTTCCGTGCTGCTGCGCGTTTTCGACCTCGCCAACGTCGTGATGCTGTTCCTGCTCACCGTGGTGCTGGTCGCATTGCGCTGGGGCCGCGGTCCCGGCGCATGGGCGGCCTTCCTCGCCGTCGCCTGCTTCGATTTCTTCTTCGTGCCGCCGAGACTGTCGATGAGTGTCGGCGACACGCAGTACGTTTTCACTTTCGTGCTGATGCTGGGCGTGGCGCTGGCGATCGGCCAGCTCACGGCGCGTTTGCGGCATGAAGCGCGGGTGGCTTCGGCGCGCGAACATCGCGCGGTGATGCTGGCGCGGCTTTCACGCGAACTCGCCGGGGCCCTGACGACCGAGCAGATCGTGGAAATCGCGCTGCGCGATTTCGGCAGCGGTTTTCGTGCCGGTACCGGCCTCGCGTTGCCGGATGCCGATGACCGCGTGCGCGCAACCAAGGGCAACCTGATCGCGGTCGACGAGAGCATCGCGCAATGGGTCTATGACCACGCGCAGGCCGCGGGCGCAGGCACGGGAACATTGAGCGCGGCGCGAGCGCGTTACGTTCCATTGAAAGCGCCGATGCGCGTGCGCGGCGTGCTGGCGCTGGAGTTCGCCGATCTCCAGACCTTGCGGGAACCGGAGGAACAGCGCCTGCTGGAGGCCTGCGGCAGCCAGCTCGCGCTGGCGCTGGAGCGCGTGCACTTCGTGGAAGTGGCGCGGGACACGCTGGTGCAGATCGAAGGCGAGCGCATGCGCAACACGCTGCTCTCGGCGATGTCGCACGACCTGCGCACCCCGCTCACCACGATCCTCGGGGCCGCCCAGGCCGCGGCCCCACAGTTGCACGACCACCCGGCGCAGGCGCTGGTCGCATCCATCTGCGACCAGGCGCAAGCCATGCTGCGCCTGATCGAGAACCTGCTGGACATGGCTCGACTTCAGGGCCGCGGCGTGGAGCTCAATCGGCAGTGGCAATCGCTGGAGGAAATCGTCGGCAGCGCCCTGCGCGAATTGCGCGAGACGCTGCGCACGCATCCCCTGAAGGTGGAGCTGCAGCCGGACCTGCCCTTGCTGGAAGTGGACGCGCTGCTGATCGAACGCGTGCTGGTGAACCTGCTGGAGAATGCGGCCAAGCACACGCCAGCGGGAACGCTGATCGAAGTCCGCGCGCGCGCAGGCGGCGGCAACGTGACCGTGGAGGTCGATGACGCCGGACCGGGCCTGCCGGAGATCGCGCCGGAAAGACTGTTCGATCCGTTCGAGCGTGGCCGAAGGGAATCCTCGGTCGCCGGCATCGGGCTCGGGCTGGCGCTGGCGCGCCGCATCGTCGAGGCGCACGGCGGCAGGATCGAGGCCCGTCGGCGCTCGCCCGCCGGCGCGAGCTTCGTGGTCACGCTGCCAGCGACCTCGCAGCCGCAGATGGAAACCGCATGAGTGCTCGCATCCTGCTGGTCGAGGACGATGCCAACATCCGGCGTTTCGTGCGCGCCGCATTGAACGACGCGGGCTTCGAAGTGTTCGAGGCCGACACCTGCAGCCGCGCGCTGATCGAGGCGTCCACGCGCCGGCCGGACCTGGCGATCGTCGATCTCGGCCTGCCTGATGGTGACGGCAAGGGTTTCATAGGGGAAGTGCGCGCGTGGTCCGCGCTGCCGATCGTGGTTCTCTCGGCGCGCGAGCGCGAAGAAGAGAAAGTCGCGGCGCTGGATGCGGGTGCTGACGACTACCTCGTCAAGCCGTTCGGTGTACCGGAACTCCTGGCGCGCGTGCGCGCCCAGCTGCGCCGGCGCGCACAGGCAGATGCGGTTTCAGGTTCGAGCATGGTCAGTTTCGGTGAAATCACCGCCGATCTCGCCACGCACGAAGTGCGAAAACGCGGCAACCCCGTGCATCTGACGCCGATCGAATTCCGCCTGCTTGCCGCGCTGATCCGCGGACATGGCCGAGTGCTTACGCACCGGCAGCTGTTGCACGAGGTGTGGGGGCCGGCG
>Ga0070681_10003331_pt1 | contig 15019 bp, 13 predicted proteins | sample KBSC83BmetaG_FD_65650 | JGI IMG/M metagenome (GOLD analysis project Ga0070681, IMG submission 65650) | Corn rhizosphere microbial communities from Kellogg Biological Station, Michigan, USA - KBS C8-3B metaG | ecosystem: Host-associated > Plants > Roots > Rhizosphere | place: USA: Michigan...
GCGCGCATTTCTTCAGACGCTCGCGGATAATCGCTTATAGTCATTGCGGTTAGCGGCTCGCGCCGCCCTACGTCCTCACCAGCAGAAGGAGACGCCGTGTCGGGTTCACTGTTTCGGACCAAGTCGATCGATCGACTGATTGCCGACGCCAAGGTCGGGGAAGTCGGCCCGCATGCGGAGAACGTCACCACGTCGGCGGGACAGCACAGCCTGCAGCATCAGGCAGTGGCCGAGCACACCCTGCGGCGAACGCTCGGGCCGTTGTCGCTGGTCTCGCTCGGTATCGGCGGCATCATCGGCGCCGGCATTTTCGTCCGGACCGCCGCCGCGATCGCGGAGCGGTCAGGCCCATCGGTGACGATCGCTTTCATGGTGGCCGGGATTGGCTGCGCGTTTGCGGGACTCTGCTACGCGGAGTTCGCCTCGATGATTCCGATCGCGGGCAGTGCCTACACCTATTCCTACGCGACCATGGGCGAACTGGTGGCCTGGATCATCGGCTGGGACCTGGTGCTGGAGTACGCCATCGGCGCGGCGACTGTGGCCATTGCCTGGGCCGAATACTTCAACAGAGTGCTCGGCTACTTCGGTGCGGACATCCCGTACCAATGGCGGCATGGGCCATTTGAGACGATGAACGGCGTGCAGGGGGTGATGAACCTACCGGCGGTATTCATCCTGCTCCTCCTTTCGGCACTACTGATCCGCGGTACACGCGAATCTGCGCTCGTCAACAACCTGATCGTCATCACGAAGCTGACGATTGTCGTGATGGTCATCGTCTTCGGCTGGAGCTTCATCAACCCGGCCAATCACACACCGTACATCCCGGAACCGACCCCGTACACCACGCCCGAGGGTGTGACGCACACATACGGCGGCCTGATGGGAATCCTCGGCGCGGCAGGAGTTGTCTTCTTCGCCTTCATCGGCTTCGATGCGGTGTCGACGGCCGCGCAGGAAACGAAAGACCCGAAGCGCGACATGCCAATCGGCATCCTGGGCTCGCTCGTCGTCTGCACGGTGCTCTACGTGCTGTTCTCGTACGTCTTGAGCGGCATTGCGCCAGTGCAGTTCTTCCGTACCGAAGGCAGTGAAGCATCCGTGGCAGCGGCAATCACGAACTACATGACAGGCTACGAGTGGCTGTCCCGCCTCGTGACCGTCGCGATTCTCGCCGGCTTCTCGTCGGTCATCCTCGTGATGCTGCTCGGCCAGTCGCGCGTGTTCTATACGATGAGTCACGATGGTCTGGTGCCAAAGGTCTTCTCCGATGTGCACCCGCGGTATAGAACGCCCTGGAAGTCCAACATGGTCTTCTTTGTCTTCACCGGCCTGTTCGCCGCCTTCATTCCTGGCGACATTGTGGGGGAGATGACGAGCATCGGGACATTGTTCGCGTTCATTCTCGTCTGCATCGGCGTCTGGATCATGCGCCGCCGCCGCCCTGATGTCCCACGCGGATTCGTCGTGCCGGCGTTGCCGGTGGTCTCGACACTTGGCGTCATCGTGTGCGGCGCGATGATCTACGGGCTCGGCTGGACGAACTGGCTCCGCCTGGCAGCGTGGCTCGTGCTCGGGCTGGTGATCTACTTCGGGTACGCACGGTCGCACAGTCGCCTGGCAGGAGAGCGGCAGTTCATGAGTTGATGTCCGCAGCGTCCCTTCGCGGCCCGCGCCTCGCGATCCTGCTGCTTGCCACCGTCGTGGCGGGCGGCACCATTGGCTACGTCGTGATCGAAGGCTGGAGCATCTGGGACGCGCTCTATATGACGGTGACGACGGTTGCGACGGTGGGATTTCGCGAAGTCCACCCACTCTCGCGCGCCGGTCAGGCATTCACGATTGCACTCATCCTGTGCGGCGTCGGCACGGCGTTCTACACCGTCACGCTGCTGGCAACCATCGTCGTGGAGGGCGGGCTGCACCAGCGCTTCGAGAAGCGGCGCTCTGCGCGTATGCTCGAAAACATCACAGACCACTTCATTCTCTGCGGATATGGCCGCATCGGCAGCATGGTCGCCGCGGAGCTGCACCGCCAAGGCGTCCGCGTCGCGGTCATCGATCGCGATCCGCAACGGGTGCGAGATGCCACCGATCACGGCTGGCTCGCGCTCGAGGCCGACGCCAGCCGGGAGGAAGTGCTGGTGACGGCGGGCGTTCACCGCGCGCGGGGGCTCATCGCGGCGGTCAGCACCGATGCGGAAAACGTCTTCACGGTCCTGACAGCGCGAGTGATGCGTCCCGATCTGTTCATCATCGCGCGCGTGGAGTCGGACGACGCTGAGGCAAAGCTGCGGCGCGCGGGCGCCGACCGAGTCATCTCGCCGTACGCAATCGGTGCCACGCAGATGGTGCAGACGGCGCTTCGTCCCGCAGTTGTCGATTTCGTCCATCTCGCGACCAGTTCCGAGCTGGACCTGTCCATGGAACAGGTGCACATCAGCGAAGATTCCGCGCTTGCGAACCAGACGATCGTGGACGCCGGGATCCGCCAGCGCTTCGGTGTCATCGTAGTCGGCATCAAACGGGCAGGAGGGACGATGGAGTTCAACCCGCCTCCGGAGGCGATCATGCGTGCAGGAGACGAACTGGTGGTGCTCGGGCGGACCGCCAGCGTGAAGGCGCTTGGCAAAGAGAAGGGCGCAATCGCATGAGCGCGCGCACGCTCGATGGCCAGGCACTTGCGCGGACGCTGCAACAGGACATCAGACCGCAGGTCGCGGCATTCACCGCGCAGCACGGCCGCCCGCCCGGACTTGGCATCGTGCTGGTCGGCAACAACCCAGCCTCGGAGGTCTACGTCGGTCACAAGCTGAAGGCCGGCGGCGACATCGGGTTTCGCGTGGATCTGGAGCGCCTCCCTGCGTCGGCGACTGTTGCGGAGACTCTGGCGCTGGTCGAGCGCCTCAATCGCAGCGAGGTGCACGACGGCATCCTCGTCCAATCGCCTCTTCCCAAAGCCATGGGCGCCGATGCCGAGCAGCGGGTGTTCGATGCCATTGCGCCGACGAAGGACGTGGACGGACTGACGCCGGTCAACGTCGGTTTGCTCGTCCAGAAGCGCGCCGTGCTGGTGGCGTGCACGCCTTCCGGCGTCATCGAGCTGCTCGATCGAGAGCAGATCTCGATCGCGGGACGTCACGCGGTCGTCATCGGCCGTAGCGACATCGTCGGCAAGCCATTGTCACTGCTGCTTCTGCACCGTGATGCGACGGTGACGATCTGTCATTCGCGTACTCCCGACCTGCCGCAGGTGTGCAGGACGGCGGACATTCTCGTGGCGGCGGTTGGCAGACCGGGGCTCGTCACGCGGCAGTTCGTCAAACCAGGTGCGACGGTGATCGACGTCGGCGTGAACAGAGTGACCGATGCCACGGTGGCGCGGTCGCTGTTTCGCGAAGGGCACCCCCGCCTCGAGTTGTTCAACGCGAAAGGATTCGTCCTGGTCGGGGACGTGCACCCCGAGGTGGCGGACGTTGCGGGGGCGTTGACGCCTGTTCCCGGCGGCGTCGGGCCGCTGACCATCACCATGCTGATGAGGAACACGCTCCGCGCCGCCCGGGCGCGGGCGGGGCAGCCTGTCGGTTAGCCGTTGATGGTTGGGCGTGTCAGGCGCGTGGCGCTGACGGGCGGCATCGCGACAGGCAAAAGCCACGTGCGCGCCCGATTCGAGCAGCGCGGCGTCGCCACGATCGACGCCGACGTTCTTGCGCGCGAAGCCGTGGCGCCTGCCAGTCCGGGCCTCGACGCGGTGTTCCGGCGTTTCGGGGACGGCGTTCGGGACGCATCAGGTGCACTCGATCGCAAGCGGCTCGGGGCGATTGTGTTCACGGATCCGCAGGCGCGCCGCGACCTCGAGAAGATCATCCATCCGTACGTGCGCGATGCGATGAACACCTGGTTCGCGTCGCTCGATCCCGCCAGCCCATTTGCCATTGCCGACATCCCGCTGCTGTTCGAAGGCGGCCGCGAAGGCGACTTCGACGCGGTCGTCGTCACAGCGTGCGAGCCGTCCACTCAGTTGCGGCGCCTGATGCACCGGGATGGGCTGGCCGAAGAGGAAGCCCGCCAGCGCATCAACGCACAATGGCCGCTGGCGGACAAGATTGCCAGGGCGGATTTCGTCATCCGCACCGATGGAACGATCGAGGACACGAATCGTCGTGTGGACGAAGTGTTTGATCTCCTCGCGGACCGGAGGGGCGCACCTTAAGGTCCGCCCCTCCTACTAAACCAGTCTCTATGGTTCCGTCGGCTCCGGCTCCGCTGCGGGCGATTCCTTCGCCGGCGACAGCCGCTCCTCGACGAACGTGTTCCACTCGTGGCATTGCGGACACTGCCAGAGCAGTTCGGTGCTGCGATACCGGCATCGCGTGCAGACATGGGGATCGAGATAGAAGACCGCATCGCTCGTCAGCGTCATGTAGCGGCGCACCAACGCCGACTCGAGACCCAGCGCGGACAGCGTCTGCCAGATCTGCTCGTGGAGAGCGAGCCCGTGGGGGTTATGGGGCAGTGCTTCGAGCAGGATATCGAGTGCTTCGCGACTGCGCGACTGCGCTGCCAGCGACTTCGATAGCGCAAGCCGCGCGCGCCAGTCCTGCGGATTCCGTTCGATCAGCCGCTGACACAGCTCGCCGAAACGGCGTGGTGCGCCCATCGTGGAATAGGCGCGTTCGAGGCGATCGAACGCCAGGTGCGCGCGATCCGGAACCTCACGCGTCAACGCTTCCCACGCTTCAACTGCCGCGGCAATGTTGCCTTGCTGCGCGCGGATGTCGCCGAGGTTCAGATATGCCGGCGTGGTCCGCGCGTCGATGTCGATGGCGTCCGCAAACGTACGCCCCGCGGCTTCAAGTTCGCCGCTCCTCGTCTGCCCCTTGCCGATTTCATTCGTGATGAAGGCGAGGATCTGCCGATCTTCGGGATGCCGTCCGCCATCCAGCCTGGAGATATCGCCGCGCACACGCAGCGCATCGGCCCATTGCCCCTGTTCTTCGTAGAGCTTCTGCAGATTGACGAGGGCGTATCGGTTCTTCGAATCGAGCCGGACCACCTCCTGGAAGGCCTCCAGCGCGCGATCGACGAAGCCGCCGTGGCGGAAGTCCAACGCGAGGCACAACTGCACGTAGGCCTGTTCGAGTCTCGTCAGGTCAGGGCGCTGGAGCAGCGACTGGTGCAGCGTAATGGCGCGGCCAACCTGTCCTTTCGTGCGGTACAGGTTGCCAAGGATCATCTGGATCTCCAGCGCGTCGGTGTCGCTCATGCTCGTTGCCTGCGTGAGCTCATCGATGGCCTGATCCACGTGGTTGTCAACCAGGAAATTGAGGCCGAGCATGTAATGCGGCGTCTCCCGCAGGCGGCGCCGATCGATCCAGCGGCCGTCGCGCAGCTTGTACCGCTCCCATGCCTTTCCGACGACGAGGCCGACCAACAGCGCGAACAGCGAGCCGAGGAGCGGCAGGTAGTCGCTCATGCTCGTGCCAGTCTAGAACAGCTGCGTGCGCCAGAGATCGTGCAGGTGGACGACGCCCTGCACCCGCTGCTCCTCGTCGACGACAACGACGGAGGTGATCCGGCGTTGCTCGAGTTGTCGCAGGGCCTCGACCGCGAGCGCGGTTCGGGCGACGGTTACCGGATTGCGGGTCATGACATCCGACGCCGTGCGTTCGAGAATCGAAGCGGTCGCCCCGGAAGTCTGCGCGGCAACCATGTAGCGGCGAAGATCCCCATCGGTGATCACGCCGGCAAGGCGCCGGTCGCCATCGACGACGCACGTCATACCGAGTGATTTCGCGGACATCTCACGCATCACTTCCGACATCGGCGTATCGGTACGGACGACAGGTGCGTCGCCGCCGTGCATGAGCCGTTCGACGCGCATCAGCCGCTTTCCGAGCTTGCCACCTGGATGAAGGTTGGCAAAATCCTCTTCGCGGAAACCCTTCGCGACCAGCAGCGCCATCGCCAGCGCATCTCCCAGTGCCAACGCCGCGGTCGTGCTCGCGGTCGGCACCAGATTCATCGGACAGGCTTCCTCCGACACTCGGCAATCCAGCGTCACGTCGGAAGCTTGCGCCAGTGACGACTCCGGATCGCCGGTGAGCGTGATGAGCCGCGCACCGATTCGCTTGATCGTCTCGAGCAGCCGCAGCAGCTCGTCCGTTTCGCCACTGTACGAAAGCGCAACAATGACGTCCTCTGCCTGGAGCACCCCGAAATCGCCGTGCGGTGCGTCAGCCGGGTGCAAGAAGAAGGCGGCGGTCCCGGTGCTGGAGAGCGTGGCCGCAATCTTCCGGCAGATGATGCCTGACTTGCCCATGCCGGTGACGATCACGCGTCCGCGGCAATCGAGCAGAATGCGCACGGCGTGTTCGAAGCGGTGATCCAATCGATCGACGAGCGCAATGATCGCGTCGGCTTCCGTTTGCAGCACCTTGCGCGCGAGCGCCAGATCGATGCTGGCGACGTTCGTCATCCCTCGACTGCGCTCGGGATCAACCCCGCGACTTTGCTCGGGGTGCCCCTGAGGTCCTCGAAGGGTCATGCGCGAGCTCCCGGGGCCACCGTCTCGTGCGCGGCCGCATCGATGCGTTTCAGTTTCAAAATCAGTGGCTCGAGCAGATCGAGCCGGAGCGCGTTCGCCGCGTCGCTTTTGGCTCTCGATGGTTCGGGATGGACTTCCATGAAGATGGCATCCACTCCGGCAGCCACGCCGGCCGCCGCGAGCGGTTCGATGTACTGCGCGAGTCCGGTCGTCACCCCGTTGCCCGCGCCCGGCAGCTGCAGGCTGTGTGTCACGTCGAAGACGACCGGATAACCAAGCTCGCGAAGCATCGGCAGCGCGCGCATGTCCACGACGAGGTCGTTGTAGCCGAAGCTCACACCGCGCTCCGTCACGAGCACCGAGTCGTTGCCGGCGTCCGTCACCTTCGCGATCGCGTGCCGCATGTCGCTGGGCGAGAGGAACTGTCCCTTCTTGATGTTCACGGGCTTGCCGGTCTTCGCCGCCGCAACCAGCAGGTCCGTCTGACGGGACAGGAATGCTGGAATCTGCAGCACGTCGACCACATCGGCGGCACGGGCCGCCTGGTCGGGCTCGTGGATATCTGTCAGGACTGGCAGACCGGTGCTGGCCCGAACATCGGCGAGCACGCGCAACCCGTCGCGTAAGCCGGGGCCGCGAAACGATGCAACCGAGGTGCGGTTCGCCTTGTCGAACGACGCCTTGAAGACAACCGGTACGCCACACCGCGCAGCGATATCGCGGATGCTCGCGGCCATCTCCAGCGTCTGCGACGCGCTCTCCACGACGCACGGACCAAGAATGAAGGCCAGCGGAGCGCCGCCGCCAACCGACAAGGACCCGATCCGGACCGGTTTCACGGGCTTATTTTATCGGCTCGCCGCCGTGGCCACGTTGATCGCGTCCAGGTGTCCTGTTTTGTGGCGGTAGCTCGCGTCCACGAAGCTCGCAAACAACGGATGTGGCTTGAGCGGCTTCGACTGGAACTCCGGATGGAACTGCACGGCAACGAACCAGGGGTGTGACGGCAGCTCCGCAATCTCCACGAACTTCCCGTCGGGCGAGCGGCCCGACACCTTCATGCCACTCTCCGCGAGCGCGGATTCGTAGAGACAGTTGAACTCGAAACGATGCCGATGGCGTTCCCAGATCTGATCCTGGCCGTAGATCCGCTGCGCGACGGAGCCGGGTACCAGGTCGCACGCGTATCGCCCCAGGCGCATGGTCCCGCCCAGATCGTCCACGCCGAGCAGATCGCGCAGCTTGTAGATCACCTTGTGCGGCGCGTTCTCGTCCACCTCGGTGGAATCGGCGCCGTCAAGCGCGCAGACATTGCGGGCAAACTCCACCGTCGCCCACTGGAAGCCGTAGCAGATGCCGAAGAACGGAACGTTGTGCGTGCGCGAGTATTCGGCGGCCTTCATCATGCCGCGCGTACCACGCGATCCGAAGCCGCCGGGAACGAGAATGCCGTGGGCATCGTCGAGAAGCCTCGCGCCGCCTTCTTTCTCGAGCGCTTCGGCCTCCACCCAGTTCAGCCGCACCTTGACGTTGTTCGCGAAGCCGCCGTGATACACGGCTTCGTTGAGGCTCTTGTATGAGTCTTCGTAGCCGGTGTACTTCCCGACAACGTGAATGGTGAGTTCGTCCTTCGGGTTCTTGATCCGGTGCACCAGTTCCTGCCACGCGGCTACCTGTGCCTCCGTCTCCGGCAGGTGCAGGAACTTGAGGATGATGCGGTCGAGGCCTTCGGCCGACAGCACCAGCGGCACTTCATAGATCGTCTCGACGTCCTTCGCGGTGATGACCGCGTCTTCGCTGACGTCGCAGAACAGCGCGATCTTCCGCTTGATGTCGGCATCCAGGAACCGATCGGTGCGGCAGAGCAGGATGTCAGCCTGAATCCCGATGGAGCGGAGATCGCGGACGCTGTGCTGCGTCGGCTTCGTCTTCAACTCTCCAGCGGTGCCGATGAAGGGGACGAGCGTCAGGTGAATGAACAGCGTGTTGTCGCGGCCGACGTCGAGCCGGAACTGACGGATGGCTTCCAGGAACGGCATGCTCTCGATGTCGCCCACAGTGCCGCCGATTTCCACGAGCACGACGTCCACGTCGCGTGCCGCCACGCGAATCGCATCCTTGATCTCATTGGTGATGTGCGGAATGACCTGTACGGTTCGACCGAGATAGTCGCCGCGCCGCTCCTTCTGGATCACGGACAGATAGATCTTGCCGGTCGTCCAATTGCTGTTGCGCGAGGCGACCATGCTCGTGAAGCGCTCGTAATGGCCAAGATCCAGGTCCGTCTCGGCGCCATCGTCCGTGACGTACACCTCGCCGTGCTGGTACGGGCTCATCGTGCCCGGATCGACGTTGATGTACGGATCGAACTTCTGAAGGGCCACCGTGTAGCCGTGGTCCTCCAGCAGTCGTCCGATTGACGCGGCCGCAAGCCCTTTGCCGAGCGAGGACACGACACCGCCGGTCACGAAGATGTATTTCACTGGACGTCCGTCCGGCCGTCCCTCCGTCTTGCCCGGGACGGCCCTGTGCTCATCGAAGGACCGTTGTGTCATGCCGCCTCATGTCCGCGCTGCCGCCGCCACGAAGTGATGGCGCACGCGTTCCAGATCCTCGGGCGTGTCGACGCCGATGGAGTCGTATTGGGTTTCGACTGTGTGAATACGATAGCCGTGTTCGAGCGCGCGTAACTGTTCGAGCGATTCGGCCCGCTCGAGCGGCGTCTGCGGCAGCGTCGCGAACTTCAGCAGGAAAGTGCGGCGATAGCCGTAGAGGCCGAGATGTTTGTACACCGGGATCGGGGATCCGGGATCCGGGATCCGGATGAAAGGGACGGGGGAGCGGGAAAAATAGAGGGCTCGTCCCGCGCGATCCTTGACCACCTTCACCACATTCGGATCGTCATAGTGCGATGGATCCGAGATGGCAGCGCAGGCCGTGGACATCTCCAACATCGGATCCTGCAGCAGCGGAGCGATCACTGCTTCAATCGAGGACGGCTCGATCAGCGGTTCGTCACCCTGCACGTTCAGGATGATTTCGCAGGGCAGGTCCGCCGCGACTTCGGCGATTCGGTCGGTGCCCGTGCGGTGCGCGGGCCGCGTCATTACCGCGATGCCGCCGAATGTCCGGACCGCTGCCGCGATACGGTCGTCATCGGTTGCCACCACCACGGCATCGACGCCGCGCGCCGAGGCGGCGCGCCGGCACACGTGCTCGATCATCGGCCGGCCATCGATATCGGCCAGCGGTTTGCCCGGCAGACGTGTCGCATCGTACCGGGCGGGGATGACGGCGACGATTTGTGGGGGAGGAAGTGTTCTGTCGAACGGATCAGGAAATCCGACAGGGTGCACGACGAATCATAGCACGCGGTTTCGAAGTCTTGAGCCTACCGACAAAGGCTCAAACAACCGAAATGTTAGAATGGCCGTGACTTTTTCGAGCATGGATTGGAAGTCAACGGCGGTCATTTCGGGGGCCGGCATTCTGGCGACCTGGTTTTTCTCGATGCCGCCCACGCAGGCGCCGGCCGCGACGCCCGTACGCGCTGCCCGTGCCGCCTCGGCTGCCGCACCGACCGTCGACATTGAGAAGGAAGCAGAGCGGTTACAGGTGCACGTGCGGCCACAGGCACAGTACTCAGCCCCGTCGCGAAATCCGTTTCGGTTCGGCTCAGGACCAAGCCGCAATGTCGGGCGGCCAACTGCGGATGTCGCTCCGCCTCCCGCTGTTCCAGCCGCGCCGCTGCCGCCTCCCGTGCCGACCCTGACGCTTGACGGCGTCGCATCGGACAGCACAAACGGTCAGGAACAGCGGACAGCGATCATCCACACCGATGCTGGTGTGGTGCTGGTGAAGGAAGGCGACGAACTCGCCGGATATCGCGTCGGAAAGATTGCCGCCGACGCCGTCGAACTGACACGAGTGAGCGACGGGTCGATTCTTCGGCTCGGGCTTCGTTAGACGCTTACGAGCCGGACTTCGCGGATACCCTTTACCTTCCGGATTTCATCGAGCACCGACTCCGCAACTGAGTCTGCGTCGACGATGACGACGCCAACGGCGCTGTCGCCGTCACGCCCGAGCGCGAAGTTGGCGATGTTCACTTTATTCCGCCCCAGAATGGTGCCGATGTCGCCGATCACGCCGGGTTGGTCGGTGTTCCGGATGACGATCATCGTTCCGTCCAGCGGCGCTTCCACAGCGATGCCGTCCAGCAACACCAGCCGGGGGATCGTTCGCTCGAACACCGCCCCTTCCACCCAGCGCTCGCCGTCCGGCGTGTGCAGCTTCACAGAGAGCAGGCTCGTGTAGTTTCGCCCGCGGGTGCTCTTCGATTCGATGATCTCGATGCCGCGTTCGCCGGCGACGGTGCGCGCATTGACGGGCGTCACCCCTACTTCGAGCATCGGTCTGAACAAGCCGACGAGCACCGCATTCGCGATCATTTCCGTTCGACCGGCTGCCAATTCGCCGTAGTAGCGGATGCCCAGCGCCTTCACCCGGCCCTCGTTCATCTGCGCGACGAAGTGGCCGAGTCGTTCGCCGAGTTCAAGGAACGGCTTCAGCCGGATGAACTCTTCGGCGGACACGGACGGGAAGTTGACCGCATTCCGGATGATGCCGTCGCGCAGGAAGTCGCGAAGCGCGGCCATGGTTTCGATGCCGACGAGCTCCTGCCCCTCGCGTGTCGATGCGGCAATATGCGGCGTCGCCACGACCTGGGGCAACATCTGCAGCCGGTGATCGACGGTCGGCTCCTTCTGGAACACGTCCAGCGCCGCGCCCCCGACCTGGCCCGCCTCGATGGCATCGGCGAGCGCGCCTTCGTCGATCAGATCGCCGCGCGCCGTGTTGATGATCCGAATTCCTTTCTTCGCTTTCGCCAACCGTTCGGCATTGACGATGTTCTTCGTCGTCGGTGTGGACGGCATGTGCAGGGAGAGAAAATCCGCCCGGGCGAAGAGTGCGTCGAGTGACACCAGCTCGACCCCGAGATCGGCGGCCACATCCTCAGAAATGAAGGGATCGTGCGCGACGATGCGCATGTCGAAGGCTGCTGCGCGGCGCGCCACTTCCTGGCCGATACGTCCCAGGCCGGCAAGCCCAAGCGTCTTCTCGCGCACTTCCTCGCCGAGAAACTTCTTCTTTTCCCACTTACCCTGCTTCATGGCCGAGTCCGCCGCCGGAAGGTGACGTGCCATCGAGAGCATGAGTCCGATGGCGAGCTCCGCGACGCTGATGCTGTTTGCACCAGGCGCGTTCATCACGACGATGCCGCGCTGGCTGGCCGCCGGAACGTCGACATTGTCGACGCCGGTTCCGGCGCGCGCGATCGCGCGAAGCTTTGGCGCAGCGTTGATCAGGGCAGCGGTGACTTTAGTGGCGCTGCGCACGACGATGGCGTCGGCGTCAGCAAGATCGGTGGCAAGTTGTTCGGGCGCCCGGCCTGTACGGGCATCGACGGTCCAGCCTTCCGTGCGCAGAACGTCGAGCGCGGATGCGGGGAGGTCGTCGGCTACGACGATTTTCAATGTTGGATTCCGGGATGAAGCGTCACGACGCGTTGATGATGCCAAGTATAATCTGCGGTTGGTTGTGACGCTCGCACTACGATGGTGCAAACCGCTAAATTGCTCGCGATCGGGCCCCGATCGTGTGCGCCGCGCCGCCTTTTTCAACAGAGTTTTCCACAGAAACTGTGAGTAACCGGACGGCACTTGTGGTAGGCCGACCTAATTGGAAGTGGGCAGACTTGAAGGTCCGCCCCTACGTTCGAGGAGATTCATGAAGCGCAAAGTGACAGTCGTTGGCGGCGCCGGGAACGTGGGCGCAACAGTTGCCCGTCAGATCGCCGAGAAGGAGTTGGCGGATGTCGTCATCATCGACATCGCCGAATCGAAGGCGGCCGGCGTCGGCCTTGACATCTACGAGGCGTGTCCGATCATCGGTTCCGATGTCCGCGTTATCGGCGGCAGCGATTGGGGTCCGGCGGCAGGCTCAGACATCGTCGTGATCACGTCGGGCAAGCCGCGCGGTCCGAATATGAGCCGCGACGATCTGGTGCGCGACAACTTCAACATCATGAAGAGCATCGCGCCGCGGCTCGTCGAGCACACGCCGAACGCGATCATCATTCCCGTCGCCAACCCGCTCGATGCGATGTCGCAGGCGCTCTTCAAGCTCACCAAGTTCCCGAAGGAGCGGATCATCGGCATGGCGGGCGTGCTCGATTCGGCGCGCATGAGCACCTTCATCGCGATGGAGCTCGGCGTCTCGGTTGAAAACGTCACGTCGTTCGTGCTCGGCGGCCATGGCGACACGATGGTGCCACTGCCGCGCTACTCGACGGTCGCCGGCATTCCGATCACCGACCTTCTGCCGAAAGAGAAAATCGACGCGATCTCGAAGCGAACGGCGGGTGGCGGCCTCGAAATCACGAAGCTTGTCGGCACGAGCGCGTGGTACGCGCCGGGACAGGCCGCGGTGGAGATGGTCGCGGCCATTCTGCGCGACAAGAAGAAGATTCTGCCGTGCTCCGTCTACCTGGAAGGGGAATACGGGATCAACGGCCTGTTCGTCGGCGTGCCCGTAAAGCTCGGCGCGCGCGGCATCGAGCAAATCATTCAGATCAAGCTGACCGCGGAAGAGGATGCGGCGCTGAAGAAGTCGGCCGCATCGGTGAAGGAACTCGTCGACGTTATTGGGATGTGAGGTCGCGCCGGGTCTGTAGGGGCGGGTCTTAGGACCCGCCCCTACGGTTTCACGGCCTACGCGCCGGCCTTGAGCTGCTGCAGCTGATTCTTGAAGCCCTGATTCATCGGGTCCAGCTGCACGGCCTTCTCGAGGCTCTGGATCGCTTTGTCTTTGTCATTCTTCCGCTGATACGCCTGTGCCATCACCTGATAGGTGCGGGCGGAGTTGGCGTTGTACGCGAGATTCAGCTGTGCGAACGCGATCGCATCGTCAGGTTTGTTTGCCGCGAGCGACTGGTTCGCCGCATTGAACAGCGACACCTCCGAGAAGTCGTACGCCTGCGCGCCGTAGTACTTCTTGCGCAGATCCTGATACTGCGCGATCGCCATGTTCGCGCCCTGTTTCGCAGCGGTCTCCATCATGATGGCCGTCAGCTGCTTCGGAATGGCGACGCCGCGATGGCAGGTGACGCACTGCACCTGCGTGAGCTCCGCCGCCGGTTTGCCCAGCTCGGACTGCAGCTTCATGTTGACATCGCGCGCCATGGCGAGCATGACCCGCGCCTTCTTCTTCGGCTCCTTTTCATCCGACGCGAAATCGTTCTTCGGATTGTCGACGGGAGGCTCCGAGTTGTGGCAATAGGTGCAGTTCACGCCCAACGAGGCGTTGAAGTTCTGCATGATCGGAAGCAGCCGCGCTCCGGTCATGTCCTTCGGGAAGAACTGTAGATTCTTCGGCGTCGGCATTTGTGCGGCCTGGGGGCCGCCGCCACCGCGACCGCCCTCCGGCGCCTGCGCTGACGCGGCAACGGCGACGAGGAACACACCAGCGAACGTCACTGACATGGAGAAGCGCTTCATGGGGATCTCCTGAGTTGAAAGGCGGGAAATGGTAACATGGCCGGGTTTACCACCTCGCAGGAGTCCTATTCCTTTTGAAGATTCACGAGTATCAAGCCAAGTCAGTGCTCGCGCGTTTCGGCGTCCCCGTGCCGCGCGGCGAAGTCACATTCACAGCACATGATGCGGCGGCGATTGCCGAACGCCTCGGCACCAGCGTCGTCGTCGTGAAAGCGCAAATTCACGCGGGAGGCCGTGGCAAGGGCGGCGGGGTGAAGCTGGCGAAATCACCGGACGAAGCCGAGCGCCTCGCCAAGCAGATGATCGGCATGACGCTCGTCACGCACCAGACCGGTCCAGAGGGCCGCAAGGTCGGACGGGTGCTCATCGAAGAGGGGCTGCAGATTGAACGGGAGCTGTACCTCAGCATGCTCCTCGATCGCGCCGCGGGACGTCCCGTCATCATCGCGAGTGCCGCGGGCGGCATGGACATCGAGGAGGTCGCGGCCAGCCACCCGGAGCAGATTCTGCGCGAGCACGTCGATCCCGCGACCGGCGTCGTACCGTTCCAGGCCCGCAAGCTGGCGTTCGCCATGGGACTCGACGCGGGAGCGGCCGGAAAGATGGTGAAGCTGCTCGACGCCATCTACAAGGCGTTCATCGAAACGGACGCGTCGCTCATTGAAATCAACCCACTCATCCTCACCAAGGCCGGCGACCTCATTGCCCTCGACGCCAAGGTGACGCTGGACGACAACGCTCTGTACCGGCATCCCGACATCCGCGAATTCCGCGATCTGTCGGAAGAGGATCCGCTGGAAGTGGAAGCGTCGAAGTTCTCGCTGAATTACATTCGCCTCGACGGCAACATCGGCTGCATGGTCAACGGCGCCGGCCTGGCCATGGCGACGATGGACATCATCAAGCTGGC
>Ga0070681_10003333_pt1 | contig 15017 bp, 22 predicted proteins | sample KBSC83BmetaG_FD_65650 | JGI IMG/M metagenome (GOLD analysis project Ga0070681, IMG submission 65650) | Corn rhizosphere microbial communities from Kellogg Biological Station, Michigan, USA - KBS C8-3B metaG | ecosystem: Host-associated > Plants > Roots > Rhizosphere | place: USA: Michigan...
CTATCGTCTCAGTGCCTCGATCGCCGCATTCCCGACAAACAAGCCCTCATCGACGAAGTCGCCGCCTGGGAGCAGGAGCGAAACGCCAATCACACCAAGGCCAACTGGCACTTCACAACGCCCAAAGCTCGCGTCAAGCTCAGGCACTTGTACCCTTCAATCTGACTGAATCGGGCGACTACATAAGTTTTGCTTATATATAGAAACCAACATAGTATCACCACGTCTTTCGAGAATAGGATAGTATCGTCGCCCCGAGTCGAAATTGAGAGCATGAGCTTGGCCAATTGGGGGGACGACATGAAAATTGCTAAGAGGCCCAGTCGGCGTAGTGTATTGCGTGGCGCAACGATGTTGGCGGCTACGGTGGCCGCGCCAGTGCCGCTACGTACTGCGTTGGCCGCCGACCCGATCAAAATTGGCGTTCCTTGCGCACTTTCCGGTCCCTTTGCTCATTTGGGTCTCCAGACCAAGCGTGCGGCCGAGATTTACGTCAAAGAACTCAATGCCAAGGGGGGCGTGATCGGGCGCCCGATCGAGGTGATCACCGAGGACACGCAAGGCAATCCTGCCGTATGCGTGCGGAAGGTGCAGGAGTTCGTTGAGCGCCGCGGCTGCAATATATTTACCGGTCTGTCGGTATCGCCGGAGTCCCTTGCCGTAGCGCCTCGCTTGCAGGAATGGAACGCACTTTATGTTTCTTCGGGGGCGGGCGACGGGCGCTTGACCGCCGACGCACTTGTGCCGAACTTCTTCCGTAGCAATGCATCCAGTCCGATGGGCGCGCGCATTGTCTCGCGCTATATTGAGGATTCAAAAATAACAAAGGTGTTTGCAATCGGCCAGGACTACGCTTGGGGACATAACAGCGTCGATGTTCTCGAGTCTGAGGTGAAGCGCGGAAAGAAGAAATTTGCAGGAAAGATTTTCTCACCAACCGGCACTAAGGATTTCTCCTCGTACATTGCCAAGATCCGCGCCTCAGGGGCGGATGGGCTGTATATTGTGCTGACTGGGGATGACAATAATGCATTTGTTACGCAGGCGGCCAGTTACCACCTGTTTGAGCAGATGGACGGGATGATGGAATTTATCGAATATGTCATGGTTCAAGCCGTTGGCGACGCGGCCGTTGGCCTCATAGGCTCGTCACGCTGGCCTTTCACTCTCGACAATCCGATAAGTCAGCATTTCACCAAGGCGTTTTATCAAGCGTATGGTGTCTATCCGGACCTGCACGCCGGTGAACTGTACCAGGCAATGGATTTTATCGTCGATGCCATTCGCAGGACAAAAGAGACCAAGACGGAAGCCCTGAGAACCGCTCTCGAAGGAATGGACATCAGCAGTATCAAAGGAAAGGTCCACATGCGCAAGTGTGACCATCAGGCGGTTTCCGACGGTTATCTCATCCGCTGCGTCAAACAGGATGGATATCCCTATCCCATCCCGAAGGTGCTCGCGACATATCCTGGCGACTTTGTTGCGCCGCCCTGCAACTCCACGACTTACCACACCTAGAGTCCTGCGTCTGGAGATAGGCGCCACGAAAAGTCGAGCCACGCTCGTAATGCATGGCTCGATTCACGTTGACGGCGAGAGCTTCTTCCGATTTGCGGGGCAATCTTGAGCTTTGCAGACTTCATCGTCCAATTGATCAATGCGCAGTCGCAGGCATCCATGCTTTTCCTGTTGGGTGCCGGCTTGGCTATGATATTTGGTATTATGCGCGTCGTGAACTTTGCCCACGGCGCGTTCTATATGCTCGGCGCTTATGTCGGCTGCAGCATCGCCCAAGTTACGGGTAGTTTCTGGTTGGCCGTGACGATCGCCCCGCTGCTTGTGGCGGGGGTTGGCTTGGCCTTCGAACGCAGTGCTTTGCGACTCTTGTATAAGCGAGAAGACAGCGCCTACCTGCTCGTGACTTTCGGCTTGAGCATGGTGATGGTCGAATTAGTACGTCTGGCTTGGGGAGTGACGCCGCTCCAGCTTGAGCCGCCGCGGGTCCTGCAGGGGGCCAGCTTTATCGGGGCAGACCCCGTGCCACACTATCGAGTTTTCCTAATTATCTGCGGAGTGGCCGTGGCACTCTTGCTATGGTCTATGCTTGAGCGAACGCGGCTGGGGCTTCTGATCCGCGCGACCTCCCAGAATGTGGATATGGTGCAAGCGCTCGGCGTTAACGTGACAATTATCCGCTTTGCAGTCTTCGGGCTCGGTTGCGGGCTTGCCGCTCTGGGCGGAGTGCTAGCTGTGCCGTTGCTGACGGCGTCACTGGGTATGGCAAACCTAGTACTGGTCGATGCGTTTATCATCGTAATCATCGGCGGGATGGGCAGCTTTGTCGGCGCCATTTTGGGCAGCTTAATCGTGGCTTTTGTGGAGATATTTGGCGTTTATTACTTCCCAGACTTCGCGATGATCCTCATCTATGCCATTATGCTAATCGTGCTTGTTGTGCGGCCGGGCGGGCTCCTTGGGAAGGAGTCGTGACATGAACTTACTTTATCAATTTATAGCCGCTCTGCTCGTTCTACTCCTGTCCTCGCAGGTCTTGCCGCCGTTTGCCGTAACTTTGTTGACCGAAGTTTGTATTCTTGGCTTATTCGCAATGAGCCTGGACCTTATGGTTGGCTTTGCGAAGCTTGTCTCTTTTGGCCATGCTGCCGCGTACGGGCTCGGCGCTTACAGCTGTGCCCTGCTACTACTGCACACCGATATCCCGCTGCCATTGGCTCTCGCCTTGGCCGTGGTGTTCACGGCGGTGGTCGCCGTGGGTATTGCCTGGGTCTGCACCATGGCGACCGGCATTTCGTTCGCCATGCTTACCCTCGCATTTGGACAGTTGTTTTATGCAATTGTGGTCAAGTGGGCGAGTGTCACAAATGGCAGCGATGGGCTTGTAGGAATAAGCCGTACGGCTGGACCTTTCGGCTGGCAGGGGCTTGCTTCGCGCGATGGTTTTTATCTGTTTTGTGGCGTGTGCCTGATCGCCGCGTATTTTGCTTGTCGGCTACTGATTATGTCGCCGTTCGGAAGAGTCCTTATTGGCATCCGCGATAATGAGAAAAAGGTAACGGCTCTTGGACTAAATACGCGTTACTATAAGATAAGTGTGATCGTCGTCTCTTATGCACTCGGAGGATTGGCGGGTGCCCTTTACGTTGCCTTCGCGAAGTTCGCATCGCCCGACCTAGTATACTGGCCGGTATCGGGTCAGGTACTAATCATGGTTATTCTCGGCGGCAGCGGTACGTTGCTGGGCCCGGTCATTGGCGCGGCTTTCTACATGCTGGTCGAGTACCAGTTGGGCGTCTATACGGACGCGTGGGCGCTTATTTTGGGCAGTATATTTATCCTCTCTGTCATCTTCATGCCCAAGGGCATATGGGGATTGGTGAGCAGACTCGGGGGCTTAGGTCGAGGCTCGGCGGAGAGTCTTGAAGAGAAGGTCGCATATGAAGACCGCCATTGAGTGCATTGCTGTCAGTCGCAATTTCGGTGCACTCGCTGCCCTGAAGGATGTCAGTTTTAAGGTGATGGAGGGAGAGGTCCGCGCTCTGATCGGCCCCAACGGTGCGGGGAAAACGACCCTCTTCAATGTAATCAACGGCACCATCAAACTCAGCTCAGGCAAGGTACGCCATCGTGGGGACGACCTCACAGGCTTGCGTGGCGAGCATATATGTCAGAAAGGCATCTCCCGCACCTTCCAGTTGACGTCGCTCTTTCCGCAGATGACGAGCTTTGAGAACGTCAGCTTGGCTGCCCAGGCGAAGCTGTCAGGCCGCTGGTTTCCCATCGGCGGACGAAAGGTCCTGGCGGAAGCAGGTCGGCGCGCCAATGAAGCGTTAGAGCGTCTGTCGCTGAAGCATATTGCCGACACGCCGGCATCAGAGCTTTCCCACGGCGATCAACGGCTGCTGGAAGTGGCAATGGCGGTGGCGCAGAGACCCGACGTCTTGATGCTCGATGAGCCGACCCAAGGCCTTTCGATCGATGAAACGCATGAAATTATTGGAAGGTTAAGAGCACTTCTCAAGGAGCAGTCGTTGACAGTCGTGCTTGTGGAACATGACATGGATGTTGTCTTCGAATTGGCTGATCGCATCGCGGTACTACACCGCGGCTATCTGATCGCAGATGGCACCGTGGGTGAAGTGAGGGGCAACGCATTGGTCCAAGAAGCCTATCTTGGGGGTGTGGACTGAATGTTCGAGATTAAAGACCTCTATGCGCGCTATGGGATGGGTCGCGTTTTGCACGGCGTTTCTCTTAAGCTTGCGCGGGGCTCGATCGGCGCCGTACTCGGTCGGAATGGTGTAGGTAAGACCACGACTGTTAAAGCTGTCATGGGATTCGTCGATGTCACGAGCGGCTCCATCGTCTTGGATGGACGTCAGATTACCGGCATGGCGCCTTACAAGATTGCGCAGTGCGGAGTAGGCTATGTACCCGAGGGGCGCATGGTGTTCCCCGACCTGACGGTGTCCGAGAATATTCTCGTGGCGCAGCGCGTCGCGCCGAGGCGGTGGACGATGAACGCACTTTTCAGTCTATTTCCGAGCCTGGAAGAGCGCGCGGGTCAGAAGGGGTCCAGCCTGTCCGGCGGTGAACAGCAAATGCTGGCCATTGCCCGTGCTCTGGTCAGTGACCCAAAGCTGCTCGTGCTGGACGAGCCCTCGCAAGGGCTGGCGCCGCTAGTCGTGCGTGAACTAGTTGATGTATTCAATCTATTGCGTCGTGAGGGCATCACCATCTTGCTGGTGGAACAGAACCTTAAGCTGGCCGAGAAGGTCGCGGACAAGATGTTTGTAATGTCGAAGGGGCAGATTGCCTATCAGGCGGACCCTGCGACGTTTCGGGCGGAGCTCGATGATATCCGCGCGACGTATCTGTCTGTCTAAGGAGGGGATGCTGTGCGTTTGTCCGGTCGAATCGCTTTTGTTACGGGTGCTGCCAACGGCATCGGCTTGGCTACTTCCGTAAGACTCGCGGCGGAGGGGGCGAAAGTTGTTGCGATGGATAAGCAGAGCGCGGGGCTGGATGGTCTCTTAAGCGATTTGGGCGACACGGTGATAGCCAGCGTGGGGGATATTTTTTCTGCGGCGGACCGTGAATTGACGCTGCGACGCGCACGAGAGAAATTTGGAGGCGACCCAGACGTACTGGTGAATTGCGTCGGCGGTAGCACGATCCTTCCGCGAGCCGATATGCCACTCGTGGACATGAGTGAGGACCAGTGGGACGCGATGCTCGCGTTTAACTTGAAGGGAGCTTTCCTGTGCTGCCGCGACTTGATCCCCATGATGGAAGAGCGGGGTTACGGTGCCATAGTCAATCTGACTTCGTTTACGGGACGTGGCATGATGGCGGATGCGGGGGTCGCCTATGCCACAGCCAAGGCAGGCCTAGTAGGTTTCACTCGTCGCCTAGCTGTCGAGTTGGCGCCGTTTGGAATTCGTTGCAATGCAATCGCCCCGGGCTTTGTCATGACCGAGCGTATTCGCGAGTATATCTGGGAGGCTGCAGGCCCCGATGGCCAGAAGCAGCTGCGTACGCGGATTCCTATGGGGCGTTTTGCCGATCCGGCTGAAATCGCAGCGGTGGTTTCGTTTCTTGCCTCCGATGATTCAGCCTACATGACAGGCGCCATACTCGATTGCAATGGAGGCGTGCTGTAACAATGTTTGATGCCGATGGAGATGAAGCGTGCGACCCGGGCGCTGGCGGCGTTCGACTGTATCGTTTGGTCGGGACGCCTGTTCCCTAAGGTGCACGCCGACGATGTACTGATGGCGGATGGCGGGGATGCCCATTGCGACAACTAATCCGGTCTTCGATTTTGTGATCGTAGGTGCAGGTTCTGCAGGCTGCGTATTGGCCAATCGACTGAGCGAGGTTCCGACAAATAGAGTATTGCTGATTGAGGCTGGACCGCGCGACAAGAATCCGTGGATCTCTGTTCCGCTTGGCTATGGCAAACTGTATAAGCATCCGCGGCTGAACTGGCGCTATCAATCTATTCCCGAACCAGGACTTGGCGGACGAACAATATACAATCCGCGCGGCAAAGTTCTGGGCGGTTCTAGCGCGATCAATGGGCTGGTCTATGTACGCGGCCAGCGGGAAGATTTCGATGCCTGGGCGGCGGCCGGGAATCCTGGGTGGGCTTACAGTGACGTATTGCCTTATAGAAAGCCGAACATCAGGAACGCGGCGAGAATCCTTGGCACGGCGCGGATGGGCCGCTTGCGGTTTCGGATGTACGCGAGCCTCACCCGTTGTGCGATGCGTTCATCGCTGCGGCACAAGCGGCTGGCCACCCCGCGAACGATGATTTCAATGGCGCGCAGCAGGAAGGCGTAGGCTACTTCCAAAATACTGCTTGGAAGGGGCGCCGCTGTAGTGCCGCGCACGCGTATTTGACATCCTGCAGCCGTCGGCACAACGTAGAAATCTGGACCGGGGCGCTCGCGACGCGTGTGCTACTGCGAGATGGCAAGGCGTATGGGGTCGAGGTGCAGCGTGATGGCGCCCTGACGACCGTCGAGGCACGAGCCGAAGTGATTGTTTCGGCCGGAGCGATCAATGCGCCGCAGCTGTTGCAAATCTCGGGCATCGGCCCGGCCGAGTGGCTGCGAAAGGCGGGTATCGAACCTGTCCATCCGATGGAGGGAGTTGGGCGCAACTACCAGGACCATTTGCAAGTGCGCATCGTGTTTCGCGCCGTACGGCCCATGACATTCAATGACGAACTTAGGTCATGGTACGGACAACTGCGAGCGGGGCTCCGTTACGCGATCTTCCATAAGGCCGCTGACGGTCAGTGCCGGATATGCCGGAGGGTTCTTCCAAACCCACTTTGCGCGTGATGGCCGCCCGGACATAGAGTGTCACTTCATTACGTTCAGCGTCGACCAGATGGGTGGACGACTCCACCCATTCCCCGGGTTTACGGCTTCGAGTTGCCAGCTCAGACCGAAAAGCCGAGGTGAGGTCCGCGCAATTGCGCCCAACCCGACCGTTCCTCCTGCGATACTTGCGAACTTCTTGAGTGACCCGAACGATTGCGCGATTACTGTTGCAGGCTTGCAGGTCCTCCGAAAAATCGCTGCTACCGAGCCGCTGCGCGGCTTGATCAAGGCCGAGATCGAGCCAGGTGACCGGTTGACGACGAGGAAGCCCTATTGTCCTTCTGTCGGAAGAAGGGCTCGACCATATACCATCCAAGTGGAAGTTGCCGGATGGGCCGCGATCCGATGGCGGTGGTCGATGAGCGATTGAAAGTGCACGGTATTAGCCGGTTAAGAATTGTCGACGCTTCGGTGATGCCAGCACTGGTTTCAGGAAATACGAATGCCGCGGTGATCATGATCGGTGAGAAGGCTGCAGCAATGATACTCGATGATCGGCGTCGCGGCGACAAGTGATATTGATGCGCACAGAACAACTTATGGTTGGCGTACTATCTGGGGACTGGCCAACCCTATGGAGGCAGCGTTAGCTGGCTCGGTTGCTTATTCGAGGGCGATAGCGTTCTGCCTTACCGCTCTCGTGCTCCCCACGGTATTTGCTGTCAGACAAGGACAATGTTTCTCCAGATGCCGCGCGCAGCCAAGTCATGTATGGTTTCGATCAGCAATTCGCAGACACATTCAGTAGCATAGCTCTTGGGCACTACGTCAGAAACGCAAATCGATGCTTCTCGAAATAGTTCGGGTTCGATCACTTTCCGGGCATCGATCAAGTTTTGCTCAGCGATATCCGAAATGGCCGCCCAAGGCATAATGCTGTAGCCCAGCCCTTGCAGAATGGTTTTTTTGAGGATGTACGTGGCATTGATCTCGGATTGGAGGACATAGGCGATCCCGTGCTCCTTGAAGGCCGTGTCGACCAGATTGCGTAGAGTATTGGGAGCGCTGGGTAGCATCAATGGGTACCCACCTGCTTCTCGCAAGGTAATATCCTTATCAGTCTTCAGAGAGCCTCTGGGGCCGATCAGGAACAGGCTCTCGACCAGGAGTTTTTGGATGTTCAGCCCCTTGATAGGAGGTTTGACGAAGAGAATGCTAACGTCGATACGGCCGTTAATCGCCATTTCGGATAGATGCGCACTGGGGCTTGTGGTAAATTCCATTTGAATCGAGGGCAGCCTTTTCCGCATGGCACTGATGAATGGCGGTCCCAAAATTGTTGCCGTACTGGTCGCCAAACCGAGTGACACAGACCCGCTGGGACTGCCGTCAAGATTGTTGACCATGTGCTTGATTGCCCCGATCTGTTTGATTATGCTTTTTGCTTGTTTGTAGAATGCTGAGCCTGCATCGGTCGGGATAACCCCGCGTATGCTACGGACGAGTAGTTTCGTGCCGAGTTCGAGTTCGAGTTTGGAAATTTGTTGGCTAAGAGCTGGTTGGGCGATGTGTAATGAGATCGCTGCCCGGCGGAAGCTGCCTTGCTCAACAATTCGCGCGAAGTAGTTGAGTTGTCTTAGCTCCATGTTTCCTTGCCTTGAGCTATGCAGGATTTTTGGGTGACGAGGTGATCAGGCGGCGTGGTTTGCCGGCATTTGGATGACCTCGATGCCGTCGTTGAATCTGACACCTGTGGTGACCTTCCGCAACTGATTTGTGCCTTTGAGCCGCCGCCAGGTCTTTGATGCGGCGATCACCAGCTTGAACATCGTCGGCCTGGCGGTGGCCGGCGGCAACGAGCCCTTGGTGCGCACCGTCCTGTATCGTACGGTCGCGAACACGCTCTCAATGGGATTGGTAACCGGGATGAGATTTTTCGGTGCCAACGTTCGGCTGCGGTGCTCTACATCGTGGCGTATGGTGCGACCACCGGGATAGAGGCACCGGGAGCACGAAGTGCGGGCAGGCCGATACCCACGATGAGCCGAGAGCTCGAATGCTCAGCTCGACGAAGTCAACAGTGAGAACCTGGCCAAGACCATGCTCAACCGTTTCCGCATCAAATGCGGGTTGCCAAGCCTGAGCGATGACGCGCAGGGCTGCGAATTTTCAAGAGCCCGAAATGCCTTGGACTGCCACCAGCCAAGCGCCCGACGCACTGGCGCAAACGTTGATGGCACCTCTTATCTGCCGGTTCTGCAGCAGCGCGATGCTCAAATATCTCTTCGCGACCATCTGAGGTCTTTGTTCTGCAACATCCGTTTATCGCGCATGCTCCTTCGCTTGGCCCATCTGATCCGATAGCCTGGCGCGCACCACATCATCGAAGAAATTCTGAACAGTGGTATTGAAAGCCACGGGCTCTTCAAGGTTGATCGAATGGCCCGTATTAGGCATCACTGTGTGTACCGAAAACCTCATCCGAGTTGATGCCGTGATGGAATCGCGTAAGTTGACGGAATGATCGGGCTGTTCTGTTTCGTTCTTGCCGTCCTGGCCTCGCCATTCAAGTCGAAGTTGCGGCCTGAAGCCGAGAACGCGGAGCTAAGACATCAGTTGATCATATTGAGGCGTGGGCTGCATGGTCGCGTCCGGCTGACGAACCATGATCGATGGTTCTTTGTCCAGCTGTATCGTTGGTTTCCAGCAATCCTCAGGGTTCTCACGATCATGCGGCCCGAGACGCTCGTGCGTTGGCACAGGGCCGGCTTTCGTCGCTACTGGCGTTGGAAATCGCGTCGACGGGGAGGGCGGCCGCCAGTCGAGACGGAGCTGCGCGCGCTGATCCGGCGGATGAGTATCGAGAACCCACTTTGGGGCGCGCCACGCATTCACGGCGAGCTGCTCAAACTGGGGTCGCGCAGTCGAGCGTCGCCAAGTACGTAGTCAAGCGGCGAGTGCCACCTAGCCAAGGATGGCGCACCTTTCTGCGTAATCATGCTCCAGACATTGCCGCCATGGACCTGTTCGTTGTCCCGACCATTGGCGTCGATCTGCTTTATGCGCTCGTCATCGTGCGGCTGGATCGTAGAGATCTCGTTTGGGTTAACGTCACAACCAACCCGACAGCGGAGTGGGTTGCACGTCAGACCACCGAGGCTTTTCCTTGGGACATGGCCCCGGGTTACATGATCCGAGACCGCGATCGGGTCTACGGCACCGTCGTCACACGCCGATTGCGTGCCATGGGCATTCGGGACAAGCCTATTGCACCGGCCTCACCCTGGCAGAACGGCTTTGCCGAACGGCTGATCGGATCGATCCGCCGGGAGTGTCTGGACCACATCATTGTCTTGGGCGAGGTGCATCTGCGCCGCATCCTGAAATCTTACGCTCGCTACGATAATGAGACGCGCACGCACTTGGCCTTGGATAAGGACGCGCCCCTATCGCGTACCGTGAAGAGGGCAGGGCGTATTCTTTGCCGCCCAATCCTCGGCGGATTGCACCACGAATATGTTCGGATTTGATTTTCGACAAGCACACGTACCAATGGCGGAGAGAGTGTCAGTCAATCCGTCTTGAAGGATAAGGCATTTTCGACTTTTTGGGACCAAAACCCACCATTTGAACCACGGCCGGTCGGAAATGGGATTCCGCCGCTGGCAGATCCTGCTCAGCCGATAGCCCATGGTCAAGAACAGCGCCACCAAGCGACAGTGCAGGCAATTAGCCGTGGCACCACTGCACTCTCTGGCCCAGCCCTTTATATTCCGTCGACAATCAATGCCGCCTGAAGGGCCACAACAGGGTTTCGCAGAGCAACCTACCGCCGACTTCGAATTAGAATCCCTGCTCCTTGGCCCGCATCCTCGGTTTGAGACTATTCACAGCCGGGCTCCCGGAACCATTCTGTCGCGAGCCTATTGGCTCACTGACACAATCACTTTTGGAGAAATGCTATTATGAAAGCTCTCGCAATAACTCTGGCAGCCGCCGCAAGTACGCTTTTTGTGACCGCCGCTTCAGCCGCCTCGCTTTCCGCCAGTGTATCGGTTGCACCGGAGAGCAACATTCAAAACGTTCGCATGGTCTGCAATGAAGATGGTCGCTGCTGGCGCGAACGTGGCGAACGCCATGTTATCATCCGCGACGGGCGCGATGCTTACGGATATGCTCCTCGCGAGCGTTACATCGAGCGCCGCGGCTATGGAGATCGTGGCGGCATCGGCTTCAGCGCTCCCGGCGTGAGCGTCGGAATCGGGACCGACCGCTACTGAGAGACGACGAGATACCTTATGAAAATGGCCGCGGAGTAGTCCGGGGCTTTTTCATTGGGACTTATCCTCAAATGGCAAAGATCGAATGCTCCAGTCGGCGTCTGATGTGATCATCCCGACTTTTCCAGGCGAGGAGCGTTCGCACCTCGCAACCGTTCCGCAAACCAGAACGCCCCGATCGCGACAAACGCGAAAGGAAAATTCCTCCACACGACAGGAAGGTAAGCGCGAAGTTTGTGTCCATGACATTCTCCCAAGAGAGATGATCGGGTGCAGTCTCGGTCCAACTTTGTCGCTACCCTGGTGTCAGCCCAGCCGAGATTGTCAGATAGCCAGGGCCGACGTTTCGCTATTCGTCGAGCGGCTTCGCTGATCAGGTCGAGCCTGCAGAAGCAGGATCGGCTAAAAATTAGCGGCGACCAGCGTAAGAACCCCTGCTGCCGCGGACGTGCACCTTGGCAGCGGCGGCGCATATCAAGTCACGATTGGAATCGAATGCGTGCAGAAAGCCCGACTCATCGTAACCAATATCTGGTTGAATTCGCTTCAGCGCATTTTCGTTGATGAAGAACGATGCCTCAATAGCGCTGTCGTGTCCTCAAAATCGTACGGCACGACGCGTGCGGTCATATGATCGGCTATGGTTCGGAAATTCGACCATGTGGTCGGGGCCGATCAGTTATCGGTGCACGAGGCCTCCGTGCCGGCTGCACGCGATTTGCGTCGCGGCATACTCGATGGCGATCGCCGATCCTGTCTCCGACGCACCCGCGTGCAACCGGTCGATATGCTGACAAGATGTGCGGTAGCCAAAGCTTGGCGCGAAGAGAGGTACGTTGGAGCGATCCGGTTGCACCAACCTCCAACTGGGTATGCCGGAAGCGGATTACAATCCCGCTCGATCCTTGTCACAGCAAGCCTTCGACAATCCCGCCGACTCGAAATTCTCGATCACGGGACCCGATATCCGGATGACGACCGGTGCCGTCATCGCCGTCGCGATGACGCTCAATGAGCTTTGCACGAATATTCGATCGTGATTGCACCGATGGCGGTGCGTATCTGGCGCATCGATTTGCGGACGGCGTCAAGGAAGGCCCGACTGGCATTCTCCATCAAATGCCAGCGGTCGGCGACCTGCACCGCGTGCGGCAGGGCCTTTGCTGCCGCTTCGCCATATCCGCCGCCACGGTCGCGGGCGACAACCGAGATCGTTGGATGAGCAGCCAGCCAGACTTGTGAGGTCGCGGGCTCACGATCCGGCAGCAAGGTGACCACCCGGCGCCTTTCCAGGTTGCAGATGATGCTGGCGTATCGGTGATTGCGCCGCCAGGCCCAGTCATCGATGCCGATGACCTTGAGAGAACCGGTCGGCGAACGGCTGCGGCGTCGGACCACGCGCAGAAGCGTGTCCTTGCTCACTGGCAGCATCAGCCGTTTTGCGAAGCCCGCTGCCGGTCGACCGCCAAGCGCCAGACCGAGGTGATGGACGATTGTGTCCAGCCTCGCCGTGCGTCGCGCCGATGGAGCCAATATCCCGTCGGCGAAACGCTCAGTGAAGATCTGGCGTCCGCACAGGACGGCCTCGCAGCGGAAGCGGCGGGCGATCACCAGGAGCTCTACGACCCGCCCGGACAGCGGCAGATCGGTCACGCGTCGCCGATACCGGCTATGGATACGCCGCGAAACCGTCCCGCACGATGGACACAAGCCGACACTTCCGGATGCCCGGACCGTGATGACGGCCTTATCACCCTTGTAGCACGCACTCTCTACAACAAACCCACGCGGCACCAGACTGGAGCGGTGGATTCTTGCTGCATGGCGCTGATTCTCCCCCAATCAAAGCGCCAGACATCCCTCGAACCTAAAGCGGCTGGGCCTGCTTGGGGATGCAGCCAAGCAAGACGCCCGGAGTCAACACATCGTTGTTGTCAACCGAGCCGAGACAGTGGCGGCACTAAAGAAGGCCGACATTCCTGGGATGCTGAAGGATAGAGATGGCAAGGCTTGAAGAGATCCGGAATGGTGCGTCAGTGCGCGGCATCGCGTCGACACAGGCGACGCAAATTCTGTCAGTCGATTGGATTGGAGACCAAGCGATCAATGTGGTCTATCGCGATCTCAACGGCACCGTTGCGGAAGCCGTGCTTTACCGGGATGATGAGCATCGCCTCCAAGTGGGAGGTCAATGGTCGACCTTGGTCATTCGACGGCGATGGTGCACTGCTGCGCCTGGTGACCGAGGCGAGAGTAACTTAGCACGGCCTGATGGCAGAGTGGCGGCCTCGTGGGTCACAGCAAATGGGGTGCTCGACTTCCGACCCGCCGTCAGGCATCGTCCGCGATACGTCTGCCGAGCCTCGGACAGCGCACGTTAGCCTTGAGGTACTGAACAGCCGCGTCGGGCCAGAAGCGGACTCGCACAGCCGACGCAATTCGTTTTCACTTTGGCGAGGGAGCAACGACGAACTGAGCAGCGAGCGAGACCTTCGATTTTATGGAATTCGAGATGAAGCACTGTGCTTTGACGCTTTTCATGATTTCGCGGGCACGTTCGAGTTCGGCTTTGTCTTTGAGGCCTACGCGCGGTCAAACCATAACTTCTGTGATGCGGTACTTGCCTTCGATATTTTCGAGCAGGCCTTCGGCTTCACTTTCATATCGCACCGGAGTCAGACCTTTCGCTTGGGCGAGCGTGAGGAAGGTCAGCATCATGCATGTATTGACTGAGCCCACGAGTAGCTCTTCAGGTGCCCAGATGTCTGGCTCGCCTTTAAACTCAGGCGGACTGCCAACATCGATGTTCGGTTTTCCCGACGCAGAAAGCGTACCCCGTCGGGCGGAGTTCCAAGCTGTGTTGGCCTTGTAGCGAAAAGATTTGTAGGTTGTCTTTGTCTCCATGCAACCCCCCTAGACACTGTCGCCGAAACGGGGCCTGGCGTTCGGCGGTTCTGTCGAACCATATGGTGAGGCGACTTTAGACTGAAATGGGTCAAAATCGGTGCTGCGAGGCGGCGATGAGAGGATCTCGCCCGCCACCTTTCGCGGCGCGAGGTTCACGACAAACAGCGCCTGCCGGCCTTCAATCTCCTTTGGATATGGCCGCTACTTTTTCATGCCGACGAGAATGGAGCGCGCGTGGTCGCCGAAATCGACACGCAGCCGTACGAGCTTCTCCGAACGCGCCACGTCCTCGACAGCGAGAATGGTCCCGACGCGGACGTCGATCTTGTCGAGGTCAGAGGTGGAGATGAGGGGTTTGATGGGCGCCGGATTCATGTTCCACTCTTTGCTGAGGCTCGGTCGATCGCGTCGAACTCGGTCTCACCCAAGCGCCAACCGAGTGCCCCGAGATTGGTCCTGGCGTGATGAGGCTTGGTCGCGCCGGGGATGGGAATCACGTGACTGTCGCGCGCCAACAGCCAGTTCAGGGCGACCTGGCTGATGCTGGCGTCGTGCGCGCGGGCAATATCGGCGAGACACGTCAGCAGCGCTTTCGTGTCCATGCTGTCCGACGGCTGCGTGAGGCGGCCGAACGCAAGGGGAAAATACGCAATCAGTGCCACATCGAGCTCACGGCAGGCGTCGAGCACGCCATTTGTTTCCGCTGCTCGATGGGCGAGGCTGCAGTTGACCTGATTGGCGGCGAGCGGAACGCCAGCCCACGAGCCACACGTTCATGCTCGGGTCGAATTCGGGGATGAGGCCCGACGGCTGAGGCGGCCCGGTGAATCCCGGTGTCAGCGCGAAGGGATCGGTCAGCAGCCGGGTCAGGGCCGGGTCGCGGGCGGCGGCGGCCAATGTCGCCTGAGCGCTCGCCGCGGTGCCGCCAGACATGCCGCCTTTCACCTTGCGCAGGCGGGCTTTGACCCGCCGC
>Ga0070681_10003337_pt1 | contig 15008 bp, 13 predicted proteins | sample KBSC83BmetaG_FD_65650 | JGI IMG/M metagenome (GOLD analysis project Ga0070681, IMG submission 65650) | Corn rhizosphere microbial communities from Kellogg Biological Station, Michigan, USA - KBS C8-3B metaG | ecosystem: Host-associated > Plants > Roots > Rhizosphere | place: USA: Michigan...
GAGCACCGCGATGCCGAACGCGTAGCCGAGCTGGCGGAAGGCGCTCAGCGCGCCGGCCGCCATGCCCGCCTGCTGCCACGGGACGGCGGACATCGCCGTCGAGGTCAGCGACGCCATCGCGAGGCCCGCGCCGATCCCCACGAGCACGAGCCCGGGGATGACCACCGGCCAGCTTGAGTTCTGCCTGATCACCGCCTGGACGAGCGCGCCGACGCCGATGACGAGCAGCCCGGTGCCGACCATCCACCGCGGCGACGTCCGGTGCAGGAAGCGCCCGACCTGGCCGGACACGATGAACGCCATGGCCGCGCACGGCAGGACGACCAGGCCCGCCTTGATGGCGCTCAGCCCGAGGACCGACTGCAGCCACAGCGACTGGTAGGTCATGCCGGCCCAGGCGGCCGCGGACAGCAGGCCCCCGGCAAGGAGCATCGCGGTGAACGTGGGGTTCCGCAGCAGCTTCAGGTCGAGCATCGGGGCGGCGCTGCGGCGCTCGGCGACGACGAACGCCGCGAGGCCGGCGGCCGCGACCGCGATCAGCGCGATCGTCTCCGTTGAGGCCCACGCGCCCCTGATCAGCGCGTAGGTGAGCGCCGCGGCGGCGACGGTGAACGACACCATGCCCGGCACGTCGATCCGCCGCGGGCGGCTGTCGCGCGACTCGGTGATGACCTTCAGCGTCATTGCGACGGCGACGACGCTGACCGGCAGGTTGACCAGGAAGATCCACCGCCAGCCGAAGTTGGCCGTGAGCAGTCCGCCGATGATCGGCGCCACCGCGGACGCGGCCCCGTTGACCGCACCCCAGATGCCGAAGGCCATTCCGCGTTCGCGCCCGCTGTAGGTGTTGCTGATCAGCGCCATGGTCGTCGCGAACATCGCCGCGGCACCTACGCCCTGGACGCCGCGCGCGGCGATCAGCACGCCGACGTTGGGCGCGAGACCGCAGGTCAGCGACGCGGCGGCGAAAAGCACGAGCCCGATGAGGTAAAGCCTCCGGCGCCCGAAGCGGTCCGCCATCGCGCCCACGGTCAGCACCAGCGCGCCGAGCACCAGTGCGTACAGGTCGATGACCCACTGCAGGTCGCTGAACGTCGTGTGCAGCTGCCGGGCCATGTCGGGCAGCGCCACGTTCACGATCGTCACATCGACAAGCAGCATTGAAGCCCCGGCGCAGATCGCCACCAGGGGCCACCACTTGCGCATCGTTGGTTCCTTCCATTGACTCATGTGCCGGTTCCCCTCGTCTTCTCTCTTCACTGAGCAGACGATCGGCCGGCCGCCACCGGGACACTGCGCCTCCCCCGTTCGCCGCGCGCTTTGACTCGCGGGTTTCGAGACCAGGCCCCGTGGAGGTCCCCTGCCTCCTCGACATACAATCGGGCACTTGCGGCCCGATCTGTAGTCACCCTGGCCAGATGCGCCGGTTCTCGACATTTGCTAAGGTCTCTTTGGTGGATCCCATCACGGTCGACGACCTTGACCGACAGCTCACGCAGTGCCTCGGCGTAGACGGGCGCGCGTCGCTGCGCGCGATCGCCGACGTGCTCGGCGTCTCCGACCAGACCGTCGCCCGCCGGTACCGCCGGCTGCGGTCCGCGGGCGCGCTGCGCGTCGTCGGCCTCAAGTACCCCAAGTCGGCCGGGTATGCGAACTGGTTCCTGCGGCTGCGCTGCGTCCCCGGGTCCGGTGAGGCGATCGCCGCCGCCCTCGCGAAGCGCGGTGACACGGCCTGGGTGCAGCTGCTGTCCGGCGACACCGAAGTGCTGTGCTCGCTGCGCGGTGACAGCTCCGACGGCACCGAGTCGCTGCTTCACCGGATGCCCAGGTCCGGACGGATCGTCGCGGTGACCGCGTACTCGCGGCTGCACATGTTCACCGGCGGCCCCGACGCGCTCGACTTCATGGACGTCATGCCCGCGGACCGGGTCGCGCCGCTGCGGGTGCCGGTCCGCACCCGGCCGCGGCCGGCCGACGTCGAGGAGGCGGCGAGCGACCTCGACGCGGCGCTGTTCTCCGCCTTCGCCCTCGACGGCCGCACCCCCTACGCCGACATCGCCGCGGCGACCGCCTACTCGGAGACGACCATCCGGCGCCGCACGGACCAACTCCGCGAGACGGGCGTGCTGTACTTCGACCTGGAGCTGGACATGCCGTCGTTCGGCTTCCGGTCCTCGGCCTGGCTGTGGCTGTCGGTGCCGCCCTCGCACCTCGCCGACGTCGGCACCGCGCTCGCGAAGTTCCCCGAGATCGCCTATGTCACCGCCACGACCGGCCCGGCCAACCTCGCGGCCTGCGTGGTCTGCCGCGACGAGGAGTCGCTGTACGAGTTCCTGACCGCCAAGGTCGGCGCCCTCCCGGGCGTGGAACGCGTGGAAACCGCGCCGATCATCCGCACGGTCAAGCAGGCCTCCCCGGTCATGGTGCCCCGTTCGTAGCCCGGGGAGGCGCGGGCGCAGGCGAAACAACGTGGTAATCCTGCATCCGGTGGAAACTAAGCACGTCTCACGCATGCTTTCTTTCCGTCGGATGCAAAGGTTCCACGCTATTCGCTGCCAGGTGCGCGGGAGCCGGCCAGTTGCGGGCGAACGGGCCAGTTGCGGGCGAACGGGCCAGGCGGGGCGCTTCTTGGTGTTAGGTCGTTGACAGGAGGGTTAGGGCCAGGGGGGCGGCGGTCAGGACGGCCAGGGCGAAGGCGAGCGCGGCGGTGAACGCGGCCGATCTCGCGGGGGTCGACGGGCAGAGGAGGCGCTCGACGCGGTCGGGCACCGCGCGAGCGGCGGCCGGCAGGGCACCGGAGGGAAGCGCCGCGCCCGCGGCGCCCGCGGCTCCGGCACCCGGGCTCGGGATGCCCGTGGTCGGGATCACCGTGCCGGTGGCGATCGCCAGCAGGGCCGCGACCAGGGCCGGGCGGCTGCTCGCGCGGGCGGCCGTGTCGTCGGCGCCCATTTCGGTGAGGCGGGCGACTTCGGCGGCGCCCCTGGTGAACAGGGGCACTCCGGGGAACGCGGCGGCCAGGCCCTGGGTGAGCGTCTGCAGCAGGTGGTCGCCGTGGGCCAGGTGGGCGCGCTCGTGCGCGAGGACCGCGCCGAGTTGGGGCGGGTCGAGGACCTGGAGGGCGCCGCTGGTGAGTACGATCGCGGCCGGGCGGCCCGCCACGCAGTAGGCGGCGGGGCGCGGGTCGTCAAGGACGACCGCCGCCGCGGGCCGGTGCCATGTCGCCCCGGCACCGGGCACTCCGCCGGCGGCGGCGATGCCATCCGGGAGCGCGCGGCCGACTAGGCGGGCCGCCTCGGCGTGCGCCCTGGTCTGCCGCCGGGAGCGCTGCACCCGGTGCACGTACCGCCACAGCGCCACCGCGGCCAGCAAGGTGGTCAGGATCGCGAGCGCGGCCGTGCCGCCCTCGTACAGCGCGCTTCGGTAGACCGCCGGGGTGCACGCGCTGCCGGCCACCGAGCGGCAAAGAGCCTGGGTGAGCTGGGGCCAGTCAGCCGCAACCGTTCTGAAGGAGATTTCGATGGCGACGGCGACCGACACGAGGACGCTGGCCATCGCCGTCAGCCAGGCCGCCAGGCCGGCGCGGACGCTCGCGCCGCGCCGGGTCAGCGGGGCGAGCAGCGCCGGGACGCACCACGCGGCGCAGACCGCGTAGCCGAGCAGGGCCAGGGCCGTGATCACGCCCGGCCGCCCGCGAGCTTCGCGAGGACCGCGCGCAGCGCCGCCGACTCGCTGCCGTCCATCTGCGCGACGAAGTGGCTCAGCACCGCCTCGGTGTCGCCCGCCGCCGCCATGGCCTCGCGCATCAGGCGGGCGCTGTACTCCTCGCGGGTGGCGACCGGCGTGTAGCGGTAGGCCTTACCGTCCCGCTCCCTGGCCAGCCAGCCCTTGCGGTGCAGGTTGTCCATGGTCGACATCACGGTCGTGTAGGCGATGTTGCGTTCCTCACGCAGCTCATCGAACAGGTCGCGCACCGTCAGCGGACCGCCGTGGTCCCAGATCCGGTGCATGAGCACCGCCTCGAGCTCACCGAACCCGTGCACTCGCGCCTCCGTCCTGCCCCGCCCCTGGTGCCTCGCGCTTACCGTATCGCCAATCCTACTTGCTACTATCTCCGTACGTAGATAGTACGTAGTTTGCCCGTAGATTGGGAGATCGCGGTGTCGGAACGCAACTCGCGGGAAAACAGGCGGCGCGCGCTGCAGGAGGCCCGCCAGGCGGACCAGCGGCGCAAGCGGCGGCTACGGCTCGCGGCCTGGGGCGGGGCGGTCGTGGTGGTAGCCGGCGCCGGGCTGGGCCTCGGGCTCGGCTTGTCCGGGTCAAACACCGCGTCCGGCGCCGTGTCCGCGACTCCAGGCAACCCGGCCTCCTTCGGCCCGCTGTCCTCGCTTGGCACGCTCACGGCGGCGCCGCCGCCAGGGTCGCTCGGACCGGAGAGCGTGCCGATTCCGTCGGTGCCCGCGCTCGCCGGGCCGTCGGCCGCCACCACCGGGCAGACCATCGACGGGATCGGCTGCCAGACCAACGAGCAGACAGTGTTCCACATTCACACGCACCTGACGATCTTCGTCAACGGGCAGCAGCGCCAGGTGCCCGCGGGGATCGGCATCCCGAACGCGGTCGCCCAGCAGACGCCGGCGGGGCCGTTCGTCGACTCGGGGACCTGCTTCTACTGGCTGCACACCCACGCGGCCGACGGGATCATCCACATCGAGTCGCCGGTGCAGCGCACCTATACGCTCGGCGAGTTCTTCGACGAGTGGAGGCAGCCGCTCGGGCCGACCCAGGTGGGCTCGGCGCACGGGAAGGTGACCGTGATCGTGAACGGGCAGGTGTTCAAGGGCAACCCGCGCGCCGTGCCGCTCGGGTCGCACGAGAACCTGCAGGTGGAGGTCGGCACGCCGCTGGTCTCCCCCGAGACGATCAACTGGTCGAGCACCGGCCTGTGACGCGGGCGCCGGCGGCGCGGTCCCGCCGCGGACGCGCCGTCTGATGAGCCCGCTTACGAGCCCGGCTGGGCCAGGCCGAACCTGGCCGCCAGTTCCTGGCCGCCGCCGAACACGGTGATGCGGGCGATGCCCGCCGGCGTGACCGTGAGGACGCCAAGCCCGTAGGCGCTGTCGCGGTAGTGCGCGACCGCCGCGGGCTGCCCGTTGGCGAGCACGGGCGTCATCCGCCAGTCGCCCGGCGACCCGATCACGTGCGCGAGGTACCGCAGGCAGGTCACCCGGCCGGCGAACCAGGTGCGGGTGCCGACCATCTCGATGGCCGCGTCGGCGCGCAGCGCCTTCTCCAGGGCCGTGGTGTCGGCGTGCTCGAACCCGGCCATGTACTGGCCGAGCAGTTCCCTGGCGCGCGGCTCGGTCGGCTCGATGACCTGCTCCGGCGCCGGGGAGACCTCGTCCAGCCGGGCGCGGGCCCGCTGCAGCGCGCTCTTGACGGCCGGCGTCGTGGTGCCGAGCATGCTCGCGACCTCGGCGGCCGGGAAGCCGAGCACCTCGCGGAGCAGCAGGACGGCCCGCTGCCTGGCGGGCAGGTACTGCAGGCTGGCGACGAGCGCGAGCCGCAGCCACTCGCGCGCGGCGACGATCGCCGCCGGATCTTCCGACTCGGGGGTGACCAGCGCGTCCGGCATCGGTTCGAGCCCCGCGACGCCGGGTTCGGCCAGGCCGGGAGGCGCGTCCGGGTCGGCGGCGGGGGCGCCAAGGCCGGACGGCAGCGCCCGCCGGCCGCGCTGCCCGAGCGCGGTCAGGCACGCGTTGGTGGCGATGCGGTAAAGCCAGGAGCGCACGGTGGACCGGCCCTCGAAGGCGGCGTAGCCCCGCCACGCCCGCAGGTAGGTCTCCTGCACGACGTCTTCGGCCTCGTCGGCCGAGCCGAGCATCCGGTAGCAGTGCGCGAGCAGTTCGCGCCGCCACAGCTCGGTTTCCCGCACGAACTCATCCGAATACCCGGTCATCGCGTCCCCTTTCGTAGCCGTCGCCAGTGCAGACTGGCGACCGCAGGGAAAGGAATCGGTGCGGCCCGACGGCGACGGGACCACCGTGCTGAGCGCCATCGGCGAGATCGACATGAGCAACGCCGCCGGTTCCGCGACGCCCCTAGGCGGCGTTGCGCTGCTTCAGCACCGGGATCACCTCGGCCGCGAACAGGCGCGCCTCCGCGCGGGAGAACGTTTCGACGAGCAGCCGTCGGGCGCCGGTCTCGTCGATGGCCTGCTGGAGCGCGTCGACGATCTGGCCGGGGGTGCCAGCGACCGCGATCGCCGGGCGGTTGCCGCGGCCGGGCGCGCTGTCGGCGTGGAACTCACCGTCGGTCGCCGGGACAGCCCGCCGCCCGCCCGCGGTGTACAGCGCGAGGAACTGCCCGAAAGCGGCGGCCAGCCGGTCCAGGTTGCGCTCCGCCTGGTCCTCCGTCTCGCCGATCGCGACAAAGCGCTCAAGCATCATGTTCGCGCCCGAGCGGATGTGGCCGTGCTCGGCGGCGACCTTGACGTAGTCGTCAAGCGCGTCCCGGTGCTCGGCGTTGCCGCCGAAGTTGCGCATCACGTTCCAGCCGCGCTCGGCGGCCAGGCGCATCGTTTCCCTGCTCGCCCCGCCGAGCCACACGGGCAGCGGGTCCTGCAGCGGGCGGGTCGCGATCGAGGTGGGCCGCGGCACGGGGAAGAACTCCCCGTCGAACGTGAAGTCCCGCCCGGTCAGCGCCAGCCGCACCACCTCGAGTCCCTCGAGCCAGGCGCGCTTGAGGTCGCCGTCGCTCAGGTCCCGGCCCGTCGCGACCTGCGCCTCGCCGGGGACGCCGCGCCCGAGGCCGAGCTCGAACCGCCCGCCGCTGAGCAGGTCGAGCGTGCCGGCCTCCTCCGCGACCCGCAGCGGGCTGTAGAGCGGCAGCACGGTCACCGCGGTGCCCAGCCGTATCCGGCGCGTGCGCATGGCGGCGGCGGCCAGCAGCAGGTGCGGCGACGGGCAGGTCATCAGCGGGGCGTGGTGCTCGGTGACCGTGATTCCGTCGAAGCCCAGTTCCTCCGCGAGCACCGCGAACTCCACGAAGTCTTCCACCTGGCGGCGCTGCCAGCGCGGATCGTGGACATCCGGGTCGCTGTCGCCTGAGTGCAGCCCGGCACCGTAGGTGTGCACGAACTTCAGCGTGCCGGTCTCGTCGCTAAGCGCGGCCATGGGGCTTGACCTCCGAAAGTGAACGTGCGGGCAACCGGAAAAGCCCCGCCGGGACCGCCGGGTCAGTGATCATTCCGCGATTATGCGGCCGCCTGCCCCGCCCGGCAACGCACGGCACCGACCGCGCCGCCGGGCCGACCGCGCCGCGGGGCCGGCCGCGCCGCCGGCCGCGCCAATCATCAAGCGCTACCACCGCACGCCGTCCAAATAACGTAACGCGGAGGCTCGCCAGCCGCGCGGATCGCGCGCATAATCGCGATTATTCGTGATAAACCCAGTGAATCGGCGCCGGATGCCGCATCCGGCCGCAACCAGCTAGCGCGACAACCGTCACGGCTAATCATCGAGATTAGGAGCGTCATGAGGCATACCCGCCGCGCAGGCCGCCTGGCCCTCATGGTCGTCAGCGCCCTTTCCGCCGCCGCGCTCACCGCCGCGTGCGGCAGCTCGGGAAGCGGATCGAGCGGCGGATCGGCGCCTGCGCAGGCAACCGGGAGCGGCGGGGGCACGACCAATATCGTCGTCGGCTCGCTGCCGGTCATCGACACCGCGGGGCTGCAGGTCGCCCTCAAGGAGGGCTTCTTCAAGCAGGCGGGCCTGAACGTCACCGTCAAGTCGGTCACCCAGAGCACGGCCGCGATCCCCGACCTGCTGCACGGGAGCATCGACGTCATCGGCGGCGGCAACTACGTGTCGTTCTTCGAGGCCGAGGCGAACGGGACGTTTCCCGTCGAGATCCTCGCCCCCGCGGTCGACTGCACGGCGGACACCTACGGGGTGGTAGCGATGCCGTCGTCCGGCATCACCAAGCCCGCTGACCTGGCCGGCAAGACGATCGCGGTCAACCTCACGCAGAACATCCAGACGCTCACCACCAGCGCGGTGCTCGCGGCCGACGGGGTCAGCGCATCGTCGCTGCACTACGTGCAGATCCCCTTCCCCGACATGGGCGCCGCGCTGCAGGCGAACCGGGTGGCCGCGATCAGCGCCGTGGAGCCGTTCCTGGCCGGCGCGCTCGCGGCCGGCGGCAAGCTCGTGACCTCCACCTGCACCGGGTCGATGGCGGACTTCCCGCTGTCCGGCTACGTGACCACCAGGACCTGGGCGCAGCAGCACGCGAGCGCGGCGCGCGCCTTCCAGCAGGCGCTTGAGAAGGGCAACGCCTACGCCGACTCGCACCCGAGCCTGGTCCGGAGCCTGCTCCCGACCTATACCAAGATCACCGCGAAGGCGGCGGCGAACATGCCGCTCGGCTCGTACCCGGACACGCTGGAGGTCGCCCCGATGCAGCGCGTCGCCACGCTGATGCGCGGCGGCGGGCTCGCCACTCCGTCGAACGTGCCGTCGATGCTGCTGCGCTGACCGCCGATGAACCATCCGACCGTCGCGGGCGGCACCGCGGCGACCGGCGCCGCCCGGGCCGGCGACCGGACGCGGCGCCTGCCGCCCGGGGCCGGTCCCTGGGCGCGCGGCACGACCGGTCTCGTCGTGTTCCTGCTGCTCGCCGAGGCGGCCGGCCGGCTGGGCATCATCAGCCGTTCCGCGCTGCCGCTCACTTCCTCCGTGCTTTGGCGGGCGGTGCTGCTGGCCGGCGACGCGCGGTTCCTCGCCGACTTCGGCGCGACACTGCAGGCGTGGGCCGTCGGGATGGCGATCACCGTGGCCGCGGGCGTGCCGCTCGGCGTGCTGCTCGGCACCCTGCCCGGCGTCCGGAGCGCGACCAAGGCCTTCGTGGAGTTCCTGCGGCCCATCCCGTCGGTCGCGCTGATCCTGCTCGTCGGCGTGCTGCTCGGCCCGGGCCTGCGGATGTCGGTCACGCTGATCGTCTACGGCGCGATCTGGCCGGTGCTCTACAACACGATCGCCGGCATCGACGACGTCGATCCGCTGGCCCGGGAGACCAACCTCGCGTTCGGTTTCTCCAGGCTCGCCACGATCCGCATGGTCGCGTTGCCGAGCGCCGCGCCGTTCATCGCCACCGGCATCCGGCTGGCCTCCTCGGTCGCGATCATCCTCGACATCGCCGCCGGCTACATCACCGGTCCGATCAACGGCCCCGGCATCGGCGCCTTCATCGCCCAGCAGAGCACGGGCGCGAGCGACCTCACCGTGATCCTGGCGGCGACGGTCTGGGCGGGCGTCCTCGGCCTCGCCCTCGACCTGATCCTGACCGGGGCGCAGCGCCGGCTGCTGCGCTGGCACCAGGCGCACCTCGGGGAGACGGAATGAGGTGGCTGTGGCGCTGCGTCGTGCTGGTCGCGGGAGTCGGCGGCTGGCAGCTGTGGGCGTCGGCGGCCGGCAGCACGTTCTTTCCACCGCCGTCGACGATCGTGACCCGGATGCACCGCCTGTGGTTCTCCGGCCCGGCCGCGCACCTGTTCCTGACGGCTGACGCCACCGGCAACCTCCTGCCGAGCCTGGGCCGGGTGCTCGCGGGGCTGGCGATCGCGACCGCCATCGGCGTGCCGCTCGGGATCGCCCTTGGCCGCTCCCCCGCCGTGACCGGCTACCTTAACCCGCTGCTGCAGTTCGCCCGCGCGCTGCCGGTCGTCACGATGGCGCCCGTCTTCATCGTGCTGTTCAAGATCGGCACCGAGATGGAGATCGCCACGATCGTGTTCGGCACCGTATGGCCGATCCTGCTGAACACGATCGACGGCGCCGCTTCGGTCGATCCCGTGCAGCTCGAGACTGGGCTTGTGTTCCAGCTGTCGGCGTGGCAGCGCCTTATCCGGGTTATCGTCCCGGCCGCGCTGCCGAAAGCCTTCGCCGGGTTCCGGCTCAGCCTGTCGCTGTCGCTCATCCTGATGGTCTTCGCCGAGCTGGTCGGCAGCAGCGACGGCATCGGCTACGAGATGAGCAACGCGTCGAACTCGTTCGACATGACCTTCCTCTGGTCGACGATCGTGCTGCTCGGCATCCTCGGCTACCTGCTCAACGCGCTGCTCGGCGGGGCCGAGCGGCTCGTGCTCGCCTGGCACACCGATAAGGGGCAAGACTGACGTGCTCGAGATAACGGACCTGACCAGGGCCTACGGACGCGGCGCGGCCGCTCACGTGGCCCTCGACCAGGTGAACCTGAGCGTCGCGCGCGGAGAGCTCGTCAGCGTCGTCGGGCCCTCCGGCTGCGGCAAGTCGACCCTGCTGCGCTGCGTCGCCGGCCTGATCGCGCCGACCGCCGGGCAGGTCGTGCTGCGCGGCACGCCCGTGCAGCGGGTCCCGGACGGGCTCGCGGTCGTCTTCCAGGACTACGGCCGGTCGCTTTATCCGTGGCTGACCGTCAGGGACAACGTGGCGCTGCCGTTGCGCCGCACCACGCGGGCCCGCGCCGCCCGCCGCGGCGCCGCCGACGCCTCGCTCGCCGAGGTCGGGCTGCACGGCGTCGGCGACCGGTACCCGCGGCAGCTGTCCGGCGGGATGCAGCAGCGGGTCGCGATCGCCCGCGCCCTCGCCGCCGATCCCGTGCTGCTGCTGATGGACGAGCCGTTCGGCTCGGTGGACGCGCAGACCAGGGAGGACCTCGAGGATCTCGTGCTGCGGGTGCGCCAGGAGCGGGACATCACGATCCTGCTGGTGACCCACGACATCGACGAGAGCGTCTACGTCGGCGACCGGGTGGTCGTGCTCACGCCCGGGCCCGGGCACGTACGCGCGGACCTGCCCGTGGGCCTGCCGACGCCGAGGGACCAGATCAGCACCAAGGAACAGCCAGCATTCGTGCGGCTGCGGACCGAGGTTTCCCGGCTGGTCCGCAGCCGGGACGTGGCGGCCGCCGTTCCGCCGGAGTCCGGCACCCGCGCGGGCAGCGAGCCTTAGCTCTCCACGGCCGCCCCGCTCGCCGGCGGCCGGAGGCCTCGCGCGGTAGCCCGGCCTGCGCTGGTCGGCGGTTCCGGCGATGCCCGCCACCTCGCCGATGTCGGCCGCCGGGACGCGCCCGGGCTTTGCTTAACACGCTGTAAGGCCTGCGATTAGCGTGGAAATTCCGCATCCGGCGGAAAGAAAACACGCGTGACGCGTGCTTAGTTTCCACCGGATGCAAAGGTTCCACGCAGCGCAGGGTTTCCACGTTAATCCTCGTCCCGTAAAACCGGCAGTCGGCGCATTCCGTCACATGGTTCTCGTGCGGTTCGCCGTCCGGCTGCCCAGGTGCCGCGCCCTCGGGCCGGCCGCTCGCCGGCGACCGGACGCCGCCGGGGCGCTCGGCCACCGTCCGCGGCTGACGCTGGCCGCGGGCGGCGTCAGCCGCGTCCGGCGTCAGGCCCGCGCCAGGGTGGCGCCGAGGATGCGGCCGTGCCCGGACTCGTCGACCGCGGCGCTGAACGTCTCGGACCCGGCGACAAGACCCCCGGCGCCAGGCGTCGTTCGGAATGAAGATCTTGATTTTCCCGAACGGATTCGCGTTTCACCCGCCGGGCGGCGGTGAGCTGCTCCCGCGGGCGACAAGCCGGGGCTCGAGCACCGCGTCCGTGGCGCCGGCGACGCGCCCTTCGAGGCGGTCGGCGGCGGCGCGGACCGCCGATTCCGCCAGCAGCGCCGCCTCCTGGCTGACCGAGGTCAGGTCGACCGCGGTCAACTGCGCGACCGGGGAGTCGTCGTAGCCGGTGACCGAGCAGTCGCCGGGCACCCGCACCCCGGCCTTGCGGAGCGCGTCGATGACGCCGAGGGCGCAGTGGTCGTTGAACGCGCAGACCGCCGTGGGCAGCCGCCCCTGGCTCAGCAGCTCGGCGGCGGCGCGGTGGCCGTCGGGCTCGGCGTCGCCGCCGGCGATCACCCGCGCGTGATCGCCGAGGCCGTGCCGCCGCATCGCGTCCCGGTAGCCGCGCCGCCGCAGGGCGGCGATCGGCTGACGGCCGCCGTCCACGTGGACGATGTCGCGGTGGCCGAGCCCGGTCAGGTGATCCACGATGAGCCCCTGGCCGCGGTAGTCGGCCGAGCGCACCACGGCGACGTTATCCAGGCCGACCCGGCGGCCCACCAGGACGAGCGGCACCTCGCGGGCCAGGTCGCGCAGCCGCGCCGCCGGCAGCTGGGAGCCGAGGAGGATCACGGACTCGCAGCGGAACCCGAGCAGCGTCTCGACGGCCCGGCTCTCGTCGTGCGTCGCGGTGACCAGGGACGGCACGATCTCATAGCCGGACCGGGCCGCGGCGGCCTGGATGTCCTCGGCCAGCTCGGCGTGGAAGGCGTTGCGGACCTTGAGGGTGACGCCGAGGTGCATGGTGCGCCGCAGCTTCATCAGGCTGGCGGTGCGGTTGGCGCGGTAGCCGAGCTGCTCGGCCGCCGCGAACACCCGGGCGCGGGTCTCCTCGCTCGCCCCGGGCACGCCGCGGAACACGACGGACACCAGCGCCGTGGAGACGCCCGCCGACCGGGCGACGTCGCGGATCGTCGGCGGCTTCGGCCGGGCCGGCTGGTCGGTCATCGGCGGTCCCATCGGTTCATCGCTCGCATGCCTTGACATTGTTCTCCCGGCGTCGCAGTCTACTCTAGAACGTTCCACTAGAACGTTCTAGACACACCGGGCTGCTGAACCCCGTCGCGAGGAGCGCACCATGAGACTCGGGGCCTACACCGCGTGCCTGCACGACAAGCCGCTGAAGGAGGCGCTCGGCATCCTCGCCGGGCTCGGCCTGGACAGCGCTGAGATCAACTCCGGCGGGTTCCTGCCCCCGGTCCACCTGCCGGTCGAGGACCTGCGGTCGAGCGCGACCGCGCGCAGCGAGTACCTGGCGCTCTTCGACGCGGCCGGCGTCGCGCTGACCGCGCTGAACTGCAACGGCAACCCGCTCGACCCTGGCCCGGAAGGCGCCAGGCAGGCACGGGACATCTACACGTCCATCGAGATCGCCGCTCTTCTCGGAGTGAAGCGAGTCGTGACGATGTCCGGGGCGCCGGGCGCGGAGCCGTCCTCAACGCTGCCGGTCTGGAACGTCGTGCCGTGGCACAGCGCCTTCCTCCGGATCAGGGACTACCAGTGGAACGACGTGGCCGTGCCGTTCTGGAAGAACGTGCAGGCCTTCGCCGCCGACCACGACGTGAAGGTCTGCCTGGAGATGCACCCGGGCAACGTCGTGTTCAACCCGCGCACGCTGGAGCGCCTCGCCACGGAGATCGGCGCGACCCACGTCGGTGCGGAGCTGGACCCGAGCCACCTGTTCTGGCAGGGCATCGACCCCACCGAGGCGGTCCGGTCGCTGGGCGGCCTCGTCTACAACGCGGCGGCCAAGGACACCCGCATCAACCCGCTGAGCAAGGTCAACGGCAACCTCGACGACAGCTTCACCGTGGTGGCGCCCGACGACCCGAAGTGGCTGAGCCTGGGCGGCGAGCACTCGCTGAGCGGATGGCCGGCCCGGTCCTCGTGGGACTTCGTGGCCGTCGGCCGCGGCCACGACATCGGCTGGTGGGCCGGCTTCCTGCGGGCGCTGCACGACGCCGACGCCGGGATGGCGGTCAACATCGAGCACGAGGATCAAGAGCTCGACCAGCTCGAAGGCCTGCGGTACGCCGCCGAGACCCTGCTCCGCGCCGCCGGCCGCGGCGCGGGCGCTTCCCCGGCGGTGAACCAGTGACCGGGGCAACCGGTGTCGCCGTGATCGGCGCGGGAATGGCGGGCCGGTCGCACGCGCACGCCTACCGCACCGCGCCGACCGTCTTCGGCACCGAAGCTCCCGCGGTCCGGCTGGTCGCGATCGCGGACATCAACCGCGAGTTCGCGACGCACACCGCGCGGCGCTACGGCTTCGAGCGCGCCGAATCGTCCTGGCAGGCCATCGCCGAGGCCGACGACATCGACGCGGTGAGCATCGTGGTGGCCAACCACCTGCACCGCGAGATCGCCGAAGCCCTGCTCGCGGCGGGCAAGCACGTGCTGTGCGAGAAGCCGCTCGCGCCGACGGTGGAAGACGCGGAGGCCATGGTGGCCGCCGCCGAGAAGTCCGGACGGGTGGCCAGCTGCGGGTTCTCCTACCGCCGGTCCCCCGCGGCCGCCGCCGTCGCCGAGCTGATCGCGGCCGGCGCGCTTGGCGAGCTGCTGCACTTCAACGGCCGCTACCTGTGCGACTACGGCGCCGACCCGGACGCGCCGACCAGCTGGCGTTACGCCGGGCCGCCCGGCTCCGGCGCACTCGCCGACCTCGGCAGCCACCTGATCGACCTCGCCGAGCAGCTGTGCGGCCCGATCGCCGCGGTCAGGGGCGCGACGCTGCCGATCGTGATCAAGGACCGTCCGGTGCCGCTCGGGGTGGCGCTCGGGCACGCGGCCGGGGTCGCGGTCAGCGCCGAGCGCGAGCCGGTGACCAACGACGACATCGCCACGTTCGTGGCCGAGTTCGCCGACGGCGCGGCCGGCACGTTCTCGATCTCCCGCGTGGCCATGGGCCACCCCAATGAGCTGGCCTTCGAGGTGTCGGGCACCCGGGCGGCGGCCAGCTTCGACCTGTCCCGCAACGCCGAGTTCGGCTTCGTGGACAGCGCGCCCGCCCCGGTCACCAACGGCTGGCGGCGCGTGATCACCGGCCCGGATCACCCCTACATCGCCGCCGCCCAGTCGATGCCGTTCCCCGGTGTCGGGCACGGCGGCCAGGAGTTCTTCACCTACCAGGCCCGGGCGTTCCTCGACGAGATCGCGGGGCTCGACCGGCTGCCCCGCCAGGCCACCTTCGCCGACGGCCTGCGCAACCTGCGGGTGCAGCGGGCCGTCATCGAGTCGGCCGCGGCCGGCTGCACAGTGCCGGTAACGCAGCGCCAGTGATGCAGTGCCGGTGATCGCGTGACGGCACCGCTGCGCATCGGCATCCTCGGCGCCGCCAGGATCGCCGACGACGGCATCGTCGC
>Ga0070681_10003339_pt1 | contig 14999 bp, 13 predicted proteins | sample KBSC83BmetaG_FD_65650 | JGI IMG/M metagenome (GOLD analysis project Ga0070681, IMG submission 65650) | Corn rhizosphere microbial communities from Kellogg Biological Station, Michigan, USA - KBS C8-3B metaG | ecosystem: Host-associated > Plants > Roots > Rhizosphere | place: USA: Michigan...
GTGCCCTCCGCCGACGTGGTGCGCGCCCGTGCGGAGATGAAGCGCATCAACCTGCGCTACATCGACGCCACGCGCGTCGCGGTGAGCTTCGACGAGACCACGTCGCTCGATGACGTGGCGGCGGTCGCGGAAGCGATCGGCGGCGAGCGCACGGACGTGCAGCGCAACGCCGAGGGACTGACCACGGAGCCGGCGTCGATCCCGGCCGGGCTGCGGCGCAGCGATCCGGTGCTGACGCACCCGGTGTTCAACCGCTATCACACCGAGACGGAGATGATGCGGTACCTGAAGCGCCTGGAGAACCGCGACCTCTCGCTCGTGCACTCGATGATCCCGCTCGGCTCGTGCACGATGAAGCTGAACGCGGCGGCGGAGCTGATTCCGATCTCCTGGCCGAAGTTCGCCGGCCTGCATCCCTTCGTGCCGACCGAGCAGGCGCGCGGCACGCTCTCCATGCTGCGCGAGCTCGAGGCGATGCTGGCCGAGATCACCGGCTTCGCGCGCGTGTCGCTGCAGCCGAATTCCGGCGCGCAGGGCGAGTACGCCGGCCTGCTCGCCATCCGCAACTACATCGGCCCCTCGCGCGACATCTGCCTCATCCCGGCATCGGCGCATGGCACCAACCCGGCCAGCGCGTCGATGATGGGCCTGCGCGTCATGGTGGTCGGCTGCGACCGCAACGGCAACGTCGACATCGCCGACCTCGAGAAGAAGCTCGCCGAGCATGGGCCGCGCGTCGCCGTGCTGATGGTCACGTACCCGTCCACGCACGGCGTGTTCGAGGAAGGCATCGTGCGCATCTGCGAGCTCGTGCACAAGGCCGGCGCGCAGGTGTACATGGACGGCGCCAACATGAACGCCCTCACCGGGCTGGCGAAGCCCGCGCTGATCGGCGCCGACGTGTGCCACATCAACCTGCACAAGACCTTCTGCATCCCGCACGGCGGCGGCGGTCCCGGCATGGGGCCGATCGCCGTCGCGGCGCACCTCGCGCCGCACCTGCCGGCGAATCCGCTGGAGGATGGCGACGCGGTTTCCGCCGCGCCGTACGGCAGCGCGCTCATCTGCCTCATCTCCTGGATGTACATCCGCATGATGGGCGCGGCCGGGCTGGCGCAGGCGACGAAGGTCGCCATCCTCAACGCCAACTACGTCGCCGCGCGGCTCTCTCCCTATTTCCCGGTGCTGTACAAGGGCGCGAACGGCCGCGTCGCGCACGAGTGCATCCTCGATCTGCGCAGGCTGAAGGAGACCTGCGGCGTCACGGCCGAGGACATCGCCAAGCGGCTGATGGACTACGGCTTCCACTCGCCGACGCTGTCCTTCCCGGTCGTCGACACGCTGATGGTCGAGCCGACCGAAAGCGAATCGAAGGAGGAGCTCGACCGCTTCTGCCACGCGATGACCTTGATCCACGCCGAGCTCGCGAAGGCGCCGGCGCTCTTGAAGAATGCGCCCCACACCGCGCTCGAGCTCGCCGGCGAATGGAAGCATCCCTACTCGCGCGAGGAAGCCGTGTTTCCCGCGCCCTGGCTGCGCGCGGCGAAGTACTGGCCGCCGGTGAAGCGCATCGACAATGCCGCGGGCGATCGGCAATTCGTCTGCACCTGCCCGCCCATCGAGGCGTATGCCTGAACGGTTGCCGCTGCACGCGCTGCACGCGGAGCTCGGCGCGAAGTTCACGCCCTTCGCCGGCTACGACATGCCGGTGCAGTACAAGGAGGGCCTGCGCGCGGAGCACCTGCACACCCGCTCGCACGCCGGCCTCTTCGACGTCTCGCACATGGGCCAGGTGCGCGTCACCGGCCCGGATCTCGAGCAGGCGCTCGAGCGCGCGCTGCCGGTCGACTTCGAGGGCTGGCCCGCAGGCCTGCAGCGCTACACGCTGCTTTTGAACGAGCGCGGCGGCATCGAGGACGACCTGATGGTGACGCGGCTGGGCAGCGAAGTCCGGCTCGTCGTCAACGCGTCGACCAAGGAAAAGGACCTGCAGCTCCTGCGGCAAATGTGTCCCGCGCTGTCGTTCCAGCTGCTGGACCACGCCCTCATCGCGCTGCAGGGCCCGGACGCGGCGCGCGCGCTGCCGGCGGCAAGCGGCCTCAAGTTCATGCACGTCGATTGGGTCAAGCTCGGCGGGGCCGAGTGCCTCGTCTCGCGCTCCGGCTATACGGGCGAGGATGGCTTCGAGATATCCGTGCCGAAGGAGGCAGCCGAGAAATTCGCGCGCTCGCTCCTTGCGCACGCATCCGTTAAACCCGTCGGCCTGGGCGCCCGCGACACGCTCCGGCTCGAGGCCGGCCTGCATCTCTACGGCCAGGACATGAACGCCGACACGACGGTGCTCGAGGCGAGCCTCGGCTGGGCGATCGCCAAGTCGCGGCGCGCGGGCGGCAAGAAGGAAGGCGGATTTCCGGGCGCCGAGGTCTACCTCGGCCAGGCGCGCGACGGCGTGCAGAAGAAGCTGCAGGGCCTGGTCGGCGACGAGAACGTGCCCATTCGCCACGATTCACCGCTCGTTAGCGATGAGGGCGAGGCCGGCGTGGTCACGAGCGGCACCGTCTCGCCGTCGCTGCAGAAGCCGATCATGCTCGGCTACGTGAAGAGCGGCGCACCGGACAATCTCTTCGCCGTGGTGCGCGGCTCGCGCCGTCCGGTGAGGATCGCCAAGCTGCCGTTCGTGCCGAAACGCTACAAACAATAGGTCAGCGGGACTTCTTCGAATAGACGTTCGGGTCCCACTCGGTCGCGTAGCGGATCACCCGGTTGTCCGGGCCGAACGTGACGTGCAGCAGCTTGTACACGCCGTCGTAGTAGCGCCACGTGAGGGAATGGGTCCCGTCGCCGTAGTCGCCGCGCGTGGCGAAGCCGCGGCCGATCACGTCCGCCAGCTCGTCCTCGGTCATGCCGGGCTGGATGCGCCTGAAGTTCTCCTCGGTGTGGAGCTGCTGGCGGCCGATCTCCCTGCCGTCGCGCGAATAGAGGATGCGCTCGTAGCCGTAGGGGATGTGCGAATACTCGCGGAACGTTTCTCCGGCCGGCGTCGCGCCTTCGCGCGCCAGGCGCCCCTCGGCGGAGCACGCGGCGAGGAGCAGCAGCAACAGGAGCCGGAAGTGCTTCATCAGAGAAGCTGACGGCTGAATTACGTACGTCGTACCGAATTACTCGTAGCGGACATCCAGGATCTCGTAGCCCTTCACGCCGCCGGGGGTCTGCACCTCGACGGAGTCGCCGGCGGACTTGCCGATGAGCGCGCGGGCAATGGGCGAGGCGACGAAGATGCGTCCCGCCTTGATGTCGGCCTCGTCCTCGCCGACGATCTGCCAGGTGAAGGCCTCGCCCTTGTCGTCCTCGACGTCGACGGTGGCGCCGAACACCACGCGGCCGTCGGCGTGCAGCGTCTTCGGGTCGACGATCTGCGCGTTGGAGAGCTTCGCCTCGATGTCGCGGATGCGCGCCTCCATCAGGCCCTGCTTGTCGCGCGCGGCGTCGTACTCGGCGTTCTCGGACAGGTCGCCGTGCGAACGGGCCTCGGCGATCTGCTCCGAGATCCTCGGCCGCTCCACGTTCTTCAATTGCGTTAGCTCCTTGCGCAGGAGCTCGGCCCCGCGCAGGGTCATCGGCGTCTTCATGGTCAGGAGGTTACTGGTTCCGTGGGCGCTTGGCGAAGCCGGGCGTGCAGGTCCTGCAGGCGGTACGGCTCGAGGCCGCCGGTCTGCTGCTGCTTCATGCCGGCGCACGCGGCCTTCGCGCCGGCGATGGTGGTGAAGTAGGTGATGCGCCGCGCCAGCGCCGTCACGCGGATGGCGCGCGAGTCGGAATGCGCGGTGCGCGTCGCCTCGGTCGTGTTGACGATGAAATTCACGTCGCCGTTCTTGATCATGTCGAGGATATGCGGCCGGCCCTCGGCGACCTTGTTCACCTGCTGGACCGGAATGCCGTGCGACATCAGCACGCCCGCCGTGCCGCGCGTGGCGAGCACCGAGAAGCCGAGCTCGACGAGGTCGCGCGCCACCTGCACCGCCTGCAGCTTGTCGCCGTCGCGCACGCTGATGAAGGCCCGCCCGCCGCTGGGCAGCTTCACACCCGCGGCGAGCTGCGACTTCACGAACGCCTCGCCGAAGGTCGCGCCGACGCCCATCACCTCGCCGGTCGACTTCATCTCCGGCCCGAGGATCGTGTCGACGCCCGGGAAGCGCGCGAACGGGAACACCGCCTCCTTCACCGAGAAGTACCCGGGCGTGATCTCCTCCGCGCCCTGCTCGCGCAGCGTCTTCCCCGCCATGCAGCGCGCCGCGATCATCGCGAGCGGCTGGCCGGTCGCCTTGGATACATAGGGCACGGTCCTCGACGCGCGCGGGTTCACCTCCAGCACGTAGACCGTGTCGCGCTGGATGGCGTACTGCACGTTCATCAGGCCGACGACCTTCAGCGCCTTCGCCATCATCGCGGTCTGGCGCTTGAGCTCGCGCTCGATGTGGCTCGCGAGCGAGTGCGGCGGCAGGCAGCACGCGGAATCGCCGGAGTGCACGCCCGCCTGCTCGACGTGCTCCATGATGCCGCCGATCAGGACGTTGCCGTCCTTGTCGCAGATGCAGTCGACGTCGACTTCCGTCGCATCGGTCAGGTACCGGTCGAGCAGCACCGGCGAATCATTGGAGACCTTCACCGCCTCGCGCATATAGCGCTCGAGCTCGGGCTGCTGATGGACGATCTCCATGGCGCGGCCGCCGAGCACGTAGCTCGGGCGAACCACCACCGGGTAGCCGATCTCCTCGGCCGACTTCACCGCCTCGCTGGTCGAGCGCGCGGTGCGGTTCGGCGGCTGGCGCAGCTTCAGCTTGTCCACCAGCTTCTGGAAGCGCTCGCGGTCTTCCGCGATGTCGATCGCCTCGGCGCTGGTGCCGATGATCGGCACGCCGGCCGCGGCCAGCTCCTTGGAGAGCTTGAGGGGCGTCTGGCCGCCGTACTGCACGATCACGCCCCACGGCTTCTCCTTGTCGACGATCTCGAGCACGTCCTCCAGCGTGAGCGGCTCGAAGTACAGGCGATCGGACGTGTCGTAGTCGGTGGAAACGGTCTCCGGGTTGCAGTTGACCATGATGGTCTCGAACCCGTCCTCGCGCAGCGCGAGCGCCGCGTGCACGCAGCAGTAGTCGAACTCGATGCCCTGCCCGATGCGGTTCGGCCCGCCGCCGAGCACCATCACCTTCTTCCTGTCCGTCGGCTGCGACTCGTCCTCTTCCTCGTACGTCGAGTACATGTACGCGGTCTTGGTGGCGAACTCGGCAGCGCAGGTGTCGACGCGCTTGTAGACCGGGCGGATGCCGAGCTGGTGGCGGCGCGCGCGCACCGCCTTCTCGTCGGTGTTGAAGAGGTAGGCGAGCCGGCGGTCGGAGAAGCCCTTGCGCTTCAGCTCCCACATCGTTTCCTTCGAGATGTCGCTCAGCCGGCGGTCGTCGAGCTCCATCTCGAGCTCGACGATCTGCTGGATCTGGTCGAGGAACCACGGATCGATCCTGGTGAGCCGGTGCACTTCTTCGAGGGTGAAGCCGTTCTCGAACGCGTCGCCCACGTACCAGATCCGCTCCGGCCCGGGCTCGCCCAGCTCCTTCTCGATGGTTTCCCGGTCGCGCGTCTTCTGGTTGAGGCCGTCGACGCCGATCTCGAGGCCGCGCAGCGCCTTCTGGAACGATTCCTGGAACGTGCGGCCGATGGCCATCACCTCGCCCACCGATTTCATCTGCGTGGTGAGCCGGTCGTTCGCCTGCGGAAACTTCTCGAACGCAAAACGCGGCACCTTGGTCACGACATAGTCGATCGTCGGCTCGAACGACGCCGGCGTCGCGCCACCGGTCACCTCGTTGGCGATCTCGTCCAGCGTGTAGCCGACCGCGAGCTTGGCGGCGACCTTCGCGATGGGGAACCCGGTCGCCTTGGAAGCGAGGGCGCTCGACCGGGAGACGCGCGGGTTCATCTCGATCACGACCATCCGCCCGTCGGCGGGATTGATGGCGAACTGGACGTTCGAGCCGCCGGTGTCGACGCCGATCTCGCGCAGCACCGCGATCGAGGCGTCGCGCATGATCTGGTATTCCTTGTCCGTCAATGTCTGCGACGGCGCGACGGTGATCGAGTCGCCGGTGTGCACGCCCATCGGGTCGAGGTTCTCGATCGAGCAGACGATGATGCAGTTGTCCTTGCGGTCGCGCACCACCTCCATCTCGAACTCCTTCCAGCCGAGGAGCGACTCCTCGATCAGGAGCTCCTTGGTGGGCGAGGCGTCGAGGCCGCGCGTGCAGATCGCGACGAATTCCTCGTGGTTGTAGGCGATGCCGCCGCCGGTGCCGCCGAGCGTGAACGAGGGCCGGATGACGACCGGGAAGCCGATGCCGGCCTGCACCTGCAGCGCCTCCTCCATCGAGTGCGCGAGCGACGAGCGCGCGGAGCCGAGGCCGATGCGCGTCATCGCCGCCTTGAACTTCTCGCGGTCCTCCGCCTTGTCGATCGCCTCGCGCGACGCGCCGATCATCTCGACGTTGAACTTCTTCAGCACGCCCTCGCGCGCGAGGTCGAGCGCGCAGTTGAGCGCCGTCTGCCCGCCCATCGTCGGCAGCAGCGCATCGGGCCTTTCCTTCTCGATGATGCGCGCCACGACCTGCCAGGTGATCGGCTCGATGTAGATCGCGTCGGCCATCTGCGGGTCGGTCATGATGGTCGCCGGATTCGAGTTGACGAGGACCACGCGATAGCCCTCGGCGCGCAGCGCCTTGCACGCCTGCGCGCCCGAGTAATCGAACTCGCACGCCTGGCCGATGATGATCGGCCCGGCGCCGATGATCAGGATGCTCTTGATGTCGTTGCGCTTCGGCATCTAGTCGCCGTCGTTCCCGGGGACGACGGGGATTTTCTTAAGCTTTGGCATCGTTCATCAGCCGCGCAAAGCGATCGAACAGGTAGCCGATGTCGTGCGGCCCCGGGCTCGCTTCCGGATGGCCCTGGAAGCAGAAGGCCGGCCGGTCCGTGCGCGCCAGCCCCTGCAGCGAACCGTCGAAGAGCGAGACGTGCGTCGGCCGCAAATTCGAGGACAGCGTCGCCGGATCGACCGCGAAGCCGTGGTTCTGGCTGGTGATCACCACCTGGCCGGTATCGAGGTCCTTCACCGGATGGTTGGCGCCGTGGTGGCCGAACTTCATCTTGAGCGTCTTCGCGCCGGAGGCGAGGCCCATCAGCTGGTGGCCGAGGCAGATGCCGAACACCGGGACGCTCGTCGCGTCGAGGATCTCGCCGATCGCCTCGATGGCGTAGTCGCACGGCTCCGGATCGCCGGGACCGTTGGAGAGAAACACGCCGTCGGGCTTCATTCGCAGCACGTCGCGCGCGGGCGTCTGCGCCGGGACCACCGTCACGCGCGAGCCGCGGTCGACGATCATGCGCAGGATGTTGCGCTTGATGCCGTAGTCGTAGGCGACGACGTGCGTCGCCGGCTTTTCGTTCTTCACGTAGCCGCGCCCCAGCTGCCAGCTGCCCTCGTTCCACTCGTACGGCTCGCGGATCGTCACGACCTTCGCCAGATCCATGCCGGCGAGGCCCGGAAACTTCCTCGCCTCGGCGAGCGCCTTCTCCTCGCTCACGTCTCCCGCCATGAGGCAACCGTTCTGCGCACCCTTCTCGCGCAGGATGCGCGTGAGCTGGCGGGTGTCGAGGTCCGCGATGCCGACGACGTTGAACTTGCGCAGGTAGCCGGTGAGATCCAGCTGGGAACGCCAGCTCGACAGGCGCCGCGGCACGTCGCGCACCACGAGACCCGACGCATAGATCTGCGGCGACTCGTGGTCGTCCTCGTTCACGCCCGTGTTGCCGATGTGCGGATAGGTGAGCGTGACGATCTGCCGGCAGTACGACGGGTCGGTGAGGATCTCCTGGTAGCCGGTGATCGCCGTGTTGAACACGACTTCGCCCACGGCAACGCCGTCCGAACCGATCGAACGGCCGCGGAAGATCGTCCCATCCGCGAGCGCGAGAAGGGCTGAGTCGTGTTTGGCGGTCATTTGTGACGCGGATGTGAAAAGCGGGAAAGGCTGTCCGCCCTTCCCGCTTTCTTGAACAGCAATTATACGGCGGTTATTTCAGGCCCAGTACGTCGAACATGTCGTAAAGCCCGGCCGGCTTTCCCGACAGCCACTTCGCCGCCCGTACTGCCCCCGCGGCGTAGGTCATGCGGCTTTGGGAGCGGACGGTGATCTCCACCCGCTCGCCCGCACCGGCGAAGAGCACGGTGTGCTCGCCCACGATATCGCCGCCACGAATGGCGTGGTAGCCGATCTGCCGGACCGGCCGCTCGCCCGTGTCGCCGTGGCGGCCGTGGACGAAATCCTTCGTCCTGAGGACGCAAGCCACCACGTCGCCGATCTTGAGCGCGGTGCCGGACGGCGCGTCGACCTTGTGTCGGTGATGGGCCTCGATGATCTCGACGTCGTAGCCGTCGCCGAGGATGCGCGCGGCGGTCTCGGCGAGCTTGTAGACGGCGTTCACGCCGACGGCGAAGTTGGCCGCCATGACGATCGGGATGCGCCGCGCCGCCTCCTCGACCTGGTTCTTCTGCGACGCGGAAAACCCGGTGGTGCCGATCACCATGGCGCGCGCGTGCTGGAGGTGCGCGAGCGTGCCTTCCGGGCGCGTGAAGTCGATGAGCACGTCGCACTTCGCCGCGACCGCGGCGTCGTCGCCGACATCGAACGCGGCGCCGAGCTCGACGCTGCCGTCGGCCTTGACCGCCTCGATGATGGTGCGGCCCATCCGGCCGCCCGAGCCGGCGACGGCGATTTTTGTAACCGCAGTCATCGCCCCGCCGCCGGGGAAGCGACGTCGCCTTCCATGCGCGTGAGCTTGTTGTCGGCGAAGAAGAGCGCGATCTTGCGCTCCTCGCGCTTGCCGTTCGTCGCCTCGCGCCAGTAGATGTAGTCCCAGCGATCGGCGTGGAAGATATCGGTGAGCAGCGGCGTGCCGAGCAGGAAGCGCACCTGCTCGCGCGTCATGCCCGGCTTCACCTGCGAGATCAGCTCCTGCGACAGATAGTTGCCCTGCTGGAGCTCGGGCTTGTACGGCGTGATGCCGGGAATGCGCGGCACGCCGCACGCAGCGAGGAGCAGGAGGAAAACCGGAACGGAGCGCCGAAGCATCGTCCTATAATGATAGTCGATGACCAGCACCCAGAGCCTCAAGGAAAGCGGTCTCAAGGCAACGCTGCCGCGGCGGAAAATCCTCGAGCTGTTCGAAGCGAGCAAGGTGCGGCATCTCTCCGCGGAAGATGTGTACAAGGCGCTCATCGCCGAGGGCATCGACATCGGCCTCGCCACCGTGTACCGCGTGCTGACGCAGTTCGAGCAGGCGGGGCTGCTTTCGCGCCAGCACTTCGAGACCGGCAAGGCGGTGTTCGAGCTGAACCAGGGCGGCCACCACGACCACCTGGTGTGCCTGCAGTGCGGGCGCGTGGAAGAGTTCTACGATCCGGACATCGAGCGGCGCCAGAACGACATCGCCCGCGCCCGCGGCTTCCAGCTGCACGGCCATTCGCTCGCCCTGTACGCCGACTGCATCAAGAAAGACTGTCCCTATAGGCCGGAATGAGCGTCCGCCGTGGCCCGGCAGGGCTACGGGAATGCCCCGTCACCGGCCAACGCCAACGATTTCCGTAACCGCGTGACGCCAGCTAGGTCAACGCGGCTATAGCGCCGCCGGGTAGTGCTCTCCACAATGCTTCCTTGAATCGGAGGACGGCCATGGACGAGCAAAATCCCCTCAGAGTCCTTGTCGTGGAGGACAACCCCGATGCCGCGGAAACGCTGCGCTCGCTGCTCGCGGACTGCGGCTTCTACGTCGCGGTGGCGCACAACACCCGGGACGGCCTCAGGGCCGCGCGGCAGCTCGAGCCGCACATCGTGCTTTGCGACATAGGCCTGCCGGATGGCGACGGCTACAGCGTCGGCAGCCAGCTGCGCCAGAGCGTCGGCCACGCCGCCCGCCTGATCGCGGTCACCGGCCACGCCGCCCCGATCGACCGCCAGCGCGCCCTCGCCGCCGGCTTCGACCAGCACCTGCCGAAGCCGGTGGATCCCGCGGAGCTGCTGCGGGAGCTCGAAGTCACGCTTTAGCTGTCCAGCAATTCCGCCGCGTGCTTGCGCGCCGTGGCCTCGGCGCCGCCCAGCATGCGCGCGAGCTCCTCGATGCGCGCGGCGCGGTCGAGCCGCTGCACGCGGAACTTGAGCTGCGCGGACTTGCTCACGCCCCACTGATCGTCGCCGCAGGCCGCGACCTGCGGCAGGTGCGTAACGCAAAGCACCTGGCGCTGCTTGCCGAGCCGCTTCAGCGAGCGCCCGATCGTGTCGGCCACCGTGCCGCCGATGCCGGAATCCACCTCGTCGAAGACCAGCGTGCCGACCGGCGACGCTTTCGCCGCCACGAGCTGGATGGCGAGGCTGATGCGCGAGAGCTCGCCGCCGGAAGCGACCTTGGCGAGCGGACGGAGCGGCAGGCTCGGATGCGACGCGACTTGGAACTCGACTTGCTCGTTGCCGTGCGCCGTGGGGCTTTCGGTTTTCTCCAAAGAAACATCGAAACGAGCGGCCTGCATCGCCAACTGTGCCAACGCCGCCGTCACGGCCTTCGACAGGGCCTGCGCGCCGGACGTGCGCTTGGCGGTGAGCTTCTTTGCCGCGCTGTCGTAGCGCTCGCGCGCCGCCGCCACTTCCTTCTGCAGCGCGTCCGGGTTCACCGAGAGCTCCAGCTCGTGGAGCCGCTTCTCGAGCTCGGCGAGCTTCGCCGGCAGGTCCTGCGGCCGGATGCGATGACGTCGCGCCGCGGTGTGCAGCGCGTCGATGCGCGCCTCGGCGTCGCGCAGCGCCTCGGGATCGAGGTCGACGCGAGAAGCGTAGTGGCGCAGCTCGCGGACCGCTTCGTTCGCCTGCGCCTCGGCCGACTCCAGCATTTCGACGATCGCGCCGAGGCCGGCATCGTGTTGCGAGAGGTTCTTCAGCTGCGAAGCCACGGCGCTCAGCTGGGCAAGGCACGCGCCCTCGGCTTCGGCGAGGGTCTCCAGCGACGACTGCGCCCCCGCCAGGAGGCTTGAGCCGTGCTGCAGGCGCTTGTGCTCGGCGGCGACCTGCTCCCATTCGCCTTCGCGCGGCGCGACCTTTTTCAGGTTGTCCACCTTCTCCGCGATATCGGCGCGTTCAGCTTCGCGCTGCGCGAACTGCGCGTTCGCCTCGGCGGCGACTTGCTCCAGGCGCTTCCAGTCGCGATAGGCAGCCGCGGCTTCCGCCGCCAGTGTCTCGCTCCCGGCATGCGAGTCGAGGAGCTCGCGCTGGGCCGCGATGCGCAGCAGGGACTGGTGCGCGTGCTGGCCGTGCAAATCCACGAGCCACTCGCCGACTTCCTTCAGCTGGGCGAGCGTGGCGGCGTGGCCGTTGATGAAGCAGCGCGAGCGGCCGCTGCGGTCGATCGAGCGGCGCAGCACGAGTTGGCCCGGATCGCCGGCGAGGTCGCGCTCGTCGAGCCAGGCGGTCAGCTGCTTCGAAACATCGAACTCAGCCGAGAGCTCAGCCTTTTCCGCCCCCTCGCGGACCACCGCGGCGTCGGCGCGGCCGCCGACCAGCAGCTCGATGGCGTCGACCAGGATCGACTTGCCGGCACCGGTCTCGCCGGTCAGGCAGGTAAAGCCTTCGCCCGGCTCGAGCGACGCCTTGTCGATGATGACGAAGTCGCGGACCTCGAGCGCGCGAAGCACGGTTAAGCCGTTTTTTCCGAAAACTGGGTTCCCGCCTTCGCGGGAACGACGGAAGGCTTGCTCATTTCTCTTTCACCAGCCCCTCGCTCCAGCGCAATTTTTCGCGCAGCGTGGCGAAGTACTGGTAGCCCGGCGGGTGCACGAAGCGCACGGCGTCGGCCGAGCGGCGCAGGATCAGGCGGTCGCCTTCCTGCATGTCGAAGAGCGCGAGGCCGTCGAAGTGCGCGCGGGCGTCGAGCGCGTGCTTGAGCACGATCTCGATCTTCGTCTTGTCGCTGATGCTGACCGGGCGCGCGGACAGCGTGTGCGGATTGAGCGGCACGAGGGCGAGCGCCGGCACGGCGGGATGCAGGATCGGGCCCTGCGCGGACAGCGCATAGGCGGTCGAGCCGGTCGGCGTGGCGACGATCATGCCGTCGGCGCGCAGGGTGTAGATGTACTCGCCGTCGAGGCGCAGCTCGAACTCGATCAGCCGGCCCTGGGAGCCCTTGCCGACCACCGCCTCGTTGAGCGCGAGCGTGCGCAGCGCCGACTGGCTGCCGCGCACGATCTCGCCGTCGAGGAGCGCGCGCTCCTCCAGGCTGTACTTGCCGTCCAGGATGGCGCCGAGGCCGGACTGCATGTCGCGGTGGCCGATGTCGGTCATGAAGCCGACGCGACCCTGGTTCACGCCGACGACCGGCACGTGCGCCCGCACGAGGTTGCGCGCGGCGGCGAGCATGGTGCCGTCGCCGCCGACGACGACCGCGAGGTCCACGGTCCCGCCCATCGCGGAGTATTCGGTGCCGCGCACGCCGAGCTCGGCGGCGGAGTCTTTCTCGATGAAGGTTTCGCAGCCGCGGCTCTTGAGGAATGCGTCGAGCTCGCGCAGCGATGCGGGGATTTCCGGAGTGCCGAGCTTGCCTATGAGCGCGACTCGGCGGAAATGCGGCGCTTTGCTCGGTTTCCCCTCCGGCGGTGACATTCGCGGCGAGTGTACAATGAATCCATGCTCGACAAGCGCGCGCAAATCCTGCTTAAGACGTTGATCGAGCGATACATTGCGGAGGGCCAGCCGATCGGCTCGCGCACCCTCTCCAAGTACTCGGGGCTCGATCTTTCGCCGGCCACCATCCGCAACGTGATGGCGGACCTGGAGGAGCTCGGCCTCATCTCGAGCCCGCACACTTCCGCCGGCCGCGTGCCGACGCCGCTCGGCTACCGCTTCTTCGTCGACTCGCTGCTCGTCATCCGGCCGCTCGAGTCGCAGCAGCTGCAGCAGATCGAGGGCGAGCTGCACCCGGACAACCCGCAGCGCATGATGCAGGCCGCGTCGCAGCTCCTTTCCCACCTCACGCAGTTCGCGGGCGTGGTGATGACGCCGCGGCGGCGGGCGATGACGTTCAAGCACATCGAGTTCCTGCGGCTCTCCGAGAAGCGCATCCTGCTGATCGTGGTCACGCCCGACGGCGACGTGCAGAACCGCATCCTGTTCACCGACCGGGACTTCAAGCCTTCCGAGCTGGTCGAGGCGGCGAACTACATCAACCAGCACTACTCGGGGCAGAGCTTCGAGGACGTGCGGGCGCGGCTGCAAAGCGAGCTCTCGGAGCTTCGCCGGGACATGATCCATCTCCTCACCACGGCCGTCGATGCGGGCAACCGCGCCGTCGCCGAGGGCAGCGAGCAGTACGTCATCTCCGGCGAGCGCAACCTGCTCTCGCTGCAGGACCTGTCGCAGGACATGAACCGCCTGCGCCAGCTCTTCGAGCTCTTCGAGCGGAAAACGTCGCTGGTGCAGATCCTCGACCTTTCGCTGCGCGGCCAGGGCGTGCAGATCTTCATCGGCGGCGAATCCGGCTTCAGCGCGCCGGACGAAGTGAGCGTCGTCAGTTCGCCCTACAAGGTCGACGGCGAGGTCGTCGGCACGGTGGGCGTGATCGGCCCGACGCGCATGGCCTACGACCGGGTCATCCCGATCGTCGACATCACCGCCAAGCTCCTCTCCAGCGCCCTCTCCCAACACTAATTGGGGTCAGATCAACAATTGCGGACGATGGGCCAACTTTGCCTTTTTGCCCGCTAATTTTGATCTGACCCCAATTAATTGAAGAGCGTCCTTCTCGTCAATCTGGGTACGCCGTCGGCGCCGACGCCGAAGGCGGTGCGCGCGTATCTGGCGGAGTTCCTGTCGGATCGGCGCGTGGTGCCGCTGCCGCGGCTTCTGTGGCTGCCGGTGCTCTATGGCCTCGTGCTGCCGAAGCGCTCGAAGCAGGCGGCCGAGAAGTACCAGCAGATCTGGCTGCCGGAAGGCTCGCCGCTTCGTGTGTACACCGCGCGGCAGGCGGAGCTGCTCGCCGACAAGCTGCATACGCCGGTGGCGTACGCGATGCGCTACGGCGAGCCGTCGATCGCCTCGACGCTGCCGCGGCTGGAAGACCCGGTCGTGGTGCCGCTCTATCCGCAATTCGCCGACAGCACGACGCGAAGCGTGCTCGACGTGCTGCCGCGCGACGCGCGCGTGATCGGCGACTTCCACGACCACCCGAAGTACATCGCGGCGCTCGGCGAGAACGTGCGCCGCTACTGGGCGCGGCACGGCCGCGGGCCGCTGCTGCTCATCAGCTTCCACGGCCTGCCGAAGAAAGGCGCGGAGCTCTACGAGAACCAGTGCCGGCGCACGGCGGAGCTGCTGGCGAAGAACCTGGGACTGCGGGAAAAAGACTGGCGCCTCGTCTTCCAGTCCCGCTTCGGCTATGCGAAGTGGCTCGAGCCGTACGCCGACGTCACGCTAGCGCAGCTGCCGAAAGAAGGCGTCGAGCGGGTGGACGTCGTCTGCCCGGGCTTCGTCGCCGACTGCCTCGAGAGCCTCGAGGAGATCGCGATCGAGGGCCGGGCGACGTTCCTGGCCGCCGGCGGCAAGGAGCTGCGCATGGTGCCCTGCCTCAACGAGCACCCGGCGTGGATCGGCGCCCTGGCCGATCTCGTCCGCCGTGAGCTCGGCGGGTGGCTGCCAGTCCCGCCGCAGCACCCCGCACCCGAAGCCGACCGCCACCGGCGCGCCACGCCCGGGGTCGCCTGACGCCGCCGGGCCGTTGAAAAGGGTCGCATGACCCCAACGTGGGTGAGGTCTGTCCAAGCATTCCGTTAGGCCAAAGCCCATGACCGTGCAAGATCCCCATTCCGAAGGGTTGCCGATCGAGGCCGATACGCCTCGCCCCAACCAGCCAGACCGCGT
>Ga0070681_10003340_pt1 | contig 14999 bp, 8 predicted proteins | sample KBSC83BmetaG_FD_65650 | JGI IMG/M metagenome (GOLD analysis project Ga0070681, IMG submission 65650) | Corn rhizosphere microbial communities from Kellogg Biological Station, Michigan, USA - KBS C8-3B metaG | ecosystem: Host-associated > Plants > Roots > Rhizosphere | place: USA: Michigan...
ATCTGGTCGGCAGTGACACGATCATCGCCTCGACGTCGGGCGTATCTTCGTCCGCCACGTTCACCGTCCGCGGCGTCGCTGGTGCGCCTGCAAGTATCGCTGCGTTGTCGGGCAACCAGCAGTCGGCCCGGATTCTTCAGGTGCTGTCGCCCTTCGTCATCAAGGTCATCGACGCAGCGTCAAACCCCATCGTTGGCGCCACCGTGAGCTGGACGGCCGTGAACGGCACGTTGACCAGCGCGACGACCGTCACTGACGCGACGGGCCAGTCGACGAACACGATGACGTTGGGTTCGATCGCGGGAGCCGCAAACGCGACCGCCACGGTGGGCACGCAATCGGTGAAGTTCACCGCCGTAGCGCAACCAGGGGTCGTCTCGAAGCTGGGGTTCGTCTCCCTGCCGGTGACGAATCTCGCCAGCGGACTCATCACACCGCCCGTCAGGGTGGCGCTGCTGGATGGAGCCGGAAATATCACCACGGCAACTGATCCAGTGACGATCGCACTCGGCACGAACCCGCGCGGCGGAACGCTCTTTGGCACGTTGACCCGAAATGCCGTGGCAGGAATTGCGACGTTCAGCGATTTGCTGATCGACAGCGTGGCGACCGGCTACACGTTCACCGCGGCGAGTCCGAGCACGGGTTCGTGGATCAGCGCCAAGTTCACGGTGACGCCGAACCTGCTGGACTTCGGCCCGAAGTCGGTGGACGGTGTTTTCTCGACCGTTCCGTTCTTCTTCACCGAAGGCTTCGGGTTCGTCGTCGGAGGAACGACGGTGAATTTCACTGGCGTCCAGGCGACCGTCACGAATATCGCGGCGCAGGGCCAGTCCCTCTCGGGTACCTTGAACATCCCCGGCGGTGTGACAGGGGGCATCGGCACGATCTCGGTCAGCACCCCGTTCGGAACCAGTAACACCATGCCGGTCGAGATTGCGTCGGTTGGCAATGCGACGCTCCAGTTGGGACCTGCGAACGGCGGCGGCGGCGGAAGTCCCTACAGCATCGATTGCCCGGCGGGCTCAGTGGCGACCGGGCTGAATGCTCGTGGCGGCGTGAACGTCGATCAAATCCAGCTGATCTGCCAGGCGGTGACGGGAGCGGCGAGAACGTTCCAATCGCCGACCTTCACGGCGACAGTCGGCGGCTCGGGAGGCAGTCCAGGAACGATCTCGTGCCCGGCCAACAACGTCCTCGTCGGCCTCGCTGGGCTGGTCGGCGCCGGTGGCGGGCCGTTCAATGATCAGATCGACGCGGTTTGCGAACCGATCGCTGGGGGCACGCCAACCGCTACGAACACGCCCGTCGGCGGCAACAACTCCGGGTCGATCAGCTACTTCGTCACGTGTCCGACGGGTCTGGCCGTCACGGGTATCCAGGGCGGCGCCGGAAATCTCGTCGATCGAACGCAGATCAAGTGTAGGTAGATTCGAAGGCTCTCATCCATGAAGTCGAATGCCGACATCATCGGTGTGACATCGATATTCCGTCCAACCGCTGGATGATGCCGCGATTGGATCGACTTGTTCTGCCGACGACCGAGTCTGTTCAGGTGAGCTCAGCCGAGCACCGTAGCTCGATAGGACCAAAGTCGCATCGTCATCGCCGAGCCCGTCCGTCTACGATTTATTCGGATGAGCAGAACGCCAACGGGCGCGCGAACCAAGTCCGCCGCAGAGCCTTTGGGCCTTGCCTTTGGTCTCCTGTTGTTCGCGCCGATCGTGCTGCTTGGCAGCGAAGTGGGGTCGTGGCTCCGGTATCCGGAGATCGGCAGTGCGGTGCTATACCCGCCGTATGCCCTGCTCACCGCGGCTCTCGTCCTCTCGCCGCGGCGCACATGGATCTGGTACGCGATCGTAAGCTCGGTCGCTCACTTCATCGCGAGCTGGCCGAACTGGAGCATCTCGTGGATTCTTCTCGCTGACGCGGCGAACCTCGCGCGCGCGCTGATTGCCGCCGTGCTCCTCCGGCGGGCCTTTCGTGGTCAGATACGCTTGGAGAGCATGGACGCCATCGTCCGATTCGTGGCGATTGCAGTCCTCCTCGCCCCCGCGGCAGCGGCAACGGTCGGAGCGCTGAACGTCGTGCTGCATGCCTCCACGGATCAGTACTGGCGTACGTGGACCGAGTGGTACATGTCCAACGCGCTCACGGGCCTTACACTGCTTCCCACGCTCGTCCTGGGCGTTCCACTCGCGCTCCGTTGGCGCCTAGTCCACGCGAATCGCGCACGTCTGGCAGAGGCCGGACTGCTCATCGCGAGTTTCGTCGTATCGGGAGCGGTCGCGCTCCTCGTTCCCATTGGCGGGCGCTGGCATCTCGCGCTGTTGCTGTACATGCCAGTGCCCGCGCTGATCTGGACGGCGCTGCGGTTCGGTACTGGTGCGGCGAGCCTCGGCCTCACCGCCGTGACGTTCGCCGCGATCTGGGGCGCCGATCGGGGCACCGGCCTCTTTCTCGGCGCGTCGCCTGATGAGAATGTCCTCGTGTTGCAGTCGTTCGTCGTGATCACGACGCTGCCCGTGCTGTGCATCGCCGGTGTCAGTGGTGCACGCCATGGGATGCTGCGCCTCCATCGTGCGTTGCTCGCATCGCTGCACGATCACGTCGCCATTCTCGACGCGCGCGGCGTCGTGCTCGAGATCAACGAATCGTGGCGTCGCTTCGCCGAGGGGCACCACACGACGCTGTTTCACCAGGCGACTGTGGGCGATGACTTCGTTGGCGCGTGCCGAACGAGCGCCGAGAACGGAGACTCCGGCGCCGCGCTCGCGCTTGCTGGTGTGACACGCGTGCTCAATCGCGAGGTAGGCCGCTTCGAGATGGAGTACGACGACGATCAGTCACACGCGCACGGCCGATATGCATTGAGCGTGGAAGCGCTCGAGCACCCCGACGGCGGCGCTGTCGTCACGCGTGCGGACATCACCGCGCGGCGCGAGGCACAGATGGAGCTCGAGGAACAGCGGCTCGAGCTGTCGCATCTCGCTCGCGTCGGTGCGCTGGGCCAGCTGTCCGGCGCCTTCGCGCACGAGCTGAACCAACCGCTGGCATCGATCTCCAATAACGCCGAGGCGGCGCGTTTGCTGCTTCGGCGCAAGCCGGCGGATCTCTCGGAGATCGACGAGATTCTCGGCGACATTCTGGCCGCGGATCAGCGCGCAGCGCATGTCATTCGACGGCTGCAGGCGCTGCTCAAGCGCGGTGAGGCGCGGCTTCAGCCGATCGACGCCGCTGAATTGGCCAACGACGTCCTCGAGCTCGCGCGCGCGGAGTTGATCACGCGCCGCATCACGGCAACCGCGGCGATCGCGCCGGATCTACCGCTCGTGCTGGCGGATCGCATCCAGCTTCAGCAGGTTCTGCTCAATCTCATTCTCAACGCGTGTGAGGCGATGCGGTTCACCGTCGTCGCGGAGCGACGCGTGTCGCTCTCGCTCGCAGCGGATACGAGCGGCAATCTCCGCTTCTCGGTGCGAGATTGTGGCGCGGGCATCGAGCCCGCGCTGATCGATCATCTGTTCGAGCCGTTCGTGACGACGAAGGCCGAAGGACTCGGCCTTGGGCTTTCCATTTCGCGAACGATCATCTCGGCGCATGGCGGACGACTATGGGCGGAGAACAACGAGGAACGGGGCGCGACGGTCCACTGCCTGCTGCCCGCCGCGCCGACGGTCGCGCGTACGAGCGCCGATCAACAACCGAGCAGACCGAACGGCCTGTACTCCGCCGATGTGTTGCCGGTCGAGGCCGGCGCGCAATGATGGCGTCGACGCGAGTCTCGGTCGCGATCGTCGACGACGAAGAGTCCGTACGGGTCGGCATGCGGCGGCTCTGCAACGCGCTTGGTTTCGCGGCTGTCGCCTACGGCTCTGGACTCGAGTTCATCGACTCCCTCGATGCCGGCGGTGCTCGTCCCGATTGTCTTTTACTGGACGCGCACATGCCGGACATGACGGGCCTGGAAGTACAGCAGAACCTCGTCGCGCGCAGCGCACGATTCCCCACGATCGTGTACACCGCGGACGACGCGCCGGAAGCACAGGCGCGCCATCTCGCCGCCGGCGCCGCGGACTATCTCCGGAAGCCGATCGGCGGCGACGAGCTGCTGGCGGCGATCGATCGTGCGCTCGCGGCGCACGCACTGGCGCCGTTGATGCGACGCGCGTAATTCAGCGACGTCGCAACCTCAAACTCGCAACGACGTTGCTGTGACGATCTGGACGATCGGCCACTCGACGCGCACAGCCGACGAGCTCCGTGCGGTGCTCGACGCATACGACATCGAGCTCGTCGCGGATGTACGGCGTTTTCCAGGTTCACGACGCCTGCCGCAGTTCGGCAGCGAAGCTCTCGCGCATGATCTCCAGACGCACGGCATCGCATATCGATGGATTCCGGCTCTCGGTGGCCGGCGACGCGCCGATCCGGATTCGCCGAACCTTGGCTGGCGTCACCCCGCGTTTCGTGCCTACGCCGACCATGTCGCGACCGAGGAATTTGCCGAAGGTTTGTTCGAGCTTCTGATGCTGGCCCGCGGCCTCCGAACGGCCGTTATGTGCGCAGAGCTTCTCTGGTGGCGCTGCCATCGACGAATCATTGCGGACGTGCTCACATCACTGGGCATTCGTGTCGTGCACATTCGCGATGAACGCACGTCGGAAGTCCACCGCCTGTCTCCCCCGGGCCACCTCGTTCGCGGGCGGCTGGCGTACTGAATTGCCGTGGCTGTTCGGCAGCACGGCGGATAGCTTCACGCATCCCGCCCGTCGACCCTCGCCGCGCGACCATTTTGCCATGACTTCCTTCCCGAGACTTGCGGCCACCGCCGCTGCTCTCCTGAGCGCCGCATCCGCGGCTCAGGCGCAACACCAAACCACTTTCCCGACCGAAGATCCCGTCATCCAGCGCATCTGGCGCCTCGGGATGGACAGCTCGCACGTCGAGAAACTCTCGCAGACGCTGTTCGACTCGATCGGGCCGCGGCTCACGGGCAGCCCGGGTCTGACCGCAGCGAGCGACTGGGTCATCAGCATGTACAAGTCGTGGGGCATCGATGCCCGTCGCGAGAAGTACGGCACGTGGCGCGGTTGGCGGCGCGGCGTATCGCACATCGACCTCGTTGCACCGCGAACTAGGTCGCTCGAGGGAACGATGCTCGCCTGGAGCCCGGGCACGAAGGGAAAGCCGGTCACGGCGCCCGTGATCGTGCTTCCCAAGTTCCGCGACAGCACCGAATTCGTCGCGTGGCTTCCGAAAGCCAAAGGTAAGATCGTGATGCTCTCGCCCGCGTGGCCAACCTGCCGTCCGTCTGAAGATTGGATGCGTTGGTCGACGCCGGCCTCGATGGCGCGAATGGATACGCTCATCGGCGAAATGCAGCGCGACTGGGCGGTGATGACGACCGCGGATGGACGCCCGGACAGCACGAAGCTCTACCGTGGCACCGGCTACTCTCTCGCGCTTGGCACCGGTACGCTCGGCATGCGGCTCGAGAAGGCCGGCGTCGCCGGCATGGTCACGTCACGCAACAAGTTCAGCGGCTTCGAGAATCCGTTCGCTGCCGCTGGTGCGGGCCGCGGTGGATTCGGCGGCCGCGGCGGAAACAACACCCCTGGACCCGCGTCGGCACGCGGTGGCGGTCCACCGGCGAGTGTCGCGGCGGCGAACGGTCGCGGCGGCCGTGGTGGCGGTGCCCAAGGCGCCGGTGGCTGGGGCACGATCGAGATCTTCGAGACGTACAACACGAGTGCACCGGCCGTCACGCTGACCTGCGAAGACTATGCGCTGCTCTATCGACTGTCCGAGAACAACCAGAAGCCGAGGCTCCGGCTCGACCTCGACGCGCAGCTGCTCGGCGAAGTGCCGGCGTTCAATACGATCGGCGTCATCAAGGGCAGCGAGAAGCCTGACGAGTACGTGATGCTCTCGGCGCACTTCGATTCGTGGGACGGCTCGAGCGGCGCGACCGACAACGGCACGGGTACGATGATGGCCATGGAAGCGATGAGGATTCTGAAATTGGCGTATCCTCACCCGAAGCGCACGATCATGGTCGGCCACTGGGCGAGCGAAGAGCAGGGCCTCAACGGATCGACGGCCTTCGCCAACGATCATCCGGAGGTCCTGAAGGGTCTGCAAGCCCTGTTCAATCAGGACAACGGCACCGGTCGCGTGCAGTCGGTGTCGGCGTCTGGCCTGAGCGACATCGGACGCCATCTCAAGGCGTGGTACGGCAAGCTGCCGGGCTTCTATACCGACAGCCTGAGCTCGAACGTGGTGTCGTGGGCGTTCAATGACGTGCCCACGGGCAATCCGGGCGGCACCGACGGCGCGGTGTTCTCCTGCTTCGGCACGCCGTCGTTCGGCCTGGGCGCCGTGAGCTGGAACTACAACACGTACACGTGGCACACGAACCGGGATACATACGACAAGATCGTGTTCGACGATCTGCGTCACAACGCGACGCTTGCCGCGTCGCTCGCGTATCTCGCGTCCGAAGATCCGGAGTTCATCTCGCGCCAGAAGTCGCCGGGCACGTGGCCCGCGAACTGGCCGGACAACTGCGGCAAGGCGCCTCGCAAGACGAAGCGGCGCCTTTAGAGCACCGAGATGACGGCGCGGGCAGGCGGCATTGAACACCACGGGCCGCCTTGCCCGCCGCGCCGGCCGCGCCGGCTTCACACAACACTCATTCGATCACACTCGGCAAGACGGGCCCTACGGGTGCGCAGCAGTCGGTGCAAGGACTACGAACGTGCCCGTGACGTCCAGGTTCGCCGGGTTCGCGGGATAGCGCGCGCCGTCGGCGACGCCGGGTGGCGTCACCACCACAGTGCCAAAGTGCAGCTTCACTCTTGGCCGCTCTGATCGGATAAAACGGCCGGCACACGGGGCAGTCGGCGCCAGTTTTTCGCTGCTTCCGCGTTCGTCTCCTAGCGACGCATCTCCTTGGCCGCGGCGGGAAGCCCCTCGCGCACGCTCGGATATTCCGGAACCCAGCCGGGCGCGGCTTCCCGCAGCTTTTTGTTCGACATGCGCTGCGAGCGCCCGAGCAGCTCGGCCGCTGAGCCCATCACCGTGGCCATCCAATGCGGCATCGGCTTCGGGGGCCGAACGCCGGCGCACTGCGCGAGAATCGCCGCGTACTCCGAGCGTCGAACGGGATCGTCGTCGCAAACGTTGTACGCGCCCGCAGGAACGCCGAGTGATGCGACGACCGCCGTCGCGGCATCGTCGTGTGCGATTGACGAGACGAAAGCACTCGGCGCGCCGGGAATCGGCGACCATCCCATTCGCACGGAGGTCAACATGTCGCGCAGCGTGTACGCATCCGGACCATAGAACGCGGCGAAGCGAAGAATGACGCCCGTGCCGCCGGACTCGGTGAATCGCTGCGCGGATCGCTCCGAATCGAGCAGCGACACGTTGTAGCTCACCGGAACGAGCGGCGCGCTCTCGTCGATCCACTCGTCGCCGTGCGCGCCATATGCCGGCGCGAACGACTCCTGCACGAAGCGGCCGACGTGCTCGGCGATCGCCGCATCCACGAGATTTTTCGATCCTTCACGCCGTATGCGATCGTTCTCGTGCCAGGACCACGGCAGCAGCATCTTCCACGTCGAAGACGGCATGTGCGTGGCAAGATTCACCACCGCTTCATGCCCTGCGACGGCTTGGCGAACGTGATTCGGATCGAAGAGATCGAGCGGAATCGCCGCCGCGCCGCTGTGCGTGAGCATCGCGCGCTTGTCCGGCGATCGCGCGATCGCCGTCACGTGATGTCCAGACCGCACCAGCATCGGCACAACTCGTCGTCCAACGACGCCCGTCGCCCCCGTGACCAGAATCCGCATGCGCGCGCTCCACTCCTTCGGCCATTCAGCCGATCAGATCCGCGTCAAATTTTCCAAATGCCGAACTGGTCCGAGCACGCTGCATCTTCCATGCGCTTTACGTTTCATCGCATGAGCGACATCGCTTTTCTCGGAACCGGCCTGTTGGGAGCTGCGCTCGCCGAGGCCGCCGCCAAACGCGGCAATCGCGTCACGGTGTGGAATCGCACGACCGCGAAAGCCAAGGCACTCGAGCAGTTCGGTGTGCACGTGGCGGACTCTCCCGCGGCCGCCGTGCGCGGTGCGACACGCGTTCATCTCGTGCTCAAGGATGATGCGGTCGTCGAGGACGTCGTTTCCGCACTTCGGCCCGGTCTCGATCCTTCGACCATCATCGCCGATCACACGACGACGCAACCGAAGTTGACGGCCGCGCGCGTGAAGCGCTTGAACGCCGACGGTGTGAAATACATTCACTGTCCGGTGTTCATCGGTCCCGCTGCCGCACGCAAACAGCACGGGACGATCATGGCGTCGGGCCCCGGCCAACTCTTCGACGCGATTCGCGACGGACTTACGCAGATGGCCGAACGCGTCGAGTACCTCGGCGATCGTCCGGACTTGGCTGCTGTTTACAAGCTCTGCGGCAACGCGCTCATCACCGGGATCACCGGCCTCGTTGCCGACGTGTTTGCCATTGCGAGTGGCGCCGGGGTCGCATCGAGCGACGCTCTGAACGTCACCGACTTCATCAGCCCCTCGGCGATCGTTGCCGGCCGCGGAAGAAATATGGCCGCCGGCAATTTCGCGCCGGCGTTCGAGCTGGAAATGGCGCGCAAGGATGTTCGGCTAATGATCGAGACCGCCGGCGACGTTCCGCTTGCGATGCTCGGCTCTCTTGCGAATCGCATGGACGCGCTGATTGCGTCCGGGCATGGTGCGGAGGATTTGGCGGTGCTTGGGATTGAATCGAGAAACTGAGGGAAGGGGGAAGAGGGAAGCGGGAAGAGGGGGGAAGCGGTTTGAGGGAAGGGGACGTTCCGCACTCTGGTTTCCCCCTCCCCACAAATCCCTTCCAACCTCTTCCCGCTTCCCGCTTCCCTCTTCCCTTATCTATCGCTCATTCAGCCAGACGTCCTCGAGCACTCTCACGGGCTTCGTGTAGTCCTTCCCATTCACGGTGAGCTTCACCGTATAACCGCCCGGTGCTGCCGGCGTCGCGTTTCCGCCGCGACCACCACCGGCGCCGCCGCCGCACGACAGATCAGGCGGATTCGCCCCGCCCTGGCCGCCACCACCGCCAGCCCCTGCACCGCCGCGTCCGCCGGCCGCCGGCGGGTTCAGCCCAGGCGTTACGAGCGTCCACTGCACGCGATGAATTCCCGCGCTCGATTCACCAGTCGACGTGCACACCGTCTTGCCTTGCGCATCGACGATTGAAATGGTGACCGGCCCGGTTGCCGCAGATTTCAGATAGTAGTTGATCGCCGTTCCCTTCGGCGCGTTCTCACCCTCGAAGCGATGATCGCCGCCGACATCGGTATCGGTGCGATAGTCGAAGAGATACGCGATCGCCGGGCGCGACTCGAACAGCGTCACATCCTGTGACGCGACCGACGGCGTGAACTGCTGGAGCGGAGTGATGTCGTCCGCGATCCACAGACTGCGTCCGTGCGTCGCGACGATGACGTCTCCGTCGCGCGGGTGGATGAAGATGTCATCGGTGCGCACGGTGGGATAGTTGTTCATGAATCGCTCCCAGTGCGCGCCGGCATCCAGCGAGATGAACATGCCGAACTCGGTACCCGCGTAGAGCAAATCCTTGTTCTTCGGATCCTCTTTCACGACCTGCACGTTTCCACTCGGCAGTGCGCCCGCGATGTTCTGGAACGTGTGGCCGTAGTCGTGCGTGACGAAGATGTATGGCTTGAGATCGTCGGACCGGTGGCCGTCGACCGCGACGTACGCAGTTGCGGCGTCGAAGTGCGACGCATCGATGCGCGAAATCCAATACGCGGTCGCGCCGTTCAGCGCGTTCGCGGGCAAACCCGGCAGATTCGACGCGACATTCGTGAACGTCGCGCCGTCATCTCGGCTCACCTGGAGATTGCCGTCGTCCGTTCCCGCCCAAACGATTCCCGGCATCACCGGCGACTCCGAGACCGCCGTGATCGTTCCGTACGCTGCGACGCCGTCGTTCTTCGACAGCTGTGCCTGCGTGCCCGGCACACCCATGAGCATCACGTCGCATCGATCGATGTGCTTCGTCAGATCCGCGCTCGCGACCCACTTCTCGCCGCGATTCACAGACTTGAATAGCCGGTTGCCGCCGATCCAGATCTTGCTCGGATTGTGCGGCGACATCAACACGGGCGTGTTCCAGTTGAAGCGATAGGTATCGCCTGCTTGCGCGTTGATCACGTTCGCCTGCGCAGCGCCTCGGCCGCCGCCACCACCGCGTCCGGCGCCGCCACCCACTCGGCCGTCGACGCACGTTGGCGCTTCGCCATTCGGCGTCGTGTTCTCCGCGGCGCCTCTGCCTCCGCCGCGACCACCACGTCCGCCACGGCCTCCGCGACCGCCTGCGCTGTCCGCGCTTCCGGCTGTCGGAGCAACGGGACGAATGCTCGTCGCCTTTCCAGTGCGCAGATCGACGCGCGACACAGAGCCGTCCTGCGACGACGAATAGATGATGTGAAAGTCCGTTGGATCGACGGCGGTTTGGAAACCGTCGCCGCCCGTGAGATGGAACCAGTCCTGGCTGGTGATGCCGATTCGTCCACGCGTCGCGCTCGCGCCGGCCCAGCTGTCGTTGTCCTGCATGCCGGAATACACCCAGTACGGATGACCCATATCCGCGGTCACCCAGTACGAGAGCGCCGTCGCCATCGTGCGCACGTACTCCCACGTCTTGCCCTGATCGTACGTCACCATGAGTCCCGCGTCGGTGCCGCGCATGACGTGATTGCCGTTCTTCGGATCGATCCAGATCGCGTGCTGGTCTTCACCCATGTTGAAGTAGCCGCCCGCGTTGTCGAGCAGCAGGAAGGACTTTCCGCCGTCGAGCGACTTCGCCATGTGCACGCCGGCGACGAAGATGTTCTTGTCGTTGCTCGGATCGATGCGGATTTGCGTGAAGTACAACGGCCGCGCATCGCAGTTGCTCACGACCGTCCACGACTTCCCTTTGTTGTCGGAGCGATAGATGCCCGAGCGATTGCCGTCGACGGCAGGCGCCGTGCGATTCGTATCTGCCGGCGCTCCGCCACGACCACCACGGCCGCCGCCGAAGCCGCGCCCTGGTCCAGCGTTGTCGCACCAGTCGTAGCCGCCACCTCGTCCGCCGGCGCCAGCGCCGCCCGGTGCGCCCGCGGCAGCAGGTGCTTCAGGCACCTCGGGCGCCGCGCCCGCCTCGATCTGCGCGTACACGATGTTCGGATTCGACCGCGACACATCCAATCCGATTCGGCCGAGGCTTCCAGCCGGAAGTCCGTTTCCGCTCAGCTTCTCCCACGATTGACCACTATTGTCCGACTTCCAGAGTCCGCTGCCTGGTCCGCCGCCGTTGTAGCAGCAGCCGCTGCGACGCCGTTGATAGCTCGCGGCGTAAAGAATCTTCGGATTCGACGGATCGATGGCGATGTCGGTGAAGCCCGTGTTCTCGTCGATGTACTTGATCTTGTTCCACGTCTTTCCACCGTCGGTCGTTTTGTAAATCCCGCCGTCGGGGCTCGGTCCGAACAGGTGGCCGGGCGATGCGACGTACACGACGTCCGGATTGCGCGGATCGATCACGATGCGCGCAATCGTCTGCGTCGACTTGAGGCCGATGTTCGTGAAGGTCTTGCCGCCGTCTTCGGTCTTGTAGATGCCGTCGCCGAAGCTCGACGTCTGCCGGTTGTTGGCTTCACCCGTGCCGACGTACACGATGTTCGGGTTCGTCGGGTGAATCGCGATGTCGCCGATCGACGCGCTGCCATATGTCTCGAACACCGGCGTGAACGTCGTTCCGTTGTTGTCCGACTTGAACACGCCGCCCGTCGCATACCCGACGTAGATGACGCTCGGATCGCTGGGCGCAGCTTCGATGTCGTCGACGCGGCCGCCCATGCTGGCCGGTCCGATCGAGCGGAATCGGAACGACGCCAACACAGGATTCGACGAGCGGTTGATCATCGTCGTGTCACGCGTCGGCGTCTGCGCCCCGACAATCGGAACGACGGCGGCGGAAATGAGCGCGAGCTGCGCCCAACAGAATAACGAGCGGCGTTCAGGCATTTGGCGGGTTTTTGGTGTCATCCCGAGCCCTTTTCTGGTCATCCCGAGCGGAGCGAGGGATCTGCACTTGGCGGGCGACGACAGAGGTACCTTCGTCGACGTTGGAGATTATCGCGTGTGAACCGCCTTAGCGACCTTACGGCGGGAAGTCAGGATTCGCTGGGCCGCCCGTCGCTCTCGAGTTGTGCCACAAGCGCCTCCGTTAAGGCGCGCAGACGCTCGTTACGTCGCCGCGCGTACCGATTCCAGACGGCGCGCGCACCTGCGACGGATGCGCCCAGCACCGCGATTCCAGCGACTGCGCCGAGTCCGTGCCCGACACCCGCGCCGACCAGGAGTGCGATACCACCCGTGATCCCGGCGGCCATGTAGGCCAGCGCCTTCGGTCCGTGCTGGCGTGCATCGATCCGCACTGCTGGGCCAGCGGTGGTTGGTGCGACGGTGACGACGAACTTGTTTTCGGCAATTCCTGCGTGCCATTCCAGGCCATCGCCGAGCGGCCGGATTTCACCGGTCATCGAAAGATGGTCGCGAATAATGGCGAGCAGCGCAGCGGAATCGATCGAGGTCGGCGCGCGCTGAAGGCGTCGCGAGATGCGATGTGCCGACGGTTCGCCCATGACATGCGACGCCTGCGCGGGCGCGTCGAGGTTCTGCGCCGCATTCGCGACGAGCGCGGGATCGATCCCGACCTGTCGCGCGATGTCCTGTATCGCCTCCAACGAATGTGTTGCCTCGCCCGCCGCCGCTTGTTGCTCGGCGGCGCGCTTGAGGATCAACGCCATTTGCTGGTCCGTGTACTTCGTCGTCATCGTCGCTCGGGGGCGCGTCGCACCCGAGCTTATCACGCCGAAATCACTTTGGCGATAGCCCGCCCTTCTGCCGTTCGCGTTGGTGCCCTTCCCTCGAACCCCTTCCCCCCGCTTCCCGCTTCCCGCTTCCCTCTTCCTCATTCAGTCTGATCTCATCGACGACGCCGGATTGACGCGCGTCGCCCGTAGCGTCGGGATCACGGCCGCCGCGCCGGCGACGACGAACAGGGCCACCGCGCCCGTCGCATACGTCGCGATGTCACTCGCGCGCACCTCGAAGAGCAGCTTCGCCATGAGGCCACTCGCGGCGCTGGCCGCGGCCAGGCCGACCAGGACTCCGATCGCCGTCGTCACGAGCACACGCGACGACACGAGCGTCACGATATCGGATCGCTGCGCGCCGAGCGCCATTCGAATGCCGATCTCGTGCGAGCGCTGCGCCACGAAGTACGCGATGACGCCATAGACGCCGACCGCCGCGAGTACGAGCGCTACCACCGCGAACACCACGAGCACGAACATCGTGAACTTCTGCTGCCCCACCGACTGATCGATCACCGCCTGCAGCGTACGCACGCCGGAGAGAGGCAAGTCTTTGTCGACAGTAGCGACAGCGCGGCGCACGGCGGGCATCACCTGCTCGAGCGGCAACGACGACTTGATCGCGAGGCTCATCCGGCTGTCGGGCACCTGGTCGAAGGGCATGTACAACGTTCCCGCGGCATGCGTCGACAGGTCGCCGTCGTGAACGTCGTTCACCACTCCAACGACGATCATCTTGGGCTCAGCGCTGTTGAAGGCACCGTGAAGGACGTACTTGCCGATTGGATTCTCGCCAGGGAAATAGCGTTTCGCGATCGTTTCATCGATCCAGGCGACCGGTGGCGCGGTCTTCGTATCGGCCGCCGTGGGTAAGCGGCCCTGGACCACGCGCATACGCATCAGCGAGAAGTACTCGGGCGATATGATCTGAGCAGTGATGAGCGGCTCCTGACCGATCGGCTTCGGATGCCCCTCGAACGTGATCTTTTGGCCCATGTTCGCCGAGAGCGCGACGGCACTCGTCAATGCGGCGCTGGTGACGCCCGGCACGGTCTGCACCTGTCGCAGAATGTCTTCCAGCACGCGACGCTGATCGTCGTCTCCCTTGTATTTGCTCGTGGGAAGATTGAGAGCGCCAATGACGATCCCGCTCGGGTCGACGCCGGGATCGACGCGCAGCAGCCGCGAGAAGCTTCGAATGAGCAATCCGGCGTCAACCAGCAACATCAACGCGAGCGCGACCTCCGCCACCATCAGCGCGCCGCGAAGGCGCAGTGTGCCCGCCCCGCTCGACGACCCGCGTCCACTTTCTTTCAGCGAGTCATTCAGGTCGACGCGACGCGCCTGTCTCGCCGGCAACACTCCGAAGACCAGACCCGTGACGATCGACGCCACGCCGGCGAACGCAAGCACCGAGAGATTGATTCCCACGTCGCCGAGTCGGGGGAGACCGGGAGGACGCATCGCGACCAACGCGCTCGTTCCGGCATACGCGAGACCGACCCCGAACAGGCCGCCGAGCACCGCGAGCAACAGATTCTCCGTGAGCAGCAGTCGGATGACGCGCGAATCGCTGGCGCCGATCGCGATGCGAAGCGCGATCTCTCGCCGTCGCGTCGTCGAGCGGCCGAGAAGAAGGTTCGCGACGTTCGCGCACGCGATCAGCAGGACGCAGAGCACCGCCCACGCAAGCATGCGCAACGTGGGCCGGATGCCGGCGACGAGCAGCTCGCGGAAGTAGTCGCCGCCCGCACCGATGCCCGACGACTCCACCGGATTCTCGGCGACGATCTCGCGCGAGACGCGCGCCAGATCAGCGTTCATCTGCGCGATGGTCACACCGGTCTTCAGGCGGCCGACGCCGATCAGCCCCGGATGATTGCCGCGGTTGAAGTTCGCGTCCTTCTCGAACAGGCCCAACGGAATCCACACGTCGAACGAGCCAAGGCCGGCCGTTATGGACGGCATGACGCCGACCACGCGATACCGTTCACCGTCGAGCGAGAGCGACGTTCCGATCACGTTGGGA
>Ga0070681_10003341_pt1 | contig 14997 bp, 7 predicted proteins | sample KBSC83BmetaG_FD_65650 | JGI IMG/M metagenome (GOLD analysis project Ga0070681, IMG submission 65650) | Corn rhizosphere microbial communities from Kellogg Biological Station, Michigan, USA - KBS C8-3B metaG | ecosystem: Host-associated > Plants > Roots > Rhizosphere | place: USA: Michigan...
AGCCGATCGCGGGACAGCGGGCCGCGCGCAGCTCGCGCAGCGCCGCGACCGCCGATTTCGACGGCGATGGCCGGCTCGAGCTCGTCGTCAACAACTTCAACGACCACGCGTACTTTTTCGCGAATCGATTTCCGGGGCGCAATTATCTCGAGGTGAAGCTGACGGGGACCCGTAGCAACCGCGATGCGGTTGGTGCGGTGGCGAGGCTTTGGGTTGGCAGTACCGAAATGGTGCGGCAGGTGAATCCGGCGGGAGGGTACCTCGCGCAGTCGAGTCGGGTTTTGCACTTCGGGCTCGGGGATGGTGGTGCCGACAGCTTGGTGGTGAGGTGGCCGGCTGGGGGCAGGCAGGTTGTGGTGAGGCCAAGGATGAACTCGGTTGTGAAGGTGACCGAGGCTGGGAGTTGACAGCTTTGAGCTTTGTAGCCAGGGGCGTTCAGCTATTTCTCGGCGTCTGAGGCCTTAGCGCTCCGGCGGGCCACCACATGAAAGAAAGCGGGGAGCCGATAGCGGGACAGCGGCTACGCTGAGAGCTCTCGGGACGCATCGCGTCTCGTCGTCTCGGGTCTCGTCGTTGGGGTCTCGTCGTTTGGGGTCTCGTCGTTTGGGGTCTCGTCGTTTGGGGTCGGCGGAATGATGCGACACCGGCTCGCTCTTGGCGTAGCGGCTCACCAGCTAAGGGCTCCGTCCTTTAGTACTGTTAGATGCATACGGAGCGACTTGGACCCAACGCCGGGAACGGAGAGTGCCGTGCCCCCCAATTCGAAACTGAAAGCGCTCGTGCTCCTCGCTACCCTCAAGCACAAACGGGGCGGTGGGGAATTTTCGCACACCGAAGTTCTCGCCGAGCTGGTGATCGAGTGTCTGCGCGCGGAGAACGTTGCGACCGAGATGGTGCGGCTGGTCGATCATGACATTCCGCCGGGCACGAAGACGAGGATGGGGCCTGGTGATGATTGGCCGCGCATCCTCGACAAGATCCTTGCCGCCGAGATCATCATCTTCGCGACGCCGATCTGGTGGGGAATCCAGTCGTCGCTGATGCAGAGGGTGATCGAGCGACTGGACGAAGTTCACAACGAGCTGCTCGAGACCGGGAAGTCGCGGCTCAACAACAAGGTCGGCGGGATCGTCATCACCGGAGAGGAAGACGGGGAGCAGCACATCACCGGCAACATCTCGAACTTCATGCTCAACCTCGGCCTGACCTTGCCTCCGCACTGCGCGGTGTCGTTTCAGGGCGATTACACACGCGCGACGAAGAAGTCGCTCGCGCGGAAGTTTCGGGAGGAGGAAGAGGTGGCGGATGGAGCGGAGAAGATGGCGAAGAATCTCGCGTTCTTTGCGCGGGGGCTTAGGGAGAGGCCGATACCCGAAGAGTAGCCGACCACTTCATGACTGAGAGCGCGAAGCTCGCAGCTATTTCTCGGCGTATGGAGCGGGTCGCTACGGCCAGCATCTACAATACTGAAGCGGGCAGCCGCAAGGCTTTACAGCTGCTACGCCAACAGCTTTTCACATCTCCGTTTTTCTAACGCTACGACGAAGAGACGCGATGCTTCCCGGGAAGCTGTCGGCCAGGCTGCGGTAAAGCTTGCCGCTGCCCGCTTACGTACGAGGGGTGGGCAGTTAGCGTCGAGATCCCAGCCAGGCATTAATGCTGTCAGCCACATCCCGCCCTTCCCTGATCGCCCAGACGATCAACGAAGCTCCGCGCCTGGCATCCCCCGCCGCAAAAATCCCGGCTGCGCTCGTCGCGAAACGCTCGTCGCTGGCAACGTTCCCCCGACCGTCGAGCGCGACGCCGAGCTCGATCAGCAATCGACTGCGAACGACGCCGGTGAATCCCATCGCCAGCAATACCAGGTCGGCTTCGACATCGAGCTCGCTGCCGGCGACCGCAGCGAAATCGGTGCGACCGTCGGCGAGTGTCCGGCGCTCGACGCGGACGGCGTGTAGACGCTTCACTCTGCCGCCCTCTCCGGAGAATCCGGTCGTCGCGATGCTCCAGTCGCGTCGCGCGCCTTCCTCGTGCGCATGCGAGCTGCGCATCTGCATCGGCCAGAGCGGCCACGGCGTACTGTCGGCGCGCGTTGCCGGCGGCTGCGGCAGCAGCTCGAATTGGGTGACACTCGTCGCCCCCTGGCGGATGCACGTTCCCGCGCAGTCGGAGCCGGTGTCGCCGCCGCCGATGATCACCACCTTCCGATCGCGCGCGGGCTCGAGCTCGTCGAGCGGGGTCTCTCTCTCGAGCCGGCGGTTCTGCGCAGACAGGAAATCCATCGCCAGCTCGATTCCCTGGAGCTCACGACCGGGCACCTTCAGATCGCGCGGCATCCCGGCACCCGTCGCGATGCAGACGGCGTCGAACTTCGCGCGCAGCTCCTTTACCGTGACGTCGACTCCGACGTCGACGCCGGTACGAAATTGCACTCCTTCGGCGCGCAGCTGGTCGAGTCGCAGATCGACAATCTGCTTCTCGAGCTTGAACTGCGGAATTCCGTAACGCAGCAAGCCACCGACGCGCTCGCTCTTCTCGAATACGACGACGTCGTGCCCGTACCTGCGCAGCTGCTGCGCGGCAGCCAGTCCCGCCGGTCCCGATCCAACCACCGCCACGCTGAAGCCGCTCGCACGCTTTGGCGGACTCGGCGTGATCCAGCCTTCCGAGAATCCGCGGTCGGCGATGGTCTGCTCGATGTGCCGGATCGCCACGGGCTCGTTGACAATTCCGAGCACGCACGCCGATTCGCAGGGAGCAGGGCACAGTCGGCCGGTCAGCTCCGGGAAATTGTTGGTCGATTGCAGGGAGTCGAGCGCTTCGCGCCATTCCCCGCGCTGTACGAGAGCGTTGAACTCGGGAATGATGTTGTGTACCGGGCATCCGCTGTCGCCCTGGCAGAACGGAACGCCGCAGTCCATGCAGCGGGTCGCCTGGGTGCGTACCGCCGAGTCGGGGGCGGGACGGTAGAACTCGCCCCAGTGGCGGACGCGCTCTTCGACGGCCTGCCGCTCGGGCGTGGCGCGCTGCAGCGTCAGAAACGCTTTCGGGTCAGCCATGGCGAGCGCTCCGCGCCGACTCGATCGAAAGAATCTGTCGCGTTGGTCCTGCATCGCCGCTCGCCTTGGCCTGACGCTCCAGCACCTGCCGGTACTCACGCGGCACGACGACGAAGAAGTTCTTGAGCGCGCGATCCCAGTGCCCGAGCTCACGCTTGGCGCGCGCGCTGCCGGTGAGTCGCGCGTGTTGCTCGACGAGCCTGCGCAGCAGATCGCGCTCGCCGAAATCGGCGACGTGCACCAGATCGACCAGCGCCTTGTTGGCGCGCTGGTCGAGCTCGCCGAACTCGTCGAGAACGAACGCGAGGCCGCCGCTCATTCCCGCGCCGAAGTTGCGGCCGACTCTGCCCAGCACGACGACGGTGCCGCCGGTCATGTACTCGCAGCCGTGGTCGCCGACTCCTTCGACGACGGCGATCGCGCCGCTGTTGCGCACCGCGAATCTTTCGCCCGCTGTTCCCGCGATAAACGCCTCGCCGGACGTCGCGCCATAGAGCGCGGTGTTACCGATCAGCACAGTCTGGTCGGGAATGAACTGCGCGGTGCGCGGATGCCGCACCACCAGCCGTCCACCCGACAATCCTTTGCCGAGGTAGTCGTTGGTCTCGCCCTCGAGCTCGAGGGAGACTCCGCGCGCGGCGAAGGCGCCGAAGCTCTGGCCGGCCGATCCGTTGAACCTGATCGAGATGGTGTCTTCCGGCAGGCCGACGTCGCCGTAGCGGCGGGCGATCTCGCCCGACAAAGTCGCTCCTACCGCGCGATCCGCGTTGGTGATGTCGAGCGTTGCCGTTACGCGCTGGGTTTTCTCGAGTGCCGGCATCGCCAGCTGCACCAGCTTCGCATTCATCTCTCCGACTTGCGCCGGACGCGCGCGCCGGCGCCGTACGTGGTGCCGCTCCACCCGGTCGACCAGCGCCATGGTCGCCGGCATCGCCAGATGCAGGAGCGCCGAGAAGTCGAGGGTCTTCGCCTTGGCGCTCCCCTGCGGGGGTGATGCGCGCAAAACATCGGTGCGCCCGATCATCTCGTCCATCGTCCTGAAGCCGAGTCGCGCCATGATCTCGCGCACTTCTTCGGCGACGAAGAAGAAGTAATTAACGACGTGCTCCGGCTGGCCGGCGAATCGAGCGCGTAGCTCGGGATCCTGGGTGGCGATCCCGACAGGGCAGGTGTTGAGATGACATTTCCGCATCATCACGCAACCCTGCACGATGAGCGGCGCCGTCGCGAATCCGAATTCGTCGGCGCCGAGCAGAGCGGCGACGACCACGTCGCGCCCGGTCTTGAGCTGGCCGTCGGTCTGGAGCCGCACCCGCCCGCGCAGACCGTTCATCACCAGCGTTTGCTGGGTCTCGGCGAGTCCCAGCTCCCACGGACTGCCGGCGCGCATGATCGACGAGAGCGGCGATGCGCCGGTGCCGCCGGAATCGCCGGAGATCAGGATCAGATCGGCGCGCGCCTTGGCGACGCCGGCGGCGACGGTGCCGACTCCTGCTTCGGCGACGAGCTTCACCGAGACGGCCGCGTGCGGCGCGATGGATTTGAGATCGTAAATGAGCTGCGCGAGATCTTCGATGGAGTAGATGTCGTGGTGCGGGGGTGGCGAGATCAGCGTCACGCCGGGCACCGAGTGACGGGTGCGCGCGATGATCGCATCGACCTTATGGCCGGGTAGCTGGCCGCCTTCGCCGGGCTTGGCACCCTGCGCGATCTTGATCTGCAGCTCGCTGGCGTTCACCAGGTATTCGGCGGTCACGCCGAAGCGCGCCGACGCGACCTGCTTGATCGCGCTGCTGCGATCGGTGCCGAAGCGCGCGCGATCTTCACCGCCTTCGCCGCTGTTGCTGCGACCGCCAATCTTGTTCATGGCGATGGCGAGGGTCTCGTGGGCTTCGGCGCTGAGGGACCCGAACGACATCGCGCCAGTGCAGAAGCGGCGGGTGATCTCGCTCGCGGATTCCACTTCGTCGAGCGGGATCGAATCGCGCTCGACGAAATCGAGCAGGCCGCGCAGGGTCGATTGGCGCCGGATCTCGTCGTTGGCGAGCGCGCTGAATTCCTTGAAGGTCGAGTAGCTGTCGCCGCGCGTCGCGTGCTGGAGCTTGGCGATGGTCATCGGATTCCAGTTGTGGTGCTCGCCCTGGGCGCGGTACTGGTACTCGCCGCCGGGATCGAGGCGCGTCGTGGATTCGTCGGCGAACGCGGCGCGATGACGGCGCAGAGTTTCCGCGGCGATGAGATCCATGCCGATGCCGCCGACGCGCGAGGGGGTGCCCGTGAAGTGGCGGTCGATCAGGGGTTTGCTGAGGCCGACTGCTTCCCAGAGCTGGGCGCCGCAGTAGCTCTGCAGGGTGGAGATGCCCATTTTGGACATGATCTTCAGCAGGCCTTTGCCGACAGCTTTTACGTAGTGGGCTTCGGCCTCTTGAACGGCAACTGCAACTGAAGACGACCGGCGGGAGGCGGGGGGCGGGCCGGCTTGAGGCTGCGGGCTGTTTACTGCAACTGAAGACGACCAGCCAGGGGCTGTCGGCGGAGCAGCTGGGAGCGCTGAGCTCGGGTTCGAAGCTTGGGCGGCCACAGTTTCTAGTGCCAAATAGGGATGTACTGCGCTCGCGCCGTAGGCGATTAAGAGCGCGATATGCGACACCTCGCGGGCTTCGGCGGTTTCCGAGATGAGACTCACGCGCCAGCGGAGGCCTTTGCGGATCAGATGATGGTGGACGGCGGCGATGGCGAGCGCGGCGGGGATTGGGGCGCTGTTCGCATCCACATTTCGGTCGCTCAGAATCAGAATTCCTGCGCCCTGGTGAACGGCGCGGGAGGCGGAGGTGCAGAGCTCGCGCACGGCGGCTTCGAGGGCATGCTCGCCATTGACGACGGGGAATACTGTGGGGATCGTCGTCGCGCGGAGCTCGAGCTCGCTCACCGCGCGCAGGGCGGAGATTGATTCCGCGGACAGCACCGGCTGCGCGATCCGGATCTGCCGCGCGTGCTCCGCGGTTTCCTCGAGCAGATTGGCCTGGGGCCCGAGGTTCATCGCGAGCGACATCACGAGCTGTTCGCGGATCGGATCGATGGCAGGATTGGTGACCTGCGCGAACATCTGCCGGAAGTACGAGAACAGCAACTGCGGGCGGTGCGACAGCACCGCGAGCGGCGTGTCGTTCCCCATGGAGCCCGCTGGCTCCTCCCCCGCCACCGCCATCGGCCCCAGAACCATCTTGAGCTCGTCAGCCGTATACCCAAACGCCCGCTGCAGAACGTGCAGCGGCAAACGCTCTTTGCTCTGGTCCTCTAGAGAGCCGTCCGAACGCAGTTTCTGTTCACTATCATCTACGCCACTGACCTCTGGCACCCGTTCCGTTGCAGTTCCGGTCCTCGCAGTCGCAGTCAGCGCTTCCAACTCCAGCCGCTCCTCCGCAACCCACCGTCGGTACGGCCGCACCGACGCGAGCTCGGTCTTCACCTGCTCATCATCGAGAATCCGACCCTGGGTGGTGTTGACCACGAGCATCCGGCCCGGCTCGAGCCTCCCCTTGGCGCGAATCTCCGAAACCGGAATCGGCAGCGCACCCGCCTCCGATGCGAGCACGACGAGATCGTCGGCCGTGACGACGTAACGCGCCGGGCGAAGTCCGTTGCGATCGAGCACCGCCGCGACCTGCCGGCCGTCGGTGAACGCCATCGCCGCCGGACCATCCCACGGCTCCATCAGCGACGAATGATATTCGTAGAATGCGCGGCGCTCGGGCGACATCGCCGTGTGTCCTTCCCATGCTTCGGGAATCAGCATCGCCATCGAGTGCGCGAGTGGGCGACCCGCGAGAGTGAGTAGCTCGAGGACGTTGTCGATCGATGCGGAATCGCTCTGGTTCTCGCCGCAGACAGGCAGCAATCCATCGAGCCGTTTCCCAAATCGCGACGAGCGCATCACGCCTTCGCGGACGCGCATCCAGTTGAGATTGCCGCGCAACGTGTTGATCTCGCCGTTGTGGCAGAGGAAGCGATACGGGTGCGCGAGCCGCCACGACGGGAAAGTGTTGGTCGAGAATCGGGAGTGCACCAGCGCAATCGCGCTCGCGACATCGGGCTCGGCGAGATCCTTGTAGAATCCGGTGAGCTGCGCCGGGGTGAGCATGCCCTTGTAGACGATGGTCCGCGACGACAGACTCGCGACGTAGCAATCGTCGCCGCGCTGCATCGACCGAAGCGCGGCTTCGATGCGCCGCCTGATGACGTAGAGCGTGAGCTCGAAGGCCCAGTCGGTGTCGACCTCGCGCTCGACGCCGAGTCGGCCGACGAAGATTTGTCGGATGACCGGGCGTCCGCGACGCGTAGCGGTCGACAGCACCGAGTCGTCGACCGGAACGTCGCGCCAGCCGAGCACGGTGCAGCCTTCGGCGGCGACGGCGGCCTCGATCATCTTCTCGCAAATCGCGCGATCGCCGCGCGACGACGGCAGGAACACCATCCCGACGCCGTAGCTGCCGCGATCGGGAATCGGGATCTCCGGCGCGGCGACGCGGCGGAAGAAGAGGTGGGGGATCTGGAGCAGAATCCCCGCGCCGTCGCCGGTGCACGCGTCGGCCGCAACCGCGCTGCGGTGCGACAGATTCACGAGCAGGGTCAGGGATTTGTCGACGACGTCGCGCGACGGGACGCCGTGGACGTGGGCGACGAAGCCGATGCCACAGGCGTCGTGCTCGTAAGCCGGATCGTACAAGCCCTGCTTTCCCGTCATCTCCGTCCCTGGAGCTCGCGCTCCGGTGGATTGCGGTTATAAAAAAAGGCCTCGCCCGTTTTAGGGAGAGGCCTTTGCGCTTGGTATCGGCAACCTGCTATGAGTCTCTGTTGTTGCCCGCGCACGCTCTCCCTCGCCCCGCATTCGTAATCGCGGAGTTGCTCGGAAGAAGTCGGTAGTTGTGCGCGGTCATGGCGGAAAGGTACTCCTCGTTAGAGGTCTGATCAAGAGAGATCTCGGTGGTGGCTGGCCACCCCTCGTACGAAAGCGAGAGCCGCGGATTATAAATCTCGGCGCTAGCTGGCCACCCCTCGTAAGAAAGCGGGGAGCCGATAGCGAGACAGCAGCTATGCCGAGAGCTCTCGGGAAGCATCGCGTCTCGTCGTCCTGGGAGTTGCCGTTTGGGGGTCGGCGCAACGATGCGACACCAGCTCCCTCTCGGCGTAGCTGCTCTCAAGTTAAGAGCCCCGCGCTTCAGTACTGTTGGATGCTGCCGAAGCGCAGAGACATTACCTCCGACTTGACCCGATCTCAACGCCGGGTTGCTCTGCTTCTTGAGTTGACATCCGTAAAATCGCCCAACGTCACGCAATAGCGAGCAAGACTCCCGGATTCTCGATCAAGATGTTTCCGTTGACGGCGCCCCCGAGGGAGGCGAGAATTGCCGACTACAAACTCCTGGAGTTTTTATGGTTCTCCACCGGCTGCACCGACTTACCATGCTGGCGGCTGTCGCAAGCCTGCTCGCGATTCCCGCCCGTTCTGCACACGCCCAGCCTTCGGCGGCGTCGTCCCCAACGGCCGACCTCGCCACCGCCAAAGCGGCTTTGGCGAAGTACGCGGACCCGTTCGTCGCCATCAAGGATGGCTATTTCTCGACCCTTGCCTGCATCGATTTCCCGACCGGCGCGATGGATGGCACCGTCGAGTATCCGCCGGGCGCGATGGGCGTGCACTTCCTGAATGCCGCCAACATCGGCCCCAACCTCGATCCGACCAAGCCACAGGTTCTGATCTACGAGCCGGTCGGCAACAAGCTCGTGCTGGCGGGCGCCGAATGGTTCGTGCCGGTCCAGGTCGCAGGCTCGACCGCGCCGACGATCTTCGGTCAGACCCTCGCGGGTCCGATGGACGGTCACGAGCCGATCATGCCGACGTCGCTCCGGCACTACGACCTGCACGTCTGGTTCTGGAAGGAGAATCCGAAAGGCATGTTCACGTCGACCAACTCGACTCTCAAGTGCACGCCGGGGTCGCCTTACACCATCGCGCTGGGTGGGCATCACCACTAGCTATTGATTGAAGAGATCCTTGCCCGGTCAGTCGGGTGAGGGCGGGGACGTCAGAGCAGAGTCCTCGAAAGTCAGCCGTTGTGGTGCGCGCGTGAACGCTCGCACTCCAACGGCCGACTTGTCTCCGGATGCTCCGCCGTCCCCGCCCTCGCCCTCCTTCCCCAGACACGATCTCTCCGCAGCGAGTGCAGTAAGCACCTCGCACCGCTTCTATCACCCCGACAGCTCCCCTTCAGTACTGTTTGATGTCGCCGCAGCGCTCGACCCTCGACACCGAAAAGAAGCTGTGAGCGTAGCAGCTGTGATGCTTACAGCTGCTCGCTTTAGTACTGTGGTGGCCAGACAGGCACGTGACGCTCTACGCCGAGATATGCTCACGCCTATAGCCGAGCCCGACGAGCCGAGCCGGTATTCGCTGTAAGTAAGGAACCGCGCCGAGCAACCGTACGACCAGCGGCGGCTTCATCCTCCCCCGCGACCCGAGCACCCGCGAGACGACGTTGTTCTGGATCACCAGCTGCACGCGCTGAGTGAGTCGCGTCGGCAGCTCTCGGCGCTTCTGAACCTTGCGGAGCACATCGGTCGAGATCGGCAGACCCTTTCTGAATTCGGGGATGAGAATATTTGCGGCGGCGACGGCGTCCTGGATCGCGAGGTTGATCCCGACGCCGCCGATCGGCGACATCGCGTGCGCGGCGTCGCCAATGCACAACAGGCCTTCGCGGTACCACTTGCGCAGGCGATTGACTTGCACCGTCAACAGCTTGACGTCGTCCCAGTTGCGGATCTCGTCGACGCGAGCCTCGAGAAAAGGATTCATTTGCACGAGATCGGCGCGGAACGCCTCGATGCCGCGACGCTTTACTTCGTCGAACTCGCCCTTGGCGATGACGAGCGCGCACTGCCAGTAGTCGCCGCGATCGAGCATCACGAACACCCGGCCGAAGTCGATGCGCCCGAACAGCTGGTCGGGATCGCCGGGCTCCTTCGAGATGCGGATCCACAACGCGTCCATGGGCGAGCCGAAGTCGATGGTCGCGAGTCCCGCTTCTCCGCGCACCCGCGAGTCGCGGCCGTCGGCGCCGATGACGAGGTCGGCGCGCATGTCGCGCTCTCCATTTATCGTCTTCACCTTCACGCCCGCGATCCGATCGCCGTCGAAGATCAGCCCGGTCACCTCGGCGCTCATCTCGAGATGAAATGCCGGGTACCGCCGCGCCTTTTCGGCGAGAAAATTCAGAAAGTCCCACTGCGGCATCAGCACCAGGAACTTGGTGTAGGTCGGCAGGTGGGTGAAATCGCCGAGGGTGAGCCTGGTGGTGCCGATCTGGCCGGTGAGCTTGCGCACGGTGGTGTGCGGGAGCTTGAGGAAATCTTCCAGCACGCCGAGCTCGTGGAGGATCTCGAGGGTTGAAGGGTGGACGGTGTCGCCGCGGAAGTCGCGAAAGAAATCGGCGTGTTTTTCGAGGACGGTGACCCCGACGCCGCCGCGGGCGAGGAGGTAGCCGGCGAGCATGCCGGCGGGGCCGCCGCCGACGATCGCGCAGTTCATCGAGCTGGGCGCTGGGAGCTGGCAGCCATTAGCTGGGAGCTTTTCGTTTGCTTACGGAGCTCGACGCGATCTGGCTATCCCTCGTAAGAAAGCGGGGAGCCGATAGCGAGACAGGGGCTGCGCCGAGAGCTCTCGGGACGCATCGCGTCTCGTCGTCCTGGATCTCGCCGTTTGGGCAGGCGCAACGATGCGACACCAGCTCGCTCTTGGCATAGCTGCTCACCAGCTAACGGCTCCGCGCTTCAGTACTGTTGGATGCGTACGAAGCGGAGAGCAGCCCTACTCCGAGATGCCAACGGCATCAAGCATAAAGGCGTACCGAAAAGCTCTTTCGCGAAGGACATCGTACCGACCCGACGATCCCCCGTGGCCGCCGGCCATGTTGATCTTCAGGTAGAGCGGATTGTTGTCGGTCTTCATTGCGCGCAGCTTGGCGACCCACTTGGCCGGTTCCCAGTAACCGACCTGGGAGTCGTTGAGCGAAGTCGTGACGAGCATCCACGGGTAATTCTTGTGCGCGACGTTGTCGTACGGGGAATAGGAGCGCATGTAGGCGTACTGGGTCGAGTCGTGCGGATCTCCCCACTGCTGCCATTCCTGCGCGGTGAGCGGAATCGACGCGTCCATCATGGTGTTGATCACGTCGACGAACGGCACGTCGGCGACGATCGCGCGGTAGAGATCGGGGCGCATGTTGGCGACCGCGCCCATCAGCAGACCACCGGCGCTGCCACCGTTGGCGATCAGCTTTTCCTTCGACGTGTACTTGTTGTCGACGAGATACTGGCCGACGTCGACGAAATCGTTGAAGGTGTTTTTCTTGTTCATCATCTTGCCCTGGTCGTACCAGGCGCGGCCCATCTCCTGACCGCCGCGGATGTGCGCGATGGCGTAGCCGAAGCCGCGATCGACAAGACTCAGCACGCTGGAGCTGAAACCCGCTTCAGTGGTCGCTCCATACGAGCCGTAGGCGTACTCGAGGAGTGGATGGGTGCCGTCCTGCTTCCATGTCCTGCCGACGATTAGCGAGACCGGCACCATCGCCCCGTCCCGCGCCCGCACCATGAAGCGCTTTACCTGGTACTTCGACGGATCGAAGCCCGGCACATCGAGCTTCTTCTTCACGACGCGCTGTCGAGTAGACATCGAGTAGTCGTAGGTCGTGGGCGGGGTCACCATCGACTGGTACGAGAATCTCAGGGTATCTGAATCGAACTCCACGTTGTCGGTCGGATAGACCGCGTAAGCTGCTTCGGGGAAGGTGATGTAAAAGGGCGCGCGGCGCGTCTTGAGATCCATCACGCGTAGCCGGCGCAGTCCGCCCGAGCGCTGAACGACAACCAGATGGTCCTTGTAGGGGTCGAGGTACTCGATGAAGACCGAATCACTGGTCGGGATGTAGTCGGTCCACTGGCCTTTGCCGATCTGGTCGTCGGCGAGGCGCATCACTTTGAAGTTCTGCGCGCCATCGTTGGTCGTCATGAGGAACGCGCCGTCGATGTGATCGACCTGGTACTCGACGTTCGGCCGGCGCGCGGCGAGGACGATCGGAGCCGCGAAGGGGTTCGACGTCGGGATCACGCGCCACTCCGACGACGTGAAGCCGTCGTCGGGGATGACGATGTACTTGTTGTCCTTCGTTCGGCCGACGCCGACGTTGTCGAGCACGTCGTTCTCGTGGAAGACCTCCACGTCGCTCGACTGCGGCGTGCCCACCACGTGGCGCCATACCGCATCGCCGCGGCGGGCGGAATCCGCTGTCTGATAGAATAAAACGGTGTCGTTCGCCCAGACGACCGATGGTACCACGCGGGAAATCGAGTCCGCGAGCAGTTTTCCGGTGGTTAGATCCTTGACGTAGAGAGTATAGACGCGGAGCGCCGTAGTGTCGTGCAGGTACGCCAGCCGGTTCCCGCTGGGCGTAAGCGCCCAGTCGCCGACGCTCGAGAACTTCTTGCCGGCGGCAAGCGCGTTGTCGTCGAGGAAAACTTCTTCCGGCGCATTCAGCGAGCCTTTGCGGCGGACGCGAATGGCGTAGCTCTTTCCCTTCTCGGTGCGCGTCGAGTAGTAATAGCCGTTCTCGCGGTAGGGAACCGAGACGTCGGTCTCCTTGATGCGCGACAACATCTCGTCGTAAAGCTTTTTCTGAAGGGTCTCGGTGTGCCTCATCTTCGCATCGGTGTACGCGTTCTCGGCGTTCAGATACGAGATGACGTCGGGGTTGGTTTTCTCGCGCAGCCAGAAGTAGTTGTCGGTGCGGATCTCGCCGTGGAGGGTGTCGATTTTCGGTTTCGGCGTGGCGACGGGGGGTCTCAAGTCTTGCGCGGTAGCGGCGGTCGGCTGAGCTACTACCATAGAAAGAGCTGAGAGGAGGGCTAGGCTGCGCATCGTTGGCTCGGAGGAGGGTCGGGTCTGTTTTAGAGCCTCGCAGTCGGGGTGTCAAGGTTTGCCCGGAGTCCAGACGGGCGAGCGCTGCGGCGGGCATCTAACAGTACTGAAGCGGGGAGCCGATAGCTTGACAGCTGCTACGCTGAGAGCGGTTTGTTTGAGTTCGGGAGGTTGCCCAGGCGATTCAGCAGACCGTGGAGCATTCTTCGCACTTCGATGAGCTGCTCGAGTAGGGCGGCAGCGTCCTTCTTCCCGATCGCTTCCATATCGCGCGCGGCGAGCAGGTGGTACTCGAGCTCGAAGGCGGAATTCAGCGCGATTCTGAGGAAGCGTGCAAACTCCTTGTCGCTCGGTTGGCGGCGCCCTTCGACGATGTTGGTTGGGATCGACATCGCGGCACGAACGAGTTGACTGCGCATCGCGATATCGCCTGAATGACCGATGCCTTTCGCGACTCGGTACGTGTGGATTCCCAGTGCATGGGCCTTTTGCCACACGAGCAGATTCTTGAAATCGCTCATCCAGCCAAAGTGGATCAGTATCGCCCGATTGCCACATCGATCCATCGCCACCAATCGCGATCCGCTGAGGCAACGTCCCGATCCCGATCGCCACCGCTCTCAGCGTAGCTGCTGTCCAGCTATCGGCTCCCCGCTTCAGTATTGTTAGATGCCGCGGAGTCACGTACCCACCACAGTCAGCCCCGGACCATGAAAGAACTAAGACTGCTCGCGATCTGCTGTCTGCTCTCAGCCTGCGCAACTACCAGCCCCCGGCTCCAGCCCGTCCCAACTCTAGTCCCGGCTAACCCAGCGAGCGTCGGGATGGATCCAGCCCTCAACCGCCGTCTTGATTCAATCGTCCAAGCCGGAATAAAAAACGGCGCCGCCCCCGGCGTCGCCCTCGCCGTCGGCCGGTACGGCCGCCTGATCCACCTCCGCGGCTACGGCCGAATCGACACCGCTACCAACTCCGCGAAGGTCACAGACTCGACCATGTTCGACATGGCGTCGCTCACCAAAGTCGTCGCCACCACGACGGCCGCCATGATCCTCGAAGACGAAGGCCGCCTGAACCTCGACGCCCCCGTCGCGAGCTACCTGCCCGAGCTCAACGATTCCGCCAAAGCGAAGATCACCGTGCGCATGATCCTCACCCACAGCGCCGGCTTCGAAGCGTTCGCTCCACTCTGGAAGGACACCAAAGGCCGGGCAGAATACCTGGCCAAGATCAACGCTCGCCCGCTCGCCTATACGCCGGGCGACAGCGTGATCTACAGCGATTGGGATTTCGTTCTCGCCGGCCTCGTCGTCGAGCACATCACCGGGATGCCGCTCGATCAATTCGTCGCCACCAGGGTGTGGCAACCGCTCGGCATGCGCGACACCGGATTCAATCCGCTGGCACCGGGCGAGATCCCGCCCGACAGCGCCTGCACCGCCGGATTTCGCCCAGACAGCCCGCTGCTGAATCGCATCGCGATGACCGAGTTCGACACCGTGTATCGACACATCCACGTCCACGGCATCGTCCACGACGAGAACGCGTGCGCACTCGGCGGAGTCGCGGGGCATGCCGGATTGTTCTCGTCGGCGCGCGACGTCGCGATCTTCGTGCAGATGCTTCTCAACGGCGGACAGTACAACGGCGTGCGACTGATTCAGCCGACGACCGTCGCGCGCTGGACGGCGCGCCAGAGCCCGCACTCGAGCCGGGCAATCGGGTGGGACACTCCGTCGATGCGCTCGAGCGCCGGACACTACTTCTCGCCGCGCTCGTTCGGGCACACCGGGTTTACGGGAACGAGCATCTGGGTCGATCCCGAGCGCGGAGTGTTCGTGGTGCTGCTCACCAACCGCGTCGATCCAACCCGCGCCAACCTGCGCAACGAGCCGCTGCGTCGCGACATCGCCGACGCCGTCCAGGCCGCGATACTCGACGCCCCGCTGATCGAGTGGCAGC